>OJBS01000037.1_pt1 | contig 102779 bp, 72 predicted proteins | sample 1590941 | NCBI WGS metagenome assembly OJBS01 (sample SAMN05416785, study PRJEB24817) | seawater metagenome | isolation source: Sea water | place: Canada:Atlantic | collected 2013-11 | reverse complement strand
CCCCAGGATGTCCTGTGCGACTGCTACCTGCCCTCGCTCTGCTCACGTTGTCCGCGTGCAATATTGAGCTACCCGACTCGCGAAACTGCGAGGTACGGCGAGCGTTTTACGCAGACGATGACGGTGATGGCGTAGGCGACGACGACAGCGCAGTGTACATCGGCTGCGAAGCGCCGGTCGGGTACGTAGACGTTCCTCCGTCGGTAGACACCGATTCGGACACAGACACCGATTCGGACACGGACACCGATTCGGACACGGACACGGACATCGATTCGGACACAGACACCGATTCGGACACAGACACGGACATCGATTCGGACATCGATTCGGACATCGATTCGGACATCGATTCGGACATCGATTCGGACACAGACACCGATTCGGACACAGACACCGATTCGGACAGCGATAGCGAGATGAATGCCGGATAATCTGTCGGCTCTACCCGTTGCTGCGACGCGCAGTGGTGCCGTGCGATTCGGTGCATACATGCTGCGTCGATTCGGCTGGTTCTACTACGTGAGTGGCCTAGGCTTCTGCCTACGTCGCATGGCGTTGAAAGAGCACAGCGCCGAGCGCATTCGCACCGCTGCGAAGGCGGGTCCAGTCGTCTACGTCCTGCTTAGCCGCTCGTCGCTCGACCACTTGGCACTCAACGCAGCCCTCAATCGGCGACGCCTTCCGCTCTCCATCTGGGCAGACGGGGTCACAGCGTTTTTTTGGCAGCCAGTCTTTGATGCCTGGCGGGACCTGAGCCGTCGGATTCGCAAGCTAATGAGCACCGGTCGGGCACCGCATCCTGTACACAGCGGATGGCTCGAACAGACGGTTGCCGCCGACAACCCCACAACCTTGTTCATCGACCAGAAAGCCGATGACTCGGCCGATGACGCCTTCGAGGCCGTCATCCGCGCGCAAGCAAACACCGACGGCAGCATCCAGCTCATCCCGATTGTTGTGGTGTGGGACCGGGCTCCAGAGGTCTCCTCTGTAAGTCCAGCCCGGCAGTGGTTCGACGGCAGCCGGGAACGTCCAAGCGCGCTGGGTCGCCTGTTTCGCGCCGCATTTGGTCGCGGAGATGCCTTTGTTCAAGCCGGGGAACCGGTCGACCTGCCACAGCTCATCAAGCGCGTTCCCGAAGCGCGGCGCTCCCGAGCTCTACGCACCGTGCTCCGCCGCTACCTACGCCGAGAGAGCCAGGCGGTTCGCGGGCCGAGACTGCTTCCACAGCGCGTAATGAAGCGCTTGGTCTTAGACGACCCCCCCATGCGCGCCCTTGCCGCAGACGAGGCCCAGGCCACCGGTCGTCCACTGCACAAGGTCCAGCGCGACATGGACAAGGCATTCGATACGATTGCCGCAAACTTCCGCTGGTGGACCATACAAGTCATGCACTTGGTCCTGCGCCCACTCTGGACCCGTGTCTTCAACGGCGTAGACGTCCCTGAAGCCGACATGGACCGCATTCGAAGCGCCATTCGCGATGGGTCGGCCGTGCTGGTTCCCAGTCACAAGTCCCACTTTGACTACCTGCTGTTGTCCTGGGTCCTGTACACCCATGACCTCATCGTTCCACACGTGGTCGCCGGCATCAACCTCAAGATTCCCGGAGTCGCCTTCTTCCTTCGGCGTGCAGGCGGCTTCTTCATTCAACGAAACGTTCGCGATGACCGCATTTTTCCCGCCGTCTTCGCGCGCTATCTAGGCGAGCTCATCCATCAGGGCTACCCGGTAGAGTTCTTCATTGAAGGGGGGCGAACCCGCTCCGGCAAGCTGCTGCCACCGAAGCTCGGGGTGCTCAAGATGGTGGTGGATGCGGCAACCACTCGCCGTCACGGTCGCGCGGTGACCCTGCTGCCGATTGCCTTGGCCTACGAACGGGTGGCCGAAGAAGCGAGCTACGCACGAGAACTTGGAGGCGCTGACAAGGCCCCAGAGTCCATTGGTCAAGTGGTCAAAGCAACCAACGTTTTGGGCAAGCGATACGGACGGTTGTACCTTCGTGTTGGCGAACCTATAGACATTGGAGAGCTGGCCGACGACGGCTGGGACACTCTCAACGACCACGAAAAGCGCGAACAGCTGCAGCGCACGGGTGAGCGCATCATCCACCGCATCGGAATGAGGACCGTTGTCCTGCCCTCATCGCTCGTCGCACTCGGTCTTCTCGCCCACAACCAGCGCGGCATCCCACAGACTGTCCTCTTCGAGCGTATCGAACACTTCCGAACGCTCTTGAAGGCAGCAGGCGCCGAAGAGTCGGCGTCCCTCGATCTAGCATCGCGCGCGATTCGCCTGGCGCTAACTCGGTTTCACAGCGAGCACTTGGTGACCGACCTCGAAGGCCCTGACGGCACACGAGTCTGGGTCGCCGCAAACGACCGTCGAATCACTCTAGAGTTCTACAAGAACCAGGTGATTCACTGGCTGGCCCCAGTGGGTTTGATGACGCTCGCCATCCGAGTCACCGGCGGTGACAGCGTGACCCAAGAAGAGCTCATGCCCGCCTTCTACGACGCTGTATGGACGCTTCGTCGTGAGTTCATCTTGGACCCTGACTGCACAGCCACAGACATTGCAACTGGCGCCCTGCAGACCCTCGTCGATGCTGGGGCACTCGAGCGAGTCGACGGACGCTACACAGTGGTGAACGTCAGTCGAATCAGCGAGCTGTACGCGTTGTTCCGCAGCATCGCTGAGGCCTACACAGTCGTGCTCAGTCGCGCCCATGAATACGCAGGGCGAAACGCCAAAGACTTGGCTAAAGCCATGCAGTCACGCCAGGATGAATGGCTCTCTGACGGGACCATCACCCGGCCAGAGTCCCTGTCGCTCGTCACCCTACAGAACGCCATTCGCGCATTCGGAGACGAAAACGTACTGGCTGGCGACCCACGCGTCTCCCTGTCCATTGATGCCGAGCTGGCCGCACAACGACGAGACGCGATTGCCGGCTGGACGCGACGAGCAGACCGACAGTGACGGGCAACATGCGACACACTTGGCTAGGGATTGACCATGGCTGACCGCGTAGACGACCTATTTGCCTCTGGCCCGCGACGCGGTCCGCGCCTGACGCTGCCGTACATCTTGATTGTGACAGGTACAGTTGTGGCCTTGGTAGGCCTACTCTGCACCAGTGCCCCCGGCGGGGTGCTCGTACTTATTGGCCTGATGCGGGTAGAGACCGAGCGCAAGCGCGTAGAGTCCGGAGCCTTACCGGCCAGTGATACCGAAGCGGTCACCGCCGCTCTACGTGTGGCCTACGTGGCCATGGGCCTGGTCGTTCTCTTGTTCATCGTTCAGACCCTTGCCCTGTGCCTTGGCTACTACCAAGTGCTGTGGGGCCAGCTGTTCTACACGCTACGCGGGCTCGTCGGAGTGGGTTGAGGCGATGGTCGCGTGTAGCCGTCCACGGGCCAAGCGCACCGTCACGGTGTCTCCAACACTCACGGTGCTGCAATCCGAGACTACTCCGTCTTCCGACGTCACTACCGAGTATCCGCGCGACAGTACGGCAAGCGGCGACATGGCCTGAAGAGCAGCGCTCTGAGCGGCGAGACGCCCAGCCGCTTGGGTCACCACAACGGTGCCGAGCTGCTCGATGCGGGTCCACTGCCGGTCAACCTGGGCACGCTCTTCGACAAGCCTGCGAGCCATGACAGCCTGAAGACGGTCCACCAATTCACCACGCCGCTTGCGCACATCCACCAAGCGCTGGCCAGGATGACGAAGTCGCGCACGAAGGGCGTGAAGGCGCGACCTCTCGGTGACCACACGCCGGCCAATGGCTGCGTGAAGCAGGGCATCCACTTCGTCCACCGACCGAGACATCGCCGGGCCATCGGGTAGGACTTCAACCGCCGCTGCTGTAGGCGTTGGAACCGCTACGTCAGCGACCAAGTCAATGAGCGTGGTGTCGATTTGGTGGCCGACGGCTGAGACCACTGGAATGGCGAAAGCGGCGACGTATCGAGCGAGTTGCTCGTCCTGAAAGGCCATCAGGTCTTCTTTGCTGCCGCCACCGCGTGTCACGACCACAACTTCGGAGCGCCCATCTTCAGCCAGCAGGTCTAGGGCTCGGACGACGCTACTTGGAGCTTCAACGCCCTGTGTGACGGCGGGAGAGAGCAAGATGCGGGTTGCCGGAAACCGCTCGCGGCTGACCCGGAGAAAGTCCTGAACGGCTGCACTGGTGGGAGATGCGACGAGTCCAATGAAACGAGGCACCTTGGGCAACGGCTTCTTGCGAGTCGGGTCCAACAGGCCGTCTGCGGTCAGCCGCGCAATGCGCTCGGCAATCTGCTTGGCCAAGGCACCCGCCCCTGCAGGCTGAATGTCATTGACGCTGAGTTGAACCGAGCCGCGCTGGGCGTACACACTCAACTTCCCCCGTGCAACCACACGGTCGCCCGGTTTCGGGCGACTCTTAAGCCCACGCCAGGTGCTCTTCCAACACACCGCACTCAGCGTCGCCGCCGCCCGCTGCGTACCCGGCTCACGAAGCAAAATGTAGGCATGACCAGACGCCGCTACTGTCAGCTGGGCCACCTCTGCCTCGACCATTACCCGAGGGTAGCGCTCCGAGATGCCACGACCGACCTCATCCATCAACGACTGGACCGAGTATTGACGCATCAGTTCACCCCCAACAATGCACGGTAGGCCATGACCTCTGCGCTGAGCATGCTGCGTGCACGCGCCAACGCTTCCGGTTGTGCCTCGGATACGTCTTCTGTCACGTCGCCGCCCAAGTCAAAGATGCGCTGATTCCCTGCTTCCAAGTCCTGCTCATACGCCACACCACCCGAGCGTAGACCAATGCGGCCTTCACCCAAGGTCACGACCGGAAGCGGAACAGTACGAACGCCTGTTCCATAGCCCAACAGCTCAATACCCTCGGTCACCGACAGGTCGTCGAGCTGGGCGTAGCGCAGTGCGGTGGGACCTAGGTCGTAGGTCCGCACCTGAGAGGCCACAACGAACTTGCTCATGTCGCGCCCCGGTGCCAGCAGAACCACCGGCACACGCACTTCACGGTCGCTCACGCCAACCGTTCCAACATGGGAGAGACCGGCCACGGCGATGTGCGTCTCGGAGGCAGCGTCACTGTCTTGAACAGCGTCAACAATGCGCTCAATCGCAGCATCTGCATCTTCTGCAGACAAGTGAACCCAAGCAAACAATGGACGAGCAGTGCGCCCCGCATGCCAGGCAATGAACGCGTCTGCGACATCGCTGGAGGTTCGGTCCCCCGTGTCCAGACCGAGCCGACGCAACACAGAGACTCGTGCAAGTCCACCGAATGCCCCCATGCGGTCGTCGTACACGCGAAAGCCGTTGGCCAAACCCGACTCGCTGGCGAGCAGAGGGTGTCCGACGAAGCCTGCCGTGGCGTAGCCTTCTCCCTCAAACGCTGCCGGCAACGTGGTCAGGCCGCGATTCAAGCGCTGGGTGTCTGTGACCACACCCGACCGCAGCGGATGCAACCCCGTCAATACCGAGGCAGCTCCTGCACGAACCGACGGCGTGGGCGCGATGGCTTGGCTGAATCGGACCGCGCCTGGCACTCCGTCCATCCACGCATCCCCGTGGTGGTCCACCGGCAAGCTATCGACGGTGATCCAGACAATGCTGGGGTCGCCGGCGAGCGCGCCATTGCCAGAGGTATCGCGAGCCACGTGTACGACGGCTGCAAGGATGACCAACACAACAGACGCTCCAGCAGCGACCGGTAGCCATGACAGACCGGAGTCTCCACGGCGACTACGACGAAGCCAGTAGCGAGCATTGAACGCCACCACAAAGCCAAACGGAACCGGCAGCATGGAGAAGAAGACCGCCGGAACGGTTCGCCCCTGGTCAACAAGCGTCCACGCAGCGCCCCACAAAAACCAGGCGCACAACCCCGTCGCCACAAAGGCCATGACAGCAGCACCGGTCCGCTCGTCAGCCTCGCCTCGCTGGGAGATGGACACCAGAACAGCCGCAGGAACGCCTAAAAGCAACCCAACAACCGACATTGTCAACACAGCCATCAAGCCGAGACCCACGAAGCCCACCACCCCATAGGGTGCTGTCAGAGTGGCTGCGAGACCCACGGCCTCGATACCACCAGCGACCAGACCAAGACCAAGTGAACGCTGCAGCGCGCGAGACCAAAACGAGGGAGAAGTTGCCATGAGCGCGGTCTAACGCACGGTGACAGACCGCTTCGTGGAGAAGACGCTAAGACACGCGCTTCAGGAGTCCCATGCCACCACGTACCGCCCTGCTCGCCCTCCTTGCTCTGGGCTGCCACAGCCGAGTCCCCGTCGCCACTGCCGCGGCTCCAGAAGAGATTCCAGCACTGCTGGATGCTGCTGCTGCGGACGATGAGCTCGCGTGGCAGCGTCTCACTCATCTGTGTGACGACATTGGCCACCGCATCACCGGCTCAGACACGCTCACCCAGGCCATTGAGTGGTCCGTCAGTGAGCTTGAACAAGACGGTTTCGACAGCGTCACTGCAGAACCGGTTCAGGCAGAAGGCTGGGTACGCGGCCACGAACGGGTCTCCGTACTTCCCGACAACCGCCTGCTAAACGTATTGGCACTCGGCAACAGCGCAGGAACACCCGACGGCCCTATCGACGTGGATGTTGTGGTGGTGACGTCGTTTGATGAGCTGACGGCGCTTGGCGACAGCGTGGCCGGTAAGGCCGTCCTGTTCAATGTGCCCTTCACGACCTACGGCGAGACCGTCGCCTACCGCGTTGCTGGTCCACGTCTAGCCGCCGAACAGGGCGCTGTAGTCGCTCTAGTCCGGAGCATCGCGCCGGTCAGCCTGAACACACCGCACACCGGCGTGACGAACTTCGATGAGACACCCCCCATTCCGGCAGTTGCCCTGACGCTAGAAGATGCCGAGTGGATGCACCGTCGCCAGCGAGATGGGGTTGCCGTACGCATCCGTGTAGACCTCGGTGCACACTCTATTGGCACCGTTGAAACCGCCAATGTGGTGGCGGAGAAGCGCGGAGTTGAGTTCCCAGAGCAGGTAGTCGTAGTCGGATGCCACCTAGACTCATGGGACGTTGGCCAAGGCGCGCAAGACGACGGCGCTGGCTGTCTGTTGGCATGGGAAGCAGCACGAGACGTTATTTCTCTAGGTCCAAGCAAGCGAACCCTGCGACTCGTTCTGTACACCAACGAAGAGAGCGGCCTCGCTGGTGGTTCGGCCTACCCGGGCGCACACCCCTCCGACCGACACGTTGCTGCGGTCGAGTCGGACACTGGCGCCGGACCCGCGACAGGCTTCCGCGTTCACGCCGTGGATTCGACAAGCGGTGACACGGACCCCGAACGCGCTGCACGCTTCATTGCACGGCTCACTGATAGTGACTTTACTGCCCGAGAAAACTATGCAGGGTCCGACATTAGCCCGCTCGTAAAGACTGGAACCATTGGGTTCGGCGTTGATCACGACACCACCAACTACTGGCCCATTCACCACACCCGCGCCGACACGCTTGAGAAAATCGACCGTCAGGTACTGCAAGACAATGTGCGTCTCACCGCAGGGCTATTGATGTGGCTACTAAATACCGACGACGAGCAGCTCGAATAGGCGTAGAATGCGGCTCTGGCAAGGGGAGAGCGCCGTAACGGCAATGTTGGGGAGACCACCACGCACCAAAACTCTGTCCGCCCATCTGGGCGAACGGAGGTGTGCGTGAGTCTTGGAGCCCCTGAACTCACTTCGTTCCTCAAAGATGTGGGGGCTCGAAGCTTTGCCCGCTACCTGAAGACGCACGGCGCGACCGGCGAAGATGGCCTGGACAAGTCGCTGCGCTGGGCCGCATGGAACTTCCGAAGTGGCGACCGCGCCACCGAAGCCACCTTCCTGATGACCCACCAGACCGAGCTGCGGCGTTTGTTGGACGAAGGCGAGAGCCAGTGGAAGAAGCGCAAAGCCAAGAGCGGCCCCTTCGACCCGGATGACTTGGGGGCAGAGGACCAACTCTCTCTGCATGAACCAGAGCTTCAGATTTCGTTCGACGAAGACGAAGAAGACGAGGAAGACGCCTACTCGTTCGGAAGTGCCGCTGGATTCTCATTCCGCCCCCCTGGAATGAGCGAACAACCGGAGCCCGAACGAGACGGGTTCATGGACGCCGCACGCGACCTCGTGGAACGGGCAGCACTTCAGGACAGCGGTCTGACGTCGTCCCTCGAGACCATCACGATTGACGACGACACCCCGGAGGACAGCAAGGACCTCATGACGTTCGGCACTGTCGCCGTCGACGCCCCCGCATCACCCGGGTGGGTGCCACCGTCGACCGAAGAGCCGAGCCTCCAGTCGGCGATGGCACCGGTCTTCATGCTGCCGCCACAGCCGCTACGAGACGACTCGCAAGAAAAGCCCGTCTTCCAGAGCCAGGAAGTCTTCTCCGAAGTTCCTCCCCCACCGCGCGAACTTGCCCCAATCACGGCCCCAAACTCCGCAGAGGCGGACGAAGAAGCCACCGTTCTGGGCAGGCCGGACGCGCTCCTTGCCGCCGCTCTCGAACAGGCGTCACAAACGCAGCCACTGCGGCCAGCCACTGAGCAGAGCCCGAGCAAGCTTCCATTGATCTTGGGCGGAGTGGCCAGCTTGGTTCTGGTTGTCGCCGTCAGTGTGACCGCCACCCTTGGCACCCTGTCGATGACCATCCCCGAGGGCACCGTGACGCCCCCAGCAGCGGTGGTCACGCCAGCGCCGCCGCCAGTCGCACCGGTAGCACAATCCGAACTGCCCGCAGTAGCCGACGTGGGCCTACCCGACCCCGAGCTTGTTGACCCCGAGCTTGTTGACCCAGACCTGGTGGACCCAGACCTGGTGGACCCAGACCTGGTGGACCCAGACCTGGTGGACCCAGAACCCGAGGTCATTGAACCCGAGCCCGAGGTCATTGAACCCGAGCCCGAAGTCATCGAGCCAGAGCCTGAAGTCATTGAGCCAGAGCCTGAAGTCATTGAGCCAGAGCCTGAAGTCATCGTGCCAGAGCCTGAGGTCATCGTGCCAGAGCCTGAGGTCATCGAACCCGAACCGGCTGCCGTCGTCCCAGAACCTCCAGCACCTGAACCCGCGGGCCTCAGTATGGTGGGAACCTGGCAGGGTACAAACGGTGCAGCTCGGCTGGTCCTGAACGTGACGAGCCAAAGCGGCACTACCGTCTCCGGAACCATGACAATGGCAGGCCCCAACGGCAACGAGACCACATCCATCTCGGGACAGCTCAACCCCGCTACGGGTGACATCTCGCTGTCGCAAATCGGTGGAAGCGCCAGCTTCTCCGGCAACCTTTCCGCCACACAAGCTGCTGGCACCTGGCGCCCAGCCCCAGGCACTGCGGCACGTCAGTGGTTCGTCGTTAAACAAAACTAGTGAGCAAATAATGCGCGCCGCCATCTCTGAAAATGGAGCTCTGACCTGGGTCGAACGTCCCATACCTGAGCCTGGACCCGGACAGGTTCGCATCCGGGTTCACTCCAGCGCCGCCAATCGAGCGGACCTGGTACAAGTCTCCGGTCGCTACCCGCCACCCAAGGGTGCGACCGACATCTTGGGACTGGAGTGCTCAGGCACTATCGATGCCGTTGGCCCAGGCGTAGACCGCCAAGTCGGACAGCGCGTCGCCGCCCTTCTTGTGGGGGGTGGCTACGGCGAGTCTGTCTTGTGCCCAGCAGCCCACCTACTCGACGTACCCGACCACATGTCCTTGGAACAAGCCGCAGCCCTGCCCGAAGTCTGGGTGACCGCTTGGCTCAATCTCGTACACGAGGGCGGATTGGCCGCGGGTGAGCATGTCTTGCTTCATGCGGGAGCCAGCGGCGTTGGCACGGCAGGCATTCAGCTGTGTCGACTCCACAACGCTCACGCCTGGGTGGTTGTGGGCTCCGAAGACAAGCTGAAGCGCTGCCGTGAGCTGGGTGCTAGCGGTGGGGTCAACCGGCACGAGCAAGACTGGCTCGAACATGTCGCACAATGGACGGACAACCAAGGCCTCGACCTTATCCTAGACCCCGTCGGCGCAGACACGGTTGCAAAGGGCATCACCGCACTCGGACAACGCGGCAGGCTGGTCCTGATTGGCCTATTAAGTGGCCGCGAAGCTACGATTCCCCTGGCGCAAGTCTTGGTGAAACGTCTGCGGATTCAAGGGTCTGTGTTGCGCGGTCGGTCGGATGCCGAGAAGACCGAGCTACTCACCCACTTCCGGCGTGACGTGTGGCCGCATTTGATGTCAGGGGCGCTTCAGGGCGTGGTCGACAGCGTATTCCCCATGAACAACGTTGCAAATGCGCATGACCACTTGCGTACCAACAACACCATTGGCAAGCTGGTTCTGTCCTGGGCATGACACGCATGTCCGACTCTCGGAGAGACGCCATGACATCCGAGGCAAGCAACCCTAAGATTAACGACGTTCAACCGTTAATCCACTAACTGGCACGGTGGTTGCAGAGGTGTCTATATCCACCGGGTAACCGTCCGTGCCCCAAGAAGACAGCCTGGTGGGAGGTGGCGTAGGGAATTCGCTCTACACTGCTTCAACCTTCGAGGGTGGCGCCATTTCGGCGCCACCCTCGAACTGTTTGTGGCGTTGAGTTGCTGCCTAGTCGACCGAGAAGGTGATGCCATCGAGCGACACCCAGGCCGCGGAAACACCGTAGAGTAAGACGCGGCCATCCGAGAGCACGTCGCACCGCGCACGCATCCCCTCGCTGCCCACTCCGCCAGCATCGGTGCTACAGGCGAACAAGCGTCGTCCTTGCGGACGCATGCCTGCTGGCAACGTGAATGCTAAGACGCCATCCACCGTGGAACCTGACCGAATCAGTCCACGCAACCGTACGATTCCAGCCGCATCGCGCGTGTACCCTGGTTCTGCATACCCATTGTCGTAGTCAACCCAGCCATTCTGAAACGTCGGGGCGGTCCACTGAGACTGTGTACTGGGCAGCCGCTGGATACCAATGCCGCTCACTTGGTACGTCCGGCCATCCGACGTGCCGTTGTAGTTGAGGATGGCGCCAACCCCAAAGAAGCTCGCGTTCGCGGGGAGTGGACGTTCAGTTCCGGCGCCAAAGGTCGCGGTGTAGGTGTGCCAGTCGGTATCCGCGAGGGCCTGCGAGCTCGCAGGGTAGTACCACCACGTGCCGTCTCCACCGATGTTGGCGCCATTGCTGTCGTACAAGACAACTGCCAGGAAGACACTGCCTTGGGTACCGGTCAGGTCAGCACGCCGGAAGGAGCCAGACACTTCGTATGTGGCAGACCGGTCTACTGGATGGTCAGCGCTAGACCGAATCCAATGGGAGCTGTTCGCAGAGTTCTGGTAGGCCGTGGTTCCACAGATGGACGTGCTGCTGGAGACCACGGAGCCAGTGCCAGAGTGTACTTCCCAGCCCTCAAATCCTTGCTGAAAACAGCCATTCGTCTGGACGTTGCCCATTGCGCGGCTCTGGGCCTGAAGCGTGCCCAGCGTCATGCCATCCAGGGTATCTGCGGACACCGCCGTATCTGCAGATGTCGCAGAGCCGGCCGTCGTCGCGTAGGTCGCTGAGTCGGCGCTCGTGGCGCTGTCCGCACTGCCCGCTGTCGTCGCGTAGTCAGCCGATGTTGCACTGTCCGCACTCGTGGCCGTGTCCGCGCTGCCCGCTGTCGTCGCGTAGTCAGCCGATGTCGCACTGTCCGCACTCGTGGCGCTGTCCGCGCTGCCCGCTGTCGTCGCGTAGTCAGCCGATGTTGCATTGGTTGCCTGAACAGCATGGGCCGCGAACGGAACCGAGTTCAGCGCTTGACGGGCTCCGAGGTCAGACACGCTCAGGTCTGCAGCCACTCGAGACAGCTGAATCCATCGTCCAGAATCCAGCACCGAGTGGTCGAGTGCATTCGAGCCCGTGTCGGAACCCAGTGTCACCGAGTAGAACCCCTGATCCGGCGTCAGCGTGTAGGCCTCGCTCCACAGCTCGGTCCCGCCAGAATCTGCATCCCACAGGGCTAACCGTAGGGTGACTTCGCTGGTGACAGGGGTGCCATCATTGTCGAGCACCCTACCGGTGTGTTGGAGCTGAACCGGTGTTGCAGAGGCCACACTAGACACAAACAGCAGACCTAGACCAAACACTGAGCGATGCATCGAAACCCCCAAACCAGTCTTATAGTGTACGCGATGTCGCGAACAAATGGAGCATTCCGACTCTCCCCGCTCTTGCCTCACTGCGAAGGTGGTGCCGTCATCGTGCCTTCTGAGCCCGGCGGCGCTGCGGGTTCGCCAGTTTTAACCTGGCTGACTACCCGCTCAAGCGGCCAGCGGTTGTCATCGTAGCGCTCTACAAGCGTACCGTCGGACCGAGTGATCAGAAGCCGCAGACCATGAAGGACTTCTCCTTCCGAGCGGTCAACCGACAAACCTGCCGACTGTGCCAAGCCAGCGAGAACCTCCATCTCTACCCGTCCGAGCATCATCTCACCGGGTTGGGCTTGGTGAGTCACGGCGTACTCGGACAGCACCGCAGCGGTGTCATGTTCCGGGTCCATGGTGACCACCACAATGCGCCCCTCTCCACCCAAAGCCTCCTGAAGCGCCGTCATTCGCGACATCGTCAGAGGACAGAAGTCCGGAATGGGACAGCGGGTGTAGGTGAAGGCAATGGCAGTGGCCTCGGTCTGTCCCTCGCCAATCACCACTGTACTGCCGTCCGAGATCGACACAGAGACCGTAGGCACCATGGCACCGGGAAGCACCGCGTTCGTACCCACAGCCGCGAAGTCATCGGGGACGGTACCGCTACCCGTGACCCGAATCTTCTCTAGAAACGCTCCCGATTGCTCCATCTGAAGCCGAGCGATGATGGTGTCTCCTACGTCTACGTCTTCGAGCAGCGAGGCATCACGCACGTCGAACGGCATGATCATGGCTGGCATGAAGTTGAGAATCTCTTCATGGTTCACAACGATTCGCGTTGGCGACGGCTTTTCGTAGACCATCCCCTCAACAATGTACTCATTGGCGCCGTTGCAGGCAGACAGGACGAGGAAGGGCAGGATGAATCGCATACTGCGCGCCTATCGCGAGCGCCGCAGTGCGCACAGTCGCGGAAGGTTGCGCTGTAGTTCCCTGGCCAGTGCACGCGCGCTCGGACCGTGCTTGGATTCGGGCTGTCCGCCATAGCGAACGGCGTAGACATGCCATGCCAGCTGTTCCACGCCCGCGGCTTCGGGTCCCAGCTCCGCGACCACCCACTTGGCGGCGTCTACCGGCGGCAGTCCGGCGGGCGGGCTCATCTTCTGGCGCTTGAGCGTTCGCAGAACTCGCTTGAATGCGCCCATCGACGTTGCGTCGCCAATGCGTAGAACGCGCCACGCCACCACCGCCATGAGCAGACCATACAGGCCCGCGAGGGTCCATGGACGGCTGGCAAGGCCGTGAATGACGCGTCGAGCAGCCTGGCGTTGCCGGACAACATCGTAGCCAACGACGTCTGACTCCCACACCTGGTCCACGCGCTCAGTGAGAGACGGTGCGGGAGACTCTGGCAGCGCGCCAGGGCCCGGAGTGGGGTCGAACACCACCCAGGCGTCCCCGACTTGGACCTCGACCCACGCATGCGCATGAGAACGACGAACGACGAACCCGTCTCCGTCCGGCTCAAGGTCTACAAAGCCATTGACGGGACGCGCCGGCACACCGCGAAGGCGCAACAACACGGTCAGCGCCGTGGCCCAGTGCTCACAGTGTCCGGCTCGCGTTCCAAAGAGAAAGTCGGACAGCGGGTCGATGACGCCGGTCGCGGGCGGGTGACGCGTGTACAGCGCCGTGTCCCGCAAGTAGCCAACGAACCGCTCCGCCACACGTGCAGGAGCGGTCTCGGTCGATGCCCACTCGGCGGCAAGCCGTGGAATGCGCGGGTCCAGCGACTCGGGGACCGACAGCCAGCGTCCCTCATGCACAGGTGCGGTGCTGGGGTCTCCAAGACTCACCACGTAGGCCTCGCTGGCCAAGGCACCGCCCCATCGATTGCCCGCTGCGTCCACCTGGGTCGGAATGCTCGTCCCGTTGATGAACCCCAGCCCAAAGACAGCCCCTTCATCAATGCGGCCAAGCGGCGTGATGCTCAGGTGGGGCGAGTGCGGGTCGAGCCCAACAGACGTCGCTGTCCGGTCCGCCGGTGCCGTCCATCGAAAGCCGTCAAAGTGCTCAAGCGCGACGCCACGCAGTCGGGCGGGTGAAGCGACGCGACCGCGAATGACCTCAATGCGGGCAATCGGGGTTGGGTCGTCTAACAATTCCGACGCGTCGTCCAAGTCAACCCGTGCCTGAAAGCCCGTCAATGCGGGGCCCTGTCGCACTGCCACACCCACGCGTGGAACCAAGGCAAAGCCGAGCCCACTGATCACAAGACACACCGCAACCGTGGCCATCCAAGGGCGCCAAGCCACTGTGAACCGGCGCGTTTGTTGGCCCATCAGCAGCAGTGGAATGCCAACACCCGACAGCAACAGCGGCACGATAAACCGCACACCACGCACGTCAGCGACGGTCAGAGCCAACACAAGAGCGACGCCAACGACTGAGAGTCCGGCCGGACCTGCAAGCCCAGCCAACACCACACTCAGCGCGCACAACATGGCCGCGGCATGAATGGGAACCCAGCCGGTCGCGAGCGCCGCGAGCGAGACGGGAACGCCGACCAACCAGCGAAGCCCCCCCGCCGACTCGTACGAGGCAACAAGCGCAATGCCCACAAACACGAACGCGACCCGACTCTCACCCGCGAAGGCACAGGCAAGAGCGGCAGCAATGACAACGCACAGACCGCCTATCGCTCGGGGAGACATCACGACCGAGCCTCGGCCAACGCCCGCAGGCCACGCGCTCGAAAGCGTCCGTCACGTCCGGGGCCAAGAGACTGGCCTTCAAGACGCAGAACCACCGGTCCCTGACGCAGTGCCTCCAAAAAACTGCCGCAGCCCTGCTCCAGCGCACGCTCCCACGCGTCTCCTTCGCTCGCAGGAACCTCAACAACCACCATTGTGCCACCATCGCCGGCACGACGCACCACCACCAGCTCACCCCGACGAGCGCTGGTTCGCCAGTGTACGGAACGGACCGAATCGCCGTCCACGTAGTTGCGTAGGTCCAAGAAATCACCGCTGCGCGAAGGCGCCTCGGCACGCTCAACATCGTCTGTTGTTGGGACGGACTCCACGCTTCCGGGCACGGGCCTTGGGGCGACCCACACATCCACGGGTTGCTCAATGCAGCGCCGGTGCTCAATCAATCCGAGCGGGTGACGACTGCGCAGGTGTAGCGCTGCAAGCCGGACCCGTCCTCGCCGGTCAAAGCGCCACTCTACCGGACATTCTCCAGCGCTCTGCACCTCACACCGGGCGTTGCCACTGCGGTCTTCGATGGACACGCGACCGGCCGCATTGCCCACTCGAAATCCCCCCATCGCAGCATGCGTGGCGAACAGTTCGACCGGCAGCGCCCGCTCCACACTCACCCGTGACAGCGCGCGACGCCCAAGGACCAAGTCCGCAATAATCGGCGTACCCAGTACCAATCCAATCAGAACGAGAAGGTTGTCTGTCGTCCACCACCCCAGAGCGAACAGACCGAGTGCCGTTGCCAGAACAATGCCGCCAGTCCCGGTCAGGCGCATCGCGCCTATACCGGCGACGAAAGAGTGAGTAACAACGCCCGAATCGCGGCATCACCATCACCCGAACGAGCCACAACACGGTGACCCAGCACAGGTCCGGCCAAGTCCCGTACGTCTTCAGGCACCGCGTAGGCACGGCCGCCAACAAGCGCTTGGGCCCGAACCGCTCGGTACAGAGCCACCGAACCACGCGTGGAGGCACCGCGGACAAACCGAGCATCTGTCCGTGTCTTCTCGACCAGATCGAGCAGGTAGTTCTCAACCTCTAGAGACACCGAGACCGTCTCACAGGCTTGCTGAAGCAACACGGCTTCTTCCGGGCTCAGCGCAACGGGGCCCTTTGCACGCCGTATCCGACCATTCCTCAGCACCGCGCGCTCCGCTTCGCGAGATGGATAGCCGAGGGTCAGCCGCATCATGAAGCGGTCGAGCTGGGAATCCGGCAGGGCAAATGTACCGGCGGTGTCGAACGGGTTTTGAGTCGCCACAACGAAGAACGGCTGTGGCAGCTCCCGTGTCGTGCCGTCGACCGTGACGGTGCCCTCTTCCATGGCTTCAAACAGCGCTGACTGGGTCTTGGGTGATGTTCGATTGAGCTCATCAGCCAACACCACATTGGCAAAAATCGGACCGGGCCGGAAGACCAGCTCACCCGACGCGCGCTCGAGAACCGGCGACCCGGTGACGTCTCCGGGCAGAAGGTCAGAGGTGAACTGAACCCGACTGAAGGAGCCGCCAAGAGCCCGAGCAAGTGACGCTGCCAGGGTCGTTTTTCCGACACCCGGTACGTCTTCTAGGAGCAGATGCCCACCCGCTAAGACCGCGACCAAGGCCAGGTCCACAACCTCTTCTTTTCCATGAATCGCGGACCGAACCGCCTGACGCACCCGATCGATGGCCGCATGAATATCTGCCTGAACGTCGGGAATCGCCTGCATCAACGCTCCCCTACGTAGGTCCCCGTGGTGTTCAGGACCGCTTCGCATCCCGTCTCAATGTCTGGATCTTCGCTGGAGAGCACGGTGAAGGTCTCCGTTCCCTCCCAGTCCAGGCCGTCGCTGATCTCACACGCCGTCCCACCCAAGCGGTAGTTCGCCTCCCCCATCAACTCCCAGCGAACAATGCCGTTTCCGCGGTCTTCTTCCCATGCACCGGTCTGGTACGTGAGCGCGCAGCCAGCGATAGCGCCGGTTGCGAATACCGTTTCATCTGTGGCAACGGAGACGGTAGCGCCGCCCTCAAAGTCGACGATGAGCTCGATGACTTCGTCGTAGTTGTTGTTCGCACAGGTGTCCCGTTCGGTCTGAAGACGGACGTTCCACACATGTCCGGACAGGTCATCGGTACAGCCAACGGTGGTCGACGCGATCAACACGCCAAGAAGTGCCTGTGTAAAGCCCCGATTTGCGATGTGATGGAACAAGGTGGCCACGGTGACTCCCGGGTCATTGCCGAAGGGTACGACGACCCTTATATACCGGTCCCTTACTGGCCTGCGCCGCCCCGGCGCGCCTTGACATGCCTTTTCCAGTGGAGCCTCCGTGGCCGAAGCCAAGCCCTTGTACGTTGCCCGTGAATCCGACCTCGCTGCCCTGACCGGGCACTGGGAAGCCGCAAAGGCCGGTGGAACGCGCTTTGTCCGCCTCCAGTCTCCCTTCGGTGGTGGCCGTCGCGCCATTGCTGGCGAGCTCCTTCGGTCCATCCAAGGTGGAACCGATGACGCCGTGCTCTGGCGCGTTGTCTGTCTCGACCAAGAAGACGGAATCCAGTGGCTCATCCGCATGTACGGCGCACTCGTCGCAAACTTGGGTCAAGATGTGTTGAAGCGCGGCAAGGTCGAGATGGTGCTCAATGCACAGCTCCCCTCGCAGACCAAGCGCGTTCAAGGCTGGTTCCAGGCCTTCATCTCCTCCATGAAGGAGAGCAAGACAGACGCTACGAACGGCTCGGTCCAGCTCAAGCTTCCACAAGACAACCCGCTTCTTGGCCTGGTTGAGATCGTCTCGGCCATCTCCCGCAAGGTGCCAGTCGTCTTGGACCTGCAGAACCCGTACGTTGTGTACTCGGTGGCTCTGGCACAGTTCCTCGAAGCCCTTCACGCCGAGACCTCCGAGTCTGGCGGCCACATCCTCGTCATCGCCCACGACCATCCCGGCACAGACGAAGACAAGGCCTTCTACCCAATGCCGCTGTCGGACCTGTACACGCGTCGTCCGGAAATGTTCGAGACCCTCACACTGGACGCCTGGGGCGCAGAAGAGACTCAGAAGTTCCTCGACTCCAAGAGCCTGACCGGAAACGCGTCTCGCTTGGCCGAGATTGCAGACGGTCGTCCCGGCTTTATCGCTGAGTTGGCTGAGATCTTCGAAGCCGAAGGCACCCTGAACACCGACCTTGCCGACGTGACCATGGCTTCCATGGTTCCCATGAACGCAGACGAGTCCGAGCTCGACATTCCCGAGACTCCTCCCGAAGAAGGCAAGCGCAAGCATGCTGGACCCAAGGACATCAGCACCGTCACCTACATTGCTGCCCTTCTCGGCCAGGCCTTCCCAAGCAACTTGGTTGCTGACCTGGGCGGCTTTGAGCGCGACAGTATCGACGACCTGCTCGACGCCATGGAAGACACCTTCGAAGAAGTTCAGTTCTCTGAAGAAATGCAGACCTGGCTCTACAAGTTCAAGCGCGGCTCCTGGCGTCAGGGCGTGATGGAGCACAACGACAACGAAGAGGGCCACAAGCTCGCTCGCAACGTCGGTAGCTTCATGGAGCGCTTCCTCATTCCCCGCGGAAACGGCTTCATCCCCAAGGTTGCCCGCATTTACGCCGAGCACGGCGCTGCCGACCGCGCATCCATGATGCGTGCCTTGGCACTGTCCCGCGACCGGAACGACGTCTGGGCCCTCTCCCACGACCTCATCAAGTACTTCGATGAAGTCAAGTGGCCAGAGCCCCTCGTTCGCACCATCTACATGAACCTTCTCGACCGCTTGGCCGCTATGGGCAACATCCCGTCGGCCGAGAAGCTGTACACGGAAGTGCAAGCCTTCGCAGACGCCCGTGAAGACCGCGACCTCAACGCGTGGTTGCTGTTCACCGGCTCCAAGATCGACATGCGTCGTCAAGACTACTACCGGGCCCGTGACCGCGCGAACGACTCGCTCACGCTGTACAAGGCACTAGAGAACGGCCGTCGTGCCGGTGATGTGCTCAACCACCTCGCCGCCATTGAGCTGCAAGATGGCAACCCTGAGACCGCTCTGAAGAACGTCAACGAAGCCCTTCAGGTTGCTTCGTACGACGGTGAAGACGGCCAGAAGTTCGCGCCGCCTTCCGTCGGTGCCGCTGGTGAGCACATTCGTGGCCTCATCGCACGCCGCCAAGGCAAGCTTGACGACGCTGTGAAGCATTTCCAGAACGCCAACAACGTCGCCGGTCAGAACGGACTCGGCGGACTGGCACTGGACGCTGGTGTCTCCTTGGGCGAGGCCATGTTGGCCAGCTCCCGCGGCGACAACACCAAGCTCACCCAAGCCCGCGATGTCCTAGGACGCGTCACGCAAATCGCCCGTCAGCAGCGCAATGCCGCTCGCGAGCGCAGTGCCTGTGAGCTCCTGGCACAAGCCGAAGGTGGCCTGCGCAACTTCGACGCCGCTCTGGCCGCCGCGAACCGCACCCTACAGCTGACCCGCGCTCTCAAGTTCGACCAGTTGCTGCCGATCGACCTGTACAACCTCGGATTCTTCCACTTCGCGAAGCAGAAGCCGACCGAAGCCCTCACCTTCTTCACCGAAGCTGAAAAGGGCGCCGCTGGACTGGGCAACCACCCAGTGGTCAAGGAGCTGTACTACTTCAAGGGCTTGGCTGAGTTCCAGACCAACAACCTCGCTGCTGCGAAGACCACTCTGAACAAGGCGTTGCCCCTGGCTCAGAAGGTCAATGACGTGAACAAGGTCATCTCGACCCACGACACGCTCGCACAGATCGCCCAGAAGTCGGGCGAGATGGCGAACGCAAAGCAGCACTGGACGACCGCCATCGACCTTGCTGGACAGGCCAACCTCAAGGACGCCCGTCGCACCCTACGCAAGAAGCTCGAAGCACTCGACTAAGTCGAACGTTTTGTAGCGCCCAACGGCGGAGTCGCACACCAGCGACTCCGCCGTTGTTCGTTGTGGCCCCCAAAAGAAAGCGACCTACGTGTCACTTCTGGGCGATGGTCGCCCAACCAACTGTCTACCCGTGGTCCATCTTGCTCACGAGCATGGCTCGGAGCTCATCCGCACGCTGTTGAGTGGCTGGACGAAGCAGGAAGGGCATGGCGAAGTAGATTCCCCACACTGGAAGTGCACAGCAACAGGTGAGCCCAGAGGACACCAGGGCGGCGAGCGTGCAGATGAACGCTGTCCAAAACATGGCGGCGCGGGTGTAGGCAATCAGCACCGACTTACCGTTGAGCGGAATGGTGACGCCACGGTCCTCGTCATCCGCGAAGATGAAAAACGACCCTGTGGGAATCAGCGGCACGTACATCACGTGAATGAACATCGTTGCGACCGAGCCGAGGCCCTCGACCTGGTCGACCCAGCCGAACTTGTGTGTACCGAAAACAATCACGAGACCTTCCCTCCCGAAGCCCCGTAATTCACAATGGACTTACGCACACCGGCCTGTGAGTCAGCGGAGCCAGACCATCAGATGGGTCGCCTGTGTGTTGTTGGACGAGTCGATGACGACCGTGTCCACCGAACCGTCGGACGGATGGTAGAAGCGCAGCTCGGAAGCCGAGCCATTGCGCACGGAGATTGCGAGGGTATCAAGACCGGGCAGACCCGTCGGAATACCGAACTGTCCGCTGGAGACCGAAGTGATGAGACTCGACGAACTCCCGTCGAAGGCGTAGCGGTAAGGGCGCCCCACAGCACCATCCAGATAGTAGAGGCTACCTTCGTACCCAGCGAGGTTGAAGCCGTCCGGACTCCCTTGCAGCTGGGCTGCGGAAGACACGCCGTCAGTACAGTGTATGCGGTAGCCAATGCCTGACACGTTGGGACGAAAGCAGTACCAGTCATCACCGACTACAGCCCCATACGTTGCGGAGTTGAGTCCAGTTGGTCCGAGGTCCTGCACAGCCTCTGGGCCTGGACGCGCGTCGTAGCAGACAGGCGTATCGCTGGGATAAGGCCCCCGGGTACCACATAGTCGCCCATTGAAGACCGTAGCCTCGCGCAACAATACGGGCTGGTCAGTGTGTTTGTACACAGCGGGGCTCGGCTCGTTCGGCGCGTAGCTGAAGACCCTGTACGTGCCGTCGTAGCCGTGAAAAACAAGGCCATCGTCCACAACGAACAGGCCTTGGAGCGAGTTCCCCTGGCTAGATCCGTTGCCATAGGGCGCCACTCCCAGGGTGACCGCTGGATTTAGGCCGTCGTAGGACAACAGGTCCAGGTTCTGATTGCTGGACGGTCGAACAACCACGTACAGGACGCCCTCGAACACCCGAAGCTGTCCGGTTGCTTTCATCCCGCTGACGGGCAGAGTCACCGTCTCCACGCCACCGAGCTCCGAGTACCGGTACAGGTCCCCCAGACCGCTTCCCGAGTCCCAGACAGAGTTAAAGTACAGATAATCACCATTCACGGCGAAGACGTCTTAGGGACGGTCATCGGGATTGTTGTTTGGCGAGATGAACGAGTTGCCGTTGGGGTTGATGTCGGTGAGACGCTCAGTCACGGTGCCGTCCGTGCGCCACAGCTCGCGGCCATGAGTACCGTCGTCCGCGGTGAAGTACAGGTGGTCGCCCATCGCCACAAAGTGGCCCGGCTTCGAGCTGCCGTCTGACCCACAGTACGGATTGGCGTCCGGCCCTTGGAACTCACAATCATCCGGAAAGATGAAGTCGCAAAAGAAGGAGTCGTTGCCGTCGTTGTAGCAGCCGTCGGTGTCGAAGGGTGTCGTGCTCGACGGGTTGATATCTGCGAGCAGTCCCGTCCCAGCCACCGTGCCGTCGCTAATCCACAGTTCCTCCCCCGCGGTGCCAGCCGAGGCTCCGAAGACGAGCCACGGCGTGGCAGCCGGCGGGTTCATGCAGACCTCTTCCATCGCGCACTGTGGGTCGAGACAGTCGGCAAGTCCGTCGCCATCGTCGTCCGAGCCGCTGCTGCAGTCTTCAATACCGCCAGTGCCGTTGAAGGTGAGTCCCCGCAGAACGATGTAGCCGTCCGGCACCACCGCACCGGCCGGTATTGTTGCCCCGTTGCGAATCTGCGCACCGGCACCGACAGTGGCTCCGTCCTCAACAATCACCTCCCGACCAATGCGGGCACCCGCTGCGATGGTGACCCCGCTGCCCAAGGTAGCGTCCTTGCGGATGCGGGCGGTCGCAGCAATGGTGCTGTCCGCGCCGATGGTGACATTCGGTCCAATGATTCCGCCGATGAACGCGGCGCTGGTCGAGTCGAGGATGGTGACACCGCGAGCGAGCACCGCGCTGGCTTGCACAGTGGTCTTGTCTCCTACTTGCACCAGGCTACCCACCACTGCGCCAGATCGGAGAAAGACGTCGTCGCCTAGGGTGGTCGCGAAGCCCACGCCCACATCGGCCTCGGTCTTCAGGCGCAGTCCTGCGCTGGCGGAACGACCAAAGGTGTTGTCCGCGCCAATCTCATGGTCCGCGTCTATGTAGGCTCGCCGGCCGAGGACCGTTCCGCTACCGACAAGCCGTGCCGTGGCTTCGGCCACTCGGCCTACCAGGGTGGCGCGGCGCCCCACAAATACCGAAGCTCCCAGGGTCGTGTCCGCGCCAACACTCGCACCATCACTGACCACGGCATCTGCGCCCACGGTAACGCCACTACCCAATACAGCACTTGAGGCCACACAGGCCCCGTTGGCATCCCAGTAGGTGTCCTCGCAGCCGTCCCCGTCGAGGTCCGCTGCGGACGCGATGGATGCAATGAGCGACAATAAAACGAGTGTCATGATTCCCCCAGGAGTGCCGTCCGTGAAGCTTCAACTCACGAACGAGCAGTGGACATCAGTGCACCCGACGCACCACAGATAGGCTTACACTTGTGTTTACTAAAAAGTAAAGTTCCTATACCCGTAGTATACCCATGGGTGATCCTGACAATGGCGGCCTACCGGCGATGAGAAGCACAACCCAAAAGGATGTAAACCATCCCAGTTCGGTGCAACGCGGTTGACTACCTGTGTGACGGATTCGCGATTTTGGCTGCGGCACTCTCGCGAGCGGCGCCACCCAACGCGCCTCTGGAAATCACAGCGCATCGGGTCCACCTCTGGACCCTGGGTCGTTGCGGCTACCATCGGGGTCGTTGTACGCCGCGTTGGGGTCACCCATGTTCCGCAGCGGGCTGGTCGAGCGCAGGCGTAGGTCCCACAAGCGCGCGTCTGGGAAGCCAATGTTGAAGAACTGTGGGTCTACACTGTAGTCGCCTTGAGAGGCATTACTGTGGGAGAACGCATGGAACTGCGGCTCGGTGTTACCCCAGAAGTTGGTGTAGGTCGCGGTCGACGACGGCGAGTTGGTCGCGTCGTAGAAGCCACCGCCTTCTGGCAGGGCGCAAATCAGCTCGTTGTTCACGATGTTGCTGTTGAGGAAGGTCGCAGTTCCAGTGGTTGAGACGATAACCACACCCGCCCCGAAGCAAGGTTGCCAAGTCGAGAATGCACGAACCTGGTTGCCGACCACATCCGTATTGATCAGGTCTAGGAACCCCTGCTCCAGCGCAATGCCGCCACCTCTCGAGACGTTGCTGCGGGGCCCGCCGACTTGGTTGTCCAAGATGACCGAGTTGTACAGCTCTAGCGCTACACCCCAACCATACAAGGTGCCTGCGGAGTCGCCACCTTCGGTGTGGTTGTCAATGATGCGGGCGTGGTTCAGGTCAATGTGCGACTGGGAGAAGTGGACCAAGCCCTTGGTCCTGCCGCTGGTGCTGATGTAGTTGTCGTGTACGTACAGGTTGTTGATGGCCTTGCGGTCGCCCCAGCCGCCCATCTGACGGATGAACAGCGCTGCGCCATGCTGTTGGCGATGGTCGACTTCGACGTTGGTAATCTCCAGCCCGTCAATCTCACCCGAGAAGGTGTGCATGTACATGGCGAAGCCCTGGTAGATGTCTTGACCGAGAATCAAGCCATCGGGAGTGACACCATCAATGGTGATGTCTCGAAGCCGAGCCGCCGAGTTGTCTACGTACACCGCGGTTCCTGGGCAGCGCCCGTTTTCAGTGATCTCACAAACCGAGTCCACAATCTCAACGCGCTCGACCGTCGGGGAAGAGCTGCGAATCCACAAGCCAGCCCCCAGATTGCCCCGACCGCCCTCAAGCGTCAGGTCCGCCAACAGCGAGGGGGTCGCCGCACCGCCGAGCCGCATGACCGACCCATTGCCGCCATTGACAATCGTGGTCACACCGCGGCCAGATCCGTACATACGCAAGCTCTTGTTGATAATGCTGACGTTGTCCACATACCGACCGGGAGCAATGCACACCAAGTCCCCGGAAGACGCGGCATCGACAGCCTCTTGGGGGGTTGCATAGTCTTCTGGAACGTCGAAGGATTGTTCAATCTGTCCGTCGCAGTCGTTGTCAACGCCGTCACACATCTCCAAGGCGTCGGGATTGATGGACGGGTCGGCGTCGTCGCAGTCAAACGGCACCTCGGTGACGTCACCGCCGGGCGGGGTGCACGAGACAACCGCTGTGTCTGGGTCGCCGTAGCCGTCGCCATCGTCGTCTGTGTAGTAGGTGGCAGCGCTCGGTGGGGCTGGGCTGTCCGCAACACCGTCGCAGCTGTCATCACTGTCGTTACAGCGCTCAACGGCACCGGGAAACACCTGGGCGTCGGCATCGTTGCAGTCGGTCTGGTCGCTGACGTAGCGGGAGCTCGGGCGGTTGCAGGATAGAACAGTGACGCTGGCGTCTCCGTAGTCATCGCCGTCGTCATCCAGCGCCCACACCAGTGGGTTCTCGTCGACGTCTCCGTCACAGTTGTCATCGAGGCCATTGCAGATGTCTTCGCCATCCGGGTTGACGGCGCTGCGGGTATCGTCACAGTCGTGGCCGGTGCGGATGTAGTCAGGCGTCGGTGCGAAGCACGCCATCTGTTGGGCGTTCTGGTTGCCGTAGTCGTCGCCGTCGGCATCGGGGTACCAGGCGACAACGTCTGAGGCATCGTCATCGACGGCGGTGTTGCAGTCGTCATCTAGGCCATTGCACACTTCGTCTGCGCCCGGATTGATAGCGATGGCGTTGTCATTGCAGTCGGTCGCGTCGCTGACGTAGCGGCTGTTTGGCGGGTCGCACGCCACGATGCCGCTGTCGCTAGTGCCATAGCCGTCGGCATCGTTGTCGAGGAACCATGTGGGAGCGCCTTCGTCGACGGTGCCATCGCAGTTGTCGTCGCGGCCGTTGCACAGCTCGGGCGCACCGGGGCGAACGGTACTGCGCGTGTCGTCGCAGTCGCTGTCGTCACGCACGTAGTCGGTGGTTGGGGCGTCGCAGGCAAAGACCTCAGAGGCTGCGAATCCGTACAGGTCTCCGTCTGCATCGAGGTACCAGGGCACCTCGTCCACCGCGCTGATGTCGGTCTGGCCATCGCAGTTGTCGTCACGGCCGTTGCAGACTTCTGGTGCGCCTGGGTAGCTGCTCGCGCGGCTGTCGTCGCAGTCGGTCTGGTCGCTGATGTAGCGGGAGTTCGGGGGCTCGCAGGACACAACGGTGACGGCGGGGTTGCCGTAGTCATCGCCGTCGCCGTCAAAGGCCCACACCAGCGGGTTCTCATCTACCCGGTCGTCGCAGTTGTCATCCAGGCCATTGCAGACGTCCTCGCCATCCGGGTTGACGGAGACACGGGTGTCATCACAGTCATCGCCGGTGCGGATGTGGGTGGGGGTCGGTGCGAAGCACGCCATTGTTTGGGCATTTTCGTTGCCGTAGTCGTCGCCATCGGCATCGGGGTACCAAGCGACAACATCTGAGGCATCGTCGTCAACGGCGGTGTTGCAGTCGTCATCCAGACCGTTGCACACTTCGTCTGCGCCCGGATTGATAGCGATGGCGTTGTCGTTGCAGTCGGTCGCGTCGCTGACGTAGCGGCTGGTCGGGGGCTCGCACGCCACAACACTGCTGTCCGCGTTGCCGTAGCCGTCTCCGTCGCTGTCGAGGAACCAGGTGGGGGCTTCCTCATCGATAGTACCGTCGCAGTTGTCGTCGCGGCCGTTGCACAGCTCGGGCGCACCGGGGCGAACGGAGTCGCGCGTGTCATCGCAGTCGCCGGCATCACTCACATACTCGGCTGTAGGGGCGTCACAAGCGAATACGCGAGCGTCCGCGTTGCCGTACAGGTCGGCGTCAGAGTCCTCGTACCAAGGGACAACGTCCGCAGCGTCGTTGTCGGTCAGGCCGTCGCAGTTGTCGTCGCGGTCGTTGCACAGCTCTTCGCCACCTGGGAAGACGCTGTCGCGGCTGTCGTCGCAGTCGGTCTGGTCGCGCACGTAGTCAGCACTCGGACGGTCGCACACAGCCACGGTGACGTCGGGGTCGCCGTAGCCATCGCCGTCGTCGTCCAGTGCCCACTCGGGTGGGTTCTCGTCTACACGGTCGTCGCAGTTGTCGTCGCGGCCGTTGCACACCTCGGTGGCATCCGGGTTGACGCTGGCGCGGCCGTCATCACAGTCCCCTGCCGTTGAGATGTAGGTGGCGTTGGGCGGCTCGCAGACTTCTACGGCGGAGGCGACAGATCCGTAGGAATCATCGTCAATGTCGGCGTACCAAGTGGGAGCGTCAACAGCGTCGTTGTCGACGACGTCATCGCAGTTGTCGTCCGCTCCGTTGCAGACCTCGTCCGCGCCAGGATTGACCGCAGCGGCGCTGTCGTTGCAGTCCGCGAGGGAGCCAATGTCGAGAATGTAGTTGGATGCGGGGGCGTCGCAGGCCGCGACGGTGTCGGAGGGATTGCCGTAGCCATCACCGTCGGCGTCGCGAATCCAGGTGGGGGCAACCTCGTCCACAACATCATCACAGTTGTCATCCAGTCCGTTGCACTGCTCGGGAGCGCCTGGGTAGACAAAGGGTCGACCGTCATCGCAGTCGCCTGCGGAGCCAACGTAGTCTGTGGTGGGTGGCTCACAGGCGAACACTTCGGAGGCAGCGGTTCCGTACAGGTCGGCGTCGGCGTCCAGGTACCAAGGTGCCACGTCTACAGCATTGTTGTCCGTCAGGCCGTCGCAGTTGTCGTCGCGGTCGTTGCACTGCTCTGGGGCGTCTGGGTAGACGCTGTCGCGGCTGTCGTCGCAGTCGGTCTGGTCGCGAACGTATTCAGCACTCGGACGGTCACAGACAGCCACGGTGACGTCGGGGTCGCCGTAGCCATCGCCGTCGCCGTCCAGCGCCCACTCGGGTGGGTTGTCGTCAATGCGGTCGTCACAGTTGTCGTCGCGCCCGTTGCACACCTCGGTGGCATCGGGGTTGACGGCTGCACGGCCGTCGTCACAGTCGCCACCGTTCAGGATGGCGTTCGCGTTGGGTGGCTCACACACGGTCGCAGCGGACGATGCTGCCCCGAAGGTGTCGTTGTCCACGTCTGTGTACCAGGTGGGTGCGTCAACGGCGTCGTTGTCAACGGCGTCATCACAGTTGTCGTCCGTTCCGTTGCAGACCTCGTCCGCGCCAGGATTGACCCCAGCGGCGCTGTCGTTGCAGTCCGCGGGGGCGCCCGTGTCGAGGATGTAGTCAGACGCGGGGGCATCGCAGGCCATGACGGTGTCCGATGAGTCGCCGTAACCATCGGAGTCTGCGTCACGAATCCAAGTGGGGGCAATCTCGTCGATAGCGTCGTCACAGTCGTCATCGCGGCCGTTGCACTGCTCTGGCGCACCCGGGTAGACAAAGCTGCGCACGTCATCGCAGTCGCCAGCGGTCGCCACGTGGCTGGATGTTGGCGGCTCGCACGCACTCACCGCTGTGCTGGCAACGCCGTAGTCGTCTCCGTCTTCGTCGAGGTACCACGAGGTGGGGTCAACAGCGTCTTCGTCGATAGCGACGTTGCAGTTGTCGTCGTTGCACAGCTCGGGTGCGCCGGGGTTGACCGCTTCACTGGCGTCGTCGCAGTCGGTCTGGTCGCGAACGTAGTCGTCACCGGGGCGGTCGCATGCAGCGACCGTGTTGTCCGGGTCACCGAAGCCGTCGCCGTCACTATCCAGAGCCCACTCGGGTGGGTCCTCATCGACGAGGTCATCGCAGTCGTCATCGCGGCCATTGCACACCTCGGTAGCGTCTGGGTTGACGCTGTTTCGTGCGTCGTCACAGTCGCCGCTGGTCGCGATGTAGTTGCCGCTAGGCACCTCACAGGACGAGACCGCAGAGTCCGGGTTGCCGTAGGCATCGCCGTCAACGTCGACGTACCAATCGGGCGCGTCTACGGGGTCGTTGTCGATGACCTCATCGCAGTCGTCGTCCGTACCGTTGCACAGCTCGTCGGCTCCCGGATGAACGCTCGCCGAGGCATCATCACAGTCGCCGGCTTCAGCGACGTAGGCGTCGGTGGGTGGAAGACAGGCCGTCTGGGCGCCTTCTGTGATTCCGTAGTCGTCACCGTCACCGTCTAGGTACCAAGGGACCGGGTCTACGGGGTCTTCGTCGACGACGGTGTTGCAGTTGTCGTCGCGGTCGTTGCACAGCTCGTCAGCACCTGGATTGACCTGTTCAAGGGTGTCGTCGCAGTCGGTCTGGTCTAGAACGTAGCTGTCGTTCGGTGCTTCGCAGGCAGGGACGGTGTTCTCGGGGTCACCGAAGCCGTCGCCGTCGTCATCGAGGGCCCACTCGGGCGGGTTCTCGTCGATGAGGGTGTCGCAGTCATCATCTAGGCCGTTGCAGAGTTCTGGGGCACCTGGGTAGATCTGCGCACGCGTGTCGTCACAGTCGCCGGACGTGGAGGTGTAGGTCTCGTCGGGTGGGTCGCAGGCGATGACGGCCAAGGCCTGGTCTCCGAACTCGTCGCCGTCCAGGTCGACGTACCAGTTGGTTGCGTCAACAGCAGCATCATCAATGAGTCCGTTGCAGTCGTCATCCGCGCCGTTGCAGCGCTCATCGGCTCCGGGAAAGGCGTTGGCGTCGTCATCATTGCAGTCGTCTTCCCCGAAGATGCCGTCATTGTCGGCGTCTACCACCACTCTGAACGACGTCTCAGCGAATGCCTCAGCGCCATCACTGTCACGGACGGAGAGCGACAGAAGGTGGATGCCTGGGGACAGCTCTGGCAGCAGGGTCGACAGCTCGCCGCTCGCGGGGGCAACGCTCGGCAAGGACGCGACATCAGCGATGTCCCCGTCCCAGGTCAAGGTGAGTGACCCTACGGCATCTTCGAGGTCGGAGACGGTCGCTTCAAGGCGAAAGCGCTCGTTGTTGACCAACACGTGCTCGGCATCAACGGGGGCGGTGAACACGACGGTCGGCGGTTGGTTTTCGACGGCGACAACGGTGGTCTCAGCCTGTGCGGTGGCACCGTCTGGGTCCGCTACGGTGACCGTCAGGGTGTGAGGGCCTGACGACAAGCCCGACGGAGCGGTCATCGAGACTTCGTCGCCAGCCCAGGCCAAGTCGCCAAGCAGCGGGCCGTCTACTGATGAGGTCCAGCTGACGGAGAGCTCGTCGACGTCGGACTCGGGGTCCCCGGCGACGGCAACGAAGACCAGCGCGGTGTCGGCAGAGACCCGGGATGCGTCCGTTGGCCACGTGATGACCACGTTGGGCTCAAGGTTGGTATAGACGCTTGTAATTCTGGAATCACCACACCCGGCAAGGAGCACACCTACAGATAGCCACCGAATCATTACTGCCCCCGAGCGGCACACGACCACGAGGGACAAGGTGCCAAGGGTTCGAGTAAGGCACTTTTCCTCGAACGCTCGTTGGTATACCCGGCGTATACCCGTGGCTGATCCCCACAGAATCGGAGTCGAGAGGGCTGGGCGGTGCGTTGAGCTTGTCCCAACCACTCATGGGTCCGGTCAACGCACCCCCAACAATTACGGCGACCGGTCAGTGGTCGGCGCACCCCGCAGGTCGACCTGTTCGGGCAACGCTGTAATCCCTACGCCCGCCCTCCAAATGCGTCGCAATTCAGATGGAAATCAAGTACCATGCGGTGCATTCAAGAATGGGGGGAACCGATGTACCGGTTTGGATTTTGCGCTTTGGCATTGGTGGTTTCGGTTTCAGCGCACGCTCAGGACGACGACAATGACGGTGTTCTGGACTCTATTGACAATTGCGTCGACCTAGCCAATCCCCTGCAAACCGATGAAAACCTAGACGGCTACGGCGACGACTGTGTCTCTACCCTAGCGACCATTGCGCCCAACGCTGTGCTCGGTAGCGGGGTCTCGGTACAGAGCCGGGCTACGGTCGGTGCATTCGCATCTGTGGGTGACGGGTCTACGATTGCTCAAAATGCGAGTCTCGAACCGGGTTCGGGCGCCTCGACTGGCGTTGTATTGGGTGGCGGGTCCATCGTCTCCCGCGGAGCGGTGATCGAGTCGAACGTCACAACCGGGACTGGTGCCACACTAGGCCGCGCCTCACGCCTAGGAACGGGCACAGATGTCGGAACCTCCTTGTTCCTCGGCTACGCGTCCACAGTCGGCGACGACGGACTGCTCGCGGACAATATCGTCATCGGAAACTTGGTGGACATTGGGACAGACGCAGACGTCGCCAACAACGTGGTGTTTGGCCGCGGCGGACTCTTCGGAAACAATGTGACCGCAGAGACCGGCGTGGTTGTCGGGCCAGAAGCCGATATCGCGAACAACGTCACTCTTCGCAATGGCGTTAAGGTAAGGAAGAACGTCACGATTGGATTAGGAAGCGAACTCGGAACCAATGTGCGAATCGCACGGAACGTCACGATTGGTGCAAACGTCACCATCAGCGCCGATGCTCGAATCGGAGCGGGCAGCGATATTGGCGATTTCGCCGTCGTAGACGCCAACACAGTCTTGCCACGCAATACTGTGATTGCCAGCTCCGGCGGGATTGTGCTGCAGAGTGGCGCTCGTCGATTCCAAGATGGCTCGGTTGCGGACCGTTGCGAGACCTACGTAAACTCGCCCATGTACAACGGAGCACTCGCTACAAGTGGGATTTACACGGTAGATGCCGGCGGTAGCGAATACAATGTGTACTGCGATATGGACACAGATGGCGGGGGCTGGACCATGTGCCACTCCGAGTCTGGTCCGGGAGAAATCCACGTTCGCACAGACGAATACCTAGGTACCTTCGGCGTTGATGGCTATCGCGCACGGTGCCGGGACATTCCGTTCTCGGAGGTCTTGTACACAGCCCACGACCGCGGTCAGCAGGCCTGGTTCTCCCGGGACACCCCAGGAGACCTGACAGCCTCTACGTCCGGATTTGGCAGCGCTGGTAATGGCACTTCCGCTAACTCAGGTACCTTCACGCCCCATGGCATTACGGCAAGCTCACCGGCTGGCGGCTACAATGGAGACTATCAGCTGCTCATTTGCGATTCCCAAGCCAACGAGACTCGCTTGTGGATGGAGGTCGGGTTCATGGTGTCAGGCATTTATGGTACCGGATACAAGGTCTGTAACGGCTGGACAAGCGACGTCAGCACTCCGTACTACCGCATGAATGGCGACTGGAACGGAACCACCTACCTGGGTCAAGCGTTCAACGAGAACGGTCATAGCCCCGCCGGTGATGAGCTGATGTCCGTGGGGCTGCGCTAGCTCCCACCCGCAAAAGACGAGAAGTGAACGACGTCGGCCAGAATCAGGTCCCAGCCTTCGCCGGCAGGGCCGGGAAGCTGCCCGTACACGTCTCCCTGCACCTGCGGGGCCCTACAACATGGCGTGACCCGAGGCGTGGCGGCCGGTGCCGTTGGACACGAACAGCGACCCGTTCGGCATCGAATCCCAACCACTTCAGGGCCGGCGGCTCTTTTTCCAACCACCCAACGGTTAGGGCGACCGGTGAGTGGTCGGCGCACCACGGGCTCCCCGTTGCCACGTGAAGAGGTGGGCCAACCCATGGAGACATCATGATTGTCCTGTCGCTGCTTGCGTCCCTCGCCACTGCCGCCCCCCCCGAAGTGCCCGCAGACGCACCCGAAGCGCCTGTGGTTGAGGTGCAGATTGAGGCTCCAGCCGAGCTTCCCGGACCCCCATTGTTCAAGATGGACGAAGACATCTCCGTCTCCAACGGCTCCAACGATGCCTTCGGAATGGGCGGCCGGGTCAACCTTGGTGGGCCTGTCGGAGACAACGCGTACATTCTAGGCGGCGACGTCGTCATCAATGAGACGGTACACGGCGACCTACTCGTGGCTGGCGGTAGTGTCCGTATCGATGCCCCCATCAACGGCGACGTGTACGCAGTAGGCGGCGAAGTCGTCTTCACACCCGACGCTCGAATCGGCGGTCACCTACACGTCGGTGGCGGCGAGGTCGACATGAACGGCGTTATCGCCGGCAACGCCACAGTCGGCGCAGGCAGCCTCAACCTCGGCGGAGTCATCGGCGGAGACGTGTCGGTGGACGCCGGAGAGCTCGTCTTTAGCGACGGCGCCGCTATCGGTGGTGACCTCGACTACACCTCCCCCGTCGCCAGTGTGGGTGCCGACGACGTCGTGGCTGGCGCGGTCAGCTGGACAGAGGGCAATGCTGGAGAAACCGGCAATACGCAGCCCCAAAAGTCCATCGTCGGCGGAATCCTGTCGTGGATACTGTGGACAGGATGGTCTTACGCATCGAAGCTCGTGGCGGGCGTCGTCCTACTTCTGCTGTTCGGCGCTGCCGGCGCAGGAGTGAGCCGAGTGATTGTCGATAAGCCGGCACAGAGCCTCGGATACGGCGTGGCCGGCTTCCTATTCCTGCCACTCGCCTCCCTTCTGGCCATGGCACTGCTCATTCCCTTGCCCCTCGGCATGCTGGGAATGGCGACCTTCTTCGTCCTGCTGTACGTCTGCCAGCTGTTCGCCGCCCAGGCAATTGGTGACCTCATTCTCCGCCGGTTCCGTCCTGACGCATGGGGCGCTCCAATGCTGTCCCTCGCCATTGGCTTGGTTCCCTTAGTACTCTTCACCAGTCTCCCCTGGGTTGGCTTCCTGTTCTGGTTCGTCGCCACGGTCATGGGCGGTGGAGCGATGTGGATGCAGATGCGCATGAAGACCTCGTCGAAGACCCCGTCGAAGACCGCGTCGCAGACCCCCGCATGACCCACGCCTGGGCGAGTGTCGTCTCGGCAGCCCTCGGGGTCCTCGTGGCCCTGGGGGCGCTTGCCGTTCTTCACCAGGACTTCCTCCCCCTACAGGCGCTACTCGTCGGCGGCTTTGCCGTTCTCGCACAGAACTTGGTCCGCCTGCCCTGGCGCCACCTGCCTGTCTACGTCTCCGTGTGGCTCGACATGGGAGTGGTCATCTCAGCCGCACTGCTTGCAGCGGTCGCACACGCCCTGACCTACGGCTTGCCCTACATGGTCCTGCGGCTACCGGAGCTGTCCACGTTGTTCGTTGGCTTTCTGCTCCTCGGCGTGACGGTTGGCGGCATGGCCTACACCCACCTGCGTCTCGCTACCGAGGTGGACACGCAAGGCCGCCGCGTCGCTGAGCTGGAGCGCACCTCGCTCGAGAGCCGCTTGTCCGCCTTGTCTGCACAGATCAACCCACACTTCCTATTCAACACCCTCAACACCCTCGCACAGGTCGTCCATGAAGACGAAGACGCCGCCGAAGACCTGGTCACTGACCTGTCCGCGATGATGCGCATGGGGCTGCGCAGCTCCGCCAGACGCGTCCCTCTGGTCGAAGAACTGGACCTCGTCCGCCGCCTACTGCGCATCGAGGCAACCCGTCTGGGTGAGCGCTTGAGCTGGTCAGTCGTCGGACTCAAGAAGCTCGACGGCATCGAGATTCTTGTCCCGGGCCTGCTGGTTCAGCCACTCGTCGAGAACGCCGTCAAGTACGCCGCCGCCGACCTGGTGAATGGCGGCAGAGTCGAGGTCGAGCTGACCATAGACACCGAGTTCGTTCGACTCAGCATCGAAGACGACGGCCCCGGTCTTCCCGCCGAGATTGCTACCGAACTTGCCGCGGGAACTCTTCGAAAGCGCGGAACCGAGGGCGCCGGCGGCGGGCTGCGAAACTGCGTGGAGCGCATTCGCCTGGCCTGGCCACAAGGCAACGCCAGCCTCACACGCGACCCTAACTTCCCCGGAACCCGGCTCATCCTGACGATTCCCCTGGAGTCCACATGACCCTACGCGCACTTGTCGTAGACGACGAACCCAAGGCCCGAGCCCGCCTGCGCCGCTTGCTGCAGCCCCACACGGACATCGTGGTCATCGGTGACGCCAGAACCGGTGCCGAGGCGGTCGCTAAGACCCTGGAGCTGCGCCCAGACCTTGTCTTCCTAGACGTAGACATGCCGGAGCTGTCCGGCACCGAGGCTGCTGCCCGGCTTCGCGACTACCTGCCCCAGAGTGTGCGGCCCGCCGTGGTCTTCACAACAGCTCACGCGGAACACGCAGTCCAGGCCTTCGCCCTAGAGAGCGTTGACTACTTGCTCAAACCGGTGGAGCGCGACCGTCTTGCCGAAGCCCTTCGACGCGTACGCCAGGCCTATTGGGCACGCACCGGGACCGCCCCCGCCGCGGCACCACCGCCGCCTACGGCAACACTCACCGCCCACCACGGGCGGGCTGTCGGGAGCATCGCTGTCGGGGCACTGCTCTTCGTCCAGGTAGACGCTGGAACGGCCTTCGCCCACACGGTTGACGGGGAAATCTCTCGGCTGTCTGGGGGTCTCGCGGATGTTGAAGCGGAGCTACCCAGCCCGCCGTTCGTGCGCGTGAGCCGATCGGCCATCGTCAACGTCGAGCGGGCGCTTCGCCTGTGGCCAAGCGGGTCATCCGTCGAAGTGGAGCTGGAGGGAGGACAACGAGTCCCGGTCAGTCGACGACGGGTCAAGCGGCTGGAAGGACTGATGGGACTAGGCTGACAACAACAGGCACTGCGGCCTCGACGTCACTCAGTCAGCGGCCTGGGCATCCGGTATCCACTCGAGACGTTGGTGAAGCCCCTTTCCTCGCATGTCGAAGACTGGGCTCTGCTCTACCCATCCACACGCCAGAAAGAACGGCACCGCCGGTAGTCGAGCGTTGCACCACATGCGCTGTGCCACGTCGTCGCAGACCGCCGCCAGCAGCACGCGTCCCAGGCCAAGACCTCGCCTGCGGGCGCACACAGCCATGGCCCTCAGCAGCACACCACGAACCTCCACAACCGTGGCACATCCCACGACCTCTCCGTCGACAAGAAGGGCCCAGTGTCGAGTGGTATCGAGGTGGTCTACCTGGTTTTTGGCACCGAGACCGGCGGCACCCAAGACCTCGGCGCGCACCCCGCGTATGGCCGAGACACCGACCTGTAGTACTCGGACCTCAAGAGCCACCGGGCGCACTCTGCACAATGTGTTTCGCCATGGCCTGGGCCTGGGCCAAGCGAACGCCCGCGCGTCCGGCAATCGGCAGGTCCTCCGGCTGTAGTTCAAGGTGCGCCACAAGGTTCGCGAGTCCCAACACTCGTTGCTGGCAGATGTTGGCCCACACGCCCTTCAACAGGATGTTGGGGACATCGTGGCTCACCTCCGTCAGCCAGCGGTGGGTCCAGGGGTTCCACGAGGTCATCACCACCGAACCATCTTCTTCCTGGCAGAACTGGTGGAACGCCGACAGCGCCTCAGGAAACGCAGGCGCATCTTTCAGTTGGTGGTCGTGGATTCCCATGTTCTCAAGCAGGTAGCCGTCCGGACGGGCTCGGGTCTGCACCAGACTGTCGAACAGACGGCCGCTGCGAAGGCTCACAGCGGAGATACGTACGGGCCCGCGCGGTCCTACGTCACCGTCCAGTGGCGGTTCGGCTTCGGCAAACACAACCACTACGGCGACGTCAGGAGCGAGCAACACGGCGGGAATCGGCGTAGCGGCTCTCTTGCGAGGACGCTTGAAGCGCTTGTGGAGCGACGGTCGAGCGGCCTGTACAATCTGCGCATCAATCATGGCATCAAAGGCACTATCCAGCCGGTCAATGCCCTCGAGGTCCGGCTCCAGACAGCGCAGTGCGGCCACCACCGCTTCCACTGTCGACACGCACTCAAATCGCGGCTCCTTTCGGATGCGGTACCGGCTCTCGGTGTCCAGGGTCAGGCGGTATTGAGGCAGATCTGAGATCCACGTATTGTCCCGGTACAAACGGTGTGCTTGCGCCCATGTTCCGTCAATGACGACCAGGTGTTTGGGCCGTTCATCGGCGGGTAAGTCGCCCAGTTCTCGCGCCTGTGGCGACGGGTACAGCAGCCCAGTACCCTCTGGGAACTCCACCGGTTCGGTCGCAGCACTGCCTTCCTGCTGCTGCATCACGTGAACGTGCGCCGAGGCGAGGCCGAGCCGCACAAGCCTGGCCGTTCCGATAGCGTGGCGGCGCTCAGCAGGGTGCTGGAGCACGTGAATGCCCACGGTGTTGGCGATGGGAGTCAGGTGCGCACACAGGCACATACTCTCGGGCTTGTCGCATCGATAGCAGTACGGGCGGGCGTCAGTCGGTTCCGAGCGAGTCATGCCGGTCCATACGGCTGCGTCCGTCGGAGCGCCAGCGAGCCCCTGCGAAAGCGGCGATAAGCAGCGCGTCTCGATCACTCACCGTTGGAAGGGTCCGTGCAAAGTTCGCCGTGTTCGTGGGTCAGAGTTAACTCCGCCAACTTCCACGTTCTCGAAGGTTTTCGCCATGTACGCCAGTCAGTCACAGAGCTGCGTCACCCGGAGCGGAAAGCCTCGGAAAGGCTACTATTCCAGCGACGACGCCGAGGACGGCGCTGACTATGTCTTCAAGCGCTACAAGAAGCGCATGGTGCCCTACCTGTGCGAGAACTGCGGTGATTGGCACCTCTGTCCGGCCAAGCGCCACACGCCAAGCCAGCACTGTGACCCATGCTCCAAGCAAGCCTATGAGTCGAAACAGGCCGCCGAGCGCCGAGAGAAAATCCTGGTGGCCGAGCGAGGTATCTGGCTGTTCATCTACGAATGCCCCCACAAGAACGGCTGGCACCTGACGAGCATGAGTAAAGAAGACTTCAAAGCCGAAGAACTAGCGAAGAAAGCCCAGTCCGAGGCCGCTGAAAAACTCTGAAGCGACTACGCCCCTCGCGGGTCCCGCCAACAGCTCTAGACGCCCCGTAGACTGCACTTCTACGCCATCGAGAGTCCAGCCAATCGGCTGTTCTCCACTCGTGACGAAACCCACGCCCGCCACCCAGGACAAACATGGACGCCTACACCGCCCCACAGACCGACGACACCACCCACATCTCGGCCTCCACTGCAGCCCGCGTACTCGCCATTCTCTGCCTGATTCTTGGTGTTCTGGGCGTTCTAATGACCTGTTTCTCGTCGTTTAGCGTGGTCTGGGGTCAGTTCGCACAGAACTTCGTAGACCCCGCCCAATCCGAGATGTTGCGAGCCATTCAGGAACAGCAAGGTTGGTGGGTCCTTCCATTGAGTGCGCTGCAGCTCTTGGCAAAGATGGTGCTTTCCATCGGACTCATCGCCGGTGGAGGACTCGTGCTGGCTGACAAGCCGAACGGCCGTCCACTGTTCCGGCCGGTGCTGATCTACGGAATCGTCCTAGAACTTGGAATGGGGCTCTGGGGCGCTGGATACACCGCTCTGAACTTCGGGACGATGGGCGAGCAGTTTGGCGACGCAATGGCTGCCAACCCTGACATGCCACCGGGCTTCGGAGACACTGCTGGCGGCCTGTTCGGCAGCATGATGGTGGTAGGCATGGTGGTGATGCTGGGCTGGGCCCTGATAAAGGCCGGTTTGTACGCAGGAACCTTGTACAGCCTGCGCGAGCCCCACACGGACTGACCTGCCTGGTGAAGGTTTTCGAGCTGCTCTGACTATTCGCTCAGCTACGGAGCTACGGGCTCTGTGACCGCTTGTCCAGGTCCGGCGTCGCTGCCTTGCATTGTAGGTAGTGCCGCCGAAAGCAAGCTCGATTCTACCAGAATCGCGGCACCGTCGTAGCCATCTGGACACGTCCAGCCGCCCGCGAGCTCTCCGTCTGTACGACCCGTAGGTCTTCGGTCCCAAATGACCCGCTGTTTAGGCGCCTAGGATGTCTCTGGTACCAGGTACTGATCTGCCACGTAGGTCTGCTCGGAACGCGGGGGGCGCACGTAGCCGGACACCTTGGGCCGCGGAGGCAGTTCGATGGGCCCGGGCACAACGTCTTGATAGTCGAACTGCGACAACAGGTGCTGAATGCAGTTGAGTCGCGCCCGCTTCTTGTCGTCCGACTCCACGACAAACCACGGCGACAGCTTGTTGTCTGTGTGCTCAAACATCATGTCTTTGGCCTGCGAGAACTCTACCCAGCGCTGGCGCGACTCCAGGTCCATTGGGCTAATCTTCCAGCGCTTGACCGTGTTGTGAATGCGCGACTGAAAGCGTCGTTCTTGTTCTTGCGGACTCACGCTGAACCAGTACTTGATCAGCCGAATCCCTGAGCGAATCAACAGACTCTCAAAGCGCGGACAGGCGCGTAGGAACTCATTGTACTGGTCGTCCGTACAGAACCCCATGACGCGCTCAACACCGGCTCGATTGTACCAGCTACGGTCAAAAAGGGCGATTTCACCAGCGGCCGGTAGGTGGGCCACGTAGCGCTGAAAGTACCACTGCGTCTTCTCGCGTTCGGTGGGTGTGGCCAGGGCCACGATGGATGCTGCTCTAGGGTTCAGACACTCGGAAATACGCTTGATAGTACCCCCCTTTCCAGCAGCATCTCGCCCCTCAAAAACAACCACAACGCGCTCGTTGCGAGCACGAATCCAATACTGCAGACGCACCAACTCGGCTTGAAGACGCGCGAGTTCGCGGTTGTAGTAGCGGGCATCGAGCTTGCCCTTCTTGGTAAATTTTGGGCCGTTAGACACAGTCGCCTCCGTAGGCGTAAGGAGTGGCGCACAGCATATCATCTACGTGTTCGAGACCACCTCCACCACCTGCCGGAGAATCCAAGGAGTGCCCTCACGTTGCACAGACAACGCTGACCAGCGCTCTACCGAATGCCGACCGACATGAGCTGATTTCCGCGGGTGGTGTGTCCATTCTGGTTGAACACCACTCCAGTGTAGCTACTGTTTCCGTACACCCGGAAATACGGAGTCGACGTGTCGCCGCACCACGAATTGCACGACTTGTAGCAGCCGGTGTAGCCGGAGGCGAAGAGGCCCACATTCATAGGGGTGTTGCAGGCCATTAGCTGCCAGCTCGTGCCGGACGCAGCCCCGTGGCCAGCCCACAGGCCCCAGGTGGAGCCGCTCGATGGGTAGGCGTCGATACGCACGTCTGAGTTGCGGGAGAACCACGCGGCGTTCCCAGTGCTGTGCTGAACGTACAGCGCCTCCGAAAATGGTATTTTCCGGCAGTCAGCTCGGTAGCCGTCCGACCCGTAGGAGACCGATGAGGAGGTCTGGGTCTCAAAGTCCACCGAGCCGTTGTTCTCGGTGTAGCACAAGGTCCAGCCTCCCCCGTCAGTGGTCATGTCGCACCACGCGGAGAAGGCAGTTGAGGCGCCTTCTGGCTGGATTCGGTACAGTCCATCGCCGGTCTCGCCCGCGTAGGTCCCTCCTTGGCCTGTTCGGTATGCCTCGCAGCTCACCGCGATGTCGCCGTCGGCCCATTGTCGTGCACCGTCGACCGTGCGCAGACCTCCCGTCCCAACCTCGGCCCACGACCCGTCATCACAGACCTGCAGAGCGCGCAAGCTGGGGTTCCAGCGAATGCTTCCGCTGCCCGCACACCCACCCGACGACGACACAGGAACAGCCGAAGCGATTCCGGCAGTGGGCGTGGAGAGCAATCGGTTCCGCGGTCCGAGGGGCTGCCCGCCGTCCACCATCACGCCCACCCAGACCTCTGGCCGGTCGAACAGATTGGTGTCCAACGAGGGACTGCCCTGCTCAAGCTGGAGCGCGTAGTATCCAGCCTCTACCGGAACATCGGTGTACGTGCGCGTCCACACGGATGACGCATCAGTCGTGGACCCATCATACAGAGTAACGGTCAGGTCGTGGCTTCCGGTGACGGGCGAGCCGGCAGCGTCCAACAAGCGCCCTTGGTGACCGACAGCGATGGGAGCGGCAGTCGCAACTCCGCACAGGCCAACTGCGGTGATGGCGGCAATCCACTTCGCTGAAAACATAGTCACCCCTTGCTTCACGGTGGGAGTGTACCTCCAAGTCGACGAGGACGACACGGACATCGACATCAAGGCTGCTACCGGCGCAAGTGAGCGCCAACAATCCGAACCATCACATCGAGGGAGCCAGCGAGCGTGTGACCGTCGTCCACCTCAATCAGCTGGACGTGGGGACACCGCTTGGCCAGTGCACGACTGACCGCTACCGGAACAACAGCGTCGTTTACCCCATGAATGACCGTGCACGGAAGGTTCTGCGGGATGCGAAGCGCACTCGCGTCTTCAATCGGTGCTTCGTTCCAATGTAGAGCGGGTGCCAACAGCACCACGCCACACAAGGAATCCCCGCAAAGCCCCGCCAGATACGCGCTCGCTAGCCCGCCGTAGCTGGAGCCCACGAGCAGTGCGCCAGGGTGTGCTGCAATGGCTTCGTTCAAGGCAGGAAGCCGTTCAGCCAGGGTCTTCTTACGCCCATCAGGTGCGACGAGGTCAAACCCCGCTTCCCGCAACGCGTTCGCCTTTCGGCCAGTGGGCGCGCCCTCCAACCCGTGTGCCCAGATTACCAAAGTACCCTCCTTGGGTGCGCCATATGCCGCACGACTCTGTGTGCCATGACGTCACATGCCCCACTCATTTCCCCCAGCTGGTAATGCCATCGCTCAGTGGGTCGGCATGCTACTCGGCGCGACTGCGCTGTTCCGACTTGGAATTTGAGGTAAGCTTCCGAAGGGCGTCACAAGGACCGACGCACCTACCGATTCAAGGGGACCCATGCTTACACTTCTAGTCGCGCTGGCAACAGCGGCACCCACCGCCATGGACCACCAAGGCCGCCTACTCGATGTGCAGGGCACTCCCGTAAACGGCACAGAAGTAATTACCTTCTCCCTGTTCGACAGCGCGTCGAATCCGACCCCAGAGTGGACGGAGGACTACACCCTCGTCTTGGCAGATGGCTACTACTCAGTCGCGTTGGGCTCCACACTCGGAAACCCAATCACAGACGCCAACCTCGACCATGACGAGCTCTGGCTGGGGCTCTCGTCTGTATCCCTCGGCACCCTCCCTCGCACCGCTATTGGCGCAGTCCCGTACGCCAGAAACGGAGGTGGAAGTAACACTACCGTCGCAAAGACTACAAACTACACCGTCACCCCGTCAGATGCATCGGGAAACGCAGCCTTCTCGAACGACGGCGCTGCAGGGCTCATCACCTTTACCCTTCCTCCGGCAAGCGAAGGACGCAAGGTCACAGTCCTCCGGGCGGCCGACCACTCCGTCCGCATCGCAAGCGCCTCTGGCGATACCATCGAAGGCAGCACACTCGTAGAGTTGAACACACGCTACGGCGGTACCACACTCTTCGCCATCAACGACGCGCTGTGGGTGCAGGCGAACGGCGATGCCGTGTCCACGGATATTGCCGCACTGCAAGCCGGTGTGACCTTCACAAACTGTGCTCAGGCCGGTCACACAGGGCCATCCGCCGCTGCGTGTTCGGTAGAGTACGGCTCGGCTCCAGCCATTCTGGACAACCTAGCAGTGAGCGCCGGTATCCAGAGCTGGACCGCTCCCGTCACCGGCATCTACCGAATCGAGGCCTGGGGAGCAGCGGGCGGTGGTCGCTCTTTTGGGCCTCAGCTGTGTAGCGGTGGACTCGGTGGGTACGCATCTGGTGACATCGCGCTCAGCGGAGGGCAAACCATCAAAATCCTCGTAGGGCAGGAGGGCGGACACGTCGACGACAGCACCACTCGCAATCAAGGCGATGGACAAGGCCTGAATGGAGCGGGAGGCGGCGGAACCTTCGTTACCACCACGAGCAACTCTCCCTTGGTCATCGCGGGAGGCGGCGGAGGTCGTTTTCCAAGCCACATCACGTGCAGTGACCTCACTATTCATGGCGGCCAGACCAACTGGACCACACAAGGAGGCGGGCCTCAGCAAGACGGCGACTCGGGCGGAGGTGGAGGCGGCCTAAGCTCAAACGGTGCCGGCACGCCAGGCGAGCTGAACAACAATGACCCCGGAGACGCATTCACCGCCGGTGGCGAAGGCGGCCTACCCAACCTGACGCAGCCGTACACCTACTACACCAGTGCACAGTTCTCCGTAGGTGGCTTCGGTGGTGGAGGCGGGGTGCGCTACTGGAGTTCCAGCTCAGGGGGTGGCGGCTACCACGGTGGCAAGGGATGGAACACCATCACAAGCGGCTCGAGCTTCTCTGGCGGAAGCAACTACGTGTCTGGATCGAACCAAACCACCCAAGCGGGACAACGCGTAGGGCACGGCGAAGTTCGCATTACGCTTCAATAGCGGCCTCTACACCAGCGTGAGGTCTTCCGTGTCTACCTGTAGGCCAAGGATGCCCTTGACGAAGCCCTGCCAGGTGCTGGCGTCTTCCAAGAAGTCCTGATGTGAGCGCGCGTTGCTCTGGCCACCGGCGCCGCTACCCGGGCAGGTCTGCCACGTTGGGGTTGCCGGAGAGACACGTCCGCTCAGCTCGTCGACCAGCTGGGCGAACGGCTGCTCCGGGTCTGCGAGTGATTCGGCCAGGCCCAACAGAGGCTCACCATCTCGTCGTCGTGCGACCTGCTTACGCTCCTCCAGTGCGCGCGACACAAGCTTGAGGAACGAGCGCCAATACAACCCCTGGATGTCGTCAGCCTCTTCGAGCATCGGCTCCAGGGCGTGTACATGCAGCTGCTCCAGTCCCGGTGGGGATTTGCCATCCGCGCTCGGTCGAAGGGACGGTGCAATGTGGTCATCAAAGAAGGCCATGGTGCACGCGGGCGCCCACAGGTGTGTGGTCTTTACCGTGAGGTTGAGCAGTCCGAGCGCCTTTAGAAAGTGGCCCAACAGGATGGCACCCGCTGAGTGGCCCAGCAGGTGAATCTCTACGACGCGACCCTGGGCCGCCTCGGACTCGACGAGGCTAGCGATCTGGCCGGCGACGTGATGCAAGGCACCTTGCTGCAGCGTGTGCGGTGGATGTGGCATGCCTGCCCACTCCGCTCTCTGCTGCACATGCAGCCATTCAATCCAGCCTCCGCGCGTTCGGGCCAAGCCCTCAATGCGGTCGTTGAATGGATTGCTCCGTGCGAGAGCACCAGCGGCGTGTTCGGCCCCACAGTGACGTGCGGCGCGGCGAAGGACGTCTGCAATACGTTCGTCGAACCCCGGTAACCATAGAAATTGAATGGGGTAGATACCGTGGCGCAGAAGGCCCTGGCGGCGCTGAGCGAGCCAGCGCGTCTCGCCAGGAGTCCCACCGCGTCCCGCGCCCGCGACGAACAGCAGACGAGTCAGTGAGGACTCGGCCTGTACCTTGGGGTCGGTTGACTCAAGGGCCTTTTCACGCCATCTCTCTAGCCCCGTTCGTACCTCGTCTTCGAGCAGCTGCCGGACCGCATAAGGTGTAGACGAAAAGGTCGTCTTGCTACGGTAGCCACCATGTTGGTCGATATTGATGAAGTGCCCCAGAAGGTCGGCATACGAATAGTTCGACGACTTACGACTTCCGCGCGACAAAACCTCTACTGCACGCTCCCGTTCGATGAAAGAAATCGGAACACCAAGACTGGCCGCCCAGACATCGCGGGCACTCTCGAGCCAGTCGCCGTAGCTAATGCGTGCCAAGCCGTCCTTGCCCCACGCAGTACCCCAAGAGTTCTGAATCCAGAATCCATGGGCATCATAGCCAACTACGACAACCGCGTGAAAGCCAGAGAGAAAGGCGTGCTCACCCTTGTATGGGATCTGACCTTGTTTCGCGTCTTCAATCGACATGAAGGGTGGGTCATACCCCTTTCCGGCGGCCCAGTTTGCTACCATCTTAGCTACCGAACTGGAAGCTACGGTGTGGGCAGGATCATGACAAACAGCGGTCCAACCGTCATGAAGAGCCACGCTAGCGACCAGGACACCCGCTTCGGCTAATGCGGATTGTAGAGCAGCCAAGTCGGTCGGTGAAACCCGGGCATATGCGCCCAGTGGACGTGCCGAGGCATCGCGCGCACGCTCACGGGTAAACACTCGCAGCGAGCGCATGTCATCGGCCTGTCCCTTGGCAATCTGCCAGCTACGCCGAACCCCCTCGTACTCCATGGTAAGCAGAGCCAATGCAGGATCATTCGCAGCCATCCTCTCACGGGCATCCGCAAGTTCTGACCTCGCGCTTTGCCAGAGCTGATGGGCGGAAGCCAAGCGGGTATTCGCCTGGGCGGCCGCAGCGCGCTCGCGCTCATTTTGCGCCCATGCGGCCTCCGCGCACAGGCCGTGCTTGTGCCAGGCTTTCATAGCCCCGCGCAGGGTGGAGTTCTTGCCTTGGCCAATGTGACCGTCGTACCGACGAGCCATCGCGTAGATCATCTGCGGACTAACCAACGGCTCATCGGCGGGGTCTCGGCCGGCCCGAAAGGCACGCGTACGGATCAACACATTGGCGAGGCTCGCGAGAGCGAAGCCAGTACACGATCCATCGCTTTCTTGGCAGAGTACCGGAACGCTAAGCCGAGTCAGCTGCTTGCGACTCGGCAGTAGTTGCGCGGGAATAGGTCCGAGACCAGGCGCATACTCCCGGTCTCGAAAGTCATAGACATCCGGATTCGCATCCCGGAAAAGCGGGTGCCCTGGATCGATGGGCATACCGCTCGTCGGAAGGCTGATTAGACCGTGCCAGTGGGAGCATTCTGACCGAGGATACTTGTGATTCCGTCGGTAAAGGACAGCTCGTTCAGTGTGGCAGCCTCGGTGAGTTCGGCTTCGCTCAGGGTCAGGCCGTGGCCTGTGGAGAAGGCCCGCAGGGCAGCAATGTCGCCTCCACAGTCAAAAAAGGCGGTGCGGAAGGGGGCATCGAGCACGAGCCGGCCAATAGCCATCTCAGCGTCTGAGAAACCAACTGGGCGTTCACTATGGGTATTTTGCATGGGAGACTCCAGGGTGCGGACGTGCACCGGCCGGAAGTCTAGGATGACTACGTAGAGCCATGTTTCGCAGGCAACCGACCTTGAAGAAGCATGGCTCCCAGTTCACCGATCACAACATCGCGCCGTTCCGCCATCTGCGCAGTTCTTGCGTCAAGCTGTTGCGCCCACATGTAGAGGCCTGCTGTGCGCGCACACTCCGCGGCGAGTCGGAGCCCATCGCGCGCCTGCTCAGTGACACGAAGCCACCCGGTCCCCAGGCAGTAGTGGGGGTCGGAAACGGGGCCGTGGTGAGACTCACACGCAGCCCATGTTCGCCGGCTGCGCGCCCAGTCCGCAGGTGCATCGGCCAGGTCGTCCTGAAGCTGATGGGCTCGCACAAACGTATCTATGGCCTGCGCGATCTGGGGCAGACGATGCCACGCTCCGCCGGCAGCAAGGGCACCAGCTGCAGGGAGCAGAAGGGGGCGAGAACGCCCCAAGATGACGTCGAAGTCGTAACTAGATGGTTCAGATCCACTGGACCAGGAAGCGCGTTCTGCGAGCAGAGCCTCCCCATACTCGGCCCATCGCTCCACACACAGGGCGTGGTACGGCGCGTGCGTGCCAACAGCTTTAGCGGCAAATGCGCAGTGGGCCCCCAGCAGGGCTGTCGCAAGAGTCATCACGACACCGGACTCCCCGATGTCTTCGTCGAACCAATCATCATGGACCCGTGCGTGCAGGTAGCCGAGCACACCAGACGTCACGAGATCACCCACCTGTGCATCACTCAGGTCGACTCCAGGTAGGCTGGCGACCCAGCCCGGAAGTCGGGCCATTGGCTGTGCGTCGAGGTGTAGGTAGCGAGAAGGGTCCGATGCCGCATTCGCGCCAGAACCCGCGAGCAGTGTACTCAGCGCATCGCCAAGCCGCGGGCCCAGCTGCTTGTGGAAGGCCTGGATGGTACTCGAAATGTGTTCGCTCAGTGCTGTGTCGTCCATCTTCCCTCCGTCGCAACGTAGACTAACGGCATTCTGGAGCGGGGAGCTGATCCCGCAACCATCGACCCACCATTGAGCTTTGCACCGCGCTACTTACTGCATCGACTTGCACAGGGGGCACCCCCCGCCGCGTCGACAGAGCGCAGCGATGCTGTACTGCTGATGGTCGACGTCGCCGGCTTCACAGAGCTCACTGAGCGGCTTGCCCTTGCCGGACCCGAGGGCGTTGAGCGACTGACCCGTGTCGTCAACGGCTGGTTCGGTCTGTTGGTGGACCGCATCGCACAGCACGGCGGCGATGTGGTGTGTTTCGCAGGAGACGCCATCGTCGCTACGTGGGCGGATGCAGAGGCCCCCTCTGACGCAGTCCTACGGGCGACGACCTGCGGGTTGGACCTACTCAAGAGCTACCATCCCTACCAACTCACAGACGGCTCCCTCTCCCTGCACGCCGCCGTGACGGCTGGTGAGGTCACCGTTGCCGACTTCGGTGGCAGGCGTGGGCGCCGCGAGGTCACTCTGCTGGGTTCGCCGCTCGAAGATCTCGACCGCACGCTCAACCACGCGGGTGCGGGAGAGCTGGCCATCTCTGCGGTCGCTGCGACCCTCGCAGGAGACCGGGTACAGACGGGCAGTGCCGTGGGGGGCACCTCGTGTGTCATCTCAGTGAACGGCGCGCCACAGCCCATTCCCGTTCCGGAAGTGCACCTGACCGAAGACGCACGACGGGAGCTTCGCGCCTACGTTCCAAGAGCCATCCTCAGTCGAATCGACGCCGGCCTAGAGGCGTGGATTGCCGAGCTACGAACCGTCACCACCCTGTTCATCTCGTTTCGGGGACTCGGCAGCGGCACCGATGCAGATGTACGACAGATCGCCCTCGCGATGGACGCCGTTCAAGGCGAGGTCTACCGGTACGCGGGCAGTATCGACAAGCTGCTCGTAGACGACAAAGGGGCCAGCGTTCTCGCGGCGTTCGGACTGCCTCCCGTCACCCACGAGGACGACCCAGTGCGTGGAGCCCTGGCAGCCGCCGCCATTCACCGACGCCTCGGTGAGATGGGTATCGTCTCCGGGATTGGGGTCGCAACGGGGCGGGTGTTTAGTGGTCCAATCGGCAGTGAGCTGCGGCGTGAGTACACGGTCTTAGGACCGGCTGTGAATCGGGCGGCACGCTTGATGCAGATGGCCACAGACGGCGTGTTGTGCGACGAAGCTACATGGTCAGCAGGGCACAGTCGCGTTGCCTTCGACACCTTGCCCGCCGTCGATCTGAAGGGCTACGGCGCACCTGTGGCGGTGTTCCGACCTCAACGAGAACGCCGGCTACCCGACGTTGAGGACGACGCTCGGCCAATGATCGGGCGCAAAGACGTCATCCAGAACATCGAAGCCTCCTTTGACGACCTTGCGCGCTTCAAAGGCAGCACAACTATCTTTGTTGGCGAGCCCGGAATCGGAAAGTCGCGGGTCATGCGTCATGCCTCCAGAGAAGCCCGTCGGCGCGGTCTTCGCACACACTGGGGAAGTGGCGAGGCCATCTACATGACCGTGCCTTGGCACACCTGGAGCAACGTCTTTAAGGGGCTGGTCGCAGACGCCGGCGGCACTCAGGCATGGTCAGACGAGCGGCGCACATTGCTGCCGCTGCTCACCGAGGTCTTCGACGTCACGCTTCCCGAGCCCGACCCAGACACAACACCACTTACGGGTGAAGCCCGAGCTCAGGCGACCCACCGCCTCCTACTAGAGTTGCTCGAAGATTCTGCCGACCAGGCTGCCGAAGATGGCCATCCCCTGGTCCTGTTGCTCGAGGACCTGCACTGGGCGGATGGCGCGAGCCTGGCCTTGCTCAAGGATGTGGTGGCTCGGAACATGCCTGTGGTCGTCTTGGCAACGCTTCGTCCACCGGTTGAGGAAGCCTCAGCGGCGGAGTGGCTTGGGGGCCTCAAACACCACGACTTACTCCCCCTGACCGAAGATGAATCGGGTGAGCTCGTTCATCGCTTAGCTGGCAGTCTGGACCCAGCACTCGCGAAGCGACTGTGTGAGGTGACCGACGGCAACCCGTTGTTCCTCGAAGAACTGGCTAGAAGCCTAAGCTCAGTTCTCGAGGCCCACAGCGGTCGTTTCCGAATGCGCGACGGGCGGCCCGATGCCTTCCCCATCCCATCGACCCTAGACGCCCTGCTGACCAGTCGTACCGACCGCCTCAAGCCGCGGGCTCAGCTCGTGCTCAAGGCAGCAAGCGTTATCGGACATAGCTTCAATACCGAGGTCGTTGCCGCTGTTCTTCAGACAGAGCAGTCCAAGGTTGAGCGGGACCTCGACGACCTGGTCGGCCAGGGCCTACTTGTGCGAGAGGCTACCGAACAGTGGCACTTTCGGCACGCACTGACCCGGGAAGTCACCCACGAGCACCTGCTGTTTGCGCATCGACAGACCCTGCACAAGCGTCTAGCGGAGTGGTACGAATCTCAAGACGGCCCCACGGCTCCCGCGCGTCGCGCCGCCTTGGCCCACCATTGGGAGCAGGCTGGTGTGATGGAGAAGGCCCTGTCCTACTACGTGCTTACCGCTGAACAAGCGCGGGCACGTGGTGCCCATCATGCGGTCATTCGCGCGTACGAAGCGTCTCTTCGTGTGGAGGAGAACTTGGTGTCTCCGGTTCCACGCACAGAACGCGCCCGCTGGTACCTGCGACTCGGCGCCGCTCGCGTGAGCATTGGTCGTCGCGAGCAGGGACGGAACTCCCTCGCCGTCGGTCTAGACCTGATTGGCTATCCCGTGCCAAAGTCGACGCCGCGTATGGTCCAGGCCTCTCTTGCCCAGCTCGCACGTCAAATGCTGCGGCGAAGCTCGCCTCTTCGGGCCAAGAAAGGGGCCGTAGACCCCGCGGACAGTCGCCTGGAGGCAGCGCGCGCCTACGAGCAGCTCGGATACGTCTACTATGCGGCCAATGAGCCACTTCCAGGTGTGCATGCGGCGCTGCGCATGCTCAATCTTGCGGAAATGTGCGGGCCTTCTCCGGAGCTCGCTCGGGCCTATGTGAACACCGCACTCGCAGCAGCGATTGTTCGACGTAGCCAGATCTCCCAGTACTTCGAGCGACGCGCCGCCTGGGCTAGTGAGCAACAAGACGACCCCTCCACGTCGGGACATGTGGCATGGGTGAGCGGTATGCTCGCGGCAGGTCGCGGAGACTGGGTTCAGGCATCCAAGCAGGGCCGGCGAGCAATCGCCATCGCAGATGCTCTCGTGGACCGAGACATGGCCCTCGCCACGCATGCCTACTTGGCGGTCGCAGGCTGTCTACGGTTTGAACCGGAGGAGGTCAGTCGTCAGGTGGGCGCTATCCGCTCCCTCACCGACCGACGGGAGCGGCCACACTGGTACGGATTTAGCACCGCCTACAACGCCTCCATTCAGGCGCGACAGGCGCCTTCCGTGGCGCTGGCCGACGAGCTTGAGGCCGCTGTGTCCGAAGGGGTTGCCTCGACCGATCGGGGCCTACTACACCAAGCGACGGGCCTGCTCGCCCTCGTGAAGTGGCGTCTCGGAGACTACGACGAGGCCGTTGTCCTCTCACTTACCGCACTCGAGCGAGAGCGTGGCGCGGACATCACAGCCATTCACCTGTTCGACGGCTACGCAGGTGTGGCGGAAGTGCTCCTGGCCGCCCTGAGCCGCGGCCGTGATGTCAAACGCCAGGCCCAAGAGGCCGTAGACGAGCTTCGGCGATTCGCCAGGGTCTTTCCCATCGCAACACCTCGGTCGTACACGCTGAGCGCCCGCCTCCATCGACTCTCCGGTCGGCAGAAGAAGGCAAGTGCAGACTGGCGACGCGCACTAAATCTCTCGGAAACACTCTGCATGCCGTTCGATAGGGCACTCGCCCACGAAGAGGCGTCGATGGACCCGAGCCCAGGCAATCTGCAGCCGAAACATGCCCAGCTGCATCAGCTGCTCTTCGTCGAGCTTGGCTGCACGTAGAGGTAGCTCAGTGTGCCCGGATGATGCGCGCGTCACACACGGACGCGGGCATTCATCAGTCGTCGAACGCTGTGGCTTAGTTGTTCAGCGAACGCGGCTATCGCACGTAGAAGCGGCTGTTCCAGGTGGTCCCACAGATTGACGTGCGGTAGTGAACACCACAGTAGTTGCCAACACAGTCCGCCCCCGAGCCAACGGCGCAGACCTCGTTGTGGTAGCACAAGCCCGTCGAGCACGCTGCACGGTCGAGGCCCATGTAGGTCGCCCCAGCGCCCTGCCAGGCGCTGCCACAGTCAATGCAGCTCGCGAAGCCAGACATCCGATTGTCGGTGCTATTTCCTGCAATGGTCGTCAGACGGATGGTATCCCCTTGGCCACTCGCGGACGGATTGACGTCTGCGTACAGGCAAGACCCTTGGCGAATGATGTCGTCTGCTGGATCTGACGTGCCCACATGAGTAGCGGCAGCTCCACCAGTCTCGCAAGAATCCGTGGCGTGAACACCGACAATACCGGTTGTAAAGAAGCTATCGAAGCTGCGCGTCGACGTCATGGGCCACCTGCGCCAGCCACGAATCGCACCAGCGCTTCCGGTGTCTACGGACTGAATCATCAACTCTGTACCGGCCAAACCGTACGCAGCCGGCCCCTTGAAGTCGTTGGAAAACCGGTTCGAAAATGTGCCATACGGGCTGTTTGTCGACCAAAAGGCCTGGTTGTTGTATCCAACGCTGTTGCCGTCTGCAGGCGCCACATTCATGACCAGAGTCCATCCACCTCCGTCCGTGGTCATGTCACAGTAGGCGTCAAATTCGGCAGCGCCGCCCGTACCATCGGGGTCGATGGTGTAGACCCCGTCAGGGGCACCGGGAGCGCTCGATAGAATGCTCTGGCAGGATGGACCAGTCAGTATGCAGCCTTCGACCGGCCACGTGCCATCGCCCAGCACTTGTGAACCACTAGGAAGCGTGTTCCCCGCGCAGACTTCGCCACCACGCGCGACCGTAGCCCCAGCCTCAACGGTAGCTCCAGCACCGACCGTTGCTCCAGCAGCAACACGTCCAAAGACGGTCGCTCCGGCCTCAATGACAGCACCGCGACCGACGCGACCGCTCGATTCGATTGCCGCACCCGCACCAATGTCCGCCTGCTTGCGAACACGCGCGCCCAGCTCAATGCGTGCGCCGGCGGCAATGAGCACTTCAGGGCCAACAATACCGTTGACCGAAGCCCCGTTTCCGGAGTTCAGACCATCCGAGATGGTCACGCCGCGAGACACCACTGCGTTGTCACCCAACGTGGCGAAATCACCCAGTGTGACCAGGTTTCCGGCTACCGCATCCGCGCCAATCGTCACGTCAGTGCCGACCTGAGCGGCATACCCAAGACTTCCACCAGCGGCGACGGTCAGACGTGCACCCGCGACGACCGAACGGCCGATAGTGACGTCTTCTCCAAGAACGTGGTCCGCGCCTAGTTGGGCACTGCGACCAATGACGGAGTTGGCTCCAATCAGCAGCGGATTGCTGGCGTGTGCAACGCGTCCGGCAAGGGAGGCGCGGGCTGCCACAACAACCCCAGAGCCCAAGGCAACTTCGGGGCCGATAGACGCGAGCTCTAAGACGGACGCGTTGGCACCCACTGTGCTCGTGCCATCTACGGTCGCGTCAACGTCTACACAGGCGCCATTCCCGGCGTACTCGTCTTGGCAGCCGTCCCCATTGCTATCGGCTGCAAACGCGACCGAACCTGCGGCCATCCATACCAAAAAGCTGCACCGAATCATGTGTTCTCCCCAATCGCTGTTGAGGGGGAGTCTACAGGGTCGGCGTTGATTTGGAAATGGTCTTGAACAGTGTGAGCAAACCGTGCGGCAGCAGGCGTATGACGAAGGTCGACGTGGCCGACATCTGTAGGCATTGGGCGTGCACGCGCTGGCTGGAACCCGGTAGAGCCCGAGTCCACACAGACGCGAGCAAGCAGCTCAAGTCAAACCCTGCGGGCGGGTCGTACACCAACATCGGATGCACGCAGGCGCCCTACTCACACGCGGCTATCGAACGTAGAAGCGGCTGTTCCATGCGGACCCACAAGGGGTGGTCGGGTAGGTCGACGAACAGTAATTCCCAACACAGTCGGCGCCCGACCCAACCCGGCAGACGGTGTTGTAGTGGCATGAAGCACCCGTACACCCAGCACGGTCAAGCCCCATGTAGTCCCGACCAGACCCCTGCCAGTTGCTGCCACAGTCAATGCAGGTGGCGAAACCGGACATCTTGTTGTCTGTACTGTTTCCAGAGATGGTCGTGAGACGGATGGTGTCACCCGCTCCGCTCGCAGACGGATTGACGTCGGCGTACAGACAAGAGCCCTGGCGGATGATGTCATCTGCCGGATCTGTGGTGCCCACAAAAACGGCGGACGCCGCGCCGGTCTCGCAGGAGTCGGTGGGATGAACGGCCGGAATGCCGGTTGCAAAGAAGCTATCGAAGTTTCGGATTGAGTTCATGGGCCAGCGACGCCAGCCGCGAATCGCTCCGCTGCTGCCGGTATCTACAGACTGTATCATCAGTTCCGAAGCCACCAGACCGTACGCAGCGGGACTCTTAAAGTCGTTCGAGAACCGATTATCCATCGATCCAAATGGAAGGTTAGACGTCCAGAACGCTTGATTATTAAACCCGACGCTATTGCCGTCCGCAGGCGCCACATTCATGACGAGCGTCCACCCACCACTGTCGGTGCTCATGTCACACCACGCCTGGTAGGCATCCGCAGTAGAGCCTCCGTTCGGATCGATCCAGTACAGACCGTCCTGGCCGCTCGCAGAAGGAAACTCATTGAGAATGGTCAAGCAGCTCACACCCGCCTGGTCGGACGAGGTGCCGTCGGTATTCGGCGCTAAGGACACCACCTGGTCGTCGCCTGGCGCAACACACAGGGTGAGTTGGCTTCCGGTCCAGCGCAGCATGCCGACATGTTCGGTGTCGCATGGGGTCTCCGAGTCGAGAAGTACACGCTCCGACTCGTAGGCACGCACTGCGTAAGGTACAGCAACGAGAATCTGGCGCGGAAGCAGGACTTCGGTGTCCACGGTCACCTGGAGATACAGACTCGTTCCGTCGATCACACCAGTCAGGTCCGACCCGTCACCAAGAATCGTTGTGTAACGCCCATCTTCGAGAGTAAGGGTGTCAGTCTCGGTCCACAGTGGGCTGCCGTCGGTTGCGTCCTCAAACAGCTGAAACGTGACCGAGTGCGTGCCCGATATGCCGCCTCCAGCCGCGCCGAGAAGCCTGCCCTGATGCGTGAATGACAAGGGTGATGCCGACGCGTCCGTCGGTGACGCGACCCATCCGACACAACCAGCGATGACTAGCGCCACGAGTAAACGACCCATCATATCCGTCCCCTATTTTGGTTTTTAGAGTAGTTCGAAACAGCGAGATTCCCAAACATGAGACCGCCCCTGTCCGCTCGAAATCGCACCTGGTGGGGATGCGCCCCCTTTCGACGGAGCCCCTGGCTGGTGGGAGCGAGAGAGCATGCAAACACAAAGCCGACAGCGTCTACGGCGGCAAGGGCACGCTCCCGGGCTCTGGCCTGATGATCAAAGTGCATGTCGCGACTGAATAGATGCGCATGGGCTACGTCTACGCCGCACGCTCGGTCGTCATGGCTCCGCCCAACGGCGCAATGACCGACTTTACTGCGAGCGGTTCACGGAGACCCATGCTGACTCTCGCCCTGTTGTTCGCCTCGACCCTCGCCAGCGCGGGCCCCCCAGCCGTCGCCGTGGAAAAAGTAGGGAGCTGTCCAAGCGGGTACTCCACCAGCGGTGACTACTGTGCGCCCAGCGGCTCCGCCCGGTACGCCGTGGTCAAGGTGGGGAGCTGTCCGAGCGGGTACTCCACCAGTGGTAGCTACTGCCTGGCGAGCAGCGACAGCAGCCGGCACGCTGTCGCGCGTGGTGGGTCGTGTGCTAGCGGCTACAGCTCGAGCGGTGCGTACTGTCTGGCGTCCAGCTCATCGAGTTCCTCGGGCCCGGCGTGTCCGTCCGCCGGAGCGGTGCCCAAGGTAGGCAGCTGTCCCAGCGGGTACTCCACAAGCGGCGACTTCTGCAATCCCGGCTCGTCGGCTCGCTATGCAGTGGCGAAGGTCGGCAGCTGCGCGAGTGGGTACTCCACCAGCGGCGCGTACTGCCTGGCAAACTCCGACTCATCTGGCCATGCGATTCCGAAGACGGGAAGTTGCCCGAGTGGCTACTCCACAAGCGGTGGCTACTGCTTGTCCCACTAGAAGACGGCGACACGGACGACGCTCGGTGCACCGCGCGTCAACCGGTGGCTTGAAGCAGTCCCTTCACCAGATCGACGCCGCGCGCGCCGACAGTCTTCAGCTCGGGGTGCTCCTGCGTCCAAGCAATGGCCAGCGGGAGCGGAATCTGTGAGGGATGCTCTGGAAACAGCGAGGCCGAGATGCGAGTGAGTGCACGTTGCACATCCACAAACACCGGTAGTCGCTGCACCTGGGTGGAGTCGGGTACGGCGCAATGGGACGGGTCTGAGACCACGCCCAGCTGCCGACATCCGGTGGGCCGAGCCTTGTAGACCGAGCACACTTCATCGACCAGCAGCGGGCACGCCAGCTGCTCCGCAAAGTAGGCCTTCACCACAGCCTTGCCTTGCTCACCGACCAATCCCGCCCGAATGGACTGTGCCAATCCCGTGGCCTCTAGGCGTTCAATGACGGCTGCAGCACGGGTCTTCACGGCCTCCTGTTCCTCGGTGGAGAGCGCACTCACAGCGTCCGCTAGAATGAAGGCTTCGAGCGGGGTCACAGCGACTAAGTGCCGGCAACAAGCAGCGCAGCCCACCCGACAGCTCACCGGAAATCCACGTTGCTCAACGAAGTCCGCCGAAGCCTTCATCATGGCGTCTGCGAGGGTGTGAGCTTGGGGCACGAGAGTGCTCACATGAACCGCCCCCTCCTCCGCCTCCAGCATCAGCTCGACCGGCCCAGCGGGGGTGTTGATGCGTACGGGCAGCTCGGTCATGGGGTCCTCGGCGTCAGAGAGTGAGCAGTCTAGCTGCTCACCCTACAACCGTTGTGAAACGGCGGCGACTATCTGACCGCGTGGACACCTAGCAGAGCGCTCGCCGTCATCGCATTCAACGCCCAAATGACGGTGCGCTGACGGCACGGTCCTACGCTGTGGTCAGCGGAGGTCCCCATGAAGCAACACCGGCCCAAAGAACAGTCCCAACAACAATCCCTGCCCCAACGAACCGCTGACACTCTCGTTGAAATGGGAGGCGACGTTGCCAACCAATTCGACAAGGTCGCAGCATCGCCAGCCGGAGACAACCGCATAGGCGGCATGATGACGTGGTTCGAAGAGCTCTGCGGCCAAGGTCAAACCGCTACGAACGCGTCGAATAGCATCACGTCAGCGAGTGGACAGACAGTGCAGAAGACGTCGAAAGGCTGGTCCGAGGTCAGCAAGTCTGCGCAGAAAGTCGGCAAGGTCAAGTCAGGCGCAGGCTCCGCGATGAAGTGGGCTGGACGCGGTCTCTCGCCGTTTGGTGTGTGGGACGCTGCAGGTGGCCTCGGCGAAGCGATGACCTCCACAACACTCGACACGGGCGAACGTGCTGTGAAGGGTCTTGAGAACGGAATGGCGTTCGCTGGTTCAGCGCTCGGCATCAGCGAAATCGTGGCATCGGGTGCGGGAGTACTCACGGGGGGGGGCGGCGGTCGAGAGCGGCCTGGGCGCGCTGTTGACCGGCGCGGGTGCGACGACTGCGGCGGGTGTGCTTGCGGCCGGTGCGGGTGGCGTGATGGCCGGGCGAACCCTGGACGAATGGAGTGGAAAGATGCTCAAGGGCAAGAACGGCAAGGAGAAGGACAGCCGCATCTCCAGCCTCGCTGGTGATGCCATGGCAGAGCATGCTGGTGGCGCCATCCTCGCTGCAGACGAAGCCTGGCGGGGTCTCTTCGGAGACTAGAGCGGTCCAGCGCATTGGATAGGGTCTGCCCACCAAGCATCTACGCGAGCAGCCAATGCCTCGCGCTGGGCGGTCAGGAGGCCCTCCGACAGTGTCCGTAGGTGTTCACCGGTCTCATCCTGAAGTGTGCAGGCCAGGTCCGGTCGTTGCGACGCCAGCAACGCCCGTCCCCAAAGAGCTGCAGTAGACGGCGCATTTCGGACCTGCAAGACCACGGCGTCATCCACACTCGACACACCGTCCAAGATGTCTCGTCGCAATTCGACGAGTACGACGTGGGCGGGATGGGCGTTGACCCAATGCATACGGAGTGCGTCGATGGCGTCTACGTCTCGCTCGATGAGTGCCATGTCTCGCGCGACCGCCGAGCAGATGGGCCTGCCGGACTGCAAGACATCTTGGCACGCCACTCGAACCGCACGAAGAACTGCAGCACTCGGGTCGCCATACCAAGTCGCGACGAGGGCGTTGAACGCCATCACCTGTGCATCTGACTGACGCTGAATCTGGCTGAACAGAGCTTGCCCTCGTGCTGCCCAGGCCGCCGCCTCGGCGAAGCGGCCAACAGTCGCCTCAACGTCACCGCGGAGTCCGTAGACGAGGGCCCGAGTTGCATCATCAGGTTGTTGTTGCAGGACCTCGGCCAGCAGCCGACGTGCATCGGCCAACCGGCCCAAGCGCAGGTCCACGATTGCCAGGTTGAACACAGCCGTGTGCATCGCTGGGCCTTGAACACCCGCGTTCTTCAGGTCTCTCAGTTCAATCAGGTGCTCGCGCGCTGTGACCAGGTCGCCCTGTTTCTCCGCAGTCGCGGCCAACCCCACCAAAAAAGCCGTTGAAATCGCCCTAACACCGAGGTTGCGAGACAGCGCCAGTCCCTCCGTGTGTGCGGCACGGGCACGCTTCGAGTCACCCGACATGCCGTGAGCCGCGCCCAAGGCCTGAAGCGCTTGTAGGCGCTCGATGTCGCCCCCGGCGCAAGCGCGGGTCAGCAGTTCGATGGACCGCGGGAGGTCGCGCTGCATGGCTGCCAGCATGCCGTCGATAGCGTGCTCAAGCGAGGCGAACGACGGGTTGTGCTCAGCGAGTTCTGCCAATCGCTCACGCGCATACGAGGCCTTTTCGGGCACTCGCTGAAGCGTTGCCAGGGACACCTGCTGCATCCGTGCATGAGCGAGCAGTGTGGGGTGTTGGGTCCGGTTTGCGGCACGCAGCATGTTGTCGTGAACCTGCTGCGACCGAGCGATATCGCGTCGTACACGCCAGCCAATGACGGCGAAGCACCACGCGCGCAGAGCCAGGGACGAATCCGTGTCCGTGGCGGCCTGCGCACAACGCTCAAGAGCTTCCAGGTCGTCCGCCTGTAGACCCACTGTCCACCACAGTTCGGCGGCGCGTTTAGTCTGCCCAAGCGCTAGAAAGTGGTGAGCGGCCCGGTCTAAGTGGCCCTGTTCCTCCAACACTTCAGCAAGCCGAACACGGAGGGCCGCCATGCCCAAATCGTCCTCCGGCGGCTCGTCCAGCTCCACACTGGGCCACACCCCAACAATGTCCATGGGCTCCACCCCAAGGACCGCGGCTGCGACTGTGGGTGGCAGCGCGGATGGCTCCAACGTCAACAGCACTTTCAGCCGCGACGCGAGTGGCGCTTGATGGGCACCGACTGGAATCCGTGTGCCGGGCCGAAGCGATGCCCACTTGCTCCGCTCGTCCACCGCAAGTGTAGATACTTGCGGTGCTGCGCGGTCAGCAAGCGCCCTGGCGATGTCTGTCTGTCCTAGCGCTTGATGGGCGAGAACAGCCACCCAAACCACATCAAGAGGGGGATGGGGCGCCGCAATGATGTCGCCAACCAGTTTCAGCGCGTCGCCCGGCTGCTCCACAACAAGCTGCTCAGCGCGCGCCAAAAGGGTTGTGTGACGCGCGGCAACCAAGCGCTCTCGCGTGTCACGCACCCAGTCGGCGAAGGCGTCAGTACCCACGTCGTCCAGACCCTCCAGCGGCACACTGAGGGCGTGGACAGCGGTAAACTCACCCCGCAACAGCATGCGTCCGTCACAGGGCAGGTTTACGGTGACCGACACCTCATCGACGTGCAACCAGTCCTGTGCACCCGGCAGCTGGCGGACTTGGTACAGCAGCTGGCGCAGATTTCGCCGGCCGGAATCGCCCCAGAGCGTCCACGCGAGCGCGTCGCGTCGCATCGGTTCACCACGTAGAGCACCGTGCGCAATCAGCGCACACGCCTTTCGTGAGCGCACAGGTTGAGCGGTCCCACCGTCGAGCAATTGTAGGGGTCCAAATACCGAGACGTGGATGTCGGACCTCAAGAACGCGTTGGAATCACGGGGATGAGCCGCTGAAGCATCCGCTTAACCGGTTGGACGAGCTCGCCTGTAACGGTACACGATGGCCCGTCACGACAGGATCGAGCGCCAAAATTCGGAATTGAAGAACACCAAGCGTGCTACGCTCCGCGTCTTCTGGGAGTTCCATGACACGTCTTATCGCCCTTGCACTCGCCTGTTGCCCTGCCCTTGCACTGGCGGCGGCCCCAGCATTCCTTCCGGTGCAAGCTCGATTAGTGGACACGTCCGGCACCCCTATCGAGGCTCCAACCAACGTCACGTTCAGCTTGTACACAATGCAGAGCGGTGGCTCTGCGGTGTACAGCGAGGTTCGCGCGATCGACCCCCTAGACGGCTACTTCGCGGTATTTCTCGGCGAGGTCACCCCGCTGGACTGGAGCTTGGTCCAGGGCACATCCCAGCTGTTCATTGGCATTGAAATCGCCAACGGCGGTGAGATGACTCGCCAACCCATCGGCACGGTCCCGTTCTCGGCATTTGCGGACTACGCGGCAAACAGCGGAACGGTGGAAGACCTGGATGTTGACGGCATTATCGCCGAGGTCGTCTCCACATACCCAGCGATTGACGACCCCTACGTAGATTCCGACGCCGTGGCTGCAATGGGCTCTCTCGCGGACAGCAACAGCCTCAACCATGACCGATACACAGACTCCGATGCCGTCTCCGCAATGGGGGCGCTCTCGGACAGCAACGGCCTCAACCATGACCGCTACACAGACTCCGATGCACTGGCAGCAGCCGGCCCAATTGGCGACGCCAACCCGCACCACCACGACCGATACACAGACAGTGACGCCCTGGCAGCAGCCGGCTCCCAGGGCAACACCAATCCGCGGTACCACACACGGTACGCGGACGCAGAGGCGCTCGCAGCAGCTGGCGGACTCGCGACCAGCAACCCGCGAAACCATACTCGGTACGCCGATTCCGAGGCCCTTGCCGCCGCCGGTAGTCAAGGCAACACCAATCCGCGAAACCACACTCGGTACGCGGACTCCGAAGCACTCGCTGCAGCTGGAAGCCAAGGCAATAGCAACCCGCGAAACCACTCGCGGTACGCAGACAGCGACGCCCTGGCCGCCGCTGGTGGGTTGAGCGACACCAACCCGCGAAACCATGACCGCTACAGCGACACCGAGGCTCGCGCGACCGTGGCATCACAAGACATCTACCTGCGCAACACCAGCGATGTGCTGAGTGGCAATCTAGAGATCACGGGAAGCCTCACGACCAATGAGAGCCCGCTCGCCATGTACCCCACCATGATGTCCTTCTACCGCGCAGGAAACGGCGACATCATCTACACCGCCCCAGATGGTGCGAACTACACCGTGGCAGTCGGCAACGGAAGTGCATCCGCCGGTCTCGGCGCAACGTCGAAGGTTGCTTTTGCTCCTGGCGACGGCACGACCACCTTTGGCAAGCTGTACTTCAACCTGAACGGCATACCGTCGTACGCCTGTACCTTGCTACACAATGAAGACGACTCAATCCGCCACGGGTTCGGCTTCGCCACAGACGGTGGCAACGGGTACGCATCCATCTGGGGCGGCTCGACCAACACCAAGACCTTCGTGCTCGAGCGTGAGGGCGTAGCCGGGGTTCCAATCTCCGTGAACCAGAGCTTCCGCATCATCTGCTTCTGAGGCGGTGACAACGCCCGTTCTTCGGCGTAAAGTCCAGCCTCCCAAGAGGCCGCTATGACTTTGTTCCTGCTCCTGAATCTGTTTGCCTGTGGCGAGCGCGTCGACGACTCCAACACCTCCGACGCTACGCCAGAGTGCACGGAAGATGTGCAGTGTTCTGAAGCCTCTATCTGCGGCGATGACGACAACTGCGTCGTCGGCGACCGCGACAACGACATTCAGAGTGCCACGACCGTCTTCAAGACGACCGACCCGGAAGACAGCCCGTCCGCCGAGGGCATCATTCAGACCCGAGGAGACGTCGACTACTACGCGTTCGAAGCCCTCGAACCACAGTGGGTCCGCATCCAGACCGTCTCGGAGCTCCCCGAAGAGCTCGACACCGTCGTCGCCGTGCTCGACGCATCCGGCGGCGTTCACGCGTGGGTCGATGACTTCGCAACCGGCAGCATCAATAACTACGACAGCGTCCTACACGCCTACTTGCCGACCGCCGGCACCTGGTACATCACCGTGCAAGACCGCGGCACATGGTTCGACCTGGACGACGAAGCGTTCGCCACCGACCTGTACTACCAGCTCTCCATCCTGGACTTCTCCAACACGACCACCGAGACCGATGCAGCCGACAACCCTTCGGCGGACGTCGACATCACCAGCGGCGGCTCCATCTACACCGTTGGTGTGAACCTCGAAGCACCCGGAGACGTCGACTACATCACCGTCCAGCTTCCCTACGGCGACGCCCCGATTGAGGTGTACGGGATGACCGAGCTTCCCGGCTCCGATGCTCGGATTCGCGTCACATTGGCCGACAGCGACGGCACGCTGCTCACGGACAAGCGCAACCTGGGCGAAGAAGGCCCCGCCGCGTACTTCGGCGCTCAAGAAGGCACCTACACGCTTGCAGCCACCGATGCCTTCGACGGGGGCGGCGCCAACCACTGGTTCCCGCTGTACGTGCGAACCCGCGCCGAGGGTGACCACTACACCCTAGAGATCGAGCCGAACGACGCCGACAATGTCCAGGCACCGCCCATAGACGAGCTCACCACAAACGGCGGCAGCGCCTACAACCGTGTGTGGATGCAGGGCGCATTTGGTGAGACCGGTGATGAGGACTGGTATGAGATGCCCGCAGTCACGGGGGACCGACTGACCGTTCGCTGTGACGGCTCAATCTTCGGCTCAACCGGCGACATGCAGCTGGAGTTGATGGACGGCAGCGGCGCCGTCGTAGCCACCGCCACAGACGGCAATGACGCCATGCCGGACCTCGAAAACTTCGGGCCCATTGCAGCAGACGACACCTACACCGTACGCTTGTTCAACGAAAACGACGCGGCGTTCGGAGCGTCGTCGTTCTACCGATGCATCTGGTTCGCAACCACGTTTGAGATCGCGGCCAACTAGGTTCCTCAAGCCACCTGTGGGCCGGTCCACAGGAACGCCTGTCAGCCCCATGCAAACCGACTCATCCGCACATTCACGGGCTCATCCGCAGTCGCCACAATACGTTCCGCTCTGGAGGCGTTCATGCGCATTGTCACCGTAGCTCTTGGCCTCACAGCCCTTCTCGCCTGCGACCCCGCCGTCGTGGACACCGAGTCCGACACCGAAGCACAAGGCACGTGGTTTGCCACCTGCGGAGACCCTGTGTGCCGCGGCTACGAAGGCCCGTTCGAGGGTGTTCCCTTGTGCACGGACGAGGTCCTTGGCGACGAGTGCGGCGAGCTAGACGTCACCTGCGACGCCGGCGATGGCTGCAACGCGCTGGTCATCTGCGCGGAAGAAGACCCCACCGCCTCTCCAGTCGGCTGCCCGCGCTCTACTGCGAAGACCAAGACCGACATTGTCTACCTGACCCCAGCCGACCATGCCCAAGCCCTCGAGTGGCTCAAGACCACTCGCTTGGCCACGTGGAAGTACCGGGACGACGCCGACGCGCACACCCACATGGGCTTCATCATTGACGACCAGCCCACCTCTGCCGCCGTGCGTCCAGATGGCGAACACGTCGACCTGTACGGCTACACCAGCCTCGCAGTCTCCGCGATGCAGGCCCAGCAAGCCCAGATCGACGTTCTGACCGCAGAGCTTGCCGAAGTCCGCGCCGAAATGGCCAGGATGCAAGCCGAGTAGAAGCGAGGGGGTCCGCCCAATCGCCGTCTCGTCTACGCGCCACGATAGGACGCGACCCCCAACTCCCCGAGGCAGGCCAAGATGAAGTGGGTTCTTCCCCTACCGCTGACCATCGCGTTGGCCTGTGGCTTCGGTCCCCCATCACCCGTCGAGCGTGGGCCCCAGGTGACGGTGGTGACGCTATTCTCGGGCATGTCATCGGAAGATATCGACAGCACCATCGCCGTTCCCATGCATGCGGCGCTCGCATCTGTCCCCGACGTCGTCACAATCGACTCCGTCGCCACTGACGGTCAGGCAGAGGTGACCGTCACCTTCGCGACGGGCACCCAAATGTACGCTGTACGGGGGGACATCGGGGAGGCATTGATGCATCTGTCGCTACCCGATTCCGCAGAAACACCCATGCTCATGCCATGGTGGGACGAGCGCATCGAGGTCGTCGTCGACATTCCACGAGCACAGAGTCTGCGGGATGCGCTGATGGAGATGCCGGGAGTGAATGACGTGAGATTGCGCGGCATTCCCCAGCGGCAGGCTGTGGCAGAAGTGCCCCCCGCTACCCTTGCGGCCCTCGGACTCAGCGCGAGCGACCTACTGGACGGCACGCACCTCGAAGACGTGGCTACCATCACGGTCTCCGAGTACGCCGACGTAGACGTGATCAGCGGCGGGCAACCGGTCGCTGTGGCGGAGATTCTCACCACAGGGGCTCTGTTTCGTCCCACGTTCGAAGAGGAGCTGGACCGTTTCGACGTAAAGCGAATCCTCGCCCCCATCCGCTTGGACATGGACTGTCCCGACCGTCAGACCTGCACCACCCTCGCCACATCCAAGGCTTCCGAGCTTGGCGCATCGGTGACCGAGGTGACCGACCACACGGCTCACGTCTGGACCACGGAACTACAGGCCGCTCGAACAGCACTGGAGTCGACGCCAACAGCGCACTCCACGCTACGAACCATCCATGACGCGCGTCTCGTGCTCTCCAGTGCATCAAATGCACCCATTACAGAGTCCGAACTCACCCAGATTCGAGAGTCCATCCTCCCTCTTCCGGGCGTCGTCTCCATCCAGTCACGACACCTCGCACGACCAGACCTCGATGTTGAGGTGGACCCTGCGCGATTGGCCATGTTGGGTCTCCACATGCGAGATGTCACCCGCACCATTCGGCTTGAAGACGGCGTACCGATTGGCCACAACGGCGACACTGTGCTCATACGCTGGGAACAGACACCGCTGCAGGACCTTCCCATTTCCCTGCCGACTGGCGGGACCGTTTCGCTCGCAGACGTGGCCACAATCACCATGACATCGAGGTCCGCGCCAGTCTACCGGCGGGACGGGCGACGGGCGCATGTCGTGGATGTGTACCTGGAGAATGAGGAGGTCCGACTAGACCCCACGACACTCGTGCTTCCACAAGGATGGACTGCCGAGCAGCAGTAGGCCGCAAGACGACGCACCCTAGGTTCGCCCCAGGTGCGGGCCCCACCCGCCTACGCCTCAGAGTGCAGTGAGGTCGACGAACATCTGCTGGGAGTCCAGAGCAAGGCTCTCCCACAGTCCGGTACACGTCGCGTCTACTTCAGTCGCCACGCAGTCGAGATTTAGATCGACGAAGATGGCGCTCTCAGGGACCTCTTGAAACCCGGTGACAACCAGTGAGAAGTCGCCGTCCCCAGAGCCGACAGCCACGCCCTCGGTGTTGATGACCAAGTAGTCACCCTCCAGGTCGCCCGACTGCAGAACGAGTGTGGCGGTGTCATCCCCCTCGATCACAACGGTGCCTTCCAAGTCGGCGAGCGAGACGGCATCGGCTCCGGTCCCGAATCCAGCGTCGGTGATGGACCACTCTCCCGCTAGTTGCTCACCACAACCCACAAAGAACAGACAGGCAAGGACGGGAAAAACTGGCGATGACAAGGTGGGCCTCCGGTGAAACGACACACGGGGTAGCTCGAATTCGTTCGCTCGCCAGAAGACAGATCAGGCCGACGTGGATGCGCCCCCCAAAGCCCCGAAACAGGCCCCCTGTACATTGTGGTGCGAACACCAAACATAGGCACACATACTCGCCCTAATCGCGTGTCTTTTCCCAAGGAATCGCGTACACTCCAACTCAGTCACGCATGGGGAGAAAGGATGTACAGGTTTGGTTTTGGCGCCCTAGCGCTGTTGGTTTCCGTTTCAGCGCACGCACAGGACGACGACAACGACGGCGTCCCAGACGCCAGCGACAACTGTGTAGACCTGGCCAATCCGCTCCAGACAGACGACAACTCAGACGGCTACGGCGACGACTGTGTCTCTGTCTCGGCCACGATTGCGCCAAGCGCTGTCCTAGGAAGCGCCGTGTCCATTCAGAGACGCGCCACGGTCGGAGCCTTCGCGAACGTGGGTGACGGGTCTACAATTGCCCAAGGCGCGAGCCTGGATGCGGGAATTAATAGCTCAACAGGTGTGCTGCTGGGCGCCGGGTCCATCGTCTCCCGAGAAGCGGTCATCGAATCGGACGTCACAACAGGGACTGGCGCGACGTTGGGCCGCCTGTCACGCCTGGGCACAGGTACAGACGCGGGAACCTCATTGTTCCTGGGCTACGCGTCCACCGTGGGCAACGATGCCCTGCTCGCGGACAACATCGTCATTGGAAACCTGGTCGACATCGGGACGGATGCGAACTTCGCCAACAACGTGGTCGTCTCTCGCAGCGGGCTGTTTGGGAACAATGTGACCGCTGAGACCGGTGTAGTGGTCGGCCCCGAAGCCGACATCGCGAACGACGTCACTCTGCGCAACGGCGCGAAGCTTCGCAAGAACGTCACGATTGGACTCAACAGCGACATCGGTACCAACGTGCGAATCGCACGGGACGTGACCATTGGCGCCAACGTGACCATCAACTCCGGTGCCCGAATTGGGTCTGGAAGCACCATTGCGGACGCCGCAGTGGTCGATGCCAACGCCGTCGTGCCGCGAAACACCACGGTAGATGGCGGCCTTGTCTTGCACAGCAGCGCGCGTCGCTGGGCGGACGGAACCCACGCTACGAGCTGCGAAGAATACATCCGACCCACCACCCCTGGGCATGCCTACGTAGGTGAAACCGGCGACGGCCTGTACTGGGTAGACGCTGACGGTGCGGGCGCCATCGCTGCCCGCCAGACCCACTGCGACATGACCACGGACAATGGCGGCTGGACGCTGGGCGTCAACATCAACACCGACCTCGGCGCTATCAACCTTCTCGACTACACCAACGCAGCAGCCTCGCCCACCACGGCCAACTTCGGCGTGAATATGCGCGATTTCGCCCTCTCCACCAGCACAGTCTACCGCTTGAGCTGTGTCGAGGCCTCGAACAGCACCACGCGCGCCATGTTCCTTACCGGCCTCAATCCTGCATTGCCTGTCTTCCAGGCAGCCGGCACCTTCTCAACGGCCGGAGTCGTCTGCTCCCAGAGTGACGATATGTCCAACCCGCTGAACGGCTCCTCGTGTCTCACCTACGAAGACACCCAACACACCTACTGGGGCAGCGCCGCCTGGGACACCAAGTGGGCGTTGTACACCGGTGGCAGTGCCTACACCCTGCGTCACTGCGCGAACGCGGGCAGCGGCTACCACAACAAGGGCGCGCTCTGGTTCCGGTAGGAGAGACGCCGGGGCTGCCAGGCGGCCCAGGACGTCGCAAGCGTTGGCCCAGCAGCTGAGCTAGACTCACTGCGGAGGCCTACCGTGAGCTACCGAGTCCTAAATAGCCAGCTGATCTGCGCAAAGTACGAACAAACCTACCCGATGATTGTGCGGGGTGAGGGCGCCGTGCTGGTGGACGACCAAGGCCGCCGCTACCTAGATGTCTCCGGCGCCACAGCCGCTGTCACGCACATTGGACACGGCAACGAGCGCGTCGCCCAGGCACTCGCCGACCAGGCACGCATCCTCGCAGTCCACACCACACACCTGTTCCATAGTCCCGTGGTGGAGGCCTACTTCGAGCGCCTATGTGCCTTCGCACCCGACGGATTCGACCGCGCCTGGACGGTCAGCGGTGGGACCGAGGCCGTGGAGAACGCACTCAAGCTGGCCTACCAGTACCATCGGGCAAAGGGTCGCAGCACCCGTCGTCGGTTCATCGGACGGTGGAGCAGCTACCACGGCAACTCACTCGCTACGCTCGACGTTGGCGGACTAGTCGGCCGACGCAGCTTCTACAGCGACCTGTTCCCAGACCTCAACCTACACGTTGGGTCCTGCCTACCGTATCGGCGCCCTGCGAACATGACGGTCGAGGCCTACGAGGACCACCTCGTTGAAGAATTCCGCACAGTAGTGGAAGCCCATCCAGATGAAATCGCCGCCTTCATCGCCGAGCCCGTCGTAGGCAGCGCGCTCGGCGCAGGGGTTCCAACGGATGGCTACTTTGCGCGCATCGCGTCCATCTGCCGCGCCCACGACATCTTGATGATTGCCGACGAGGTCATGACCGGCTTCGGACGCACAGGACGTCGCTTTGGCTGCCAGCACTTTGGCACCCACGCAGACGTACTCGCCTGCGCAAAAGGAATCAGCGGCGGCTACATCCCGCTGGGCGCCCTGCTCGTCCGCGACAGCGTCAGCGAGGTCCTGCGAAACAGCGGCGACCCCTTCTTCAGCGGACAGACCTACTCCTGCATTCCGCTCGCAGCGGCCGTCGGCATGGCGGTGATGGACGTGATTGAAGAGGACGGACTCGTCGAGCGCGCCGCCACCATCGGGGCGTACCTGAAGGGCCGGCTAGAGGAGCGCTTGCTCGACCTGCCGTGTGTCGGTGAGGTCCGTGGCCTCGGCATGTTCCTCGGCGTGGAGTTCGTCCAAGACGTCGCCACGAAGGAACCGTGGCCAGACGAGATCCGGTTCAGTAAGCGCGTTGAAGCCGCAGCCCTAAACCACGGGCTCGCCACACTGGGGGCACGCGGTTGTGTCGACCGAGTGCACGGCGACCACATGCTGATAGCGCCCCCACTCATCTTGACCGAGGCCCAGGCCGACACCATCGCAGACGGCCTTCGTGCCGCCTGTGAGGATGTGATGGCCGCACTGGGATGAACCGCGGAGCGTCGCTAGATAGCGACGTCCTCGCGGGTTTGGAGCCCGGCTTTAGCGCCCGCCAAAGTCCAAGTTCTGCCCTTTCCGCGGCAATCGTTCGCGGCCAGAGATGTCGGCGTCAATCACCCGAGCCGCTTCTCGACCGTCAGCAATCGCCCACACAATGAGACTCGCACCCCGCTGTGCATCACCGGCGGCGTAGACGCCTGGGACCGTGGTCCGAAAGCTGTCGGTCTGCACGGCGCCTCGGGGGGTCAGGGCGACACCCAACTGAGTGGCTACGGTCGCGGTTTTTGGCCCGGTGAAGCCCATGGCGAGCAACAGTAGGTCCGCGTCGAATCTCTCGCTCCGGAGACCCGCGGTTGGCCGGCCGTCCTGCAATACAACCTCTGCCGCGTGCAGCGCCGTCAGCGCCCCACTCTCCCCTTCCAGCTTCGTGGTCATCCAAGCCCAGTCCCGCTCGCAGCCTTCTTCGTGGGCATGGGAGGACCGGAAGACCAGCGGCCACTGCGGCCACGGATTGCCGTCAGCACGCGCCTCAGGTGGAGCCGGCATCAGCTCGATCTGCCGAACGCTTGTGGCGCCCTGGCGAATAGCCGTTCCCACACAGTCGCTGCCAGTGTCGCCGCCGCCTAGAACCACAACCCGCTTGCCCGACGCGTTCAGGGCGTCGGCTAGCGCAGCCCCTGCCACCGTCTCGTTCGAGGCGGTGAGGTAGGTCATGGCCAGGTGTACGCCAGACAGATCCCGCCCCGGAACGGTGAGGTCGCGCGGACGCTCGGCTCCCGTCGCGATGAGCAGCGCATCGTGCTCGTCAGCAAGTGCCGACCACGTTGGAGATTGACCAACGTGAACGCCGGTCTCGAACTGCACGCCCTCTGCTCGGAGTTGCCCGACCCGCCGCTGGACGACGGATTTTTCAAGTTTAAAATCCGGAATGCCGTAGCGAAGTAGCCCGCCCAAGTGGGCCGCTTTCTCGTAGACAGTGACGGCATAGCCAGCTCGGCGAAGCTGTTGAGCGGCAGCCAATCCTGCGGGGCCCGAGCCGACGATACCAACACTCGAGTCGTTCTCTCGCCTGGGCGGAAGCGGTGTTTCCCACCCTTCTGCCCACGCGCGCTCGGAGATTTCCAGCTCGATCTGCTCGATAGTCACAGGGTCCGTGTTGATGGCCAGAACACAGGACGACTCGCAGGGAGCCGGGCACAATCGACCGGTGAACTCCGGGAAGTTGTTGGTGCTCTTGAGCAGTCCCCAGGCCTTCTCCCAGTCGCTGCGGAACACCGCCTCGTTGAAGTCTGGAATGCGATTGCCAAGCGGGCAGCCCTGGTGGCAAAAGGGCACGCCGCAGTCCATGCACCGGCCTGCCTGCTGACGACGCGTCTCGGGGTCGCGCTCCCGGTACATCTCGAGCGAGTCTGAAACGCGCTCATCCACGGGGCGTCTAGGCGCGGTCTCGCGGCTCCACTCTAGGAATCCGTCGGGCTTACCCATGGCTCACCTCCTGGCCAGGTTGGCGCTGCGAGGCTCGTCGCTTCGCACGTCGTTGCATCAGCACTCGCTTGTACTCGGTAGGCATGACCATGACGAAGCTCGGCACCAGCACCTCCCAGTTGTCTAGAATACGCTGTCCATGCGCACTTCCCGTCATCTGAACGTGTCGCTCAATGAGGCCCTGCACGAGCCAGATGTCGGACTCATGGAGCAGAGACTCGACCTCGACCATCTCGCGATTGACGCGAGAGCTGAACTGACCGTCGACGTCATAGACATACGCTACGCCGCCGCTCATACCGGCCGCGAAGTTCCGCCCGGTCTTGCCCAGAACCACCACCGCTCCGCCAGTCATGTACTCGCAGCCGTGGTCGCCAGTGCCCTCGACAACCGCGCGAGCCCCACTGTTTCGCACTGCGAAGCGCTCGCCTGCGATGCCGTTGAGGAAGACCTCGCCGCCAGTCGCCCCATACAGCGCCGTATTGCCAATCAAGATGTTCTCATGGGCAACAAAGCTCGCGTTTGCCGGTGGACGAACGGTGATGCGGCCTCCCGAGAGGCCCTTGCCCAAGTAGTCATTCGCGTCGCCTTCCAGGTGGAAGCTGGCGCCCCGAGCCAAGAACGCTCCAAAAGACTGCCCTGCCGACCCTGTGAATCGGACAACGACGGAGTCGTCAGGCAGACCCTGCTCCCCATGTCGTCGGGCGATGGCCCCGGACATCATGGCCCCAACGGCTCGGTCGGTGTTTTGTACGTCTCGCGACAACTCGACGGCAGCACCACCGTCAATCGCACCCTGCGCATCGGCGAGCAGGCCGACATCCATGTGGTTCTCAAGGCCGCGGTCCACCGCCTTGACGAATCGATGAACTTCACCGGGTTCACCGCCTGGCAACAACATATTTGCCAGGTCTAGGGTCTCCGCCTTCCAGTGTCCCAGATCCGTGCGGGCCCGCAGCAGGTCCACCCGGCCAACCATTTCGTCCATGGTTCGTACGCCCAAGGCGGCCATGTGCTCGCGGATGTCTTCGGCGAGGAACTTGAACAGCCGGACGACGTGGTCGGGAGAGCCAGTGAACGCCTCTTCCAGTCGTGGGTCCTGAGTGGCAATACCTACCGAGCAGGTATTCAAGTGGCACTTGCGCAGCATGATGCAGCCGAGCGCAATGAGCGCTGACGTCGCAAAGCCGAACTCCTCTGCCCCCAGCAGGGCAGCGACCACAACGTCTCGGCCGGTACGCATGCCGCCGTCTGCTTGCACTCGAATGCGGTCCCGCAGTCCGTTCTGTACGAGCACTTGTTGGGTCTCGGCTAGGCCAAGCTCCCACGGCAGGCCGCAGTGCTGAATCGAGGACATTGGGCTGGCCCCCGTGCCCCCGGAAGCGCCGGCAATCACAACGCAACCGGCGCGCGCTTTTGCGACTCCCGCTGCCACCGTTCCGACCCCGGCTTCACTCACCAGCTTTACGCTGACACGGGCTTCGGGGTTGACCACGGACAGGTCGTAGATGAGCTGTGCGAGGTCTTCAATGGAGTAGATGTCGTGGTGAGGCGGTGGGGAGATGAGGGTCACGCCAGGCGTAGAGCATCGAACGGCAGCGATGCGCTCGCTCACCTTGTGTCCAGGAAGCTGACCACCTTCTCCAGGCTTGGCACCCTGGGACACCTTGATCTGCAGCTCATCCGCATTGACCAGGTAGGCGGCATGAACACCAAACCGACCGGATGCAATCTGCTTGATGGCAGAGCGCCGCAGCTCACCATCCTCTCCAACCTTGAATCGCCGCGACTCCTCGCCGCCTTCGCCAGAGTTGCTGCGGCCGCCAATACGGTTCATGGCAATCGCTAAGGTCTCGTGCGCCTGGGCGCTGATGGACCCGAAAGACATGGCTCCGGTACAGAATCGGGTGACAATGTCGGTCCACGGCTCCACCTCTTCCAGAGGAACGGGCTCTCTTGGGGCGAACTCCAACAAGTCGCGCAGGTTTGTGTACCCGTCGCCTGGAGCCTCAACCAAGTCTGTAAATCGCCGCCAAGCAACGGCGTCATCGCCCCGTACAGCCTGCTGCACCGCCGAGATAGTCGCCGGGTTCCAAACGTGCCGCTCACCGCGACGCCGCCACCGGTAGCGCCCACCGTCCACGAGTCGGTCGGGGTTGAGAGCGGCGTCTACGTCGAATCCGCGCGCGTGCCGGTTGCGCGCTTCTCGGTCCAGGTCGACCATGCGAAGCCCACCGATACGGGAGGGTGTATCCGAGAAGTGCTGGTCCACCACCTCGCGGGACAGGCCCAAAATCTCGAACAGCTGAGCCCCGGAGTAGCTGTGCACCGTGGAGATGCCCATCTTGCTCATGACCTTGAGCAGACCCTTGTCGATGGCCGCGCGCACATTCGCTACGGCCTGCTCGGGGGTCACGTCGAGGTCGCCATCTGTGGCCATTCCGCGGGCGGTGTCGAACAGCAGCCACGGGTTGACCGCACCAGCGCCGAACGCCAGCAAACAGGCGACGTGATGGACTTCTCGGACTTCAGCGGTCTCGACCACCAGGCCGGTCAACAGCCGTGTGCCGGCCCGAACCAAGTGCTGGTGTACCGCGGACAAGGCCAGTAACGACGGAATGGGTGTACGACGTGCGTCGACCGTCCGGTCGGACAGGATGAGGATATTGTAGCCCTCGTCCACGGCATCAGCGGCGGCCGCACACAGGTCGTCTAGGGCGTGCTCAAGCGCGTCGGGTCCTTCGGCCTCGTACACCATCGGCAGTACAAGGGGTTCGAACACGCCTTGGTCCACATGCGACAGGGTGGTGAGCTCGTCATTGCTTAGGATGGGTGACGGGATTGTGATGCGATGACAGGCTTCGGGCGTCTCGTCGAACGGATTGCCGCCGCCGCCAATGTGGGTGCGCAGGGACATCACCATCCCCTCGCGAATGGGGTCGATGGGCGGGTTTGTTACCTGGGCGAAGGCTTGTTTGAAGTAGCGATACAAGCTGGGACTCTCGTCGGAGAGTACGGCCAGGGGCGTGTCGTTGCCCATGGAGCCAATGGGTTCTTTGCCGTGGGCGGCCATGGCGCGCAACAGAAGGTCGATGCACTCGGTCGTCCAACCGTGGGCGCGCTGAAGACGTCGTCGCTCGACTTCTACGGTCAGCGGCTTTGCAGGAACCGTCGGGAGCTGGTCGAATCGGAACTCATTGCGGTCAAGCCATCGCCGGTATGGGAACCGGCCGGTAATGTCGGCCTTGACCTCATCGTCATCTTGAATGCAGCCCTCGATGGTGTCCACAATGAGCATGCGTCCCGGCTGAAGACGCCCCTTCTCGCGGATGTTCTCGGCCGGAATATCGATGACGCCGGTCTCTGATGCAAGAATGATGCGGTCGTCTTTCGTGATGAGGTACCGCGCCGGCCGAAGCCCATTGCGGTCCAGCGTAGCGCCGACGACGTGGCCATCGGTAAACAAGATGGCTGCGGGTCCATCCCAAGGCTCCATCAGGGTGGACGCGTAGTCGTAGTAGGCCCGGCGCTGAGCATCCATCTGCTCGTGGTTCTCGAACGCTTCTGGAATCATCATCATCATGGCGTGCGGCAGGCTGCGACCACCGAGATGCAGCAGCTCGACCATATTGTCGAACTGAGCTGAATCGGAGCCGTCCGGCACAATGATGGGCAAGAGACGGTCGAGCGGACCGCTGAACTTGGCACTCTGGAGCAGAGAGGCTCTCGCCTGCATCCAGTTGCGGTTGCCGCGCAGCGTATTGATCTCACCGTTGTGGGCGATGTGCCGCATTGGCTGTGCCAAGTCCCACGTCGGGAACGTGTTCGTGGAGAAGCGCGAGTGGACCATTGCGATGGCCGAGACCATGTCCGGAGCCTCTAGGTCCGTATAGAATGGACGCAGCTGTGACGGCGTCAGCAGCCCCTTGTAGATGACGACTTCGGCCGAAAGACTGCAGATATGGAAGTAGCCGCCTGGATCGACGCCCTGCTCCCGAATGCGGTTCTCCGTGAGCTTGCGGATGACGTACAGACGCCGCTGAAACGCAGACGGAATCACCCGGCGCCGTGCCACATAGACCTGCCGAACCACCGGCATGACCGAGCGGGCCTTGGTGCCGATGACCTCTGGATTCACCGGTACATCCCGCCAACCCAGCACCCGCTGCCCCTCTTCAGCGACCGCAGCCTCGAAGATGGCCTCACACGCAGCCCGCTGCTCGGGATCTGGCGGAAGAAAGACCTGTCCAACACCATATCGGCGACGCCGGGGCATCTCAAAACCAAGCTCAAGCCCAATCCGCTTGAAGAATCGATGCGGAATCTGCACCAGGATGCCAGCACCGTCGCCCGTGCCGGGGTCGCTACCTGTGGCGCCTCGATGTTCCTGACAGACCAACACATCTATGGCATCGGTGACGATATCCCTGGACTTTCGCCCCTTAATGTCGGCGACGAAGCCAACGCCGCACGCGTCATGCTCAAAGGACGGGTCGTACAGACCTCTTTTAGGGGGACGCATGGCACTCCAGGTGGTCCATACACGTAGCGCGTCGACCCACACGACAGGTCGACACGTCGGAGTTCAAGTGATGGCTGGCACCTAAATAGTGCGGGCGAGCACTCTCCGCCTCGCTCTGCATGCAACCGAACACGAGGTTCCCACCTACAGTGATGGAAAGGTGCCAATGCCGATAATCGCGCTCATGAGAGCCTGAGTGGTCGGGCTGTCGGTCGTCTACGGGACTGAATCATGCGCCCAGGACGCCTCATTACCGGCCCGCACTGAGGTCTCGAACACAGTGGCGAACCCATCAATATTTGTGTGTGGTTCTTGATGACAACCCAGCCTGGAAAGCCGTTCAACAACCCTACATATTGCCGAAAATACTGGATCAACGCCACCACCAGCCGTCACGTTCTGTGGTACAATTCGCCATCACGGGGAGGGATTAATGTTCACAGGAATTCTCGCGTTCGCACTTGTGCAATCCGCAGCGGCTGCAGATGTTCAGCTGACTCACCAAGGCAGATTACTCGACAACCTCGGGCAAGCCGTCAACGGCAGCCACCTGCTCACCATCGTGCTGTACGACGACGCGACCGCAACCGGAGCGCCGCACGAGCTTCACACCGAGAGCTTCACAGGCGTGGACACAGACTCTGGGTATTTCTCGGTAACAGTCGGAAGTACGACCACACTGGACTCCTCGGTGTTCGGTCGACCCAACATCTGGGTAGGCGTTCAGGTCGATGGCGCTCCCGAGCTCGGGGCCCGGATGTTGCTCGGCCAAACCCCCACCGCTGCATGGTCGAGAGGCGTGACCTTACCAACCGTGGCCGCTGGATGTGGCTCAGCGGCCGCCCCAACAGGCTCGCTACGATGGTCGGGCAGTGCCGTCGAGGTCTGCGACCCAAACGATGTATGGTCGTCAATCTCGTCGTCAGGGGGATCTCCGGTAGGCACCGTCGTGGCATCCATGCTGACCCCAGCCCAGTTCGCAAGCACACCAGGAGGCGGCGATTGGGTGTTGGCCGACGGCCAGAGTGTTTCAGGCACCGCCTACGCCACCCTCACTGGAAACACCACGGCGCCCGATCTACGCGGCATGTTCCTTCGAGGACGCAACGAAGGCCGAGCGGACGGTCAGCAGAATCCGGACGGCGAGCTCGCTCTAGGTAGCTACCAGGCTGACCAGTTCGATAGTCACGTGCACAACATCTCCGGATTCGGAACCGTTCAACTGCACAATGCTGGCTCCCAGTCGGGAACCTACATCCAGTCGGGCAGCAGGAACACGGCCGCCAGCGGAGGCAACGAGACGCGCAGCCGAAACGTCACCGTGAACTACTTCCTTCGCATCAACTAGTCGCCCCCCAAACTCGTGGGAAAGGAACCCAATACGGCCCAGTCGTGGTAGTTTGCGTTGCCGTTCCTAGGGTGCCGCCACTACGCGCACCTCCTCATTGCAACGGCGAAATGGGGACCCCATGATTCGATTCATCGCGCTGTGTACGCTTCCGGCCATGGCGCTAGCCGCCCCTGTCACGGTACCTCACCAAGGCCGCCTCTTGGACGTTGAGGGCACGCCGATGAACGGGCTCCAGACGCTCATTATCGAAATCGCCGACAGCAGTGGCCCTTCAGCCAATGTTGTCTGGCGCAACGACTTCAGCGTAGACGTGAGCAATGGCTACTACAGCGTTGTCTTGGACCAGGACGAGAACGCCGACCCCCTCGACAGCAGCGACTTCGCGTCCGACACCTGGCTGCGCGTGTTTGTCGGTAACGACCAGCTTGCCGAGCAGTTCATCGGACATGTTCCCCGTGCTGCAACCACTGCGAGCGTCATTGGCGAGGTCACGGTCACCGGCAGCAACGAGTTGGTTCTTGGCCAGACCACCTCAACCTCTTGCACAAACACTGGCGCTCTCATCTACGACCCAACATTGGCCGTGGTGAAGGTGTGTATCGACCAAACATGGCAGGCCATTGGCACTGGCGAGGCCAGTGGGGTGGGCGCGGGCTTTGAGACCTTTGGTGGCGCTATCCGATGGGACGACGGGACATCACCGACCAGCTGCAAGGGCTATCTCGATGGAGTGGCACCAGTTGGGCGCGCAAACGTGCCTGGAACCGACGTTTCTGACGATGGTTTGTACCGCATTACCGTCAATGGGAACCCTCGGACTGTCTACTGCGACATGCACGCCGAAGGCGGCGGCTGGACGCTGGTGTACTCGTTTGCGCGGACCAACACGCCAACCACAATCTATAGCGGAGTCACCAGCCGCTTTCCGCAAGGTGACAACTGGATTATGCCGCAGACGGACGGCGTAGCTTGGTTCCTCAACAGCGTAGCCCACGACGACTGGGTCTTGAATGTACAGCCCAGCTGCGCACAAGAAGCCGGGTGCTCGAACGAGTTCACCGTAGACCGAACCGAGACCTTCACCGATTCGTGGGTCAAGCTGCACGATAAGATTGGCAACAACAACATTGTCGTCGAATACCCGGACTCTACGACCTACACTGAGGGCGATTGGACAGGCTGGGACACGGGATACAATGGAGGGGCAGAACCCGGCGGCGTCCGGTGCAATAGCCATATCTGGTGGTACGACTACTCCACCGACAACCCTTTCTACATGCCAGCCCGCGTGGGCACCAGCTGCCTGCATGCCGGCGACAAGACCGTATTCTTCTGGGCGCGGTAGACCGCGAACGATTCAGGTAGTCGCAGCCGGACCAACTGCGACCCGCAGTGTCATTGACGCCCCTGACGTCGGCGACACATTCCGGCAGTTAGGAGACCTCATGCTCTCGTTCCTAATCGCCATGACCGCAGCCGCTCCCCTCGACAACTTCGTGGTCCGCGATGACATTGGCCCGAACAAGATTCCGCATCTTGGAACCAGCCATATCCTGGTGATTCCGGTAGTTGCGACTGCCACCTGGGACCCCCAGCTCGTCCAGATGCAAGACACCTACGCCGAAGACGGATGGTTCCGTGAGCACTGGCTCACCGAGTCGAACGGACTGTACGACCCGATTCCTACGGTCGTGGACCCAGTGGTCATTGAGTGCCCCTTCGAGTCCGCCGGCCCGCTGTGTGAGATTGACCCCACCAACTTCCAGCTGTTGTTTGGCGACCAGCTTCAGGACGTCTTTGAGGGCGTGCTGCGTACCCTTCGCGACGAACAAGGCATTGACCTTGCCCACTTCGACGTCAACGGCATGGACGGTGAGCCCGACGGCTACTTCGACGGCGTCGTCATTCACACCAGTCTGGCGTCTGGCGTGGCGTTCCCTCTCGTGTCGTTCAATCAAGAGGCCTCGGTAGGCATTCTTGGAGACGATGACGAGAACACCCTCACGGTGGGCATGCCGGCACTGTCGCCGCCAGAACTCCACGAGTTCGCGCATGCCTTCGGCTTTATCGACCACTACGGCGGGCCAGGTCCCGAGGGCTTGATGGACCAGGGACAGAGCGAGCACTTCAGTGCCTACAACCGAAGTCTGCTGGAGTGGTCTGACGTGTTCGACGTCACAGTCCCCATAGAGCTGACTCTCGGCCCCACCACCGAGGGCGGTCGCATACTCAAGCTCGGAGACGGTGAGCAGTTCCTCATGCTGGCGAATCGCGATGGCGCGGTGGTCGTCACGTCCATCGACGAAGAGGCACTTCCTGTCGGAGAGCTCGGATTTATCGACGTGGCCGAGCAAGACCTGTACCTGCCCAACCGCGACGAACCCTGGCTCAATCGCTTGGTCTTAGAGCACAACAATCCCCTGTCTGACCTCGCCCAGCGTGGCGACGTCATGCGCCTGGCTCATGCGAGCGACGGTGACACAGGCTGGACGGTTCGAGTCCTCGGCGTCACAGATGACTGGGTGCGACTGGTACTCGAAGACGGCACGGCTACAGTGCAGCTGGTCGAGCCTGAGCCCGAGGGGTTTGAGGTTCGGGCCTGCGGATGTGACCAAACCTCTGCGCCGTCCTCACTCATTGGCTTGTTTGGACTGTTGTTCGCGTTTCGGCGGCGTAGGCGCCTTCCACCACAGCAAACGTCAGACTTCACTCGATAGCGTTCGGCGTAGCTCCGAAATGGTGGACCGCTCCAGCATTAGCTGTGCAAGTTCGCGACGCCGCCACCAGAATCCGACAGCAAGCGCCACACACTCGGCGGTCACAACACCAATCGCCAACAACGTCGAGGGTCGTTCGCCGCTCCAGCCGAGCACCAAGTCTAGGGCGACCAGCGCGGCGAGTGCAATAGCGGCAAACAGCGGCCAAATCGGAGAGACACGCCGTATCGCACGGGCGTTTCGCTCTGCCAGCTCCCCTGCGTAGTCGACGGGTGCCGCAAACATCGCGCGCTCAAGGCCGCGGGAAACGGACCATCGGTAAGCCCCCGAAAAGGCCAGGAAGACCAGCAATGCAACGCCCACAAACATGCCAGGCATCGAGACCGAGCTCAGGTAGACCAGAGCACCGCCGCAGATAATGGCCGCCGAGACCCACTCCAGCACTTGCCGCAGCTGGTCGCGCTGGCGAACCCGTGCGAGCTCCGCAATGGTCTGGGTAGCCAATTGTTGCTGCCCATACAGGGACTTCCACTCGTTCAGTTCAACGTCCATGTTGGACTCCTAGGGTTGTTCGTAGATGTGTTCGGGCTCGATGGATTCGAACTCCCACCGCGCTTGCACTCACGTTGAGAATGTCTGCAATCTCCGCGTGGCTCAGCCCCTCAAGCAACAGGATGAGCACTTGTCTCTGACCTGGCGAAAGCTGGCGAATGGCCCACATCAGAGCGTCCGCGCCCTGCTGCGAAGCAACGTTCTGCTCGGGACTGGGCCGAGAGTCGGAGACCCGGTCCAGCTCGTCACTGACATCGAGAGTGCGACGCCGGGTGAGCCAGGTCATTGCTCGGTTGTGCACAATGCGAAAGATGTAGGTCTTGGTGGAGCTGTCTCCACGAAAGCGAGGCAGGGCCTTCCAGATGGCTAGCCAAATGTCCTGGACCAGGTCTTCCCGGTTCTGCCCAGGTGGCAGGTAGCTGGCGACCTGTCGAGAGACGGAAGGACCGAAGTCGCGGTGGATTTGCTCGAAAGTGGGTTGCATATGTACTTAGTACCCATCCCACCAAAGTCCTTACACCGAAAAGCCCGATACCGAATACTGGACGAAAACAGGCGGAGGATTGATGCGTACGTGGCTCTTAGTGTTGATGGTCGGCTGCTCTGTTGAGCGCATTGAAGTCGACAACGACCCCTGTCAGCTCGCTGAACAGTACGCAATCTGTGCAGAGTGCTTCGATGGCAACGTCACGTGTAGCTACGACGGTGTGTCCGAGACCACCGGGAGCTGTGGGACGTGCCAAGCCGAGTTCGCGCTGTACCAGCGGCTGTGCGACGACGGTGTCGACGTGGTCACTGGTACGGTCGTCTGTCGGGGTCGACCCGGCGCTCTATAGCCCTTGGGACACGCCCTTAGTCGCGAACCACCGCAGTCGCACCGGAAGACACGTTACCGACCTGATCGATGGCGCACACGCGCAGGTGCCAGTCGCCCCGGGGTAGCGTCGTCCACAGAGCATCACCCTCGTACAAGGCAGAGCCGGTCATGCAGTCTTCTGGAGCGTCTCCGAGAGCACCGACCAGTCGGTAGCTAGCGATTCGCGTCTCTGCATCGCTAGCGCCGGGCCAGCCCACGACCAGCGCTTCATCGGTCTGAAGGGTGACCAACGTCCCATCCGATGGCGCGCGCGTGTCCACCACGGCGTGTCGGATGGCAACCCTTGGCGAGTACTCACGACCCGAGAAGGTGTACGCAGACTGCAGCTTAGATGTCCCCGACAGACCGTGTGGCTCGACCTCGGACGGCTCGCGATACCTGCGGCACGATGCCCGGTCGCTTCGGCACACGGGTTCGTCTGTCACGAGGGGCTCGAGCGTTGTGGGCGCTGGGACAAAGGCGACCGGCCCAGACTCGGCGTGAACGACCGTTCCAATCGCGTCGTACTCAAGCTCTACCTTGATGGGGTCGCTCACCAGCCCCGCCTCATCGACGGCGCAGAAGATGAGCGCGTTCCAGGCAGCTTGGTCCCGCCCAATCCACACAGCGGGCTGTGTGCCTTGGACCAGGACATCCGAACAGTCATCCTCGGCCTGGCGGGTGGCCTGGCCAACAATCCACGACGCCACTCGGCTGTGCGCGTCGGTGAGGTCAGACGCGAGTACCGTCCAGCCCTCGGCATCTGGCACAACGGTGATGGAGCCAAGCTTCGGCGCCTTGGTGTCGAGCCAGTACCAAGCGGTGTGCGTGGAATGCCCGGATGAACCGTCGACGGTCAGAGAGACGGCGTGAAGTCCGGGGGAGCCTGTCAGTCGGAACCGCGCCCATTCGCCAAGGGGTTCAGGCTTCTTGCACTCTGTCTTCTCAGACAAGCACACCGTGTCTCCCTCCAACCCAGTCGTGTCGATGACGACCTCCCGGGTCGCGGTCATACGAACCTCGGGACTCGCTCCGCGTAGCGACTGGGCGACGACAGTCGGTACCGGCCCGATAACAGGATCCTGAAGGCGACCAGGCCCCTGTTCACTCGTTGAAAACTCGATAAAGGCACTCGCTTCGACAGTCGGTGCCTCGACCTCCGCCGCAGGTGCTTCCCGAGGCGCGAGTGTGTGGGCGGGCGCAAGGTCGGCCTCGGCGGCGGCAGGCTCGGCGGCGGCAGGCTCGACCTCAACAGGTTCAACCACCTCAACAAGCTCCGATTCAACAAGCTCGCCTTCAACAGGCTCAGCCGTTCTGCGTTCACGTCGCTCGCGAGGCGTTCTCTGTCGGCGGCGTCGCTCGCGCGGTTGGCGCACTGTTTCCGGTTCAGCCTGGGCCACAGCGACTTCCGGCTCGGGCTCCGGATTCGCCTGCAACCAGCGCTGGGCATCCGCGACCTCGGGAATGCCAGAGTCGCCAAAGTCCCCCAAGAACTCCTGAATTTTACGACGGCCCACACTCGGATTCTCGTCCGCAATCCACACGGCGCGCTCCCACGCTTCTCGCGCGCGCTCTTCCACAGGGCGGTCGTCTACCGGTGCAGTCGGCTCGGGAATGCTGTCATCGAAGCCTCCGGGGTCGTCGTCAATGGGTGCCACAGAGACTTCAGTAGCCTCACCAAGCCCTGGAGCTGCCGTCGCCGCCCACTCTGGCGCCGCCATCACGTCCGCGTCTGCATCGACCAACGCCTCTGGAAAGAGAGGTCCGTCCTGCCAATGGCCCTGGACCCAGTCTCCACGGCGGTCGAAGACCTGGATGAGCACGGGTACCTCCGACGGCAAGCGTGGCCGGGCAAGGAACAACCCGTTGGCCAGCACCGCTCCGCGTCGGTCGACCGCAAAGCCTCCGTCAGGACCTCCCCATAGCGGCGGCCCTGTCTCCTCAGACAGACTGCGCACCGGGTGGCCCTCAGCGATGATCGACGGCCACGCCGCATCCGAGTCCGCGAACTGCGAAGCCCGTGACCAGCGGAGCGCAACCATCTCGTCCTGGCCAAAGAACGCTACCGTGGCCCGCTGCAGCGCGAACCGTGCGAACACCTCCGGCGGAGCAGCCACGTCCAGGCACGCGAGCTGTTCTGCAACCGTCGCAAGCTGCTCGCCAGCAGCGTCGATATCCACCGCCTCTAGCGTGGCGTCCACCGCGGCCACGTCAGCCAACCATCCATCCAGGGTGTACGGCTCACAGGCCACCGCAACGGAACCCTGACTTGCGGCGATTACGAGAGCGAGGCGGATGAGAATAGGAGCGTCTCCACGCCCAGTGTAACGGCCCTCCAACGATGCATCGACTAGGCATCCGCTCTTCGAATTTGTGGCGACTGCGCGGTATGCAACGACTATACTCGGGACATCACCCCCTCTCCTCGGAGGCCTTGTGTCCCAAAAACAACGTCGAGCACCGAAACAGACGCCTGGAGCAGCCCGCCCTGCGAGCGGAAACGCCTCTACATCGTCGTCCTCTACCGTCGCTTCGAACGCGTCGGAGTCTGAGTCTGGATGGTTTGGCCAGATGGTCTCGAACGAACCGACTCAGCAGGGCGTGAAAGACGGTGTGTCGCGGCCAGATACCGGCGTAAGGACAGGTACACCCGGTGCAGCCATCGACGAATCGGGTGCCGAGATTGCGCTGTACACGACCTTCGAATCCGAAACGCCGGAGAGCACCCTGAAGAGCGGAACGGCGGTCAAGGTTGTTGACAAGCGAGAGGGCTGGTTCAAGATCGAGTATCGCGACAAAGAGGCAAGCACTTCGGGCTGGATTGAGAGCGACTACTTCTCCAACCAGCCAAGCCTGGGCATGGACGAAGAGCTCGATAGCAAGGTCTTTGACGACTACACGTGGGAGAAGTTCGAGGGAGACCAGACCACGGAAGACCTGGCCGCGAATCAGGTCGAGCAGGGCGCGCTCGGCGACTGCTTCTTCATTGCGTCAATGAATGCGATTGGTTCGGCAAACCCTGACTTCCTCGAAGAGTCCATCCGCTACGATGCGGAGACCGAGACGTACAGCGTTCGCTTCTTTGAGGGCGAGTACGGCAGCCCCGAAGAGGTCTGGATTGACGTAGATGCTTACCTGCCCACGACCAAAGACGGGAGCACCGCCTACGCCGCTTCCGCCAATGACGGCTCCAAGTGGGGCCCCATCGTGGAGAAGGCGTACGCCAAGTTCAAGGGCGGCTATCAAGTGCTGGGAGAAGGTGGAACCGGCAGTGTCGCAATGGCAGAGCTGACGGGAAACCGGTCTCGGTCCAAGAATCCCAGCTCAATGAGCGAGGAAGACGTCATTCCCTACTTTCAGAAGGCGAAAGAGGACGGACTGGCCATCTACGCGGGTGTCATCAACTCAACCGCCATGGCGTCCGTGAACCCCTTCTCCGGAGATGGAAAGGGTCGCTTCAAAGCCACGCTTCCAAAGACCCACGACTGGAACGAGATTCAGCACGGCACCGTGGAGATCGAGCACGAAGACGATGGCGGCAAGACCGCGTTTGAGAACGGAAAGGACGGCGACAAAGAGGCACCACTGTTGGGAACCCAGGTGGAAGACGGCACGGTTGTCTACGCCAAGAACTCCGTCGAGGTCACCTACGATGAAGAGGTCGACGATGCCTCGAAGCTGCAGGTCGACTACGAAGCCCACGGTGTGGTCTTGCCCAGCAAGATGCTCATTGGCAACCACGCGTACTCGTTCACAGACGTTGTAGACGGCGACAAGCTGCAGTTCTACAACCCCTGGGGAAGCTACCAGCCAAAGGCCATTACGGCGGCGGAATTCCTGGGCTATTTTGACTCGTTAGCAACGAACCAAGTGCCCAAGGGCAAGACCGGAGATGGCTCGTGAGCGTTCGCGTCTCGACCGAAGACAACCTACACCGAGCCCTCGCCAAAGGTGGGGAGATTACCCTCCTTGCTGGCGTACACACCGGCTCCTTTGAGGCGGCGACAGATGTCGTGATCACCGGTGAAGAGGGCGCTGTTCTCGACGCCAACGGGCGAGGCTCCGTGCTCCTTGTGCAAGAGGACAACCTGACCGTGGTGGTCGAGGGGGTCACCTTGCGGGGTGGCCATGCCGAGCTTGGCGCAGGCGTGTGTGTCGTGGCGAACAGCCAAGTCACACTACGCAAGTGCCGGATTGAGGACAATCGTCCCGTTCAGCTGCGTGCCGGTGGTGTGGGTGTGGCCGCAGGCAATGTCACCCTAGAGCAGTGTGAGCTTGGCGAAGGCGATGACATCTGGGTCCTCGCCCACGGCCATCTGTCGCTGATTCACACCAAACTGCCAGGGCAGGTCGCCGTGGTGGAAGGTGCGACGGCAACGATTGAGGGAAGTTCCGTCGGCAAGCTACGGCTTCGCGGTTCCCCTCGCGCGACGCCGACTGCAACGGTCATCCGCTCGGGCATCGCAGAGGTCGACAATGACGAGGCCATGCCTGGAAACCTGATCATCGGCTGATGATGCGCCCGCTTCATCATGGCTGAGACCCTGCGTTTCGCGTGAAGCGAGCCCTAGCTACAGCTCATGCCCCACGAATACAGCAATGCTCGGATGCTCATCCACAAGCGCCTTGAGCTGCATCAGGCTGTCTCGGTTCGCCTCGCCGTCGACCGTGTATGTGCCTGGCGGAACCCCGTTGTCCCACCCCCACTGAGTGTGTGAGGTGTCGCCAACAAAGAGTGCGGGGCCCGTGGTTGTGAAGGCCAGATACGCCATGCTTCCTTGAGTATGGCCCGGTGAGCTGATAGCCCACAGGCTACCGTCTCCCAGCACATCAATGGCGCTGTTGACGGGCCCAATGGGTGTGCCATTTTCAACGTCCCACACCTGTAAGGACCGACCGTCGAAGGCGCGACGAATGGTGGGCTGCACCAAGCTGTCTTTCAAACCGTGAGCCTCCCCTTCCCCGGGCCCTCCGTAGACCGGAACGCCCTCGGGCACATCCTCAAGCCCCAGCACATGGTCGAGGTGCGTGTGGGTGAGCAGGACACCGGCGAGCGGAGCATCCTGTCGGGCGAGGATGTCGCCTAGAGGCTCAACAGGGACGGCGTTCTTGACGAACTGAGCAATCAAGCCCCGCGCAACGTCCTTCTCTCCCCGGGCACGCGCCTGGCTGACTCCGGTGTCCACAATGAACGCGCCGTGGTCAGGATGGGTCAGAACATGCACGGGTAGGACGATGGGAAAAGGCCCGCTGTCAAAGTGGGCGGCGGCAGGGTCGTCCAGGTCCAGAAGACCCGACAGCGGTACCTGCCAGGTGGCCGAGACAACCGACTCCAACACAATCGGCCCTGGCTCATCCCACAGCAAGTCGTGTGTGGATGGCGTTCCCGCCGGGTGTAGCTGTGTGGGTATGGCCCGTGAACATCCAGCAAGAACCAAGAGCATCAACAATCGCATAACGACCTCCTGGCTTCTTTCTATCCATTCATTGTTGGATGCCCATAGCGAATACAGGATACACTTCATCCATTATTGGATGGGACGATGAACGAGGACTGGGACGACTGGCGCGTGGTCTGGGCGGCCGGTACTGCGGGTACCTTCACAGGTGCGGCGAAGGCGCTCGGTATTGGCCAGGCCACTGTGTCTCGGCGCATAGCGGCCTTAGAAGAGCGCCTGGGGCACGACCTCTTTGCGCGAACCGCCGCTGGACTGGTGCGAACTCCCGCAGCGGATGCCATGTGGAACCACATCGAAGCCATGCGTGCGTCATGGCAACAGGCCACAGCGGTGGTCCAAGGTCATGAGACGGAGCCAGAGGGTGTGGTGCGCGTGGCAACCGCCGTGGGCATTGCCGTAGACGTCATGCCCGAGGTCGCACTACGACTACGCCAGTCTCATCCCAAGGTGCAGCTGGAGATTCTAGCGGACAATCGTGCTGTCGACCTCGGAGGGTTCGAAGCGGACATTGCCATACGCAACGCGCCGATGGACCGCGGAGATGTGCTTGTGCGCAAGCTACTGACCGTCACCGCCGGGGTGTTCGGCTCCGCCGCCTATCTAGACTCGCTCCCTGCCAACCCCACACAAGCTGACTTGGCATGGCTCCAGTGGTCCTCCGAAATGTCGCATATTCCACAGGCAATGTGGATTACTGAGCACAATCAGGGGCGCGTTGTCTTTTCCACCAACAACTATTTGGCCATGCGCGCAGCAGCGCAGCATGGGCTTGGTTTGCTCCTGTGCTCAGAGCTTGAGGGCCGACTCCTAAAGCTCCTTCCTGTCCCCGTCGACCTACCCAAAATCCCGTCCGGAAGTGGCTACCTACTGGTTCCACGGGCCCTACGTCACGTGCCGAGGGTGTCTGTCGTCGTCGACGCCATCCTGGAGCAAGCCACAGAGCTGGAGAAGATGTAGCCAGCGGCAGAGAGCCCCATTTTCCGCGTCCGTAGCAGAGCTCGGACTCCGTTCTGCATCCCGCTTGCGTGCGCGATGACACCCACAAGCCTATGCATCAACCAGCAGTTCTGGAGGTGGCATGGCGTGGCAAGATGGGTACCGAAGTAAGACAATGAGCGCAGACGCAGCTGTGGCTGACATAGGTCCAGGGGCGAACATCTTTATCGGCGGGAACTCCGCCACGCCGCGCATCCTTGCAGCCGCACTCGCCCGCCGTGCAGACGCTGCGCCAGGCATGTCCGTGGGGCATGTGTTGATGCTCGGCGCCGATCCCCTGGAGACGCGCACCAACCCCAATGTGCGTCACCATGCGTGGTTCGTTGGACCCGCCGACCGCGACCAAGTCAACAGCGGAGACGCCGACTACGTGCCCTGCCACCTGTCGGAAATCCCCCGAATCCTTCGGACGATGGACATGTCCCTCGACCGCGCCGTGCTCATGGTCTCGCCGCCAGATGCCCATGGGTTCATGTCTTTAGGTACCGAGGTCATGGCCTCGCTGGCCGCGGCAGAGCGTGCCGAGCGCATTGTGGTTCAGGTCAATCCCAGAATGCCCCGTGTGTTGGGCAACACCTTCCTCCACGTAGACGAGGTCGACACCATTGTGGAGGGCGAAGAAGAGCTTGCAGAGCTGGCCTGCCCCAACCCGACCGACATCGAGCGCCGCATCGCAGAGCACATCGTGCCGCTCATCCCCCATGGCGCCACCCTGCAGCTCGGCATTGGCGGCGTTCCAGACGCGGTGATTGGACTGCTGTGCGACAACCCCGGACTCGACCTCGGCGTTCACAGCGAGATGATCTCAAACGGCGTGATGCAGGCGTGTCAGGCGGGTCTAATCACCGGTCGACACAAGACGCGTCACCGCCGGAAGGTCGTGACCACCTTCATCCTAGGCACGCGAGAGCTGTACGACTGGTGCCATGAAAACCCCGTGGTTGAGGCACACCCGTGCGACCACACAAACGACCTCATCGTAGCGTCGAGCAACGACAGACTGGTCGCCATCAACAGCGCCATCTCCGTCGACCTGACCGGACAGGTCAACAGCGACTCCATTGGCCGCCGCATCTACTCGGGGGTGGGAGGGCAAGTCGACTTTATCCGCGCTGCTGCCCGCTCTACGGGTGGCGTGCCCATCATTGCTCTTCCGTCTACGGCACGCGGCGGAGCGCTCAGCCGAATCGTCTCCACCTTGGCACTCGGTGCGGGCGTGGTCACCAGCCGTGCCGACGTGCACTGGGTCGTGACCGAGTATGGCGCCGTGAACTTGTTTGGCCGTTCACTTCACCGGCGCGCAGAGGCGCTCATCAGCATCGCCCACCCTGACCACCGCGATGCACTGGCGAACGACCTGCGATGACACGCCTGGGCCACTGAAACGGCCGAGACAGTCTACAGCCTACAAACTATTCGCATTTTGTTGGGGGCGAAAGACCCGCATTTCTTCACCACTCCTGCATCCATGGAGTGGCCGATATCGGTGGGGGATGAGACCAAGTCGACTGGCAAGGACGCTATGGACAATCCATACTCGGAGATTGCCGGCGGAAGTGAGCGAGCCAACGCCTATGGGGCCACATCAACGTGATGGTCCCCACTTGCGGGTGGTAGAAATGGACATGATGGGGTAGGGGTGGGGGTCTAATCAGACGCTCTCGCTCGTCTTCAACACTACGACTGTTGCATTTCAGCCTAGCGTCCTTAGTTTTCTACCGGTCCCTGCTTCCGCTGCCTTTCACGTGCAGCGTAGAACGAGCAAATCGGCACCGCCAGCAGCTTCTACTGCGGGCCTACTGCGGAATCGAAGCACTTTTTGGAAGTGCTCGTCCGCACACCAAGGATTTACCCATGCGGCCCTACGCTATTGCCGGTCTTCAGATCGAGACCTCCCCCTTCGGAAAGAACCTTCCGTTGATTCTCTCCCACATCGAAGCCCTGGTCGAAAACTTTCCTTGGGTACAGATGATTGTGTTGAGCGAGCTGTGCATCCACGGCGCCAATCCTGTTCATGCCGAGACCATGCCAGGTCCCACCGAAAAAGCACTGCAAGCGTCGGCCAAGCGGCACAAAGTGTGGCTCATCTCCGGCTCAACACACGAGAAGGCGGGTGAAAAAATCTACAACACCGCCTCCGTTATCGACAAGACGGGCAAAATCGTCACGCGCTACCGCAAGATGTTCCCGTTCCGGCCCTACGCCAAGGGCATCACCCAGGGCACCGACTTCTGCGTCTTCGATGTCCCCGGTGCCGGTCGATTCGGCCTGTCCATCTGCTACGACATCTGGTTCCCAGAGACCTCGCGCACCCTCGCCTGCATGGGTGCAGAAGTTCTGATTCACCCAACCATGACGGGCACCATCGACCGCAAGGTGGAGCTGTCCATCGTGCGCGCTACAGCCGCAGTCAATCAGATGTACGTACTCGACGTCAACGGCTCCAATGGCGGCGGCGTCGGCCGCTCAACGCTCATCGGCCCCGAAGGTGACATCATTCATGAGGCCGGTGAGAACACCGCCTACATCCCCGTTGAGCTTGACCTCGACCGGGTGACTCGTACCCGCGAGCGCGGCCTACTGGGTCTGGGACAGCCCCTGAAGGACTTCAGCTTGGCGCCGGTCACCTTTGAAGTCTACCAGCCCGACTCTCCACTACGAGCCGGTCTCGCAGACCTAGGTCCGCTGGCCATGCCAGGTCGCCCCATACCTCGTGGACGGGCCTGAAACTGTCTACGCTCGTTGACGCAACGCCCTCACTACCCACACGCACTCTCCGCGGCCTCGCTGACCTTCTCAACCAGCTGGCCGCTTGGGTCTCTCGCCACGCCGGGCTGTCCCCAGCCACGGGCCAAGGCCTGAACCTGACCACATCCATCGACCCGGATCCCCCCATGTCCCAAAAAACCCTTCGCGGCCTTTCTGACATTCGCAATCACTTCATTCGCAACGACCGACCGGTGATTTTCGTCAGTGCGACATGCTTCAACCTTCTCGGAATGGACGAGTGGGTTCGGCGCTTCCGGTTCATCAACCATCTGGACTGTTTTGACGGTGAGCACGCCAACGTATTGGCACCTCTTGAAGTGCCACACGCGCCGTTCACCAGCATTGAAGACATCAACAACTACCTGCTGCAGCACAAAGACGTCGTTGACTTCATCCGCTCGCGGACAGATGGCGACAAGCGTCCACTCGCGCTGTTCCTGATGTTCGACGAGCAGACCGAAGCCCTGTGCGAAGAGCTTGGCCTCGAAATCGCATTCCCGTCCGCGAAGCTCCGCAACGAGATCGACGACAAGATCATGACCACCCGCATTGCCGACCGTGCCGGCATTGACTCGGTGCCGAACGTGCTCACGCCCGTCAAAGACTACGCAGACCTTCGACGTCTATCCGCACACCTCGGAGAAAAGCTCGTCATTCAGACCGCCTACGGCGACTCTGGACACACCACATTCTTCGTGGCCAATGAGGCCGAGTTTGACGAGCACGCCGACGAAATCACCGCCGCCCCAGAGGTGAAGGTGATGAAGCACATCCGCTGCCGCGGTGCCGCCCAAGAAGCGTGTGTCACCCGCCACGGAACCATCGTAGGCCCGCTCATGACCGAGCTGGTCGGCTTCTCCGAGTTGACCCCCTACAAGGGCGGCTGGTGTGGCAACGAAGTCCTTCCCGACTCGTTCACGACGGATGTACGCGACGAAGCCCGCGCCATGACCGTGGCCTTCGGCGAGGAACTCAAGAAGATGGGGTACCGCGGGTATTTTGAGCTCGACTTCCTGCGCGACATGGACACAGACAAGCTGTACCTTGGCGAAGTGAACCCGCGCATCACGGGTGCCAGCGCCATGACGAACTTGGCCTCGTTCGCCCACGCCGACGCGCCGTTGTTCCTCTTCCATCTGCTCGAATACTCAGGCATCGACTACGAGCTGGATGTGGAGGAAATCAACGAGCGCTGGGCCAACCCAGACAACATCGATTCCTGGGGTCAGCTCGTCATCAAGCACACCACAGACGACATCGAGCAGGTCATTGAGGGGCCTCGCTCTGGAATCTGGCGACTGTTGCCAGACGGCACGGCTGAGTTCGTGCGGGTCCAGACTCATCGCCGGACCGTCGAATCTGAGATGGAAGCGTTCTTCCTGCGCATCACACGTCCGGGAGACTACTTCTACAAGGGAGCAGACCTCGGCATCCTCATTACGCCAAACCGCTTAATGAATGATGACTTCGAGCTCGAAGTGCGCGCCAAACGCTGGACGAAAGCGATTCGCGACCAGTTCATCACGCGCACCCTGAACACCCAGGAACCCATTATCTCCGCCGTTATCGCTGAAGCCAACCACTTCAAAATGCTGTGATGTCCTGACTACCGTTGTCGTCCGAGCGCTTTCCGAAGATCAGCCAGGCCCGATATGGGTGGCTGAAGTCGCGAAGCTATGGCCGGCGTACCGCGCGTGGTTTCTGTGGCAGGGGGTATTGGCCCGTCCGACGTACCTGGCGTCCGAGCGCGCGCTGCGCACGCACATGCCAGAGCTGCTGCCGCTGTACAACGAGCTGGTAGAGCTCGGGGGCGGTGGTGACTTGTTCGCGCGCTTCATGACCAGCTGGTGCCCTCCGGCCTACGCCACCGGGTGCTCACAAGGCGTCTGGCTCCACGGGGAGCCCTTGCTGGTTCGCACCTACGACTACGACGCCGCCCTGTGGGACGGCTTGGTCCTGCGCACTGAGTGGCTCGGCCGCACCGTAGTCGGGACCAGCGACAGCCTGTGGGGACTTCTCGACGGCATCAACGACGCCGGCCTCAGCGCGTCACTGGCGTTTGGCGGTCGCCGGGTTGTGGGACCAGGCTTCGGCATCCCGCTCGTGATTCGGTACCTGCTCCAAGTCTGTACAACAACAGAGGAGGCCGTGGCCGTCCTGCGTCGCGTCCCCTGCCACATGACCTACACCGTCACGGTGGTAGACATCCACGGGCACAGCGCCACGGTCTTCTTGGCTCCAGACCGACTCGCCCAAGTCACGTCCAACCTCGCCGCCACCAATCATCAGTTCGCCGTTGAGTGGCCCGAGCACGCGTTGTCCACCGGCAGCGTCGAGCGATTGGCCGAGGTCGCGAATGCCGCCACAGACCCAACCCTGGGACACAAAGGCTTTATCGCCCGCTTCCTTGGACAGAACGTCTGGTCGAACGACTATGAGGACGGCGCAGGAACCCTGTACGCCGCCTGCTATGCGCCACACGCACGGTCCTTGACCCTGCTCTGGCCCAACGAGCACTGGACCTTCCCAATGGACGACTTCCAGCCAGGTTCACGCACAGTGACCCTGGACTAGACACCGCACGCTTAAGGAGCAGCTGGAGTCGGGCAGGTCTGGATTTCAACGTACTCCAAGATGCCTTCCAAGCCACCCTCTCGTCCAAGTCCCGACTGCTGCATGCCACCGAATGGCGCTTCAGGCGTAGGACCGGTGCCGGTGTTGAGGCCGACATGTCCAAAGTGTAGCCGCGCCGCAACACGCTCCAAGCGGTCCGCGTCCGCTGAGAACACGTAGGCAGCCAGGCCGTACTCGGTGTCATTTGCACGCACGATGCCCGCTTCTTCGTCCGCGAAGCGCTCAATGGCAACAACCGGTCCAAACAGCTCTTCTTGCGAGCAGCGCATGGACCCATTCACGCCGGTGAGCACGGTCGGCGCATAAAAAGCACCGGCGCCTGGCGCTGACTCGCCGCCCACCGCAATCACTGCGCCACGGTCAACGGCGTCCGCGACCATCGATGCGACCTTTGAGCGGGCGCGCTCGTCGATGAGAGGCCCAACGTCGGTGGCGAGGTCAGCTCCGGGTCCAACAACCAACGAGCGGATGCGGTCCGAGGCTCGGGTCACGAACTCGTCGTATGCGCCATCTTGAACAAGAACCCGGTTTGCACACACACAGGTCTGTCCGGCATTTCGAAACTTGTTGGCCATCAGATGGTCGACTGCGGCATCGAGGTCAGCATCGTCAAACACCACAAAAGGCGCGTTGCCGCCAAGCTCTAGCGACATGCGCTTGAGGTTGGGAGCGCTCTGTGTGGCAAGCAGCCGCCCCACGCCCGTTGAGCCGGTGAAGCTGATGACGCGGACCTCCATGCGCTCGCACAGCACGTTTCCGATGGCTGGCGCGTCTCCGAAGACCAGGTTCACAAAGCCCTTTGGAAGGTCCATCTCGTGAAGAAGCGTGAACCACGCAATGCTAGACAGCGGGGTCAGTTCCGACGGCTTGATGACCGTTGGGCACCCGGCTGCGATGGCGCCTGCGAGCTTCTTCGCCAGCATGCCCATGGGGAAGTTCCACGGGGTGATGAGGCCAGCAACACCTGCCGGACGATGGTGCAGCCGCCAGCGGTGTCCTTTGGCGGTGATGGGTAGGTCGCGGGACTCCAGGTGTGTCAGCTGGCGAGCGGCATCTGCGAAGAAGCCAGCGGAGTAGTTGACCTCACCCTGCGATTCCGCGATGGGCTTGCCATTCTCCGCTGTGATGATGCGCGCGAGCTCGGTGACGTTGCCGAGCAGTTCCCGCTCGATGGTCAGCAGCCACTGCCGGCGCTGTTCCAGTGAAGGGGTGTGCGCCAGAGCGCCGACTGCGGCGTCGACCGCTCGATTCGCCTCCGACGCCCCATAGGTCGGTAGTGTGGCGAGGACCTCCGTACTTGCCGGGTCTACAACGTCGAAAGTGGGCTGCGCTGTGACAGAGCGAAAGGCGCCGTCCCAGTAGCCTGCAAGTGTAGGTAGCAGTCTGGAGTTCAAAGCGTCGTCCTTGGAAATTCTGTAGCGGCCATCAAAAAGTAAGCATCTTGACCACGAATGATGGCAACAACACTCGTTGATTCATGGTGCTGGCTCGCTTGTGCGATACCGCGTCTTGCTGACTTTACAACACACACCGAGAGACTCTGCATGGCCGCTCATGAACCCGAGACTGCAACGGACACCTTGCTCGCACGGCGTCAGGCATCCGTGTCCAGCGGAGTGCCGCAAGGCACGCGAATTGCGGCATCCCACGGACTCGGAGCCATCCTCACAGACGTCGACGGTAACGACTTTATCGACCTGTCGAGCGGCATTGGGGTGACCACGCTGGGCCACTCGGACCCGTATGTTGTCCAGGCCATCATCGACCAAGCGAGTCAGCTGCAGCACACCTGCATGCATATCGCCACCTACGAAGGCTACGTTGCCCTGTGTGAGAAGCTTGTGGCCTTGTTTCCACACGGTGAAGATACCCGAGCGGTGCTGCTCAACTCCGGCTCAGAAGCCGTTGAGAACGCCATCAAGATTGCGCGTCAGGCGACCGGCCGACCCTCCATCATCTGCTTCACAGGCGCCTTTCACGGACGTACACTTCTAAGCATGACGCTCACCTCAAAGGTGTCGTACAAGCAAGGCTGTGGCCCATTCGCCAGCAACGTCTTTCGACTGCCGTACCCTCGGGTTCGCGAGTTCCACGACGACCCAGACGTGGTTGCGGAACAGGCGCTCACCCTGCTTCGCCATGCGTTCCGTGACACCGTCTCGCCCACCGACCTCGCCGCCATATTGATTGAGCCGGTGCTTGGAGAAGGCGGTTTTTACCACGCTCCAGTCGCCTACCTACAGGGACTGCGCGAGATCTGTGATGAACACGGTATCGCCCTTATCTTTGATGAAGTCCAGACCGGCTTCTGCCGCACCGGCAGCTGGGGTGCTTACCAGAACCTAGGCGTTACTCCAGACCTGTCCACTTGGGCCAAGGCCATGGGCGGTGGGCTGCCCATCTCGGCCGTTGTGGGCAAGGCACATGTGATGAACGCCGTAAAGACGGGAACCCTCGGCGGTACCTTCGGCGGCAATCCGATTGCTTGCGCTGCTGCTCTCACCACCCTACGTCGCATGGAGGAGCTGGACCTCTGTTCCCGCGCGCACGCTGTCGGCGAGCGCCTTCGCGTCCGCTACCAGCAGCTGGCTGATGCCCATCGAGAGGTGGTGGACGTACGAGGCTTGGGAGCAATGGTGGCCATCGAGTTCTGCGTGGATGGGGACCTGACCCGACCCGCTACCGAGGCAGTCCAGCAAATCTTGGCCCATTGTCGAAAAAACGGAGTTCTCATGTTGTCCGCTGGCGTCTACGGAAATGTCATCCGCGCCCTGCCCGCCCTCGTCATCACCGACGCTCAGCTCGATAAGGCTCTCGACGCGCTACACGCCGCAGCTGACGCCGTCTTGGGTGGTTCAGACCATGAGTGAGACACGCAAGCGCGCAGTCCGCCAGACGCTCGGTGCCGCCTACGCCGCAACGCGTCAACGCACAGACGTTTGGCGTCGCCTGAAGGCCCACGCACACGCCTGGGCGCAAGCCCCAGAAGACCTAGCCGCGGTGGAAAATCTCACCGCGGACTTAGACGAGCTCGCGCGCATCGAGACGTACTACGCCTACCCTGGGCATCGCTTGGTCAAGCGCATGAAGGGCTTGGTCACAGCCGAAGACCCCGACGGTCTTCACCAGCTCGTAGAGCTTGTCGTCCGCATGCTGGTCAGCGAAGCCTATCGCGTCTACTCCGCCGACGACGAAGGCCACGCAGACCTCGACGATGAAGCCGCCCACGACGCTCACCCCCAGATTATCCTGGACGAGCGCCCGTACTTTGAAGTCCTCGTCGTGGATGCCATGCAGCCACGAGAGGTGGACCGCTTGCGCGACCGCCTGTTGGAGTTCCGCAAAGACAGCGACCCCTTCGTCTACGATGTCGTGGTCGTGCCTTCCTACGAGGATGCGCTCATTGCAGCGCTTCTCAATCAGAACCTGCAGAGCGTCGTCATTCGCTACGGGTTCCCGATTGCCTCCAAGCACAGTTTGGGCATGGCAGAGCGCGCCTTGGCCGTTGTGGACACGGACAAGCTCATTGGTGCGGACATCGGCCGCGCGCTGGGCACTGTGATTCACCGCCTACGCCCAAGTCTCGACCTATTCCTCGTCTCCGACTCCAACGTCGAAGACATCGCCGGAACACACCACAGCATGTTTCGACGCATCTTCTTCCGCCAAGAAGACCTGTTGGAGCTTCACCAGTCGCTGCTGATTGGCGTGCAAGAGCGCTTCGAGACCCCGTTCTTCACGGCATTGAAGAACTACTCCCTGCGTCCCACAGGCGTCTTTCACGCACTGCCCATCGCGCGTGGAAAGTCGGTCAATCGGTCGCACTGGATTCGCGACATGGAGGACTTGTACGGTCAGAGCCTGTTCATGGCTGAGACATCGGCGACCACCGGTGGACTGGACTCCTTGCTGGCCCCACACGGCTCCCTGCTGGACGCCCAGGCCTCCGCAGCACGGGCCTTTGGCGCCGACCGCTCGTTCTTTGTGACGAACGGCACCTCTACGGCCAACAAAATTGTCCTACAAGCGCTCGTTTCGCCGGGCGATATTGTACTCGCCACGCGCGATTGCCACATGTCTCACCACTACGCCTTTGTGTTGTGCGGCGCACAGCCGGTCTACATGGACCCGTACCCCCTGCGGCAGTTCGGCTTCTACGGCGGCGTCCCGCTGGCATCCATCAAGCGCGAGCTGCTGGCCCTCAAGGCACGCGGTGAGCTGTCGCGCGCCAAGGTCCTGCTCCTGACCAACTGCACCTTCGACGGCATTGTCTACAACCCGCAGATGGTCATGGAAGAAGTGCTCGCCATCCAGCCGGAGATGACGTTCATCTGGGACGAGGCCTGGTTCGCCTTTGCCGCATTCACCCCCATCACCCGCCAACGAACAGCCATGGCATCCGCCACCGCCCTCAAGGACCGCCTAGCCAGCGCGGCCTACCGAGAGGAGTACACCGAGTGGCGCACCCAGTTCGACGCGTCCAAAGACCCCGACAAGTGGCTCGGTCGGCTCATGGCAGACCCAGAGGTCGCCCGCGTTCGAGTGTATGCAACCCAGTCCACTCACAAGACCCTGACCAGCCTGCGCCAAGGCTCGATGATTCACATCAACGACCAAGACTTCGGCTCACGCGTAGCAGAGGGATTTCACCAGGCCTACCTGACCCACACCTCGTCATCCGCGAACTACCCTATCCTCGCGTCCCTCGACATTGGGCGTCGGCAGGTGGAGCTCGAAGGCTACGAGATGGTCCACCACGCCATCGAGCTCGCTCTGGTCATCCGGCAGCGCATCAACAGCGACCCACACCTCGGTCGCTGGTTCCGTGTTCTCACACCCGAAGACCTCGTTCCCGCCGAGTACCGACCCTCAGGGTTCACCGAGTACGCCATCGCCGACCAGGTCGACTGGGAGCGCATGGACGACGCATGGATGGACGACGAGTTCTGCCTGGACCCCAGCCGCATCACCCTATTCGTGGGCACGTCCGGCATTGATGGCGACCAGTTCAAGCGCATGCTCATCGACGACTTCGACATCCAGGTCAACAAGACCTCGACGAACACCGTCTTGTTCATGACCCACATCGGCACCACCCGAGGCGCCGTCGCTCACCTCATTGACGCGCTGTCCGCCATTGCCGACGACCTCAACGGCGAGGCCGAGTCCGAGGGCATTCACCGCGCAGCGGTCCGACAGGCCAATCGCTTGGAGATGACCGGGAACCGCATTGCCCTTCCCAACTTCTCGGGCTTTCACAACGCCTTCCGCGACAGCGTTCAGCCCGGCCCAGAGGGCGACATGCGACGCGCGTTCTTCCTGGCGATCAACGAATCCCAGGTTCGCTACATGAGGCTAGATGGCTCGATACAGGCCGCTGTCCAGTCGGGTCAAGACATCGTCGCCGCCGCGTTCATCACGCCGTACCCGCCGGGCTTTCCGGTCCTCGTACCCGGCCAGCTCGTGTCGCCAGAGATTCTCGCCTTCCTCCAGTCCGTACAGCACACCGAGATTCACGGGTACGACTCCGAGCTCGGCCTGCGTCTGTTCACGCCCGAGGCCTTGTCGCGCCCCAAGTCCACGGTCTAGACACAGCGTAGACGCATCGTTGATGACAGCGTTTGGCTACCCAACCCGCTGTTGCCCCCCTCACGGAGCGACAGCGGTTACCTCCGCGCATGCGCATTGCCACGTTCAACGTCGAAAACTTGTTCACCCGCTACTTGTTCGCTCGCGGCGTGGACACTGACAACGCCGTTCAGCACGGGTTCTCCGCCGACGACCTGCGCTTCCGCCTGCAAGACCCCGCTGCCAAGCAGATCACCGCCCAGGCCATGCAAGCCTGCCAGGCCGATGTCTTTGCACTGCAAGAAGTCGAAGACCTCGACACGCTGAAGAAGTTCCGCGACCAGTACCTGGGAGGCCGAGAGGTCTGGCCCCACGCCATTGTCATTGACGGCAACGACCCCCGACGCATCGACGTTGGCGTGCTCTCGCGGTTCCCCATCGTTCACGTACGAAGCTGGCAACACCTGTGGAGTCCGCGCGACAACGCGCCACGGTTCAACCGCGACTGCCTAGAGGTAGACGTCTTCGAACCCGGTATGGGCACCGTCACGCTGTTCATCAACCACTTCAAGAGCATGCGCGCACCCAACCGCACCACCGGTCCAGGCCGCGGACTGACCCGTGACCGGCGTATCGGACAGTCGAACGCCGTCAAAGCAGTGGTACGCGAACGCTTCGGAGATGCCGTCAATGACGCGGCCTTCGTGGTGTTGGGGGACCTGAACGACCACCTAGAGGACTCCGCAGAGGGACGCTCGGGAATCCGCGACCTCGTGGAGTGGGACGCCGTAGACAACGTGGTGAACCGACTGGCCGAGGCAGACCGCTGGACACACCACTTCCAGGGCTACAAGCGCGACAATCTTCCTCCTGGCTACCGGCAGCTCGACTTCATTCTGCCGAGCCGCAAGCTCGCCGCTCTCAATCCAGCCGTACCCATCATTGAGCGCCGTGGCCTACCCAAGCGCTCCGACCGCTTTGGCGGAGAACGCTTCGACGGCGTTGGCAAGCATCGCCCCAAAGCGAGCGACCACTGCCCAGTCATCTGGGACATCAAACGCGTGGAGTGAGTTAGAGTGGCCCACCACGGAGGCCCGTATGCTCGCCCTACTCACCGCTCTCGCCCTGGCCGGGAGCCCCCAATATGTGACCCACTCCGGGCGGGTCACAGATGCGCAAGGAAGCCCTACGAACGGTACTGAGTCCGTTTCCTTTCGCCTGTTTGACACGGACTCGGGTGGTATCGCTGTCTTTGACCAGACCGTCTCGAATGTACAGATTCAGGACGGCTACTTTAGCGTTCGCTTGGGGCCAATCCCGGACTCGGCCTTGTCCGGTGACCCCCTTCACGTGGAATACGACGTCGGCAGCTTGGTCTCGTCCACCCGACAGGCACTGACCGCCGTTCCCTACGCCCTCCAGGCACGCGTAGCCGACTCCATTCCAGTCTCTACATCCGGGGTCAACGGCACCTGTACCGAAGAGGGTACCGTGGTGTGGGACCGCGTTGCGGGAGCCATCCGTATCTGCGACGAGAGCATGAGCTGGGCCACCGCCGGAGGTGGCGGTGGCAATGGTGGGTCGACCATTGGCTCAGGTCCCAACCCACTCGCTGGTGGACGTTTTGAGCATGTGGCCACCATGTACGCCAGCGGAGAGCTCGCCTCGGGAGACTGGGCAGACATTCAGCAGCGCGTGCGCACGGACCTCGCCGACTGTGTGCTTCGGTTCGACGACCGCATGACCGAGCCCGCGTACATTGAGGCCTCAGATACGTCCATACGGTTCGATTTTCAGCCATTGCATGCCTACCACGACGCTTACGATGCCTACGCCTTTGTCGAGATGACCCCCGGTTCCCGCGCAGGTCTTGGACGGAGCTACAGGCGTGGCAACGCACCCAACATTCACCTGCTATCCAATGCGCAACACCCCATCTCCGGCTTTGAGCCCATGACGGTAGACCTGTTGTGCGAGGCCGCGACCGACTTTGCCCACGTTGCGTCGTTCGGTTCGGATGGCGTGGCAACCTCTGGCAGCTTTGACGCCTTGCAAGACGCCGCCGTGGACCGGGGTGCCGAGTGTAAGATCAGCTGGAACGACCGTATTCACACCGCCCCGCATGTGGAGTCTGGTCCCAGCTCCTTGCTCTTCGACTTCCTTGGCCTCAACGCCTCCCACAACACCTGGGACGCCTACGCCTACATCTCCATCAATGACCACATCCGCGCTGGCTATGGCTCGAGCTACCGTCGCGGCCTAGCGACTCACGTTCATCTGAAGGACCGTGTCCAACACGCAGAGGGCTCGTTTACCGGTGCCTCGGTGGATGTGTACTGCCGCGATACCTTCTCCGAGAAGTGGACCGTGCAAGCAGACGGGTCCATGTTGACGGGTGACTGGGCCAGCCTGCATGCGGCCGTCACGGATGACGTTCGCGACTGTCGGATTGGCTTCGACGACCGTGTCACCCACCCCGACTACATCGAGTACGGGGCCGGCACTATCGACTTCAACTTTGCGGACTTGACCGCGTACCACAATGTGTACGATGCCTTCGCTCTGGTACGCCTCTCCAACGGCAACTTCGCAAGACTCGACCGGGGTTATCGCAAAGGTGAGTACAACAGTATTCAGGACAAGACATCCGTACAGCACGTCGGAGAAACGGGTGCGAGCATGACCGTCAACGTGTTCTGTGAGCCGGCCTCGCACGTCTCCACCCTGGCCATGAGCAGTACAGGCGTAACGGCAGACGATTGGGCCGCGTTCTACCAAGGCATGCAGGAAACCGAAGTTGCGCCCGACTGCAAGATTCGCTGGGACGGCCGCATTGTTGAGCCGGCGCTGATGGAGCGCAGTCCTGAGGGGTTCTTCTTTGACCAGCAGAGTCTCGCGGGTATGCACAACTCGTGGAACGCCTACTCGTCCATCGTGATTGAGGCGGGGCAGACCACCGGCCAGCGTGGCATGTACCGCAAGGGCAACCAAGACCTCGTTGCGGCCAGAGACGAAGTACAGCACGCGCCCACGGCCACCACTGGCTACGACGTCGAGTTGCTCTGCCGCTAGCTGACGACGAGGCGTGCAGCGCGCTTCCTCCCCACGCGCAGCATCACACATAGAGGTTCAGGCGTGGGGGCGTCACTGACGGTTGACTGATTGGGCGTTGACGGCAATGGGAGGCGCCACGGCCCCCTCATCAACACCATGTCGGATCCCCGTAGGGTACTCACCTCACAACAATCACCTAGAGTGGCACTATGCTCAAAACAAAGACCCGTGCTCGCCCATCCGCTCCTGCGCCTTCCGCAATCGTCCCCGATGACGTCTTGAAGGACGCCCTCCAGCAGATTGACGTCCCTCGCACGACGAAGACTATTGAAGCCGGCTCCAAGGTGCGTGGCCCCGCCAAAGCCGAAGAGGCGCCCGCCACGGACTACCCGCGAGACCGCGACCGCGTCGTTCGCGGCACCACCCACCATCGCCACAGCGTTGGACCGAAAGCAACCGGCAGCGCCCTTGTGGTGAATAGTAGTGACCGCACGCACGGGACCCACGACACGTATTCACTGTCCGATGCCTATGAACGGTATGACGAAGAGCACCCGGAATGGTCCCACGAGACCAAGCTCCTCATGGCGTCGCGGGAAGACGTGAACATGGGCGGCGATGTTGTGAGTGCACGGCGGCGGGACTGGGGAGGGGCTGCCAAGTCCGGCAAGAAGTGGGCCGGAACTATCGCCAACACCAACTACACAAAACTCAAGGCGCTCGGCGGGGTCCAGGCAGACGCCAACCACTGGAAATCTCGCTGGGTTGGTCAGGGTTTTCCAACCATGGGCTACACCGATAAGACCGGCCCCGGCATTGAGCAGGCGGTCGAAGAGGTCGCGTCGCATGCCTCGCCCGGTGCGCAAATCAAGCTGTACTACGGCGGCCACGGCGGCGACGCTGACGGCATGATTGGGGTCAACGCCGAAACCAAATTCAACCGCTCGACCGGCAAGCTCCAGACCAAGCCGTCCGTGCCATGGGAAGTCATCTCCAAGCTCGGTGCGCGCGCCGTCAGTGAGGGCTGGCATTTCGAGGGTATCGTGGATGCCTGCGAATCGGGTCAAGTCGCTGAGCGCCTAAATGACTTGCTGAAGCCGGACGTCGAGAAGACCGAGAAGACCGACTACGACATTCACACAGATGAGATTCGCGAGAAGGGTGTGCCGGTGAAGGGCGGACGAGCCACGGGAGGCGGCCTCGAGGAGCTTCTATACCGGCAATTCGTAAACTCTGACGGGCGTTGACAGGCATCAGGCCTCTCGCCTACCGAACCGCCCAGAGCTAGCCGACGACGACGCGTGCAGCGCGCTTCTTGCCAACGCGCAGCACCACATCTGCCTGCGACAGAACGGCGTTGGCGTCCTCCACCTTGTCCGAGTCCAGCTTCACGCCGCCTTGCTCAATGAGCCGGCGAGCAGCACCGTTAGACTTGGCAAACCCGGCAGCGACCATGATCTCGACGACGCGCTTGCCAGCAGCGAGCTCAGCGGCATCAATCGCGACCACAGGCAGCTCGGCAGAAGCGGCACCGGCGACCATGGCCTTGGCGCCTTGGACGGCGGTATTGGCGGCATCCGGACCGTGTACAAGCGCGGTGGCTTCCCACGCGAGCTTGGCCTTGGCCTGACGAATGTCCGCCCCTTCAAGAGCTTCAAGTGCGGCAATGTCTTCCATGGACATCAGCGTGTACAGCTTGAGGAAGCGGCCAACATCGCCGTCATCCACGTTCAGCCAGTACTGGTAGTAGTCGAAGGCCGATAGCTTATTGGAGTCGAGCCACACCGCACCCTTCGCGGTCTTGCCCATCTTCTTGCCGGCAGACGTCAGGATGAGCGGCTGGGTGATGGAGTGCGCCTTGCCCTGGGCAACACGACGAATCAGGTCTGTACCAGCGAGGATGTTGCCCCACTGGTCATCTCCACCGAGCTGCAGTGTGCAACCAAAGCGCTTGTGCAGCTCTAGGAAGTCGTACGCCTGGAGCAATTGGTAGTTGAACTCGATGAACGACAGGCCCGTCTTCAAGCGTGCACGGTAGCTCTCAGCGGTGAGCATCTTGTTGACCGAGAAGTGCCGGCCAATGTCGCGCAGGAAGTCGATGTAGTTGAGCGAGCAGAGCCAGTCGGCGTTGTCGACCATGCGCCCGGCGTCGTCGTCAAAGGTGAGAAACTGCGACAGCTGCGACTTCATCGCCGCAGCATTGCTCGCAATTCGCTCGGTGGTGAGCATCTGACGCATCTCGCTCTTGCCGGACGGGTCGCCTACGCGTGCAGTGCCTCCACCGACAACAGCAATCGCCTTGTGACCCGCGCGCTGCAGCCAGCCCATGGCCATGATCGGGACCAAATGCCCGACATGCAGGGAATCCCCCGTAGGGTCGAAGCCAACGTAGTAGGTGACCGGACCTTCCGAGAGCATGGCGCGAATCTCGTCCATTCCAGTGTCTTGCTGGACAAATCCTCGCTCAATGAGAATGTCGACTACGTGCTTGTCCGCCATGCTGGCCTCCAGTTCGGGCCCCGTAACCGCGAGTGCTCCCCGTCCGCTACGATAGGGTTCACGCCAAGGAGAGCGCCTGTTGAGCGACGACCGCCGAGCCAGAGATGTTGTGCGCGACAAGGATGTGTTGCCGCACGCACCGCTGTGGAAGGAGACGACCGGGCGGCTCATGGCACGCTACTGGCGACGCCCCGCTGGGTCTTCAGCAAAGCTGTGGAAGAAGGTTGGCGCAGACGACCCCTTCTTGCCGCCAAAGCCCGAGCGAAAGATGCTCGAAGAACACCGACAAGTCTCGGCGGCAGGTCGCTTTGTACGCATTGACAAGCATGAGAAGAAGAAGAACCCCGGTCTGCCCGGTCCAAAAAAGCAGGAACGCCAAGAGAACGTTCCCGACTGGGTCGTCAAGCTGCGTGAAAAGGCTCAAGGTCGTGCAGCAAGCGGTAAAAAGCCGCTTCAGGTCCACACACCTGCGGCTATCGCCAAAGCGCCAACCGTCCGGCCTGCCTCCAAGCGCAATCCAGAGCGTCCACCTCTGCAAGCGCCACCGTCCAGCGCGCCAAAGCGGGTGAGCAAGTCGGGCCGGCTGCTTCCCCAGCGCCCACACAAGTCAACGTCCAATGCGGGCGCTCCTGGCCGTCCCCCACTGCTTCGTGACCACAAGCCCGACACCACGGCAGCCAAGCCCTTTGCCGACGTAGACGGGCCCATCGACCGCAGCCCGCCGCTGATCCGCCCGGATGCCTCAGGTGGCCGACGAGGCCCCATCAAGCGCGGCGTCGCACCTCCGGGTGGAGCACCCCCACTCATTCGTCCGGGAGAAGGTCGCGCCAAACAACGACGCGGACGTCCACAGCGCTCGCGTCCAAAGACCGATCGCCCCAAGACCCCGCCAGGAGGCGCACCTCCGCTCAAACGGGACTTCCAACCACAGACCGGTCTCGTCGACCCCTTCAGTCAGCGCTTTGGTGCGGCAGACGCCAAGCCGCGTCAGGCGCAGCGGATGCGTCGTGATGTGGCTCCCCCGGGCGGTGCGCCACCGCTGATTCGCGATGGGCATCAGGTCAATATGCCGGACGCTCCCGAGGCAACACCCACCCCCAATGCACCTGTCTCTTATACACATCTGAC
>OJBS01000036.1_pt1 | contig 106949 bp, 98 predicted proteins | sample 1590941 | NCBI WGS metagenome assembly OJBS01 (sample SAMN05416785, study PRJEB24817) | seawater metagenome | isolation source: Sea water | place: Canada:Atlantic | collected 2013-11 | reverse complement strand
AGATCTACACCTCTCTATTCGTCGGCAGCGTCAGATGTGTATAAGAGACAGCCCACAACGGCGGCGTGATCCATTCCCGCGATACCAAGGTCACCTCCATGGAGGATCTGGAAGGCCTGCGTATCCGCACACCAAGCCCCGCCGTCTCCATGATGCTTGAGGAACTCGGTGCCGAGCCAGTGGGCATGCCCCCCGGACAGGTTTATGAGAGCCTGCAGAAGGGCGTGATCGACGGCACCGTGTTCCCCTGGGACCCAGTGAAGTCGTTCCGGCTCGATGAGGTGCTGGACTACCATCTGGCTGGCGGCGTTTACACGGTTTCCTTCTTCTTCGTGATGAACCAGCGCAAGTACGACTCGTTGCCCACGAATGTACGCGGCTGCATCGACAGCCTCTCCGGCGACACGCTGATGGTCAGGTTTGGCGACTGGTGGGATAAGTGGGACCAGGCTGGCCTGGACGCCGTCAAGGCTCAGGGTAACGAGATCACTGAGCTGAGTGACGCGGAGCGTGCCCGCTGGCGCGAGGAACTGCAACCCATGATTAACCGTTACCTCAAATCGCTAAAGAGCCAGGGTGTCGAGAATCCTCAGGAGATATATGAGGCGGCGCAGAAGTATGTCTCTGAGTTCTCCAACTAAGCCAAACGGGGCCGGGGTCGACGACAAGGGCCACCGCCCGGGAATCTGGTCCCGAGTGGTGGCCCAGGTCTTTCGTGCGACGGCCCTGTTCGGTATTGCCTGTCTGCTGGGGGCCGCGGTGGTCACGGTGGTGGATATCGGACTGCGCGTCTTCAACACAGCCATTCCCGGCGTGGTGGATATCGTTCAACTGCTGATTCTGGCAACCGGATTCGCAGCTATCCCCTTCGCCTTCCACCGCGACGCCCACGTCAGCGTTGACCTGCTTAGCCAGTTTCTCCCCCGACGCATCCAGTCGCTGCTTGCCGCCCTTGCCTCGCTGGGCGGGGTAGTGCTGATGAGCCTGATCCTCTACTACGGCTGGGAAGCCGCGAAAATGCAGATGATGTTCGGTGACGTTTCGCAGAATATTCGCATTCCCATGATCTGGTACTGGGTTCCGTTGTTGGTCGGCTCCGCATTGTCGGTGCTTGCCGCGGTGCTGGCGACGCTGCAGGCCCTCGCCGGTCTGTTCAGATCTTCTTCCTGAAGGAGCGCGCGATATGACGCCCCCCGTGATTGGCCTTCTGGGCTTTGTCGTCACCGTGGTCCTGATTTTTTTTCGGGTGCCGGTTGCAGTGGCGATGTCTCTGACCGGCATTGGCGGCTTCACTCTACTGAACGGCTGGAATGGCACCGCCTTCGTACTCGGTGCAGCGCCCTTCGGGGCGGTATTCCCCTACAATCTGTCGGTGGTCCCGCTGTTCATCCTGATGGGCATTTTCGCCGCACAGGCGGGGCTATCCCGCAGTCTTTATGATGCCGTCAACGCCTTTACCGGCCATTTGCGGGGCGGACTGGCCATGGCCACCATAGGTGCCTGCGCCCTGTTCGGCGCTATATGTGGATCATCCCTTGCCACCAGTGCCACCATGTGTGGCGTGGCGTTGCCGGAGATGCGGCGACATGGTTACGATGATCGCTTGGCGACGGCGTCCATCGCTGCAGGCGGGACGCTTGGTGTGCTGATCCCGCCTTCGATCATCCTGGTAATCTACGGGCTGCTGACGGGCACCTCCATAGGCCAGTTGTTCATTGCCGCCCTCATTCCCGGCCTGCTCGCAATGCTGCTATACATGGCGGCCGCCTGGCTATGGGTATGGCTGAAGCCGGAACTTGGGCCGCCGGCGGAACGTCACAGCTGGCGCGAGCGTCTGACCGTACTCGGCCGTGTGTGGACCGTGTTGGGTCTTTTCCTGATGGTGATCGGCGGTATGTATCTGGGCTGGTTCTCACCCACCGAGGCGGCAGCCGTCGGTGCTCTGGGTGCCTTCCTTATCGCTCTGGTCTCGGGCTCCTTGACTCGCTCGACATTCCTCACCAGCGTCTGGCAGGCTGCCGAGGTCACCGGCATGATCTTTCTGATCCTGATCGGTGCCGCGCTGTTCAATTACTTCATCGAGACCTCGAATCTGCCCTTTTTCCTGGTGGACCTTATCGAAGGGGCGGGGCTGACGCCGGTGATGACACTGCTCTGCATTGTAGTTTTTTATCTGTTACTGGGCTGCGTTATGGATGCCTTGTCCATGGTCCTGTTGACCATCCCGTTCATCTTTCCCATCATCTCGGCTTTGGGTTTCGACCCTGTCTGGTTCGGCATAGTAGTGGTTACTGTCGCCGAAATCGGCTTGATCACACCGCCGGTGGGCATGAACCTGTTCGTGATCCAGGGCGCGGCTGGCGACGTCCGGCAGTCAACTATTTTCCGCGGCATCGTGCCGTTTTTGATGGCAGATCTGGTGCGCATCGCCCTGCTGTTGCTATTCCCAGCGTTGGTGCTCTGGCTTCCGGACAAGATGTTTTGAGCGGTGATTGAGCACGACCTCGATACAGCGCTCTGCCAGATAACGGGCCAGATCCCGGAATACGAACGGCGAATCACTCAGGCCATGCACCAGCATAATGCCGGTTCGGATTTCCGGTCCGCAGCTGTCCGCCGGCGCCATCCGGTAGGGGAAGTGAGCTCCCGTTGGTCAGTGTTGAGTGATCATTCAATCACGGATACTGTAGTCAGAGTATACGACCACAAAACCCTTTCCAGATGAGGAGCTACTTCGATGACCATGACCCTCGTGTTCGATGTCTACGGAACCCTGGTGGACCCCATGGGAATGGCAGACCTGTTGGCGCCGGACGCAGGCGAGGCGGCGGAATCCGTGAGTGCCCAGTGGCGGGAAAAACAGTTGGAGTTTTCCTTTCGCAGGGGGCTTATGCGCATGTACGAGGATTTCGGAGCCTGTACGCGGCAGGCGCTAAGGTATGCGATGGCCAGCCATGGGTTGAGCTTAAGTGGAGAGCGGGAAGATGAGCTGATGGCGGCCTATCTGTCCCTGCCTGCGTTTGACGACTCGTTGTCGGCACTGGAATCCCTGCAGGGCGTATATCGGATGTTTGCCTTTTCAAATGGCACCTATCCGGCGTTGGAGAAGGTACTGGGGCATAACCATTTGCTGGATCAGTTTGAGGGGCTGGTGTCGGTGGATGACATCAAGAGCTTCAAGCCGGACCCGGCGGTGTATGCCTATGCGCGACGGGCAACCGGGGCGATGGATAAGCCTCTATGCCTGGTGTCCAGCAACGCGTGGGACGTGATTGGTGCCCGGGCTGCGGGGTTGACGGCAATCTGGGTGCAGAGGGATGCCGGGAAGGTGTTTGAAGATTGGGGGATTGAGCCTAATGCGGTGGTTCGGAGTCTTTCTGAGTTGCCTGCTACTTTGAATAACCTCTAGATCTGGTGAAGGCGAAGTGCGCCGATGGCTTTCCAAAACACGCTGTGAATACGTCCATGTACGCTTGGGCTCCGCCATCCATGGCTCCGCACAGTTTTGGAAAGCCATCGGCGCACTCCGCCCATAGTTGAGCGTCATACTGTTTCAGTTCAGTCTGATCTTTCAGCCAACCACTCCGCCATTTCCAGCCAGCTTTCCTTCGGCGCTTTGCTGCCGGCCAGAATGCCCATGTGGCCCCCGGGGGTAACCCGGAAGGTGACGTCTTTCGAGCTGACATGGTCTTCGATGCGCTTGACCGCGCCGGGGGTTGCCAGGGTGTCGGTGTCGCCGGCGATGGCGAGTAAGTTGGCGTTTACATTGTCCAGCCGGGCGACGTCTTCGCCGATCTGGATCTGGCCTTTGGAGAGTTCGTTGTCGATCCACAGGCGCACTACGGCGTCCTGCACAATGCCGCCGGGGTAGGCGACCATGCGGTCAAGGAAGGCGGAGGTGGTGGCGTGGCTGGCGACGAAGTCGCGGTCGCCCAGGCGGACGATGAGTTCCCAGTAGCCCATCACGCTGCCGATGGGATTGGTGAGTTTGAAGCCGATGGTGTTGGCCCAGCCCGGGGAGTGGAACCAATGAGGTTTCACGTCATGCAGGCGGAAGCCGGTGCGTTTACGGACGAAATCGGCGACGTCGGACACCCGCTGGTACATCAAACCCATCAGACCTGAGGCGTGGCTGTCGATGGGGGAGCCCAGCACGATGGCGTTGCGGATGTGCTGATCGCGGCTGAGGGCGGAGTAGAACAGCGTGAACATGCCGCCCAGGCTCCAGCCGTGCAACGACAGCTCCTGCTCGCCGCTGTGCTCCCGCACTCGGTTCAGGTACGCTGGCAGCAACTCCGCCACATAGGTGTGAAGGTTGTAGTGACTGTGCTGTCGCGTGGGTACGCCCCAGTCGATCAGGTACACCTCAAACCCCTTGGCCCGCAGGAAACGCACCAGGCTGCGTTGGGGAAACAGGTCGTAGATCAGCATGTTCACCGCCAGTGGCGGCACGATCACGATGGGCGTCTTGTGGGGCGTACGTTCCACATCGATCATTTCGCCGTCCAGCTCGATAAAATCCTCAGCCAGCGGCGGGTAGTATCGCAGGCTTACCAGCCCATCGGTGTACAAGGTCTCGAACGGCGTCTGCCCTGCCTGTACCAGGCTGGCGGCCCGAAATACGCGGTCGAAGGCGTTACCGGCGTAGAGTGCGGTTTGTCGGGTTAACCCGGAGGCTTTGTCGAAAGCGTATTTTATCGGGTTGGGCATAGAGGTTCCCATAAAATGCATGTCGCTAAGCGGTTCAGGATATAGGCGTGCAACTGGCACATACCTGCACAGCCTCCGAGGTCCAACAAGATTAGACGATCAGTACGGGCCAGAACTATGGCAAGAACGTCCATCACTAATGGCAAACCGGTCACTTCAGGCCACTGCCCAAACCGGCCAACCATTGGTATCATTCAGCCATCGAAAAAAACCAACAACAGGACCACCATGCTCAGCTTCCTGCCAGCCCCCGTTATCGGCGTCATCAGTTCCATCCTTCTGGGGCTGAATACCCTGTTCTGGTGCCTGCTCCTCTACATCCCGGCCATATTAAAGCTGATTATTCCCCACACCGGTTTCCGGGTAATGTGCACCAAAGTTATCATCTGGATCGCCGAAGCCTGGGTTGCCTGCAACACCGGCTGGATGAAGCTCACCCAGGGTACGGAGTGGACGGTCCACGGCGACGAAAAACTCAAGCGGGAAAGCTGGTACCTGGTGCTCAGCAACCACCAGAGCTGGGTCGACATCTTCGCCATGCAGCGGGTGTTCAACCACCGTGCACCGTTTCTCAAGTTTTTCCTTAAGCAACAGTTGATCTGGGTGCCGGTGATTGGTTTGGCTTGGTGGGGGCTGGATTTCCCATTCATGAAACGCTACACCCGTGAATACCTGATCAAGCATCCGGAAAAGCGCGGTGAAGACCTGAAAGCCACCCGCGCGGCGTGCGAGAAGTTTCGCTACACTCCGGTCAGCGTTATGAATTTCGTCGAAGGCACCCGCTTTACCCAGGCCAAGCACGACAAACAGAAATCAAAATACACCCACCTTCTAACACCCAAGGCCGGTGGCGTGGCCTTTGTGCTGGACGCGATGGGAGACTCCATCGAGACCCTGGTGGATGTCACTATTGCCTATCCCGGCGGAGCCCCCACGTTCTGGGATTTCATGTGCGGAAGGGTAAGTAAGGTCGGCGTGGAAATCGATACGGTTACCATCCCGGCGAACTTAAAGGGCCGGGATTATGCGACCGATGCAGAGCACCGAAAAAACGTGAAGAACTGGCTGGCGGAACAGTGGCGGGCGAAAGACGAACGCTTGTCGAGGATGCTCGAACAGAACTAATTGCTGTCCTCGTCGTCTTCGACCTCGTCCGGGTGCTCTTTCTTGTAACGCTCCCACTCTTCCCAGTCATGGGGCGTGCCAGCATGAGGGCGCTTCAAATGCTTTGCGTGCTCCATCGCGTTATGGCGCAAGCTGTGGTCGCGCTCCTCTTCTTCCTCATCGAAGCCGTACTTCTTCAGGAACTCGGTTGGGCTGATAGGCATCCGGATTCACCTCCGTAACGAATAAGTGCCCGCTTATTCATTAAGATGGCGCTCCGGCGCCGAATTTTCAAGCCTCGTTGGTGTTTGCAGGCTCGCTGCCTTCTGTCGGCGCATCCACCAGATTGAACTGGATCTGCTTTCGTTCGTCGTCGACGCCGGAGAAGGTCACGGTCACTGGTTGTTCCAACTGGAACGTACGGCCGTTCTTGTTGTGAACCAAGCGCAACGTAACGGGATCGAAGCTGAACTTACCTTCAAGTGTCTTACAGCTCACGAACCCTTCCAGTCCATTGGCATTGAGCCGTACAAAGAACCCTGCAGGCGTTGTGCGGCTGATCAGGCCAGTCATCGCGCCCTCGCCAAGGGTTTTCGCAAAATCGCTCTTGAGCCAGTTCTCAAGGCTGTTGGCAGCCTGACGGGCACGGATCTGGGTCTGTTGCAGTTCGGCCAGTTGTTCATCGTTGAGCTCGTTCAGTGACTCCTGCCACAGGATCGACTTGATCAGCCGATGCACGTGGAAGTCGCTGAACTTGCGAAGTGGCGATGTGAACGTGGTGTAGGCGGCCAGTCCCATGCCCTGATGGGGGGCCGGCGTGAACGACAGCTCGGCGCGGGCAAGCTGGCGGGAAATAATGGCTTTGACAGGAACCTCTGCGACCAGCCCGTCGGTCTGCTTCATCAGGTCGCGAAAGCCTGCGGCGCTGGTGGCGTCGATATCGGCGAGCTGTGGGGCATAGCCTTCCAGCAAGGCGCGGACGTTATCGGTGCGGTCGTCCCGCAAACCGGGATGCTGGATAAACAGCCCTTTGTCACGTTGCCCAAGGAAGTCGGCCGCGCAGCGGTTGGCGGCGACCATGCATTCTTCCACCAGGCGATGGGCCTCGTTCTGAACGGAGGGCTCGATCAGCCGTATCCGGCGATTCTCGTCCAGGCGCAGCCGGAATTCGGGGCGGTCGCCGTTTACCAGCGCGTGCTCGTTTCGCCATTTGCGCAGAGCGGTGGCGATCTGGTGGAGCTGGTCGAGGCTGTTGGAGACGGTATCCGGCAGCGCCTTGATCTCGTCGTCTTCCCGGCCTTCGATCAGGTTGGAGACCAGTTCATAGCTGAGCTTGCCGTGGGAGCGAATCACTGCCTGGTGAAATTGGTAGTCGCCGAGGCTGCCATCGTTGTTCACCTGAAGGTCGCAGACCAGTGCCAGGCGCTTGGCGTCCGGCATTAACGAGCACAGGCGGGTACTGAGGGTATCCGGCAGCATGGGCAGCGGTTCGCCGGGAAAATAGATGGCGGTGGCGCGGCGGAAGGCCTCCTGCTCGGCAGGGCTGCCCGGCTCGATAACAGCCGTCGGGTCGGCAATGGCGATGGACAGTTTCCAGCCAGTGGCGTTGGGCTCTGCCAGCAGGGCGTCGTCCATGTCCTGGGTGCCGGGGCTGTCGATGGTCACATAGGGCTGGTCGGTGCGATCGTCCCGGCCTTCGCTTCTCGCCTCGACCGTGGACTCATCCAGCGCACTGGCCTGTTTCTGCACGGCGTCGGGCCAGGTGTCTGGCAGATGGAAGGTGGCAACGGTGAGCGCGCGTTCGATGCCGGTATCACCGGCTTTGCCGAGGACTTTCAGGATCTTTGCCTGGCCTTTGCCATCCTTGATCGGATGTTTGTGAATCTGGCAGTAGATGTAAGCGTCGGGCTCGGCACCCTGGCGCTCTTTCGGCGGTATGAAGATCCAGCGGTTGATGCCGGGGGTTTCCGGCACCACGAAGTGGCCTTTACCCTTCACCAGGTAGCGACCAACGAACGTGTCCAGGCTGGTGTCCAGCAGTTCGTCGATCATGCCCTGGGTCTTACCCTTGTCGCCCTCTTCCTCGGTAACCTTGACGCGGTCACCGGGCAGCACTTTCTGCATTTCTTCCGGTGGCAGGAAGACGTCTCGCCCCTCATCCAGCGCGACAAAGCCGAAACGCCCATTGGTGGCTTTGACGGTACCCGGAAAGACAACCTTGTTTTCCTCGATATTGGTTTTCAGCTGGCGCAACTGGCTGAGGGCGTCGGCATTGAGCATGAACAGAACCTGGCTGGATAAAATTTGAGTGTCGCTGCGGAGTATACCGGTTATGGCGGTATGAGTCAGACCATGTTACGCGGGGTTAATTTCCTGGCCCGATGCATCAGTGATAAGCACTTTATTCCGCCCCTGTTGTTTCACACGGTAGAGTGCCTGATCGGCCTGTCGCAGAATAGTATCAACGTTGTCGCCAGGCTGGCAGAGGTAACCGCCCACGCTAACGGTTACCGGCGTGCCGGTGCGAATGCTGTCCCTTTCGATGGTTTCGCGTATCCGCGTGGCAATCTGGCACAGCGTCTCTTCATCGCAGGGCGAGAGCACCACCACGAATTCGTCGCCGCCCCAGCGGCCGGGGTGGTCGTAGGGCCGCACGCCGGCCTTGAGCCACAGTGCCACGCGGCAGAGAATGTCGTCACCGGCCTGATGGCCAAGCTCGTCGTTGATGGCCTTGAAGTAGTCAATGTCCAGCCAGATCAGACCAAAGCCCGTGTTCTGTCGTTTTGCCCGCTGTATTTCTTCATCCAGGGCTTCATCCAGACCACGGCGGTTCTTCAGCCCGGTGAGGGCGTCAATACGCGCCAGTCTGTTCAGTTCGTCAGTACGTTGCGCAACCTTCCGTTCCAGTTCGCGGGTTGAATGCTCGAGCGTGTCGGTCATTGTCTCGAAATGACTGGCAAGCCGGCCGATCTCGTTGTCCGGTTTTTCCAGGTGCGGGAGCGCAAAGCTGCCACCCCGAACCTTGTCAACAGCGCTCTCCAGGCTGACGAGGGGTTTGAGGATGCGGGAACGGATGATCAGATGGAACAGAATCAGGGTGACCAGCAAACTGGTCAGGAATACGGCAACCAAAGGCCATAGGTAGCTTCGGGGCAGGAGCGCTTCAAGATCCAGCAAGGTGATTTCGAACCAGCCAATGGCTGGCAGGAAGGCCACGCCAGCCAGGTGTTTTCGGCCGTCCACGGTCACAAAGCTGCTCTCCACGGCACCGGTGGCACCGCCCCGGTTTTTCAGGAGCTGCAGCATGCCGAGCACCTTCTGCTTGTCTTCCGGGTTATCAAACAGCAGGTCGACGGTGCTTTTCTGGCCTTCGGGTTTGATGATGCTGGCAAAGTCGATGTAGTTGCGGTCGCGGTAGAGCTGTATCGCGCCGTTGTAGTCCACGAACAGGGTGGTGATACCCTCCTGGTCAATATCCACGATATCCTGCAGGAACGCGTCCAGGTCCAGGCCGGTACCGACCATGCCGACGATGCGATCTTCCTCATCCCGCATCAGCACGTCGATCCAGAGTTTGGTCACACCGAGTTCGGTATCAGGGTTTACGTTCAGATGAAAATTGCGGCCTTCCTCAATCAGTTGGAAGAACCAGGCATCTTCGGGTTTGTCGGGGTCCAGGATGTAGCGGAACTGATCATTCGCAAATTCGTTGTTGGTATTATTGTAGTAATAGCGGCGGGAATCACGGAGGGCGACGAAATAACTGTTGTCGCGGAAATTGCTTCGGAAGCTTTCCATTTCGCGGATGGCGTCGCGCTGTAACGCCTTGTCTTCCGGTGAGGTAGCCCAGTTGACCAGCGTGGAAGAGTCGGCCATCTGGCGGGCAAGCCCGATTTCCCGTTCCAGGGATTGCAGCAGGCGGGCGCTGTCGTAGCGCACCTGAATTTCAGCAACCTGCTGCCCCCAGCGCTCAATGATGTCCTCGGAAAGCTCACGATACGCAAGCCAGGAGGCGACTGAGACGATGATCATCAGAGCCGCTGCCAGGCCGAGTAGTCGGGTTTTCAGGCTCAAAAAGCTTTCCTTATGCACAGTCTGGATCTATCAGGAAGCTATGATAGAGCAGGCATGGCAAAGTGTGTAGGAAAACTAGTTGTGTTCTGCGAAGACTTTGGTCTGGCCGCTGTCGTTGAACATCAACACCTGATAGCGGTCCTTGCGATCCCCCACTTCCATGCCGGGGGAGCCAGCTGGCATGCCAGGCACCGACAGGCCCTTTGCTTTCGGGGCTTCGGCGATCAACCGGTGAATGTCATTGGCAGGCACATGGCCCTCAATCACATAATCGCCGACGAACGCAGTGTGGCAGCTGGCGAGTGACGGTGTCAGGCCGGCGTCGATCTTTATCGGGTTCAGGTTATTGGTTTCAGTGACTTCGACCTTGAAACCGTTTTCCTTCAGATGGTCCACCCAATCCGTGCAGCAGCCGCAGGTCGGTGACTTGTAGACATGGATGTCTTTCAGCCCGTCTTCGGCCTGTAACTGACCGTTCAAGCCGACGGTTGCGACGAGGCCAAGGGCCAACATATGTTTTTTCATGATGTTACCTCAATGATGATGGCTGTGATCGTGGTTTGGTTCTCCGTCGCCAGAGGGTGACAACCAGAACCACCAGACGATGGCGGCCATCAGGATCAGTCCTCCGGCATTGACCAGAAGTGTGTTCATTGGTTCCCCTCCTTGCCTGCGTTACTGGTGGTTTTGAACAGTCGCAGCCGGTTGGCGTTGGTGACGACCGTGACCGAGGACAGCGACATCGCGGCGCCGGCCAGTATCGGGCTCATCAGAATCCCCCACAGTGGGTAAAGCAGTCCGGCCGCGACGGGGATGCCCAACGAGTTGTAGGCAAAGGCGCCGAACAGGTTCTGATGGATGTTGCGTACTGTGGCCCGGGATATCTCAATGGCGTCGGCAACGCCGTGGAGAGAGCCCCGCATCAGCGTAATACCGGCGCTTTCAATGGCGACATCGGTGCCGGTGCCAATGGCAAAGCCAACGTCCGCCGCTGCAAGGGCAGGCGCATCGTTGATGCCGTCGCCTACCATTGCCACGGTATAACCTTTGCCCCGCATCTCGCTGACGATGGTGGCCTTGTCTTCCGGCAGAACTTCAGCGCGGTAATCGTCGATCCCGGTTTTCTCGGCAATGGCCCTGGCGGTGCCGTCGACGTCGCCGGTCACCATCATCACCCGGATGCCGGCGTCGTGCAGTCTCCGTATGGCGGCTTCCGAATCCTGTTTCACCGCATCGGCAACGCCGACCACTCCCAGCGCCTGATTTCCCAGGGCCAGGAACAGTGGGGTTCCGGCCTCGGCGGTGATGGCATTGGCCTCCTCCTGCAGTTCGGCCAGATCAATGTTCTCGCTCTCCAGCCAGCGGCGGTTGCCCAGGCGCGCGGTTTGTCCATCCAGCTCGCCCTGCACGCCTTTGCCGTTGAGGGCTTCGAAGCGGGTGACATTGTCCGGCGTTGCCCCTTGGTCCTTCGCCTTCGCCATAATGGCTTCGGCCAACGGGTGCTCCGAGTGTTGTTCCAGACCGGCGGCCAGGGCCAGCAACCTGCCGGTATCGCCGTCGGTGGCATGAAAACGGGTGACGGCCGGGTGCCCCTCGGTAATGGTGCCAGTCTTGTCCAGGATCACCAGATCCAGCTTGCCGGCCGTCTGCAGTGCGTCCCCCTGGCGAATCAGTGCGCCGTACTCGGCCGCCTTTCCGACGCCCACCATCACTGACATAGGTGTGGCAAGCCCAAGGGCACAGGGGCAGGCGATGATCAGAACTGTTGTCGCGGCCACCATCATGTGAACCACGGCCGGTTCCGGCCCGACGTTGTACCAGACCAGTGCCGATACCACGGCAATCAGCATCACGCTGGGTACGAAAATCGAGGAAATCCTGTCTGCCAGGCGGCCGATAGCGGGCTTGGAGCCTTGGGCCTTTTTCACCAGACGGATGATTTGTGCGAGGGCGGTTTCGCTGCCTACGCGGGTGGCCCTGTAGATAATGGCACCATGGGTGTTGATGGTGCCAGCGGACACTTCGTCGCCTTCGCCCTTGCTGACAGGCATGGGCTCGCCGGTGAGCATGCTCTCGTCAACGCGGGTAATGCCTTCGGTAATCTCCCCGTCCACCGGGAGTTTTTCACCCGGACGAACGCGGATGTGATCACCAGCCCGAACCTGGTCCACCGGCAGATCTTGCTCATCGCCATCACGGATTACGCGTGCGGTTTTGGCGCGCAGATCCAGCAGGCGGCGCACGGCTTCGGAGGTTTTGCCCTTGGCGCGAAGCTCCAGCGCCTGGCCCAGATTGATCAGGCCAATAATCATCGCCGATGCCTCAAAATACACGTGTCGCGCCATTTCCGGCAGCGCATCCGGGATACTGGCTACCGTCATGGAATAGACCCAGGCGGTACCGGTCCCTAAAGCAATCAGCGTATCCATGTTGGCATTGTGGTGCCGGAACGCTTTCCACGCTCCAGAGAAAAAGTGACCACCGGTGACCGCCATGACGCCCAGGGTGACAACGCCAAGGATCAGCCAAATCAGTTGGTTCTCGCTGGTCACCATCATGGTGCCAAACCCCATGCCCCAGATCATCAGGCCGAGACCGAGTCCCAGACTGACAGCCATCTTCACCAGCAGGGTCTTGTACTGCTTACGGTCCTCCTCCTGCTTGCGGTCGTCCGCCGCGTCAGGGTCTTCGATTTGGCTGGCTCCATAGCCGGAGCTTTCCACCGCCCTGATCAGAGCCTGAGGGTCAGCATGCCCGGTCGCCGTGGCAGTTCGGTCGGCCAGGTTCATGTGAGCGCCAGTGATGCCGTCCACCGACTTCAGCGCGCTCTCAATCGTATTCACGCAGGAGGCACAGTTGGCGCCGGTAACGGCCAGTTGAATCTGGCCGTCGTTCAAATCGGTTTTCTCATTCATCGAGCCTTACTCCTTCCAACCGTCGTCCGGCAGGGATTCATCCCAATGTTCAATCAGCCTGCAAATCGTGTGTCCGTCCGGTGTGCCGTCCGGCATATCCTGCCAGGCGGACAGCGCGGCGGTCATACGACTACGCAGTTGCTGTAACTCGGCAATCTCACGCTCCACTTCCACCAGCCGCTGCTGGAACACGTCCCGCACCATCGGGCAGGGCGAATGATGGTCATCTGCCTGCTCCAGAATCTGTCGTATTTCCGGCAGTGAAAATCCGAGTTGCCGGGCTTTGCGGGCAAATCGTAACCGCCGCAGGTCTTCGGAATCGTATTGCTGGTAGTTGTTGTCCGGGTTAACCCCGGCGCCAATAGCGATTTCTTTGACTTTCATAACGTTGCCGGCCATTCCGAACGTCGAACAAGTGAGTGGAAGGTATCTGTTTCCAAAACTGTGCGGAGCCATGGATGGCGGAGCCCAAGCGTCACATGGATGTGCCGCAGGAGCGTGTTTTGGAAACAGATACCTTTCAATCACGAACAGGCACCCAATGTCGGGTACCACCAGGCATTGCATTAGGAATAGACTAAAACCTATGAGCTACTCATAGGTCAAAGGTTTTTCAGGAAGAGTTTTTAGCGCGCAGGAAAGTGCCACAGGCTTTGCACTGGTCTGGGGCCATCAGCTTGGCCTGCCAGCCAATCTTTTGCCCACAGGCGGGACATGCAAGACGCAGTTGCAGAATGATAATGGGGGTAACTAAAGCGGCAATCAGAAGCCCCAGCGGCCCCCAGCTGTCGCCACTGGACAGCCCAAGCTGGCTGCTGAAGACCAGAACAATGACCAGCGAGAAGAACGCGAAAATGAAGTAACGCTTGTTCCAGGCTTCCCACCGTCGCAGAAGGACATCCTGTTCCGGCGTCAGATATTTAGAACTCATGAGGCCACACCTTGAAAATGAATACGGCAATAGTGGTGAATTGCGGCACTCATTTCAATCAGCTACCAACCGGCGTGTCGATTTCCAGCAAACCAGCACTCAGCGCCCGCTCCAGTTCACGTGCCGGAATCGGGCGGCTGATCAGGTAACCCTGAATCACATCGCAGCGGTGATTCTTGAGGAAGGTCAGCTGCTCATGGGTTTCCACGCCCTCCGCCACCACCTGAATGCCCAGATTGTGGGCCAGGTTAATCACCGCGCGGGTAATCACCGCATCGTCGTGGCGTTCGGTAACGTCGGTAATGAAGGAGCGGTCAATCTTCAGCAGGTCCACTGGAAAATCCCGTAGGTAACCCAGTGAAGAGTAACCCACACCGAAGTCATCAATGGCCAGGTGCACACCCAGCTTGTGGAGCTTGGTCAGCTGGTTCAGGTTGTGCTCGATATTCTGGATGAAGATCTCTTCGGTCAGCTCCACCTCCAGCCGGCTCGCGGGAACGCCATTGCTTTCCAGCGCTTCCTGGATATGGTCGACAATGCTTTCGTCATCCAGTTCGCGCCCAGAGAGATTCACCGCGATGCGCAGATTGGAGTAGGGACCTTTCTGCCATTTCGCCAGTTGCCGACAGGCGGCCATGACCACCCAGCGACCAATGTCGGTAATGCGGCCGCTTTCCTCCGCCAGGGGAATGAAGTCCACTGGTGGCAACAGGCCACGGCGAGGATGCTGCCAGCGTATCAGAGCCTCTACGCTGTTGATCGACGAGTCGTTGAGATCCAGTTGGGGCTGGAAATACAGCACGAACTCGTCGTTGGCCAGCGCGTGGTTAAGATCCTTGTCCAACTCCAGGCGCATGACTTCCCGATCCTGCATGCCTTCGGTGTAGAACTGGTAGGTGTTGCGGCCCTGTTCCTTGGCCCGGTAGAGCGCCACATCGGCATTGCGCAACAGGGTGTCAGCATCCAGGCCACTCTGGGGGTAGACGGCCACGCCCATGGTTGCGGTAATGCCGTGTTCCTCGGCCTGCACCGCAAAAGGTTCCTCGAAGCATTGCTTGATCTGGCCCAGCAGATTGATTACATCATCAATGTTTTCAACATGCTGTTGGCACACCATGAACTCGTCGCCGCCGGAATAGGCCACCATGACTTTTTCGTCGCTGAGAGCATTCAGGCGCTCAGCGACTTTGATGAGCAGTTCGTCACCGAATTGGTGGCCGAGAGAATCGTTGAGCGTCTGGAACCGGTCCAGGTCGATCATCACCAGCGCTGCCTGGCGCATCTGACGGTCGGCGATGCTTAGGGTGTGTGCCAGATCTTCCATGAAAAAACGACGATTTGCGAGGCCTGTCAGCGCATCTGTGGTTTCCAGACGAGCGAGATCCTTTTGCACCGCCTGACGTTGGCTGATCTCAGCGTCCAGCTCCCGGCGGGTTTTCAGCAGTGCATGGTTGCGCTTGAGAGTCAGCTGCACCAGGAGTGTGGTAAGGCTGGTCAGCAGGCCCATGAACAGCATGACGATGAAGGTCACAAATGGCCAGCGGCTGCGTTGTTCCTCAACCCACGAGATGGAGGGAGTTACCGCCAGTGTCCAATCGAGTGTTGGCAGGTCAACATCCAGGGTGCGGGAGAACCTGGAGTCTGTTGCCATTGAATCGTTAAGCACGTAGGCGGGTTCGCCTTTTTCCCGGATTTCGATGTGGAAGGAGGTCAGGGCGCGGTTGGAAAGCATATAATTCGCCAGGGTTTCCATCCGGAACACGCCGGCAATAAAGCCGTTGTTGGCGTTGCCGGTGAATATGGGCGCGTAGATGACCATACCCTTACCACCCTGCTTCAGGTTCACAATGCCGGAGATATCGAGGTTCCCCGTGGTCTGTGCCTCAAGCAGTGATGCTCGTCGTTCCTGGGAGAAGGCCACATTGAAACCGATGGCGTCTTCGTTACCTTCGATCGGCACCATCCAGCGGATGACATAATCGCGGTCAATCCACTCGATCGCCTGGTAGACGCCAAAATCTGACAGGTATCGGCGGGCGTCTTGCTCCCAGATCTCTTTTGGCGTGTCCGGTAGGGCTTCAAATCGTTTCGCCATGCGGCTGATGGAGTTTGCGTGAACACGGAATTCCCGCTCCAGCCGCTTTGCCATGGAACTGGCCTCGCTGCCAAGATTGGACTGGATTTGGGTGTGGTCCTGTTTTTCGATGCCGTACTGCAAAACCAGGGCGATTCCCAGGAACACCAGGAAAATCAGTGCCGGAAATGCCGGGTTCAGCAGTCCCCTCACGAACAGGGTTAGCGCCGATGCAGGTTTGTCCACAAAATGCTCCGGTTGATGAGGTGAGTGACTAACATATCGGCCGTATTCATCTAATTATGAGGGATAAACGCTATGATCTGTTACCAATTGCTGAATCCTTCCCTTCAGTGAAATTCCGAAAGCGCCATCCGGCAACGGATGGTGAATCGCTTGCTGCTCTTCGGTTGTCGGGTTTGCCAGGTCAACGATTCGGGGAGGGACCGGCTTTTTGTTGGCATCCATCAGTATCTCAATCCTGGGTTTGAGTTTTTTACCCGGGTGCACGGTCACGATCAGGGCCACTTCCCCGCTATTGAGCTCCACCAGTGTTCCAGGTGGATAAATGCCCACCATGCGAATAAAGGCTTCTACCATGTCAGCATCGAACTGCCGGCCGCGATTGCGGTATAGAACGCGGATTGCGTCAGATGCCGGAATTCCGTCACGGTAGCAGCGGTCACTGGTCATGGCGTCGAATGCGTCAACGATGGAGACCAGCCTGGCAAAGCGGCTGATCTGCCATTCCTCCAGTTGCTGCGGATAGCCGCGGCCATCCAGGCGCTCATGGTGGTGACGGGTCACATCCAGGACAATTGGATCCAGCTTCGGGTCAGAACTCAATAGCTCATAGCCGAACGTTGTGTGTTTTTGCATGATCGCATATTCAGCCGTGCTCAGAGCGCCAGGTTTATTAAGAATTTCGTCAGGAACCTTAAGCTTGCCCAGATCGTGAAGCAGTCCGCACATACCGGCAATTTCCAGGTCCTCGTCGGGCAGACCCAGAAAGCGAGCGAAGGCTACGGTGAAAATGGCCACCCGCAAACAGTGTTCCGCGGTATAGGCGTCGCGGGACTTGATGCGGCTCATCCAGAACATTGCACTGGCGTTGGCTTTGATACTTTCCACGCATTCCCGGATAACGGGGCGGGCGTCTTGCAGATTCAGGTCATTGCCCCGTTCAAGGGCAAGGGTGATCTGTTCCACGAACGCCTGGGTTTTGCCCCACACCTGATTGGCGCGAGGTATTTCTTCCGCGAGGGAACGGGTTTCCGGAAGTGGGTTAGCCGTGCGCTGTTTGTGACTGGTGACCCTTGCGAGGGCCTCAGCCAACACCTGCTCGTCGCCTTCAACCAGCGCCCATTCGCAGTACTGACGGAGTATGCGAGCCTGGTGATCGTTCTCAAGAGTGAATCCCTGGAACAGTACGGGCACTTCGATCCAGGGTCGGTCCAGCTTGACGATGCGCATGCCGTAAGTCAGCAGATCGACGGGCAGACGGACGCGCTCAACTCTGGTTTGGGCGTCAGGGTCAAGCGATCCTGCCTGAGAACGGGCAATCGGTTTTCGTGAAGGAGGTGTGCTGGTTTTACGTCGGAACCACATGGCTCTGCCAGTCTTCTGATTGTCTGGCTAGATTATGGCAGAAGTGTTGCGGTCAGAACAGGATGGCGGGAATCCTGACTGTGGGCGACAGCTTAGCCTGGCGGCCGCGACACTGTGGGCACGCCAAGGCGGGGGATTTCCTGCTTGGGGCACCGGTCCATCACGACCGTTACACCGGCCTGTTCAGCTCTGTGAGCACCCGCTTCGTTGATAACGCCGATTTGCATCCAGATAACGGGAATGCCCAGCTCAATCGAGGAGTCGATGACGGGGTCGGTATGGCTCGGTGCGAGAAACAGATCCGCCATGTCCACCGCTACTGGAATGTCTGCCAGGTTGGCGTATGCGGTTTCCCCCAGCACCGTCCTGCCAGCCAGCCTTGGGTTCACCGGAATCACCCGGTAGCCTCGGCTCTGCAGATAGGCCATCACCTCATTGCTGGGGCGGTTGGGTTTATCGCTGGCCCCAACAAGCGCTATGGTGCCAACATCGCGCAGGATAGAGTAAATTGTTGTTGGTGTACTGATTGGCATAATGCGTTCAACGTTGGTAGCGGTTTTGCGGGAACATAATACTCAAAGCTCGGAGTTTATATCTAAAAGCTTGCATATATTACTATCCCTGTTCAAGATTTTTGTCACCCTATCCCTTCCGGTAACTACTTAAAGGAACGAATTATGGCAACGCTGACAATGCTGGGAGTTGGCCACTCCGAAGCGCTCAAGCATTGGAACAATAATGCAATGGTGGAAGCGGGTGGTCGGAGATTATTGATTGACGCGGGCTATACGATTAAGTTTGCGCTTCAAGATCAGGGGTTGGGTCTGGCCGATGTACACGCGGTTTTTATTACTCATGCCCATGCCGACCATTGTTTTGGTCTGGAGCGATTAGGATACGAGTGCCGTTTTCAGCATGGTTTTCGTCCTACTCTTTATCTGCCGCCTGGAGTGTATGAGGAGCTGTGGGAGCATACATTGAAGGGTGTCATGGGGCAGGTTGGTGAGGGGCCTGCTGAGTTGGACGATTTCTTTGATGTGGTTTTGCTGGAAGACATGAGCTTTGAGTTTGAGGGCATCCAGTTTCAGCTGTTCCAGAATCAGCATACCCCGCAAAAGCCATCGTACGGCCTGTTTATCAACAACCACCTGATGTTCAGTGGCGATACACGGCCGATTCCTGATCTGGTCGAAAAATTCACTCCCCAGGTCATTCTTCACGATGCAACGCTGTCGGACTGGAATCCTGTTCATGCCTCGGTACGTGAACTCAGGGAAACCTATCCCTTTGAGGTGCGCCAACGCATGCATCTGATGAGTTACGAGGACAACTTTGAACAGCACCGGCTCGAAGTGGAAAGCGAGTTTGCCGGTTTCGTGAGGCAGGGACAGGAATTTGCGCTTTGACTGACGAATTGGTGTTTGCGCAGGTACTCCATTCGGATCTGAATGCCGGTCGCTTCCTTGTACTTGTGACGCACGATCAGCGTCTGTGTTACAGCCACTGGCGACCGTTTCAGCAGAAAGGGTTTCCAGCAGTGGCCGTTGGCCAAGGGTTCGAGGTGCGCCTGGGGAAGGATCGCCGGGACGGAGAGACCCTGGTGGTGCGCGAGGTGCTGACTCAATGCGCCCCTCCTGACATCACCGTGCGCAGCGATGGTCGTGAAGCACCAGCAGACGAACCGCGGCCTGTTGGGGAAGCCGAATTTCTGTCCGTCCTGGACGATTTTCATGGCGTCGTTGTCATCGCGAACAGAGTGCTGGATGGCTCTGAACAATCCGACATGAACGTGGCTGGATCGCTGGTATTGATCAACTGCCGGGTATTGGGAGACTTTCGTTGGATTCGTGCCAGGTTTGCCGGCAGCCTGTGGTGCCTGAACTGCAAATTCGACAATCATTTCAGTTTGAAGTCCGGGCACCTGAACGGCAGCGTACTGATGTTTGGTTGTGATTTCAGCGGTGCGGGAGGGGTTTCCTTCCGTGGGCTACAAGCCTGCTCGTTGCTGATGGAGTTTGGCACTCGTGGCAGTGATGACATGCTCTGGCTTAACGAGATGACGTTGACAGGATGCTTGGCACTCAACGGTACCTTTGATGCTCCGGTTCAACTGATGGCGATTCAGGATGATGCGCCTGTGAATACGTCGCCTTCTCTGGGGCAGGTTTTTATCGGCCGTCAAAGCTATCAGGCCGAACAGCTCAGCAAAAACAGCTTCAATGGCGGGTTGCATATCGCTGGTTACACGGTATCTGGTGATATCGAGATTCATCGTACTCACCTGCAACACCTACGGCTTACCGACATAGAGACAAACACACTTCTGGTGCAAGATTGCGAGTTGGTTGCAGATTTTTGTATGGATCGGATTCAGGTGATGAATGAGGACGCCGGTATTGCCATCCGGGACACATTGGTTGGGCGTCGCCTGAAGATAACGGGGCGCCATTTGCGTGGGCGCTGCAGTTTGAACGGCTCCTCGGTGGGCCAGGCTTGGATAGTGGAACTGGAAGCGCCAGAGGAGGGTACGCCAAGTGTGGATCTGACACGTTTTCATGCTGACCAGGCGTGGTTTGATCCGATCTCGCTGATCTACGGGCCCACTCAACGACGTCGTGCCATGACCCCGCCCCCTTTTGGTTTGCTGACGCGGGCCGATGTCAGTAATCCGGGCGAGGATGATCGCCGCCACCTGGCAGAAGCCTACACGCAGTTCAAAAACTGGATGTCTGCCACAGGGCATTTGCGTGAAGAGGATCATGCATTTTTCCATATGCGGCACTATAAAGAGGCAAGTCGCTCACGCCGTTATTTGCTTGGTGGTATGTTTGGCTGGGGGATACGTCTTCGCAACATTCTGGCGGCAGCGTTGATGATATCCTTGATGTTTTCAGCCATGTTTGTGGCACTGGGCGTTGGGTCTGGTGAGGCGGTCATGCTGAGCCTCCAGAGTTTTATCAGCAGCTTTTATGGCAACTGGAGCAGCCCCACCCCTCCTGCTACCGGGATCATGTCAATACTGGTAACGCTAGAGTCGATGATCGGTGTGCTCTTCGTGACCGTACTTGTTGGTGCATACATCCGAAAACTGCTGAGATAACCTGATCATGTGGTATCTGTGTGGGTTGGGCAGCAACATCAGGCCCGAGACGAATTTGGCAATCGCCATTGACCGATTGCTGGCCGATTATGGCTCACTGTGGCTTTCGCCAGTGATTTCCACGTTTCCCGAGGGTATTGATACCGAGCGATCGTTTCTCAATGCACTGGTCATTGTATTTAGCCCGCAATCCCCGCTGCATCTTAAAAGCAGCTTTAACCATCTGGAGGAAACTCTCGGGCGTGATCGCTCTGATCCGCTCAGTAGCCGCAAGGACCGAACCATTGATATCGATATTCTCGAGCACAGTGACAACGGATTTTTTAGCGGGCAGCAGATTGGCGAGCGTTACTATCGGGACTTATTCAACGACAGGTTTGATGCGTCATTCCTGTCTACGATTACCGTGCGCGGCCATTCCCTGGGCAAGACGCCGACCACCATCTACCGGAATTTGTGCGCCAGTGATGAAATCGTTGTCCAGCAAGGCCAACAATTGAATAACCACGGCGTCAAATCCACCCTCGCAGGCCAGTAACGTTTCCGACATCACCTGTTGTCTCTGGTTTTCGGTATGACGAGGCAGGAAACCAATGGGGCCCGGCATGATGGCATTCACCCTGACGGTCGGCGCCAGTAGCGCCGCGTAGCTGAGAGTGGCATTGGCAAGCGCCGCCTTTGATGCGCAATACGCTGCGTAGTGTGGGTTGGGTCGTTCAGTGAATATATCCGTTATGTTCACGATCAGAGACGGTCGCTGATGTTCCTGGGCAGCCATCTCCAGATGTTTCGCGAGCCCATCCATTAACTGTATTGCCGCCGTGCAGTTGATTTGAAACAGGCGCGCTGCTTGTATGACCCGCGCCTTTAGGTCCGGGGCGTCCGGTTCAAACTCTGAGGCGTTGTTTATCAACAAACTGATAGTGGCAGTTTGTTGCGCAACTTCGTCGATTGCGGCCTGAAGCGACACGGGATCACAGAGATCAACTGCGATTGCGGTCGCACCACGTCGGACAAGATCTTCAATATCGACGGTATGGGTGCGATAGAGGGCAACAACCTGAAAGCCTCGCTGAATCAGGGCGTCGCTTATATGGTAACCAAGTCTGCGCCCGGCACCGGTGACCACAGCAACTGGCTTAGTTGTCATGCGCTCAGTTCCGTTGATTCAGAAGTTGGAGGAATTCGGCCCGCGTAGCTTGTGACTTGCGAAATGCGCCGAGCATCACCGATGTTTTCATCCTCGAGTTTTGCTTCTCCACACCACGCATCATCATGCACATGTGTTGGGCTTCGATAACCACAGCAACGCCGTTGGCATCGGTTACGGATTCTACGGCTTCCGCAATCTCGCGGGTCAGATTTTCCTGGATCTGCAGGCGACGGGCGTACATATCGACAATGCGAGCAAACTTAGACAGGCCAAGCACCTTGCCCTGTGGCAGGTAGGCAATGTGGCACTTCCCGATAAACGGCAGCATATGGTGCTCACACATGCTGTACAGCTCTATGTCCTGAATCACCACCATTTCATCCATGGCGGACTCGAAAACCGCGTTATTGACCAATGTATCCAGGCTTTGCTTGTAACCCTGCGTCAGGAACTGCATAGCCTTGGCTGCCCGTATGGGGGTGTCCTGAAGTCCCTCGCGATCAGGGTTTTCGCCCATGCCTGCAATGATCTGCTGAAAATGGCTGGCCAGGTCGTCGAGCTTGTTGGTCATAGTCGCTTCCGGTTAAATGAGTCAGTTCAGGGCGAAAGCTTAAGGGAATTTGCCCGTGTCCTCCAGATTTACGACCACACAGGGTGAAAAGACCACCCCGGAACGCTCAGGTTCGCAAATTGTCGGACCAGATCTGGCGAGGGCGGTTGGTTTGATTTAAAGTTTCAATTTCAGGCTGGTTTCAGGAAACCGCAATGGAACAGGTAATACCGGGAGTTCGGGGTGCCGCCCCCGGCGCAGGGACTGCGACACTGGAATGGTGGCAACAGGAAGGTAAGTGGTTTTCCTACGGCGGCCACGCTATCTTCAGCAGAATGGCGGGCCAGGGTGATCCCGTGGTACTGCTGCATGGATTTCCAACGGCCAGCTGGGACTGGAGCCGGCTGTGGCCAATGCTGGTGCAACATCACACCTTATTCACCCTCGACATGCTGGGCTTCGGTTTTTCCGATAAGCCGGCACTTTACGACTACAGCATCGAAGATCAGGCTGACATGTTCGAAGGTTGGATCGCTGGCCTGGGACTGAAGAGCGTTAGTCTGTTCGCCCACGATTATGGCTGCAGCGTGGCCCAGGAACTGCTGGCCAGGGATCAGGAAGGGCTTTTGCCTTTCACCATCGCCCGGGTCGGCTTTCTTAACGGGGCCCTGTTTCCGGAAGTTCACAGCCCGCTTTTGATCCAGAAACTCCTGGGCAGTCCTCTCGGTGGCCTGATCAGTCGCGGGCTCACCCGTCGTACCTTCGAACGCAACTTCCGGCGCCTGTTCGGCCCGGAAAACCCGCCGTCGCGGAAAGATATGGATGATTTCTGGTACCTGTTGACCTACAACAATGGCCGGGGAATTCTGCACAATCTGATCCATTTCATGGAAGAGCGCCGTTGCCACCGTAATCGCTGGGTGGGTGCCCTGCAGGAAGCAGAACAGCCAATGAGGCTGATCTCAGGAATTGCGGACCCGGTGTCCGGTTCCGCCATGGCGAGGCGTTACCGGGAGTTGGTGCCGAACGCGGATGTGGTGAGTCTTCGCAATGTCGGTCACTATCCTCATTTTGAAACGGCCGGCGAGGTATATCGGGCGTGGCGGGACTTCTGCAAGCAGCAGGCGTAACCCTGCTGTGGTTACAGGTCGGTGGCCAACGTCGTGTGGTCAGCGTCCTCTGGTGAGCCTTCGTGCAGCCTTCGGGCGGCGCTGACCACTTGGTTGCGGCCTCTCGCTTTGGCTTCGTAAAGTGCCTGATCCGCGCGGTTCAACCAGACTGACCAGGTTTCACCCTTGCCCACTTCCGCCACACTCGCGCTGGCCGTGATCTGTATGCCTTCCACGAATGGGCGTGCACTGATGCTCGTCAGCAATTCCCGTGCGACTTTGTCAGCATCCTTCTGGCGGGTTTCCGGTAGTACTAGCATGAATTCCTCCCCGCCAATACGGAACAGGCGGTCGCTCTCTCTCAGTCGCCTGCTGATCCGCTGTGTCAGCTCCTGCAAAACCTTATCACCGGCCAGATGGCCCCAACGATCATTAATCATCTTGAAGTAATCCAGGTCCAGCAGTATGAGACTGGACACTCGTTCATATCGCTCACGCATCTGGATCTGTCCATTGAGGATGTCGGCCAATTGCGAACGATTGAAACAACCAGTCAGGGGATCGGTGGTGGCGAGGCGCGTCAGTTCGACCTGCAGACGGCCCACCAGCCAGGCGAAGATCATCACGAACAGGCAGGTCAGACCGAGGGAAAAGGTGATGCGCCAGAAATCCGCTTCCGGAAACTTGATAAACGACACGACGGACATACTGACTAAAAACACGATATTACTGGCGGTGGCCTCCTTCAACGGAAGCAAGAAAAACAGCGCGGCGGCGGCCGGGTAAGCCCAGTAGAGCCCGGCGTGGCCATTGATCAGGGTGGAGTACACAGCGCAGACCACCGCCAATGTTGGGAACAGGCGCCCCTGGAGAAAATAGATGCCGCGGAACCGAAGGAACGCAATAACGGCCACTGCGTTCAGGCAAAACAGAACCAGAAGTAATGCCAACAAAACATTGCCCTTTTGCCATTGCACCATCACTAATGGAGCGACGGCAATAAAAGCCCAGAAATGCAGGTGATAAACGATCTGACGCTTGAAACCGAGTACTGCGAGGGTGGGGTTGGTGGCCAGGTTGTCTGTAGTGGCAAGAGGATTCACAGCATACTCCCGCTGTTTGTGGTGGGCCCGCACTCCTTGATCCAGGCTTTTTCAAAGTCTAGCACGACCTTCGCGGGAAGGTAGTTGGTTTTACACCTTTCAATGGGCGAGAATCGCGCTCTGGCTGCCGGGAGTCCAGTTCGCTAAACTGGCGGGCTCGGAACAAGGAGCCGTTATGAGCGCAGTACACACCCGTTCTCCCGCATTGACCATACGCGCCGGCCGCCGTGCTTTTGAGCGGTTGCGGGAGCAACCGTTCGCGGCGGGCGACGTGCACGTCATCCCGGGCGCGGCGGGTGGCCCCAAGGCGTTGGGTATTTCCGGCCTGGATAAAGCCATCTTTGGGGACTTTCTGCCCAGGGCGCCACAAGAGCGCTCGCTGATTGGCTCTTCCATTGGCAGTTGGCGATTTGCAGCGGTGGCCTCGACGGATGACCCCAAGGCGCAGCTGGCCCGGCTGGCGGACCTCTACACATCCCAGCGCTTCTCCAAAGGCGTCAGCATGGCGGAAGTCAGCCGCAAGAGTGTGTTGTTTCTGGAAGAACTACTGGGGGGCCATGAGAACCATATTCTCAATCATCCCTGGTACCGCCTGAACGTTGTTGTGGTTCGCAGCCGCGGCATGCTGGAGCACGATACCAGGGGGCGCCTCAGCCTGGGCCTGATGAATGCCATCAGTGCCAACATGGTCAGCCGCCGACATCTGGGCCGGTTCATGGAGCGGGGCATCATCCATGATGCGCGAGTGAAAGCGCCCCTGGCCAAACTGGTGGATTTCCCCAGCCATGAAGTGCCGTTGAGCCGCGATAATCTGATGCCAGCGCTACTCGCGTCTGCGTCCATACCCATGGTGATGTCCGGCGTCCGTAACATTCCTGGCGCCCCTGATGGGTTATATCGGGATGGCGGCCTGCTGGATTACCATCTTGACCTGCCGTACCAACAGCCTGGGGTGATCCTCTATCCCCACTTCACAGATAAGGTGGTTCCAGGCTGGTTCGACAAAACCCTGCCCTGGCGCCGAGGCGATGCCACTCGACTGCAGGATGTGCTGTTGGTGTCACCCTCCCCGGAATACCTGGAATCCCTGCCAGACCGGAAACTGCCGGACCGGAAGGACTTCGAGCGCTACATCGGAAACGACGCTGGCCGCGAGCGGGCCTGGCGCAAGGCGATTGCCGAAAGTGAACGATTGGGCGATGAGTTTATGGAATTGGTGGAATCCGGCCGTCTGAAGGACGTCATGCGGCCTCTGGATGGGAAGCGCTGAGCGCGGGCAATAAGCTCCGCTTTGACTATACTGCCCTTGAATACAAAAGAATAAAGCGGGGGCTGACCAATGACTGATGAGAAGCCGGAAATTCCCAGAACCACGCCGTGTTCAGTGCTGGTCGAGGGCGGCAAGAATTACTTCTGGTGCGCCTGTGGCCGCAGTAACAGCCAGCCATTCTGCGACGGCTCCCACAAGGGAACAGGATTTACGCCGGTTAAATACACGGCCGAAAAGAAAGAATGGGTGTGGTTCTGCGGCTGCAAGCACACTGGCAACCCGCCGTTGTGCGATGGCACCCACAAAACCCTGGATCAGGGTGCCTGAATACCGGGCTGGAGGCTTAGCCGATAACCGCTGAAACCGTGTAGCGTGTCCTGCAGCGCCAGTACTCTTAGCGTAACAGAGACCTGGCGATCGTCGGCATCCAACAGCTTCAGGTCGATACGCTGTATTTGTCGCTCCTGGCGGGACGCCTGCAGGGTTCTGAGGAAGTTTTCCACGTAGGCCGGGTCGACCAATTGCTCAAATGGGGTACCTGCCAGGTCCGCCGGTGCCCTCTTCAGAAGGTCCACCACCTGGGGTGAAATGTATCCGGTCAGTGCCTTTTCATCCAGCTCACAGATCGTTGCGCCGGAAAGGGCGACCAGGTCCCGGCTGCGTTGTTCGCTGTCATTTAATGCCTGCCGCAGGATCGATTTTTCAACCTGCATGTTGTTCAGTTGTTGTTCATACCCGTGGGATACTTTTTCGACGTTGCGGTAGTGGCTTTGCCAGCGGCGGATGCGCAGGCACAGGAAAACCACCACCACCGTCGCCAGCACCGTGATCACCAGCCCTGCGAGCCAGATAAAACGGAACGAGCGGTGGGCAGGTTGCGCCAGGAATCCGGAATCCGGCAGTGTGGTTACCAGCCAGCGATACTCTCCAATTGCGACTTCAGAGCGCAATGACTTGGAACGGTCCGGACTTTCCGCGCGGGTAGCCTGGAACAGCGGGGTTTTGGTATGTCTATCCAGAGTATCCACGCGTAAATTGAGCGTGCCGGGCACCGAACCCTTGAATACGGTTGTGAGCCAAAGCTCAGCCGGGGTAGTGTGGTTGATGGTCCTGGTTGGCGAAACGCCGTCTGTGTAGAGCGGTGGAAGCTCGTCGTACCCACGTAAGCGGGCGACGAGTGTGTTGTGCTGCTTGCGGTATACCTGCTCGGCGAGTGAACGCGATTGCTCTTCGAGCGCCTGCGCCGTCAGGCCGGTAACAACAAGGCCGGCGAACAATACCAGCAGGGGCGCCCACAGGTGTGGCAACGCAATAACGTGTCCTGTCCCTGTCAATCGGGGGCTTTCCATAGGTTGATCCATAACCGGTGGCGAACGTGTGGGGGACTTCCTGTTCCTATACTTTAGACCACTGCTCGCGCCCTGAAAAACTTTACTCCGGAATCCTCTAATGTCATCTCTGGAGCTGCCGTGCCGAACCGTACACCAGCAGGAATACGGCAAAACCCGTCACCACCACCGAGGGGCCGGCCGGTGTATCCAGGTGCCAGGACATCGTAAGCCCACCACTGACGGCGATAAAACCGAACAGCATGGCCAGGACCACCATATGTTCGGGGTTGCCGGCCAATCGTCTGGCGGTGGCAGCCGGAATGATCAGTAATGCGGTGATCAGCAGGACCCCGACAATCTTCATGGCCACTGCTATCACGATGGAAAACATCAGCATCAGCACCAGCCGCAGACGTTCAACCGGTATGCCCTCAACCCGCGCCAGTTCCTCGTGAATGGTGCTCATCAGCAGACCGCGCCAGAGCACAGTCAATAACGCCAGAATCAGGATGGCACCGCCGTATATCCACAACAGGTCGTTTCGGCTCATGGCCAGCAGGTCCCCAAACAACAGGCCCGTCAGATCCACTCGAATGTCGGGCATGAAGCTAAGTGTGACCAGGCCGATGGCCAGGGCACTATGGGCGAGGATGCCCAGCAGGGTATCGGTGGCCAGAGTCTTGCTGCGAGAGAACAGCACCAGGGCAATCGCCAGGACCACGCAGGTCACGATAACCCCCACATTCAGCGGAACACTGATCAAAAAACTCAGGGCAATGCCCAGCAATGCCGAGTGCGCCAGAGTGTCGCCGAAATAGGCCATCCGCCGCCACACCACGAAGCAGCCCAGCGGACCGGCGATCAGGGCGACACCGAGACCGCCAATCAGCGCCCGCCAGAAAAAGTCGCCGAGCACGGCATCAATGATGGGCATGGGAGCACTCCGCGTGGTCGTCGTGGTCAGCGGACACCACATCGCCATGAAGGTCGTGGCTGTGGTTGTGGTGGTGATGGTATACCGCGAGGCTTTCTGCCACCGGACGACCGAAGGTTTCGATAAAGGCGGGATCGTGGGAGATATCCGCCGGATACCCGCTGCAGCAGACATGCTGGTTCAGGCAGATAACCTTGTCAGTGGCAGCCATGACCAGGTGCAGATCATGGGAGATCATGATCACGCCGCAGTTCAGTTCGTCCCGCAGGCTACGGATCAGCTCATAGAGCGAGGCCTGGCCATTGATGTCCACGCCCTGGGCCGGTTCGTCCAGAACCAGTAGATCTGGCCTGCGAGCCAGCGCCCTCGCGAGCAGCAATCGCTGCTTTTCGCCACCGGACAATCGATGAACCGAGGCGTCGAGCAAATGTTCCACACCGGTCTTGGTCAGCGCTTCAACGCACTCCTGTTGTGATCGGCCACTGAGCAGCATGAACCGCTTTACGCTGAGTGGCAGTGTTGTCTCCAGTGTCAGGTGCTGGGGCACGTAACCGATGGTGAGCCTGGGGGCGATGGTCAGGGTGCCGTCCGAAACTGGCTGGATGCCCAGTATCGCCTTGATCAGTGTGGTCTTTCCGGCGCCATTGGGGCCGATAATGGTGATGATATCCCCGCGCTGAACCCGTAGGTCTACATGGTCCACCACGGGACGGTCATCGAAATTGACGGTTAGTTGGTGTAGCTCTACCAAGGCATCAGTCATGGGCAGTGTCCGATGCGCAGCCGGGGCAAGTGCCGGATACCTCGATGGTCATATTGTCCGGCTGGAAAGCCTCGTCCGCCGCAGCGTTCTTGACGGCATCGGACACGCCGGGCGCCGTCAGTTCCAGCACGTTGCCGCAACAACGGCAGATCAGGAACAACCCATGGTGGTTTTTATCCGTGTGAGTGCAGCCGACGAATGCGTTCAGTGACGCAATCCGGTGAACAAGGCCATGCTGCTGTAGAAAATCCAGTGCGCGGTACACCGTGGGGGGCGCGGCGTTATGACCATCTGTCGCTAGCACGGCAAGCACGTCGTAGGCACCTAGTGGCTTGTGGGATTGCCAGATAAGTTCCAGCACCCGCTCACGGGTAGGTGTCAGGCGGGCATTGTGCTGCTGACAGATGGTTCGGGCCTCTGTCAGCGCCTGAGCGACACAGGCGTCATGATTGTGCGGTCGATAGGGAAGAGCGCTGGGTGACATGGGCACTGTCCTGTAGAATTTGCAACATTATAACATTAGCAAAAGACAGTGCCAGGTATGATGGGAGTGTTGATCGCCGGTGAGTGCTAGCGGGAAGCCTCCAGCGCTAATGACTCAAGGTAGCCGAGGTCGGGAATGAAGGCGGTTTCGCCTTCGAGTTCAACCGCCATCAGGTCGGCGGGGCCGGTGTCGCCGTCAATCTTCTTCAACTGATCTTCGGTCAGGCGCGTCTGGCTGGGGATACCCTGGGTGACCAGCGCCATAAAGGGGACCGAGTTATGGTGATCACCGATGGTGTTCAGTATGACGATTCGGCCCCGATTGCCACCGGGCACGGTCAGCCTGCCGCCATTTGCGGCATCGTAGGAGATCACCGGCAAGTTCAGGCCTCGCCAATCAAGCTCGCCCACCAGCCACTCAGGCGAATGCGCAGCGGGGTCGGAGCTGGCGAAGTCCACCACTTCCGCAATCGACACGTTAGGCAGCAGCAATTGCTTCTCGCTCATCGGTATCATGACGCAGGGCAGGGTTTGGCTGTTATCGTTCATCACTCATATCCTCAGGCGGAATCCCTTTTTTGCCGGCCTTTGAGCAGGCAGGATTCTTCAATCGTTTTGACGAGTTCGCGGGCGAGCTGTTCCGGCGTACCACAGTATACGGAACATCCGGTTGCTGCCACGGAATCCGGCATGGAACTGTTACCGCAACTGCTGCTCTCCTGGACCCATATGCGGCTACCATAGGCTTTCAGCAGAGGCGCGGCAATGGCACCATCGTTGCCCATACCGGAAAAGATAATGGCATGGCATCGGGCACCGTAATGGTCGCCGATGTTCAGCAGTACCTGGTCAATGGAGGGGCCATAGGGGCCGGGCCAGGGCGTCTCCCTTTCCTTGAGCGCACCGCTGTCGTCCAAAGTCCACTCGTGCTCCACCGGCATCAGCACAACGTCGCCATTGTGAACACGATACCCTGTTTCAGCCCCTTTGAGCTGGTAGTGTGCGTGACGGCCCAGCACGCGAGTCAGCACGTCGGTGAAGTTGTTGTCGATGTGTTGGGCATAGATAAAACCCACTGGCAACCCCGATGGCAGGTTGTCCAGGAAGGTTTTCACCGCGGCCGGGCCGCCCAGTGACGCCCCTAGAATCCAGACCTCCTCAGCCGGCAGGTCTGCTGAGGCCGGCTGGATCCAGTGAGGCAGTTTGGGAGAGGTCTCCGATTGCGGTTGTTCGGTGGCCAACTCTTCAATAGCGGCCGCGGAATCCAGCTTTTCCAGATGCCCCAGGGACTGCTCCAGCTTGTCCAGCAAGCGGCGTTCCCAGCGGAAATACTCAGTGGTGCCCGGTTTTGGAGCAGGGTCGAGGCCAAACAGAACGGGTGCTTCGGTGTTCTCTAGCAGATGGTCAAACAGCACCGGGTGATCGGCTTCGTCTTCCAGAGTAATCAACCACAGGCTGGCATCCGGGAATTCAGAGTAGCCCTGCAGACGATCCGGGTCTCCGGAAAAGCAAACGTCCAGGCCAAACCTGGACGAGGCTTCCTGCAGGCGGTGGCGCTGAAGGACAATATCCGAGACGATACCGACCGCTGGCCGTCCTGGCTGGCCGGTCATCACTGATTCCTGGTCAGCCGCGTGATGGTGTCAAGCAGCTCGGTCTCCTGGAAAGGCTTGCCGAGGTATTCGTTGACACCAATGGCCAGCGCTCGCTCGCGGTGTTTTTCTCCGGTACGGGAGGTAATCATGCAGATTGGCGTGTCCCGCAGGTTGTCATCGTGGCGCACAAAGCTTGCAACCTCGAAGCCGTCCATCCGGGGCATTTCGATATCGAGCAGGATAATATCCGGCTTGTGGTCCTGCAGTTGGGCGACCGCATCCAGGCCGTCTTTGGCCGTGACCACCTCCATACCGTTACGCTCCAACAGGCGAGACGTTACCTTGCGCACTGTTACCGAGTCATCGACCACCATTACCACAGTAGACTGTTCCTCGTGGCGCGATGCTTCTTTCGCCTTTTCGAGGTTTGCCAGGCGCTGGCGCTCGGAGAGGATGTCGGAACGGATCATCGCCGGCAGGTCAAGGATCACGACCACGTTACCATCACCCAGGATGGTGGCACCGGACACACCCCGGACGGTACTGAACTGCGGCCCAAGCGACTTAACCACGATTTCGCGGCTACCCATCAGGCTATCCACCTGCAGGGCCATGGGCTGTTCGGCACCCCGCACCAGGATGACCGGCAGCGGCAGGGCCTGACCTTGAAGCTTGGGATGGTGATCACTGTTAAGCAGGCTGCCCAAATACTGCAGGCGGTACTGTTGGCCAGCGTATTCATACATTGGTGCATCGGGCTTGTAGTATTCCTCAAGCTCGTAAGTGCTCACCCGAACGATGCCTTCGATGGTATTCAATGGGATGGCGTAGAAATCCTCGCCGGTGGAGACCATCAGTGCGCGGTTGACCGATACTGTGAACGGTAATCGAACGGTAAAGACGGTGCCTTTGCCAACGGTGGAGTCGATGTCCAGGCTGCCGCCTAGCTGCTTGATCTCGCTGGCAACCACATCCATGCCCACGCCACGGCCGGAAATCTGGGTAACGGCCTGGGCGGTGGAGAAACCGGGTTGCAGGATGAACTGCAGGATTTCCCGCTCGCTCAGGTCCTCGTCCTTGGCCATCATGCCCTGGCGAATGGCCTTGTCGCGAATGACCTGAGCGGGGATGCCCGCACCATCGTCGATCATCCGCAATACCACATCGCCGCCTTCCCGGGTCAGCGACAGCGTCACTTCGCCAGTTTCCGGCTTGCCGGCCGTCTTACGGTCGGCCGGCTTTTCGATGCCGTGGTCCAGCGCGTTACGCAACATGTGCTCCAGCGGTGCGATCATGCGCTCGAGGATATTGCGGTCCATTTCCCCTTCCGGGTTGCGGACATCAAACTCGACTTTCTTGCTGAGCTCGCCGCTGATCTGGCGGACAATCCGGCGCAGTCTGGGCACCATGGAGGCAAACGGAATCATCCGGGTCTTCATCAGACCTTCCTGAAGCTCCGTGTTGATCCGCGATTGTTGCACCAGCAGGGTCTCGGTATCCCGTACCCGGTCAGACAGGGTTTCCCTCAGGTCCGCAAGGTCAGACGATGACTCCGTCAGGGCCCGTGACAACTGCTGGATGGCGGAATAGCGGTCCATCTCCAGCGGGTCGAAGTCGTCGCCGTAATCCGGGCCGTGCTCTTTCTCCGCGCGGAACAGAATCTGGGTCTCGGTCTCGATTTCCATCCGGCGCAGCTGCTCGCGCAGACGCTCGATGGTGGCGGCCATTTCGTCCAGGTTGTGGCTGAAATCGCTGGTCTGCTGCTCCAGTCGACCACGGGTAATACTGGTTTCACCGGCCAGGTTAACCAATTCGTCCAGCAGCGGCGCGGAGACCCGGATGGTTTCCTGAGGCGCGCGCTGGGCGGCAGCCGCTTTCGCGGGCGTCTTGGAAGGAACCTTGTTGGGTTTGGGCGCGGGTGCGACTGGTTTTTCCGGTTTGGCAGGCGCTTCCGCTGCCGGCTCCTGGGTTTTCGGCAATTCCTCTGTTTTTGCGTGCGGTTTGGTGGGCTCTGGAACAGCGCCTGTGTCTTCAAAGCGCTGACGGATATCGCCCACCAGCGCCACAATCGCGTCGTGGTCACTGGTAATGGCTTGCCAGGCCTCGTCGCCCGGGGTATTACCGCCCAGGTCGATCAGCCGCGTTTCCAGCGCGTGGGCCTTGTCGCCCAGCTCGACAAGCTGCGACAGCCGAGCGCCACCTTTCAGGGTGTGGAGGGCCCGCTGGGCTTCCTGATTAAAGTGATGGTTAGCCGCATCCTTACGCCAGTCGTCCAGTAACTGCTCCAACTGATCGAGGATCTCGCCGGCCTCTTCCAGGAAAATCTCCAGGACTTCGGCATCGACGGTTTCGCCCTCTGCAGAGGGTTCAGTCTGAGCGGCGGGCGCGGACAGCTCGTCACCGGAGACTTTGTGGGCGTCGTTCAGTGCTTCAACCAATACCACGTCCGAAGCGGGCTTGTTGCCCTCTTCCAGACTGGTGAGCATGGTTTTCAGAGTGCCATGCGCTTTTTCACTGAGTTCCAGCAGGATTGACTGATTGCTGGAACCGGCGATCAGAGGGTCCAGGGCATCAGACCAGGCCTCGGCCAGATCGGCAATCGGGTCGACATCGGACAGGCGAGCGCCGCCTTTGAGTGTATGCAGCTCCTGCTGCAACTGGGTAACGCCAGCCAGCTCTTCGGGCTCTTCGCGCCACTGGGCCAGGCATTCGCCGATTGCTTCGTGAATCTCCAGGCCCTCGTCGAGGAAGATGCCAACCAGGTCATCGTCGGAGGCCTCTGCAATAGCGTCTGTGACCGATGCCGGTTGTTCGTCGGCTGCGGGTGCCTCGTCGACAGTTTCCGGTTCTTCCGCAGGTTCTTCAAGTTCCGCGGATGGTTGTGGCTTGCCAGAGAGGATGGCTTCGACCTTGGCCACCAGTTCTGTTGCCGGCGGGCAGGGTTTCTGGGTGGCAACCTGTTCAACCATTTGTGCCAACCGGTCGTGGCAGGCAAATAGCAGGTCGTTCATGTCGTTGCTGGCGTCAAGCTGGCCTTCGGCGACCTTCTCGAACAAATCTTCAAGAACATGGGTCAGGTCGCCAATGGCATCGACACCTGCCATGCGGGCACCGCCTTTGAGGGTGTGCACATCGCGTTGCAGCTCCGCCGCCACGTCGCGATTGTTGATGTCCTCACTCCAGGTATGTAACGCGCTGCCGGTGGAGTTGATCAGGTCGTAGGCTTCTTCCAGGAAGATGCCGATCAGTTCCGGATCCAGGTGAGACAGGTCGGTGGCATGTTCCTCTTCAGGTTCCTCCGCCGTGGTTTCTGGCTCTTCGGTCTCATCCTCTTCCAGTTCGGCCAGCGGAATCTCGTCATCGTCTTCCGGTTCAGCGTCCTGCTGTCTGACATCGGTCACTGGCCTGGAGCCCGTGGCGCTGTCCATGTAGGCATGGATTTCACTGATCAGGTCCGGCGCCGGGCGCGGTGGTTCCTGTTGCTCGAGAGCATCGACCATGCCAGCCAGTCGGTCATGAGAGCGGAATAACAGGTCGGAAAGCTCTCCGGTAACGGCAAGCCGTTGCTCGGTCAGTCCTTCAAACAGGTTCTCCAACTCATGGGAAAGATCACCCACCGGCTGAATATCTGCCAGGCGAGCACCGCCTTTGAGGGTATGCAGGTCCCGTTGTAAAAGGCGTAAAAGATCCAGGTTCTCAGTGCTGTCGCTCCAGCTTTGCAAGGCGTCGGCGGTGCTGTCGATCAGGTCACGGGCTTCTTCAAGGAAGATCTCCGCCAGTTCCTGATCCATATCTTCATCGGTTTCCGCCAGTGGTGGCATCTCACCACTGGGTTCCGCGGCATCTTCCGCCTCGGCCTCCAGGCTGCGATCGATCTCTTCCAGATCCCCGGTGAACTCCTGTTCAAACGCATCCGGGCCATTGTCTGCGGGCGTCTGGGGAGCCAATATTTCCAGGTTGGCAATCAGATCGGCGTTGGCCTCGGTCGCAAGCCCGGCCGCTACCTGATCCATCATGTTGATCAGGTGCTCATGGCCTGCGCGTACACTATCGAAGAAAGGTGAATCGGGAACGAAATCGGGGTTTGAAGCGCGCTCGTAAACCTGTTTAAGGGCACCCGACAGTTCGGCAACGTCGCCCAGCCCGGCGTCCTGTGCGCCTTCGGTGAGTTGGTGCAATTCCCTGCGCAGCGTTTCCAGGGCGGAGGTTGCTTCGGGGTTTTCCGCCCACTCGTCAAGAATCCGGTCGGCATCCAGCAGGATATCCAGGCCTTCATTCAGGAACAATTGAACCAGTTGTGGGCGGGCATTCTCTTCCGGATCGTCGGTCCGGGAGCCATCGCCACGAAGGGTGGCATTGCTGACCTGTTCCAGTTTTGCCAGGAAGGTTTCGGTGCCCGGTAGGTCAGCTTGGGGATTCTCCCGGATCTGGCCAAGGCCCTGAGTCAGGAAACGACAGGTATCGCCGATCAGACTTATAACGTCGCGATCGGCACGTTTGTTTCGTGCCCGGGCTTCCTTGACGAAGCGTTCCAGAGGCGTAATTACTGTCGCAATGGGTGCGATACCGGCGGTGTGCGCACTGCCCTTGAGGGTATGAAGCGCGCGTGACAGGTCGTCAGTATAGGCAACGCTTGCTTTGTCGCCTGCGGCGTCGAGGAAGTCCTGCAGGGTTTGCAGGTGGGTTTCGGTCTCGCTCTCGAAAATATCCAGCAACACTGGATCGACGACGGCATCCTCTTCTGCAGCTGTCAGTTCTGGCTCGGCTTCGCCGCTCACGGTTTCTGACTGTGGCTCAGACGGAGGCATGGTGCTGGTATCTGGAATTTCGCCGCTTGCCAGGGCATCGGCGCGTGCTTCCATGCTCGATGTGTCGCGGGAGGGGGGCTGGCGTTTCTCGAAATCGTCGACCAACTCGGGCAGGGCTGCAGTAACGTCTTCCAGCAGCGCCGCGATATCGTCATTCATGAAAATACTGCCGTCAATCACGCGGTTCAGCATGTTCTCGACAGACCAGGCCAGTTCGCCGACAACCAGCGCACCAACCATCCGACCACTTCCTTTAAGAGTATGGAAAGCGCGCCGGACTTCCGAGAGCGCCGTGCGGTCATCGTGCTGACGCAGGAGCATTGGAAGGTATTCGCGAACGGTGTCCAGCACCTCGCCGGCTTCTTCAATGAAAATTTCGAGGATTTCATCGTCGATCAGGTCATCCCCGAACTCAGCCTCTGGTATGGACTGTTGCCCGGCATGGGCGGCTTCGCCGTCATTGTCACCGTCGATTACGGGTAGCTCTTCATCCACTGCACCGGTTTCTTCCGATACGCTGTCGATGTCGGTTTTTCGCGTGGTCGACAGAGCTTCAGCGCGTTCAATCAGCTCGGCAACTTCGCCATCGGCCTGTCCGCCACGGAAATCGTTGATCAGCGAGGGAATTCGGGTGTTGACGTCATCAATCAAACCGAACATGTCGTCGGTGGGCCGGAGTGTCTGGTCGATCACCCGGTTGAGCAGGTTCTCCACGGACCAGGCCAGCTCACCGATGCTGGTTGCGCCCACGAGCCGGCCACTGCCCTTAAGAGTGTGGAACGCGCGGCGGACTTCAGTCAGTGCGTCGCGATCATCGTGGTTCTGACGCAGGCGAGGATAGAATTCGTTGATCGTTTCCAGAACTTCTTCGGCTTCCTCGATAAAAATGCCTAGGATTTCGTCATCCAACAGTTCTTTATCAGAGCTCTTGGATTCGGCTTCGACCGACTCGACGGGTACTTCCGCGTCAACAACCGGTACTTCGTCGGCGGTCGGATGTTTCCAGGTGGGCTCTTCGCCAACCGGAAAGCCGAGGGAGTTCAGGCTGGCCTCGGCAACCCCGAGCACACTCTCGTTGTCGCTTATGCCCTCGGCAAGCCGCTCCAGATAGTATTCAATACTGGTAATGGCGTCGGCCAGTGTATCGAGCTGTTTCCAGTCCGGAACCTGCTTGCCCCCCAACAGTACGTCGGTGATGTAACGTTCGGCCGAGGCGAGCATGTCGGCCACGCGATCAAGGGGAATCAAGCTCAGGCCACCACGGATGCTGTGCAGTAGGCCGGGAACGTGTTCAATTTCACCGGTTTCCCATTGGGAAGCGATGAAATTGACGATGGCCGTTTTCACCTGCTCCAGCGTATTGCGGGATTCCCGCAGCAGAGCGCTGCTGGCTTCACCCAGTTCGCGGGAACCAAGGTTGATGGTTTGGGTGTCGTCACCAGTGACATCCGATTCCGACTGTCGGTCGCCGTCGAGGCCAGCCAGGCTGGCTTCGACATAAAGCAGGGCACCGGCAATATCCATCAGGGTGCCGTCATCCACGGAATCGGACTGGTTGGCGAGCTTTTCCACCAGTTCGATCTGTTCGGTAATGACTTTCCGGGGTATCCCAAGGCCCAATACGGCCAGAGTATTGGCGACTTGGCGCAGGCCTGGAAGCAGTTCTTCCAGTTCATCGTTCTGGCGTAGCTCGGAGCGCACAAACAGATCGAGCTGGTCCTTGAGCTTGGCCAATTCCTCATTGAGGGCGCTGACCACCGAATGGATCGCGTCACGGCCAGGGCCAGAAACCCGGCTCTTGGCGGCGTCCACATCATCGTCGGAGGGCAAGGCCTGGTCGAGCTGGTAACTGTCGCGCAGTTCCTTTACGTGGGGCGTGTCGAGGTCGCGGGCACGAGCCACGTAGTAAAGCAGGTGTTTCAGCAGCGCTTCTGGAACGGCCTGTTGCAGGATATCAACATGTTCGTCAGTGAGGCGGCGGATTTCGGCGTCCAGCTCGCGCAGCAGAGACTTCACTGCGGTGTTGACGGGGTTCGCATGCTGCTGGAGAGTCTCCACGAATGCTCCGGCCGCTTTCCAGAGTTCGCCCCGGGGCGTTTTCTGGCACAGGCGGATCAGCCGCTGGATGACCTTCTGCATGTAGTCAAAGTGCGCGTCCAGGTCGGCCTCACGGACCACGCCAGCAAGGGCGAACTGATACATCTGGCGCAGTTTGCGGATATGTCCAAGTACCTTCGGATCTTGAAGACGCTGGGAAACATTGGCGGCAGCCGTTGCCCGCGAGGGCGACAGGTCAGGTTTGAACAGCGATGTATCGGACAGCAGAGACTCGCCCCGTGCAGCGCGGAGATCATTCAGCAATGGCAGCAGCACCATCGGGAAATCGTCTTTGCTACTGGTCAGATGCTCCAGGTACTGGGGCAGTTGCAGGATGGCCTGCATCAGCACATCGACGGCATCGTCCACACTGGTGACGGTTTCATTCAGGACCGCCTGGGTCAGTTTCTCCATTTCCTCGGTCAGCAGGGCGGCGCCATAAAGCTCAACCATCTGCAGGGTACCGTGAACCTGGTGGAGATAGTTCAGGCAGAAGCGCAGGCGCGCAGTGTCGTCACGATTCTCGACATACGCTTCCAGTGCGTGCTGACCTTGGGTCAACGTATCCTGTATTTCGCCCCGAACCCAGTCCAGGGCGATGCTGTCATGGTGATTGCCCATAACCACTCCGGTTATTCTTCGTCAGTCTGGCGCTTGATCCACGCCAGCACATGTTCCGAGGGTACCCTCTGTAAGCCAGGGGGCTGCCAGTCGGTCAACTCCCCTTGGCCCAGGACCAGCAACCCCCCGGGCGCCAGCCGCTCTGCAAGTCTTTTCACGATTTCCCGCCGGCGCCAGCGCCGGAAATAAATCAGCAGATTCTGGCAGAAGATAATGTTCATTCCGTGCATCGGAGCGTGTTTCAAGTCCAGCACATTCAGCCTGGTAAAACACACCCGCTCCCGGATGCTTTCTACAATCTCGACGTTGTTCCGCTCCGCCGGCCGGAAATACCGGGCCTTCATCGCGTCATTCATTCCCATCAGCTTGCGGGCACTGAACAGGCCGGACTGGGCCTTGTCGATGGCCGGTTTGCTGATGTCAGAGCCAGTGACACCGAACAGTGGCTGAAGCGATAACCCTTCCATGGATTCGTTCAACAGCATGGCCAGCGTGTAAGGCTCCTCGCCGGTGGAACATCCGACACTCCAGACCTCCATAGGGCGCCGTTTCAGCGCCTCCCGGGGCCGGGTAAGCACGTAGTCAGACACCAGGCGAAAGGCATCTGAATCCCGGAAAAACCGGGTTTCCTGAACCGTCAGCCGATCCACCAGGGTGGACCACTCAATAACAGCGTCGGGGCCAGATACGATCATTTCGTAGTAGGCCTGATAGCTACTGCAACCAATCTCCCGCATGCGGATCCCGAGGTTGGTCTCGAGAAACGATTTGCGCCCGGAAGACAGGATGATGCCGGTACGATGCTCAAGCAGTGTCTGCCACTGGTTGAACTGCGCCTCATCCATGTCGGGAAGTCGGCGCAGTGACCAGATGCCTTTGGCGGGTGACAGATGGTTGCGTGTTTCAGCCATAAACTGTCAGCAGCCTCGGAGCGGTTGTCAGCTCACCACCGGTACGTCGCTGTCTTCCTCTTCTTCCTGGTCGGCCGACTCTTCCTCGGGCAGTGTGAAGCCCGCAACAGAGGACCGCAGTTCAGACGCCATCTCTGCCAGGTTACCGATAGACTTAGCGGTCGCGTTGGTACCGGAGGACGTCTGCGAGGTAATTTCCTGGATGACGTTCATGGTGTTGGAAATGTGCGCAGCAGAAGACGACTGCTGACGTGCTGCGTTGGAGATGTTCTGGATCAATTCCGCCAGAGACATGGATACGTTCTCGATTTCCTCGAGGGCGATACCCGCGTCCTGTGCCAGGCGGGCACCACGGACCACCTCGGCGGTGGTGTGTTCCATGGAGATAACGGCTTCGTTGGTATCCGACTGGATCGTCTTAACCAGCGCTTCAATCTGCTTGGTTGCCGCAGAGGAACGTTCCGCCAGTCGCTGAACTTCGTCCGCAACGACCGCGAAGCCCCGGCCTGCGTCACCGGCCATGGAGGCCTGGATCGCAGCGTTCAGGGACAGGATGTTGGTCTGGTCGGCGATGTCGTTGATCAGGGATACGATGTCACCGATTTCCTGGGAAGATTCACCCAGACGCTTGATCCGTTTAGAGGTTTCCTGAATCTGCTCACGGATGTTATCCATGCCGCGGATGGTGTTCTGTACCACTTCCGCGCCTTTCTTCGCGATCGCAACCGACCGCTCCGCAACCGCGGAGGATTCGGCGGCGTTCGAAGATACCTGGTCGATGGACACCGCCATCTCGTTCACGGCGGCGGACGCGCCGGCAATTTCCTGGGCCTGGTGCTCGGAGGCGTCGGCCAGGTGCATGGCCGTGGCCTGGGTTTCCTGGGCCGCTGACGCTACCCGTACCGCTGTGCCACGAATCGCCTGTACCAGTCCGCGCATCTGGTCGATCGCGTAGTTGATGGAGTCGGCGATGGCACCGGTGAAGTCCTCGGTGACCGTGGCTTCTGTGGTCAAGTCACCATCCGCCAGGTCGGCGAGTTCGTCCAGCAGTCGCAGGATCGCGTTCTGGTTCTGCTCGTTCTGCTCCTGGGTTGTTGCCAGACGCTCCTGGGCTTCGCGGTAGAGCACCACACCGATCATCACAACGATACCGACCATCGCGGCCAGGATGATGAACGCCAGTGTTGGGCTGACGAAACGGGATCCGGCCTGGCCGGTGAATTTCTCGGACAGAACCGACAGTTCGTCCAGCAGAACCTGTGAGTTCTGGAAGATGTCGCTGGCCGCAGTACGTACCTTGAAGAGGTCGGGAGAGGCTTCAAGGATGGCGTCTACGTTCTGGGAAACGAATTCGAACAGTTCGCCAACGGCTTCCAGTCCGTAGATGGCATCTTCATCGTTCACCTGGGAGATGCCCATGGCCGGGTTGCCGTTGACCTGGCCGTCAAGAACCCGGCCGAACAGGCTGGCGTCGCGGCCGAAACGGTCGGCGGCAATAACCGCATCTTCGTCACCGGAGAGGACGTTGTTGACCGAGCGAACGATCCGCTCCGCCAGCAGTGACTGGCGCTGAGCGAGGGCGATCTGTTCGGCGGGGGCATCGTTGTCCAACAGGATCTGAACGATGTCGTCGTATTCCACCTGCAGCTGAGGGATGGTTTCGTTCAGGGTCCGCGCCACTTCGTGGAGGCCGAGTACTGCGTCCTGGGTGGACAGGATGCTGTCGGCGTTGTCACGAACGGACTCCCAGGTTGCCTGCACGTTGCTGTTCTGTGCAACCTCGCTCGGGGGCAGGCCGGTTTCCGGATTGCCGTCAACTACATAGCCCCACAGCTGTTCGAACTCGTCACGGGAACGTCGCAGTGCGTCGAACGCTGATGCCGTGCCACCGGCGGCTTCCGTCGCGTTCTTCGCGATCTCCTGTGACAGCACCCGCAGTTCGGCTGAGTGAGCGATGTATTCCTGATCGTTCTGGCTGTCCCGATTGATAATAAACAGCACCGCAACGAGCAGGACGGTCAATGCGATCAGCGCGGCAATCAGGCCGGCAACCAGTTTGTTGCCTCCCTGTCCCATACTGAGTCTTCCGGCTCTATTTTTCATTTTCTGGCTCCCGGCCTCTTCGTAATAGTGGCAAGTTTGTTTCTGCGGGCGTTGGGCAGGCGGGAAGATGTTCCTGCCAATGTCACCACCCTTACCATTGCGCTAAATCCAGGAAGCGTTCGTCGCCGAGAAGCTCGGCGGCGGAAAACACTTTCCAGACTTCCTCGTTACGCTCGTAGCCGCCATTCACAAACGGCTGAACGCTTGCAGGCACATCCTGTGGCGATGCCACGAAGCTGTCCACTGCGAAATACTGCATACCTGAGACGCTGTCGACCACCAGGCCACTGAATACGTCGCCCTGCTCGACAACCAGTACCCGGCGTTCGCGAGTGCTGCGTGAAGAACGGGGAACTTCAAAAAAACCGGCAAGGTCGACCAGTGGCAGGAGGCGGCCACGTACGTTGGCGGCACCCATCATAAACGGATGAACACCCGGTATATGGGTATAGCGGGGAACATGGAGAATTTCAGTGACTTCACCCATGGGCGCTACGTAACGCTCACCCGCCAGAACAAAGCCGATTCCGTTCCAGAGTTCAACGGCTTCCTGTTGTTCCGGCAGGCCGGCAGCCATGGCGCGGCTGCGTCGGGCGATATCCGTCAGAACGGCAAAAGGGGCGGCCTGGGCGGACATGCTTACTCCACGGTTGGGGATCAGGCAATCAGACTATTGATTGTTTTGATCAGATCGTCTTCAACGACGGGTTTTACGAGGTAACCCTTTGCACCCTGACGTGTTCCCCATACGCGGTCCGTTTCCTGGTCCTTGGTGGTGACAATCACCACCGGGATGGAAGCGGTTTCCGGGGCGCGGGTCAATTGACGAGTTGCCTGGAAGCCGTTCAGGCCGGGCATAACGACGTCCATCAGGACCAGATCTGGTGTTTCGGCGCGTGCCTTGGCAACGCCGTCGGCTCCGTTGTCGGCAGTTAACACGTCGTGCTTGTGCTTTTCCAGAATGGTCGAGATTTTCTTAACCTCTGTCGGGGAATCATCAACAATCAGAATGCGGGCCATGGTGTCCTCAATAGTTCTTTACTTCAGCAGCTTTACTGTTCCGCTTGGGGAACATACTGGCGAATCGTGTTTAGAAGCTCGTCCTTGCTGAACGGTTTGGTCAGGTACTGGTCTGACCCGACAATCCGGCCTTTGGCCTTATCGAACAGTCCGTCTTTACTGGAGAGCATGATGACCGGCGTCTTTTTGAAAGAGGAATTGTTCTTGATCAGTGCGCAGGTCTGGTAGCCGTCCAGCCGGGGCATCATGATATCGACGAAAATGATATTGGGCTGGGAATCGGCAATTTTCGCCAGAGCGTCAAAGCCATCTGTTGCGGTAATGACTTCGCAACCGACTTTTTTAAGAAGGGTTTCGGCGGTGCGACGAATAGTCTTGCTGTCGTCGATCACCATAATCTTCAGATTCTCGAAGTTGTCATCCATTGTCCAACTGCCTTGCGCTCAGCGACTGTCGTTATTTTCAACCGGGATTTTTAACACAAACATTAACGATGTTCTATAAATCCTGCTTATTTATAGAGTATTGGGGGCCGGATAAAAAGTATAACTTTGTGACCAAATGTACTTCTGCCCGGAAAGTCACGTAATTGATACAGGATTTCTCCGGATGCATTCGCGGCTCGGGTACAATACCATCTGTGTCCACAGCATAGCACCTCTTCCCAGGATCGCTCTGCAGACCGGTTCGTGTTTTCAACCTTTTATCTGGCGAGGCATTATGACAGTCCGACTTGGTATCGTGATGGACCCCATCGAGAAGATCCATTTCAAGAAAGACAGCTCACTGGCCATGTTGCTGGCAGCGCAGAAGCGGGGCTGGGAAATCGAGTATATGGAGCTGCCGGACCTGTATTTGAAAGGTGGGCAGGCGAGGGCCCGAACCCGTGACCTGACCGTGCACATGGACCCGGAAGACTGGTTCGGTTTCGGTGGCGCCCAGGACCGGGCACTGGGGGACCTCGACGTTATCCTGATGCGGCAGGACCCACCGGTGGACCGGGAGTTCCTGATGGCGACGTTCATTCTGGAAATCGCCGAGCAACAGGGTGCCCTGGTGGTCAATCCGGCGTCCACGCTACGGGATTGTAACGAAAAGCTGTTTGCCGCCCAGTTTGAAGACTGCACGCCGCCGTTGCTCGTTACCCGTTCGGCCGAGCGACTGAAGGAATTCTACGCCGAGCATGGTGATGTCATCATGAAACCGGTTGATGGCATGGGCGGGCGCTCCATCTTCCGGATCAAGGAAAACGACGACAACCTCGGGGTTATTATTGAAACCCTGACCAACGATGGCGCCCACCAGGCCATGGCGCAGAAATACATACCCGAGATCAAACAGGGCGATAAACGCATCCTGCTGATCGATGGCGAGCCGGTTCCCTACGCGCTGGCGCGCATCCCCTCTCAGGGTGAGAATCGTGGGAACCTGGCCGCCGGAGGGCGGGGGGAAGGTCGTGAACTCACGGTACGTGATCGGGAAATCTGTGACCGTGTGGCGCCAGTGCTCAAGGAAAAAGGACTCATTTTTGTCGGCATCGACGTCATCGGTGACTACCTCACCGAAATCAATGTCACCAGTCCCACCTGCATCCGGGAACTGGATACCGCGTATGGCATTGATATTTCCAGTCAGTTGCTGGATGCCATAGAGCGCCGTCTGAAATAATGGCGTCCAGTCAGGTTTAACCGAGGGTAAATAGCAGGAATGGCAGTACAGGTCAGCGATTTCGATCGGTTTTCGTTCACGCTCTTCATGGCGCTGGCGCTCCACGCCATCGTGGTGCTGGGTATTACCTTTGCGCCCGAGCCTCCGCGCTCCTCGGCCCAGACCATGGAAATCACGCTCTCCCAGTTTGATGACGAGACCGACCCGGAGGAAGCCGATTTTCTGGCCCAGACCAGCCAGAAAGGCAGTGGTACCGAGGAAGAACCGGTGGAAATGACGACACCGCAGCCTTCTGAAATCAGCCAGCCGAAGGTCGCCGAAGTTCAGCCGGAACCTCCGTCCCGTGTTGAGCCCAGGCAAGAGCAGGAACAGCCGGTGGTGCAGACACAGGCTCAGAATGAACGCCAGGTGTCGGAGCCTTCAGCGGCGGAACCAGCATCGGATGAGCCGCTACCGGTGAAGGAAAAGAAAAGCCTGATGGAGCGCAGCCTGGAAATTGCCAGTCTGGAGGCGCGATTTGATCAGCAACGCAGAGCCTACGCCAAGAAACCCCGGGTCATGAGGGTTACCGCGGCCTCAACGTTGAAATCAACCAACGCGTGGTATGTTCAGAATTGGGTCAGCAAGGTAACCCGTGTCGGCAATATCAACTATCCTACCGAGGCCAGGCGAGCTGGAATCTATGGCACTCTGCGGATGCTGGTTTCCATGAAGAAGGATGGCACAATAAAGGAACTGGCTATACTCGAATCATCCGGCAGTAGCGTGCTTGATGATGCAGCAATACGCATCGTGAGAATGGCAGCGCCTTTCGCGCCTTTCCCGGATGACATGCGCGAGAATGTCGACGAACTGGAAATTATCCGCACCTGGGTATTCGAACGGCGGGGGCTGACATCGGGATGACAGCATCAAAACACTCTCCACACAGCCTGCGGCACCAGTTTCTGGTGGCGTCTCCTTATTTGCAGGACCCACGTTTCCACGGTGCAGTGATCTATCTGTGCGAGCATTCGGATGAAGGCGCCCTGGGGCTGACGGTGAACCACCCCCTGGACATCCATCTGGGGGAAATTCTGGAACAGCTGGACATGGAGGGTGGCGAGCTCGACGTGCCGGTATACGGAGGTGGACCGGTTCAGCCCGAGCGCGGGTTTGTGCTGCATTCCCCGGATGCGGGCTGGCAGAACACTGCGCAGGTGGCTGACGACGTCTTGCTGACCACCTCCCGTGACGTGCTGTCTGACATTGGTGCAGGCAGGGGGCCAAAGAATTACCTGGTGTGCCTGGGTTATGCGGGCTGGAATGAGGGGCAACTGGAAGAAGAGCTGTCCAGCAACGCCTGGCTGACCTGTCCCGCCACCGCCGATATCCTGTTCAGGACACCCTGGGAGGACCGGTATCAGGCCGTGCTGAAGCTCATTGGCATTGACCTCAACCAGCTCAGTGAGTTTGTGGGCCATGCCTGAGGCTGGAAACCGGCGGGTAATAGCGTTTGATTTCGGCACCCGCCGAATTGGCGTGGCCAGTGGTCAGGAAATGCTGGGCACGGGTAAGCCTCTGACCATGCTGCCGGCCCGTGATGGGGTTCCCGACTGGGAACAGATTGGTCGGCTGCTGAAAGAATGGCAGCCGGACCGTGTGCTGGTCGGCCTGCCCCTGAACATGGACGACACCGAAAATGACATGTGTGCACGGGCGCGGAAATTTGGCAAACGCCTGCACGGTCGCTTTCACGTCGAGGTTGAGATGGTGGACGAACGTCTCACCAGCTTTGAGGCCAAGGGCGATGTAATGGCGTCCGGTGGCAGCCGTGATTTCGGCCGCGATGGCGTCGATGACCGCGCCGCCGTGCTGATTCTGGAAACCTGGTTTCACCAGCAGGAGTCCCGTTCGTCCTGACCGGGCCCGGGCTGCTGACTATGGGGATTTAAATGACTGCATTGCTTGAAATCGACCGGCTGCTGGATGACCTGGAAGCTGGCCTGCGCAAAAAGCTGGAAGAGCGTGGCGTAACCTCCCCGGCGCTGATTGGCATTCGCACCGGCGGTGTCTGGCTGGCGGATGTCATGAGTAAGCGCCTGGGCCTGCAGGAACCCTGGGGGGAACTGGATATCTCCTTCTATCGCGACGACTTCAGCCGCATTGGACTGAACCCGAAAGTGAAGCCGTCCAGCCTGCCGTTCAGCACCGAAGACCGTGACATTATCCTGATCGATGACGTGATCATGAGCGGCCGTACCATTCGCGCGGCCATGAACGAAATCTTCGATTATGGCCGGCCGGCGAGTATCATCCTCGCCACTTTGGTGGATCTGGGCGCTCGGGAGTTGCCTGTTCAGCCGGATGTGACCGGGCGGGTGCTTGCCCTGCAGTCGCATCAGCGTGTCAAACTGCGGGGGCCGGACCCACTGCACATAGAACTCCAGGAAACAGGCCACTAATCAGCGAACGCAAAACATCAACAGGCGACCCATGACGGCAACCGATCCCTCACAAACCTCCCTGCAGCTGACCGCGGATGGCCAGTTACGCCATTTCCTGACCCTCGACGGTCTGAACCGCGCTCTGCTGACGGAAATCCTGGACACCGCGGATTCGTTTATCGAAGTGGGGGAGCGCAGCATCAAGAAGGTGCCACTGCTGCGGGGGCGCACCGTGGTCAACCTGTTCTTCGAGTCCAGTACCCGCACCCGCAGCACCTTCGAACTGGCTGCCAAACGGCTGTCGGCCGACGTGCTCAACCTGGACATCAACACGTCCGCAACGTCCAAGGGCGAATCCTTGTCGGACACACTGTTGAACCTGGAAGCCATGGCCAGCGACATGTTCGTGGTGCGCCATTCCCAGAGTGGTGCCCCCCATTTTATCGCCGAGAGCGTTACCCCTGGAGTTGCCATTATTAACGCTGGCGACGGCCGCCACGCCCACCCAACCCAGGCCATGCTAGACATGCTCACCATTCGCCAGCACAAGGGTGAATTCGAAGGCCTGAAGGTGGCGATTGTCGGTGATGTGCTGCACTCGAGGGTGGCCCGTTCCCAGATTCGTGCCCTGAATGAACTGGGCGCCGCTGAAGTGCGCGTCATTGCGCCCGCGACCCTGCTACCAAGGGACGTTGAGAGCCTGGGGTGCACCGTGGAATACGACATGGCCCGGGGTATGAAAGATCTGGACGTGGTGATCATGCTGCGCCTTCAGAGAGAGCGCATGGAGGGCGCACTGCTGCCCAGCGAACGGGAGTTTTACCGGCTCTACGGCCTGAACCAGGAGAAGTTGGCGCTGGCCCATCCTGAATGCATCGTCATGCACCCGGGGCCGATCAACCGAGGCGTGGAAATCGAGTCCGCAGTCGCCGACGGGCCACAATCCGTGATCCTGAATCAGGTCACCAACGGTATCGCCATTCGTATGGCGGTGATGTCCATGGCTATGGGAGGGCAGATGGCCGAGCGCAGTCGCAAACTGGCGGGGAGGGCCCAGGGATGAGCAGCCTTAAGATTATCGGTGGCCGCCTGGCCGCCACCAACGCCGAAACCACCGTTCTGGTCCGCGACGGACGTATCTCCGCCCTGGGTGAAGCGGCCGGGAATGAACCTGCCGACCACGACTTTGATGCCACCGGCTGCCTCCTGACACCCGGATTTGTGGATCTGTGCTGCAACCTGCGGGAGCCGGGCAATGGCCAGAAAGGCAATATTGCCTCGGAAAGCCTTGCCGCCGCTCATGGCGGCTTCACAACCCTGTGTGCCTCGCCGGACACTTCGCCGGTCAACGACTCCGGCGCGGTGACCAATCTGATCCTGGACGTGGCCGCGAAGCGCTCTTCGGTTCGGTTATTGCCGGTTGGCGCAATAACCCGTGGCCTGGAAGGCGAACTGCTCAGTGACATGGCGGGCCTGGCCGGTGCTGGTTGTATTGCCCTGGGCAACGGTGCCCGCCCGGTGAAGAACGCCAGGGTGTTGCGCCGTTGTATGGCTTACGCCCGGACGTTTGGCCTGACGGTGATGTTCAGCCCCGAGAATCAGGCGTTGGCGGCGGACGGCTACGCCCACGATGGCCTGGTGGCTTCGCGGCTGGGCCTGCTGGGTATCCCGGAGGTGGCGGAAACCGCCGCGGTCATGGAAATGCTGTTGCTGGCGGAGGAAACCGGGGTTCGACTGCATCTTGGCCAGCTCTCCTGCGCCCGCAGCGTGGAAATGCTGGCCGATGCCCGCAAGCGTGGCATTGCAGTGACCGCCGATGTGGCCATGCACCAGTTGATGTTTACCGAGAATGCCCTGTCAGGATTCGACAGCCGCTATCACGTGCGACCGCCACTGCGCTCTGAAAAGGACCGCCAGGCGTTGCTGGGCGGGGTGCGGGATGGCGTGATCGACGCCATCACCAGCCAGCACCAGCCCCACGATTCCGCTGCCAAACAGGCGCCTCTGGCGGCGACGGAACCGGGGCTGTCCACCATCGAAAACACGCTGTCCATGGGGTTGTTGCTGGTCGAACGTGGCGAGCTGGACATGGCTAGCCTGATCCGCTCGCTGACTGGCGGCCCGGCTGAGGTGATTGGCCGTTCTGCCGAGCTCCGGCAGGGTGCGGTTGCAGACCTGTGTGTGTTTGACCCCGATGCCACCTGGGTTCCCAACGACAGCAGCCTCAGCTCCGTTGGACGTCATGTGCCGCTGCCAGGAAAGGCCCTCCCAGGCGTGGTTCGTCTGACCCTATGCGGCGGGCGGCAAGCCTGGCCCCAATCTGACCTGTAGCTCTCGCCTTCATATCGCTTCATATCAGCAAAGTGTGGCAGAGGTTGCGTAACCTCTGTCGAGCCCGTCACAGTTCCTCACCTTTTTGCCCGAGAGCCCTTGAAGACAGGCACCTGTGCCAACGTATTCTTACCATCGCCGACATAGTCTCGGCGAAGGATCGCGGTGACGTGTGCACATGCGGACGTGCCGTCGCCCAACAATAATAATTCAGGAGTCATCCCCGTGAAATCAGCCAACCTCCCGCGAAAGGCCACTGCGGTGGCAGCCCTGTGTGCCACTCTTGCGTTGTCGCCGTTCGTCCAGGCGGAATCAGACATCATGGAGCGAAGCTTCTGTGTGTTTGACCCGGTCGGTGCCAACGGCCCGCTGTTTGCCATTACCAAAACCTTCCAGCCGGTGGCCCTCAAGGAAGGTATCAAGCTGGACCTGCGTGCTTATACCGACGAGAAAGTCGCGGCCGAGGACTTCAAGGCCGGGCAGTGCGATGCGGTTTTGCTCACCGGTACCCGTGCCCGCGAATTCAACAAGTTTACCGGCACCCTGGAAGCCATGGGCGCTGTGCCCGGTGAAGAGGAAATGCGGCTGCTGTATAACACCCTCAGCCAGGAAAAGGCACGCCCGTTCCTGATTGACGGTGACTACGAAGTGGCTGGCGTATTTCCCGGTGGCGCGGTGTATCTCCATACCCGGGATCGGGCCATTGATTCGGTGGAAAAACTGCAGGGCAAGCGCATTGCCACGCTGGATTTCGACACGGCGTCCGTGCGCATGGTGCGCCACGTGGGGGCGTCCGTGGTGGGTTCCAACTCCGCCAATTTTGCTGGCAAATTCAACAACGGCAGTGTTGATCTGGCCTACGCTCCGGCGGTTGCTTACTCACCCCTGGAACTCTACAAGGGGGTGAATCCGAACGGCGGTGTGTTCAAGTACGCCCTGGCCTATATGAACTTCCAGGTGATCATCCACCGCGATCGCTTCCCGGACGACGCCGGCCAGATGGTGCGTGACCAGGCCATCAAGCGTATTAACGAGGCCTATGAAATCATTGCCGAAGCCGAAGCCGGTATCCCCGACGACATCTGGATGCATCCGCCACAGGAAGATGTGGCCGAATACGACAAGATGCTGCGCAAGGTGCGGTTGTCGTTGCTGGAGGATGGTGTCTACGACGAGCGTGCGATCAGTCTGATGAAGGCGATTCGCTGCCGGGTGAACGGTGCCCGTTCCGAGTGCGCCTCCTGAGCCGACAATGAAAGGGGCCCGGGTGGGCCCCGATGATCGCCTTAACGGATGGAGTCTTTCAGTGCCTTGCCTGCCTTGAAGCCGACAGTTTTGCTGGCGGGTATCTTGATGGTTGCACCCGTTTGAGGATTACGGCCATCCCGAGCCTCACGGCTGCGGATGTTGAAGGTGCCGAAGCCAATCAGAGTGGTGTCCTCGCCACGGGCCGCGGCGGCGGAGATCTGGTCGGTAAAAGCGGTAATGACTTCGCTGGCTTTGTCCCGGGACAGTCCGGTTTTATCCGCAACGGCGGCGGCAAGTTCAGGTTTGCGCATCAGGTACTCCTTTTTGTCGTTTTTGGTCACTGGCCGACAGATGCGACACCGTCGGCTGATCAAAGCTATAGCGGTTTGCGGGCCAATGTGCAAACCGGTAATTGGAATGCATTTGAAACGCCGTTTCCATTTGCGGGATGTGTCTCATAAAAACAGGGGGTTGTCGGCGATAATGCCGATTCGGTTACAAACCGTAACAGATTGTGAGTGCGGCTTTGGCTTGGTGACACTCCGGTTCTGAACAAACGCTCCGAACAACAAAAACGCAGAAGAGTAAAAGGTACAACGTTATGACGAGTATTCAGAAACCTGCCAGTCAGGCTCATCGGGGCAATACACGTTTCCGTGGCGCTATGGCCGCTGTACTTGCCAGTGTGGTTTTGAGTGGTTGTGGTGTCGTCAACAACATGATCTATAAAACCACCGGCGACGTGATGCAGGGCTTTTCCCGCAATCACACCGTGCCCTATCTACTGGAAAGTGACGACCTCGCCATGGGTTGCGCCATGAGTGAGGCTACCGCGCCCCTGCTGATGTCTTTTGGTCGGGTCACCAGTGAGCCTGACCAATTGGCGGTGATGCTGTACCTGTCGGCTGGCGGCTGTGCAGAGGAGCAGGCACGGGAACACGAACTGGATGGCCTGGCCGCCCTGCGTGCGATGGACGCGGAAGAAGCGGAAGACGCCATGATTCGCCAGAAGCGCGCGCTTTCCCTGGCCGCCAAACGCTATCATCGGGGCTGGAAACACCATAACGCCTTCTATGGCAAACCCGATGCGGGTGAGTGCCCTGATTTCGATGATGACCTGGGCGAGTTCATCTACATGGCGGGCTTGTTGTCTGGCTTGCAGGCCCTGAACGCTGAAATTCAGTCCACCTCGTCCATCGGCGTCCCCAAGAACATCGGCTCTACGGTTTCGCGCGCGACCAGTTGTCTGGAAAACGACAAATGGTGGGGGGCTCCCATGGCACTGCGTGCGACGGTCTGGTCAATGATTCCTGGCGCACTGCCAGAGGGCGAGGATCCTTTTGAGCGGCTGGAAATTGCCGACGCGCAGGGCGAGGAAGCCGGTGTCAGGATCAGCCACGTGTTCCACGCCATCGCGGCCCAGAACAAAGGTGACGAGGAACGCCTCCGTGATGTGATCCGTAGTCACGCACAGGCCATCAAGGAAACGCCGGCGAACGAGGAGTGGGTCTTCGTCGATGCGATGGCCACGGACATGATTGTGGCGATCTCCGATCGACTGTGGATGGAGAATACCGGGCACCGGACGCCCATAGGGCAACTGGGTACCTTCTGGGACGACGAGAAGGAAGCGGTGGAAACCATGGATCTGGACGATCTGCTGTAAATCAACGTTCCCAGAGTGAGCTGTTATGTCCCAGGGTGGTTTTCGACGTAATGGGTTGGAGTGGTTGTCCTCTCTGCCGGCCTGTCTGCTTTTGCTGTCGGTGGTGTTGTTCTCAACCAGTAGCGACATCCACAATCAAATGCTGCGTGGCGGCGAGCAATTGTGGAGCGGCTACTACAAGCTGAGGGTCGACCCGGTACAACCCACCTGTGACCCGAACGTGGACATCGATGCCGCCGTTCAGGAAGAGTTGGCGAAAGAGGGCTCCGACAATCCCATGGCGGCCCTGCTGGGAGAGTCGGAAAAAGACCCGGATGAGGTTCGCCTGGCCATTGAACGTTCGGTGGCGGACTGCCGCCAGAGCTATCAGAGTTACGATAACCTTAAGGACAAGCTTACTCCCGGCGTAAAAGCCTACCGGGCAGTAGAGCTGTTTGTGGCCGACCTGATCGCCTTCGGCCTGGAGTCCCAGCGCTACATACTGGTGATCCTGGTAATGCTGTGCGCGGTGACCGCCACCCTGACTCGCCACCATATTGCCATGCGGGCCATGGAAACTCGTCTGGACTACATGGTTTCCCACACCCTGCAGACCGTCGCCAATGCCATGCTCCTGGGGTCCAGCGTGATCTTCCGCCAGTCCAGTTTTGGCGCCGACACCACCATGTCGTCCGATGAACTGCTGCTCCATAACCTGTGGATTACCGGTTTCGCAGCGCTGACACTCACCAGCCTGTATCGGCTCGTCTGGGTGCCGGACGACCTGAGGGAAGGCGGTGATCTGAACAAGGCCTTCCTGGCGGTGCCTCTCTATACCGTCATGTGTCTTATATCGGGGACCTATTTTGCGCTGATTGGTCACGCCTCCGGTATCGGTATCTATCTGGGCAAAATGATGGAGCTGTCCGACATGTTCCTCAACGTCGGGCTGTACGTGTGGGTGGGCATGATGCTGAAGCAGACGCGCCTGGCCACCCTGGTGTTCAATGTCTTCCGGCCCTGGCGCATGCCGCCTGAAATGCTCGCTGTTGTAGCGGTGCTGGTGGCTGCTGTGCCCACTGCCTACACTGGCGCGTCCGGGATCTTTGTCATTGCAGCCGGCGCGGTTATTTACAGCGAACTACGCGCTGCCGGTGCTCGCCGTCATCTCGCGCTGGCGGCAACCGCCATGTCCGGGTCCATGGGTGTGGTCCTGCGGCCCTGCCTGCTGGTGGTGGTCATTGCCTACCTGAACCGGGAAGTCACCACGGACGAGTTGTTTGGCTGGGGTATATGGGTGTTCGTGCTCACCGCGACCATGTTCACGGTCGTTGCCCTCACGGTGAACCGTCAGAGCAAGTTCAACCTGGCTCCAGCGTCCACGGCCTTTCTACCCATGATGTCAGCGTTGAAACATCTGATCCCCTATGCGCTGGTCATCGCTGCGGTGGTACTGCTGTACCGTTTTGCGTTGGATGTGCAGATGGATGAATTCTCCGCCCCTCGGTTGTTGCCGGTGATCATGCTGGCGATCCTGCTGTACGAGCATATCAGCCTGAAAAATCGCAAGGGTCGGACCAGTGGCGAGATCAATCACCAGGGCCTGGAACGCAGCTTACGCTCGGCTACCAACGACACCACGGCAGAAATCGGCGCGCTGTTGCTGCTGCTGGGCCTGTCGGTCAGTATCGGCGGAGTGATCGAACGCTCCCATATCATGGGAACCTTTCCCCAGGCATTCGACAGTGCCTGGTCTGCCATGCTGTTGATGGTGCTGATCCTGGTGGTGTTGGGCATGATCATGGACGCTTTCGGCGCCGTTATCCTGGTGACCGCCACCGTGGCCACCATCGCCTACAGCAGTGGCATACATCCGATTCACTTCTGGATGGTAACCCTGGTCGCCTTCGAGCTGGGTTATCTAAGCCCGCCGGTGGCGCTGAACCACCTGCTGACGCGGCAGGTTGTCGGGGAAGCGGAAGTGCTGGCAGCACAGCAGGAAGAGGGCACCTTCTACCAGCGCCACGAGCGTATCATCATGCCACTGATTGCCATGGGCATTTCACTGGTACTGGTGGCCTTTGTGCCGTTGCTGTTCTACGCCTGAGTTTGAGGGATCAAACTGGCTCTGCAGCCCGGTGTTCGCCACGAAGAAGCGTAACGTCGGCCCTGGGTGGCGCACCGAACAAGCGACTGTACTCGCGGCTGAAATGCGAAGGGCTTTCGTAACCCACCCGATAGCTTGCGGTGGCAGCCTCAAGCCCCTCGGTCAACATCAGCCGCCGGGCCTCATGCAGACGCAGCTTCTTCTGGAACTGCAGTGGCGACATCCGGGTCACCTGCTTGAAACTGTGGTACAGGGTGGACTCGCTCATATTGGCCGCTTCCGCCAGTTCACTGATTCGTAGCGGTTCGGCGTAATGATCCTTCAACGTCGAGATAACCGTGGAAATGCGGTGTGCCTGGGAATCGGTGGCGGCAAACTTGCGCATCCGTGACCCCATTTCGCCAACCAGTGCGCGATAGATGATTTCCCGCCGAGCCAGGGGCGCCAGAATAGGAATATCACCTGGCGAATCCAGCAGGCTGAGCAGCCGGTAGAGCGCACTCTGCATCCGCTCATCCATCGACGACATGCACAGGCCACACTGTACTTCCGGGCAAGATTCGTTGGAGTGTAGCGGGGGAGCCTTGTCGCCCAGTTCGAGCACCAGCTCCGCTACTTCCTGGGGGTCTACCTTGAGCTTTACCGCCAGATAGGGGTGGTCCTCGGAGGCATCGATAATTCGTCCCAGTACTGGCAGATGCACCGAACTGGCCAAGTAGGTCAGTGGCTGGTAGGTGATCTCGCGGTCGCCCAGTTGGATGGTCTTGGTGCCCTGAATCACGAAACACAGTGAAGGTTCATAGACACTGGAACCACAGCTGGAAGGTTCGTCGCAGCGGATCAACTCCAGGCCATCAATGGCTGAACCCTGAATGCCCTGGTGTGTCGTCCATTGGCTGGCGACACGGGCGAGCTGTTGCTGCAGATTGAGCGTGAGATTTCCGGAAATCTCAGGAACGTTGGCAGTCATCGGTGGGTCTCCCTTTGGCTGCAGTATAATCCTTCATAACCTGAACTGTACGGGTTCTCAGGCATTTTCTGCAGGATCAGGCAATGACCACGCAGAAATTGGCAACCCGGCCTCTCCGGCATAAACCATGCCGGCAGAATCGGGCAAGCTTCCCGCAGTAACCCGATACCGCTTTGATCCCTCCACTGGATATTGTTGTGCTCCCGTTGGGTAAACATTACCCGATCCGATTAACCGGCGCTATGTCACCCATAGCCAGCATCTCGATTCAAGGTTATTGACCTCAAGTTAACTTGAGGAAATAAGCTTCGTGTCGAATTCGTTGTACCCCAAGCGACTTAACAAGCGATCCAACCGATTACTTGGCAAAAACGGGAACGCCCACAAGGTGAACCCGATAGCGGAGCGAGAAACCATGGAAAGTCTGACTGCAAAACCGTTCAGAGGGTCTGGCCGTTTACTGGGCCTGGCTGTAGCGATCACTGTTTTATTGACCGGCTGCGAAGCGCAAAGCGACGAAGCTGCAAGCATGCCGCCTCCGCCGGAGGTGGATGTGGCGGAAGTGGTCGTGGAACCGGTCACTCTCTGGGAATCATTCACTGGCCGTGTGGCATCGCCGGAAACGGTGGATTTGCGGCCCCGCGTCAGTGGCTACATCGACAAGGTGGCCTTTGAGGAAGGCGAACTGGTGCAGGCCGGCGAGCTGTTGTTCCAGATAGATCCACGTCCCTACGAAGCCCAAAAGCAGGCGGCCAGTGCCGAACTGGCGCTGTCCAACAGCCAGCTTGATCTGGCCAGAAGTGAAGCCGGCCGGGCCAAGACGCTGCTGGAAAGCCGGGCAATATCCCGTGAGGAATACGATCAGCGCAATACCGCGTTGATGAGCGCCCGGGCCCGTGTGCAGGCTGCTCAGGCCGCGCTGGATACCGCCGAGCTGAACCTTCAGTACACCCGTGTAACTGCACCCGTCAGTGGCCGGACTGGCAGGGCCCTGGTGACCCAGGGCAACCTGGCGAACGCCGACCAGAGCCTGCTCACCACGCTAGTTTCGGTAGACCCAGTGCACGTGTATTTCGAGGCCGATGAGCAATCGGCGTTCAGTAGCCAGCAGCTGCTTGCCAATGGCCAGCCCAGGGATGTGCGCATTTCACTGGGTGGCGAGGATGGCCGTCAGTACCAGGGCGAGCTGGATTTCGTCGACAATCACCTGAATCCGGGGACCGGCACCCTGCAGTACCGTGCCGTGCTCAACAACCCGGACGGCCTGATTAAACCCGGCCAGTTTGCCCGTGTGGAAATGCCCGTGGCCGAGCTGGACCAGGCACTGCTGGTCAACCGCAAGGCGGTGCTGACCGATCAGGACCGTCGTTTCGTCTATGTGGTGGATGAACAGGATCGGGTTGCGCCCCGGCAGGTCACTACTGGCCGTCAGGTGGATGATCTCCAGGTGATCCGTGAAGGTCTCAACCATGGCGATCTTGTGATCATCAATGGTGTGCAGAAGGTGTTTGGCGCTGGTATGCAAGTCAAGCCGCAGCTGGTTGCCATGAAAGAATCCGACCAGGGAGAAGGCGCCGTTGCCGTCGCCCAGGAGCTGGCGCAATGAATATCTCCCGATTCTTTGTCGACCGGCCGATATTTGCGGCGGTGCTGTCCATCATCATCTTTGCCATCGGGTTGATTTCGATTCCGAACCTGCCGGTCAGCGAGTACCCGGAAGTGGTGCCTCCGTCGGTGGTCGTGCGCACCGTCTACCCCGGCGCCAACCCCAAGGAGATTGCCGAAACCGTGGCCACACCGCTGGAAGAAGCCATCAGTGGCGTCGAAGACATGATGTACTTCAAGTCCGTGGCGGGCTCGGACGGCGTTCTTCAGATGACCGTCACCTTCCGGCCAGGCACCGACGCCGAGGAGGCCACCGTACGGGTGCAAAACCGTGTCAGCCAGGCCCAGGCCCGGCTGCCGGAGGAGGTTCGGCGACAGGGCGTGACCACCCAGAAGCAGTCGCCCACGTTCCTGATGGTGGTGCACCTGACATCACCGAACGGCACCTACGATACGCTCTACCTGCGTAATTACGCGCGGTTGCATGTGCGCGACCGGCTGGCGCGGATCCAGGGTGTTGGCGACGCGCAGATATTCGGTGGCGGTGATTACGCCATGCGCGCCTGGCTGGACCCGGACCGTATTGCGGCCCGTGGCCTGACGGCGAGCGATGTCGTCCGCGCCATGCGTGAGCAGAACGTACAGGTGTCTGCCGGCCAGATTGGCGCGGAACCGGTGCCGGACAGCGACTTCCTGACACTGATCAACGCCCGTGGCCGACTTGAAACCGTGGAAGAGTTTGGTGACATCGTGCTCAAGCGCGGTGACAACGGCGAGATTCTGCGCCTGGAAGACGTGGCCCGGTTGGAAATGGGGGCCGGTGACTACACCCTGCGCTCGCAACTGGATGGCAAGGATGCGGTGGCCCTGGGTGTTTTCCAGGCGCCGGGCGCCAACGCCCTGGAGATCCGCGACGAAGTGATCGCCACCATGGATGAACTGTCTGCCCGCTTCCCGCAAGGGGTGGAGTATGAGGCGGTTTACGATACTACGATCTTCGTCAGCGACTCCATCAAGGCGGTCATTGCCACCCTTCTGGAGGCGGTGTTGCTGGTGGTACTGGTGGTCACGCTGTTCCTGCAGACCTGGCGGGCGTCGATTATCCCTTTGCTGGCGGTACCGGTGTCGGTCATTGGCACCTTCGGCGCGCTATACCTGTTGGGCTACTCCATCAATACCCTGACGCTGTTCGGCCTGGTGCTCGCGATCGGTATCGTGGTGGACGACGCCATCGTGGTGGTGGAGAACGTCGAGCGTAATATCGAGGAAGGCCTGAAACCGCTGGCGGCGGCTCATCAGGCCATGAAGGAGGTCTCTGGCCCTATCATTGCGATCGGTCTGGTGCTGTGCGCCGTGTTCATTCCCATGGCGTTCCTCTCCGGGGTTACCGGCCAGTTCTACCGGCAGTTTGCGGTGACCATTGCCATTTCCACGGTAATTTCCACCATCAACTCGCTGACCCTGTCGCCGGCGCTGGCGGCGATGCTGCTGAAACCTCACAGCGCCCCCAAGGATCGGCTGCAGCGTGTGATCGACGCGTTGTTTGGTTGGCTGTTCCGGCCCTTTAACCGCTTCTTCAACGCCAGCGCCGAGAAGTATCAGGGTGGCGTGTCCAGCTCCTTGCGCCGGCGCGGTGCGGTGTTTGTGGTATACGCGCTGTTGCTGACGGGTACCGGGCTGATGTTCAAGGCGGTGCCGCCGGGCTTCATCCCCATCCAGGACAAGCTCTATCTGATGGCGGGCGTGAAACTGCCAGAAGGGGCCTCCCTGGAGCGTACCGATCAATTGCTCCAGAAAGTCACCGACATCGCCATGGAAACCGAAGGTGTGGCCAACGCCGTGGCATTTCCCGGCCTGAACGCACTGCAGTTCACCAACACCTCCAACACCGGTGTGGTGTTCTTTCCCCTGAAACCGTTTGACGAGCGCAGTCTCAGTGCCGGGGAGATCAACGCCCAGATCAACCAGAGAATCAGTGGGCTGAAAGAAGGCTTTGCCTTCTCCTTCATGCCACCGCCGATTCTGGGCTTGGGTAATGGCTCCGGCTATCAGTTGTTCATCGAGGACCGTGGGAATCTCGGTTACGGGGCCCTGCAGAACGCGGTGAACCAGTTCCAGGGGGCCATCAGCCAGACACCGGGCATGGGGTATCCCATCACCAGTTACCAGGCCAATGTGCCGCAACTGGATGCGGAAGTGGACCGGCTCAAGGCCAAGGCCCAGGGCGTGCCCCTGACTGAAGTGTTCGACACCCTGCAGACCTACCTGGGGTCCACCTATGTCAACGACTTCAACCGGTTTGGCCGTACCTGGCAGGTCATCGCCCAGGCAGACGCCCCCTACCGCGACAGCGTGGAGGACATTGCCCGCCTGCGCACCCGTAACGACCAGGGCGAGATGGTGCCGATCGGCTCGATGGTGAACATTCGCCAGAGCTTCGGACCGGACCCGGTATTGCGTTACAACGGCTACCCCGCAGCGGATATCGCCGGGGAGGCGGACCCAAGGGTGCTGTCATCGGCCCAGGCCATGGATACGCTGACAGCGCTGGCGGACCAGGTGCTGCCTGCCGGAATGGCGTTTGAATGGACCGACCTGAGCTATCAGCAGGCCACCCAGGGCAATGCCGCGCTGGTGGTGTTCCCACTTGCCATCCTGCTGGTGTTCCTGGTGTTGGCAGCGCTTTATGAGAGCTGGACCCTGCCGTTGGCGGTGATCCTCATCGTGCCCATGTGCATGCTCTCGGCATTGATCGGCGTGTGGTTTAGCGACGGGGACAACAACATCTTCGTCCAGGTGGGTCTGGTGGTGTTGATCGGCCTGGCCTGCAAAAACGCCATCCTGATCGTGGAATTTGCCCGCGAGCTGGAGCTTCAGGGGCGGAGCATTGTGGAGGCGGCGCTGGAAGCCTGCCGGTTGCGGCTGCGGCCCATCATCATGACCTCCATCACCTTTACCGCAGCGGTTGTGCCCCTGGTGCTGGCCACCGGCGCGGGTGCCGAGGTGCGTGAGGCTCTGGGCACGGCCGTATTTGCCGGCATGATCGGGGTCACCCTGTTTGGCCTGTTCCTGACTCCGGTGTTCTACGTGGCGCTGCGCAAGCTCTCTGGAAGCCACCCGCTGAAGAGCCATCATACATCCACACTGTCTTCCGATGACGGCGATAGCGAAGACGCATTGCCAGGAGGTAGCCATGCTTAAAGTCATCACCATGACGGGGGCTCTGGCCCTGTTAACAGGATGCGCCGTGGGCCCGGATTACCAGGCCCCGACAACGCCGGAACCGAATGCGTTTTCGGAAGGGCGAACCATGGTTGCCGGTGGAACCGACCAGCAGCGTTTCTGGCAGGGATTTGATGATCCTCTGCTGGCACGCCTGATTGATGATGCCCTGGCCGCCAACCTCAGCCTGGAAGGCGCCGTGGCTCGCTATGAGCGCTCGGCCGCCCTGCTGTATGGCGTCGAGCGGGATCAATGGCCCAGCGTCACGGCCAGCGCCTCTGGCGCCGAACAGTATCTTGCGGATATTGAGCAATCTCCCCCCGGTGCCGGGCCAGAGCGGGTGCAGCGTTACCAGGCTGGCGTTGCCGCCAGTTGGGAGCTGGATCTGTTCGGGCGCCTTCGCCGTGCGACCGAGGCCCAAAGGGCGGAACTGGAGGCAGCCGGTGCCGATCTCGGTGCCGTTCAGGTAGCCATCGCGGGCCAGTTGGCCAGCAGCTATTTTGAGCTGCGAGGCCTTCAGCAGCAGTATCAGGTCGCCCTGCAGAGTGTGGCTTTGCAGCAGCAGTCACTGGACATCGTGGAAGCCCGGGTAAAGGCCGGGCGTGGTACCGAGTTTGATCAGGTGCGTGCCCGTGCCCAGCTGGAACGGACCCGGGCAGAGTTGCCCACCTTGCAGGCCGGGATACGTGCGGCCATGCACCGCATTGCCGTGCTGACGGGCCAGCCGCCGATGGCGCTTGTCGATACGCTGTCACCTCGTGGAGCGCTGCCGGAAACCCTGCCGACGATTCCCGTGGATAGCCCGGGGGAAGTTCTGCGCCGCCGCCCGGATATCGCCGCTGCTGAGCGACGCCTGGCGGCCTCCACCGCCCGCATCGGGGTGGCCACCGCCGACCTGTTCCCTCGCTTTACCCTGAGCGGGCTAATCGGTTCCGTTGCCGGCGACACCAACGATCTGTTCACCGGTCCGGCGGAAACACGCCGCGTTGCCCTGGGCATTGACTGGACTTTCCTGGACCACGACAGGGTCAAATCCCGTATCGAGGCGGCAGGGGCCGATAGTCGTGCGGCATTGGCCAGCTACCAGCAAACGGTGCTGGAGGCCCTGGAAGAGGCGGAAACGCGACTGGTGCGTTATCAGCGAGCGCAACAGCGGGAAGAGCGGCTGGAACAGGCGATGAACAATGCCGAGCACGCCGTGGTACTGGCCCGGGCTCGCTATGAAGAAGGGTTTATCGGCTATTTCGAGGTGCTGACGGCGGAACAGGAGTTCACCGCCACCCGGGATGCGGCCGTGCGTAGCCGCACAGCGGTCACCCTGGCGATGGTGGATGTCTACCGCTCGCTGGTAGGTGCGCCGGGGTAAGTCTCCCGGCGATCCTGATTACTTCATCTCGAAGCCCTTGCCACGCAGGAAATCCCGCATGTGGGGGCGCAACTTGGATGTAAACAGTGGTTTCAGCTGTTGCGACCAGTTGGTGTCCTTGGTGCCCCCGGTGCGGGCCTGGTAATAAGTGTTCATGGTGGTGTCGAATTCCGCCACCAGTTCCGCGTCGCGTTCGCTCTGGTAATAATCCTCTTTGAGGATGGACGCCAGTGGCAGTCTCGGTTTCACCTCGGGTGCCTGGTCCGGATATCCCAGGCACATGCCGAACACCGGATATACATGCTCCGGCAGACGTAGTAACTCGCTGACCTCCGCTGGGTTGTTGCGAATGCCCCCGATATAACACAGGCCCAGTCCCTCCGATTCTGCCGCTGTGGCAACATTCTGGGCCACCAGGGCGGTATCGATGCTAGCCACCAGCAACTGCTCGGTCATCCCGCGGACCACCTCGGCACCTGCGCGCTCTGCGGCATCCGTGGCCCGTTTCATGTCCGCGCAGAACACCAGAAAATCCGAACTTTCCGCCACATAGCGTTGGCCACCACTCAACTCGGCCAGGGCCTCACGGTTCTTTGGATCGACCACGTGGATAATGGAGTAGGCCTGCACATGGCTGGACGTAGCGGCGCTCTGGCCGGCCCGAATCAGTTCCTCGAAGAGCTCACGGGGAATCCTGCGGTTCTGGAACTTGCGGATCGAACGGTGTGATTTAAGAAGTTCAATGGTGGGATTCATAGCGCCCGTCAGCATGACAACGGAAAACGCTTATCCTGCCATTGGCGGGCGATGATGGCAAAAGCTCTGGCCAAGCCCCATCGGCGCGAGCGGGCCTGGTTCAGGGACCTGAGCGATACTTTCACGTCGTCCACGAAGTTGCCGATGGTGCCTCCCGGGGGGGCGGTCAGAGGTGCTTCACAATGGCGTCCCCGAGGTCTCTGATAGCGCCATTGCGTGCATCAAAAGACGCACCGGTTTGCGTTATATAGATCGCGATCACCAGAGGCGGGCGATGGGGCGGCCACAGCACGGCAGTAATTGAACGGGAACCGTGGCCGCCGGCTCCAGAACGGTCTCCGATTTTCCAGTCCAGTGGTATCGCAGCCCGGAGCAAGTTATCACTGACTCGGTTGCCTTTGAGCCAGGTAACCAGAGTATCCCGGGAACCTTCGGATAGTGCCTCACCAAGTACCAATTTGCGGAGGTTAGCGACCATCGCCTTGGGACTTGTGGTATCTCGCAGGTCACCCGGCGTGGCCTCATTGAGTGAGGTTTCCATCCGGTCCAGCCGCGTAACGGTATCGCCCAGATCGCGTGCATACGCGGTAACACCGTCGGGGCCATCAATGGCCTCCAGTACCAGATTGGCGGCGGTGTTGTCGCTGGTGGCCATGGTCGCTTCACACAGCTCCCGCAAACTCATACCTGCCTCTTCCCCTGCACGTGTCTCAGTGACCGGTGAATAGGTCACCAGATCGTCCTTGCTGAAGATCACTCGCCGATCCAGATCAACAGTGCCGTTATCCACCTTTGCCAGCAACGCCGCACAGGCCAGGGTTTTGAAGGTGCTTGTGATGGGGAAACGGTCATCGCCGTGATAGTCCCAGGATTCTCCAGTCCCGGAATCATAGAGGGCAATGCCCACGCGTGCGTCCAGGCGCTGCTCCACGGTTTTCACCGACTCAAGCAACGGGTTGGCGTGGACCAGAGAAAGCGTGGAGGTCATCAACCAAAGGGCGAGTATTAACAGGGCGGAACGCATCTAATCTCCCACTGAGTAAGACAGAATTCGCGACAGGTGGCTGTAGGGCAGGCCAGTTTCCTTATGCCAGTCGTTGAAGGCCTGCTGTGCCTGCATCAAGGCCTTTTTGCTGCCGGGGCTGGCATCCAGCCGTTCCTCCCGATACAACCCGGCGGCCACATCCGACGACAGGATAAACCCATCCCAGCCTACCCGACGCAGGAAATATTGGGCGGTGTTGCCGCCGAGGCGGGCACCGTGGCGTTTGAACCACATCAGCAAGCCGACCTGATCGTGCGAAGGCCACTGGCTCAGAAAGGCTCCAAAGCCACCGTGCTCACGGGCGCCATCCACAATCATCCGGGCGTTGTCCGGTACCGTGCGAATTTTCTGCATGTTGCGCACAATGCGTTCATCCTGTGCCAGTTCCTCCAGCACTTCTGGCGGAATCTGCTGCCAGTACAGCGGCACGAACCCCTTGAAGGCATCTTCAAACCCCGGCCACTTGTTCTCGATCACTCGCCACACAAAACCGGCCTTGAAGACACAGCGGGTGACCTCGGACAGGTAACGGTCGTCACCCATGGCTTCAAGCTCACCGGGCGCCGCAACCCGGGGCAATATGGCGCGTAGCTCGACTTCGCCGCCTTTGCGGGCGGCTGCCTGATTGTAAATTCTGGAGAAGGACATCGTAATTTCCGGAATCCGGTTGTCGGGTTGAAGGCGTGTGGTCCACTATAAGGTAAATGGGTTCAATGAAGGAGCCAAGCCATGCCACTTATCGGATGGGTTTTTGTCATCGTCGCGCTGGCCCTGGTGGTCGGCAGCCTCTTTGTGCTGCGGGACAGCGCCAACAGTATGAAGATCTCTGACGAAAAGATGAAAAAGATCCAGGAACGCAAGGCCGAGGTAGAAGCTGAGGAAAGCGCGGAAGACCGGGAGCAGTGGTAATCCGCTGTCCCCGTTAGACATTTCACGAAAATTCACATTGTCGATGAAACGGTAGCGCAAGAGCCCCGTATCTCTGATGAATTTCTCATTTCACGGCAGTTTGGCCATTGGCGAAACCGGTCGTGAACAGTGTTCATCCAGAAAAACGGGTTTCAGAATGACGGGATATTACGATTACACCCTGGTTGCCGCATCCTTTGTGGTTGCGGTACTGGCATCGTACAGCGCGCTCTACTTCGGCGCACAGCTTGCAACGCTCGAACAGGCAAAAGCCAGGCTATGGCTGGCGCTCGGGGCTCTGACGATGGGAACTGGGGTCTGGGTCATGCATTTCGTAGGTATGCAGGCCTATGTGATGCCGATGGAAATGAGCTACGACCTCACCATTACCCTGATTTCCTGGGTTGCCGCTGTGGGTGCTTCGGGACTGGCCCTGCATATCATCGGCAAGGACCGCGCGGGCCCGCTGCAGATCGTTATCGGCAGCCTGTTCATGGGCGGCGGTATTACGTCCATGCATTACGTCGGCATGGCGGCCATGGAGATGGAGCCGGGGATGCGCTACGACCCGGTTCTGTTCAGTGCTTCCGTTGTCATTGCGGTCGGGGCCTCGGGTGTGGCCATGTTCATTTGCCGCCGCTTGCAGTCAATACAAGGCCTGAAAGGAACCGCCCTCCAGCTCGGCGCCGCCCTGGCGATGGGTGTGGCGATCTGTGGTATGCACTACACTGGCATGGCTGCCATGATCTATCCTGAAAACGCCATGCCCGCCGCAGACAATCTGCTATCGGGTGATTGGCTGGGCGCCCCTCTGGCCCTGTTCAGTGGCGTATTGATCCTGATCGCTCTTTTTGCCTCCGCCAATGACGTCAAGCAACGCCGGAACGCTGAAATCCAGGCGCTGGAGGAATCCCGGCGTGTCGAGCGCAAAGCATTGTACGATTCGACCACAGAACTGCCCAACCGGGCCAGCCTGGCGAATCATCTGGTCAGGGAGCTGGCAAGGAGTGAAACCGACAAACACGCGTTCGCCGTGCTCTACCTGGATGTTGCCAACCATCGGGAGATTCCCGACAACCAAGCTGAAGACGCAATAGCTGCCCTGGCCAGAAGTGTGAGGACAGCCATCGATGAAGGAACCTACCTGGCGCGCCATTCAACCAGTGCGTTTGTGTTGCTCGTGACAAACCCCGCAGACGACAAACACAAAGACATGTATCAGCGCCTTCGAAACCTTCCGACGGACACAGAAAGTGGCGTTACACTTGAACTTCGAGCCGGGCAGAGCGTGTTCCCCAACTCCGGGCGTAATAGCCGGATGCTGATGAAAAAAGCGATGGAAACCTCAGAGCTTCGAAAGCTGGGGCTCGCCAGCATGAACGAAGAGGTAAAATCGGCGGATTACTTCGAGGCGCGTTCAGCATTGCCGGAAACATGATCCTGGCCGATCAACGACGCCAGTTCATTGATCCACTAGCCGAAGCGCAACACTGACATGTTTCGCCTCGGTTTCAGTTTGATGATGGGATTCGAAAAGACTCACCCATTGGCCGGTTTCCAGTAACAGCGTCCCTTGGCCTGAGAGTTTGCCATCATGGGTTGTGTATTCACTGGCATAGGTGAGCTGAAATGAGCCAGAGGGCTTTTTCACAGGGCTGATCTCATATCCCATGGATAGCGCCCGCGAAGCAACAAAGTGACGGTGTTCGGTTGTGACTGTTCCCACCCGTAGAACCCTCGACTCATCCAGAAACTCCGGCAGCACATCGCCTGGAGTGCCACCTGGTTTGGTGGCCGGGCAGTCACAGTAGTGGATTTCCAGAAGCAAAGGCTTGCTGTCGAGGTAGTCTGCTGATGTGGGCTGGCCGGCCAAAGCCAGGGCAGGGAAGGTGGAAAGTACGAACAAACTGATATTGTGCAATGTCTTCCTTGGCATTTTTAGCTCCTATCCTAAAGATTACGTACACTAATGTCAGTGGGCCGAAGGCAGGTTGCCTCCCAGCATGTTTTCAACCACGGCAGCATTGTAGAAAGCTTCAACCGTCTGGATCTTATCGTTGCGCACGCGGAACCAGACGGCCAGCCGCACATCCCCAATTGGTTCAAAGTTGGTCCGGTAATCCAGAATCGCGAATACGTGCTCCCCGTCGGCACTGAGCTGTCGGAGGACCAGGTCTTTCTGGATAGCAGCCATCCCGAACTGATAGGACAACATGTCATCCGGACTGAGGAAATGCATGTTTGGCCCCACATATTCAAACCCATCGGCAACCAGCCACGCTTTTGCCTCATCAAAGCGATGAGCTCGGGTATCGGCGATGAACTGCTTCACGACGTCTTTTGGCTGCATGTACAGACTCCATTCCAAGACAGGACGATTTAAATGCCTGGATCTGCGTAGATTGCATTGTTCTACCACCCAGATCAAAGCATAGCGATGATTGTTATCGCCGTGGAGTCTTCAACCTTATTTAATCCCTGGTATCCCGAGGTATTCCGGTAGCGATTTTATACGGTCGATCCAGGCCTGAACGGCGGGTTAAGGTTCGAGAGTTACTCCTCCCTGCCCATTGTGCCTGACGGCGAGGTGTGGCAGTTTCAGAGATGTTTGAAACCATTGCTATCGGATTCTCGTTTACTCCAACGTATAGCTACAACGTGAGACCGGGTTCATTCTCATATCATCCATGCATAGTAGATGAGGTTCAACAATGGCAGGTGTCGACCTGGGACCAAAGGGCCAAGAGCTGAGGCGGCGATACATTGAAAGTCTTCCCGCGCGTCTGGAAGAGCTTCATGCGTCCTGGCAACAGTTGCAGCACGTCAGTTGGGAATCGAGATCGCTGGCTGCTATGGCCCTGTGTGCTCACAAGTTATACGGCAGTGGTGCGACCTTTCAGTTGCCGGACATTAGCCACTCCGCCCAGATTCTGGAAGTTCACTTGCAGAAAGTGCTGAACAAACTGGATGTAACGGTGGATGAGCGACATGCAATCGAGACGTCCCTCGACAATCTGGAGGGCGCCATAGAGAAGGCAATCCACACCGCGACACCCATCCAAGCGGTAACGACGGTTCGGGCGGCCACAAAAAGCCACCATCGCATTGCCGTCATTGAAGATGATCGTAATCAGTCGGATTTTCTGCAGAGTTGGCTGGAGCAGTTGGGCTATACAGTAGAGAGCTTCGAGACGCCAGAGACATACAGCCGGAAAGTGGACGACCACAATCATCACCTGATTCTGCTGGACATCAGTTTCCCCGAGGGCGCACTGGAAGGGATCGTTTGGCTCGAGCGACTGAAATACCGATGGGATGCCAGTATACCGGTGATCATGATGTCGGCCCGCAGCGATATGGTCGCGCGAATGCGTGCGCTTCGGGCCGGGGCGGATAGCTATCTCACCAAACCCCTGGATCTGGGAGTTCTGGAGAAGCAGATCGAGCAATTGCTGAATGCCAACGTGGGCTCAAGACCGCGGGTGCTCTGGGTGGAAGACGACAGCGATTTACTCGCCTACTACGAAAATCTGCTGGCTGGGCAAGGCTATGAGGTTGAAGGTCTGTCTCAGCCGGTGCGAATCCTCGAGCGCATTGAACAATTCGAGCCGGACGCCATTGTGCTTGACCACGAGATGCCCGGGGTCCAGGGGTTGGAATTGGCACGGGTGCTACGTCAGGATGCCCGGTACATGACTATTCCCATTCTATTTGTGTCGGCCTCGCAAGCGGTCTCCGAGCAGATTGGGAAGTACAGCATGACGGGCAACGAATTTTTTCAGAAACCGCTGGATAACGAGCGGTTTCTGGCCGCGCTTCATCATCACCTCGCGCAGGCTCAGCTGATTTCAGCGCGCATCAACCTGGTGAGCCAGCGCAACGAACGCCAGGGACTGCAAAACCACGACTATTTCCTAACCGAACTGGCTACCTCGATTGCCTACCTGGAAATGGCGCCGGCCAGTCAGGGCTGTTTTCTGGTGCAGGCGGGCATTGACCGGGAAGAGTATCTGCGCGCTCAGCACGGAGCCCGCGCTATGGCGAGTCTCACTGCTCGCATGGAGCAGAACTTTGCCAACCAGTTGGGTGTGAGTGATTCCGGCTGTGCTTTGGGGGGCGGTAGTTTTCTGTTCAAGGTCATTATTCCCGTGGGTACAGAGGCCGGCGCGTACCTTGAGCATTTTCACCAGCGTTTGAATAGTCAGGAGTGGGCCCTGGGCGAGCCGCCCATCCCGATTACCCTCAGCATCGGTGTGTTGCCCCTTACCGAAGCGGTGAATGAAGACAAAGCGCTACTGGAAGTCGAGCAGGCCTGTAGCGAGGCGATGCAAGCGGGCGGCGGATGCCTGATGTGGCACCAGCCGCCGGAGCGCTCTGAGCACAGTAATTTGGATGATCGTATACGCGAACTGCTGGATGCCAAAGCCTTCAAGTTGCACTATCAGCCGATCGTGAATATGGATTCCGGAGATATACTGTTTGAGGCGCTCGTAAGATTGGTGGACGAGGACAACGCCGTGTATTTACCCGGTCAGTTCTTACCCCACTTGACTGAGGGCGGCCATGGATCTCTCTATGATCTGGATCGCTGGGTTGTAGAGCACGCATTGGAGGGGCTCTCAAAGCTCGAGGGCAAAGCCGCTGCGAGTCACTCGGTAGCCATTAAACTTGCCTCACCAATGACCGACGTGGCGAAGCTGATGTCATTTATCAGCAGCGAGATGCGCAACGCGCGTATCAAGGGCAAGCGCCGAATCTACCTTGCCCTATCCAGTCCAACCGTGTTTAAAGATGTGGCGAAGGCCAGACAGGTGCTCAAGCTGCTTCAGGACATGGACTGCGGGCTGGTTATCGAACACATCGATATCAGTCAGGCTTCCATTGATTTGCTAAAAGAACTGCAATCCGTCGATTTCGTGAAACTTGGGTCAAAATATGGCTCGACTGCGGAACAGACACCGGAACTGGAAAAACTGATTCGTCAGCTTACCGCTATTTTTGGTTCCAGCTTGCCGATTGTGGCCACGGGTTTGGAGGATGCCAGGGCAGTGGCCTGGTTCTGGGAGAGAAACATTCGCTATTTCCAGGGGCATTTCATCCAGGCGCCTGAAGTGGTTATGAATTTCGAGTTTTGAGGGCGGGCACTGTCGCTACGCAGAGCACGATTTTCCCACCCCTGAGTGAGGGACTGAGTTTTCGCAGCTGTGGTACGTGACGGGCCTGGTCAGGTACAAAAAAAGCGCCGTGCTCAAAGAGCAGGGCGCTTTTTTCAGCTAAGGCGGGCTTACGCTTTCGGCCCGGCCTCCACGATGGCGTCGGAAACATCAAACTTCTTGAAGTTTTCCACGAACTGGCCAATCAGCTCGGCGGCCTTGGCGTCGTAGTCTTCCTTGCTGGCCCAGGTGTTGCGCGGGTTCAGCAGGTTGTTGTCCACGCCCGGTACGTCAACCGGCACGTCCACGTTCAGGGTGGGCAGGTGCTCGGTTTCGGCATCGTCCAGGTCGCCATTCTGGATGGCGGCGATGATGCCACGGGTGGTGGGGATACTGAAACGCTCGCCCACGCCGTAGGGGCCGCCGGTCCAGCCAGTGTTCACCAGGAAGACCTTGCTGCCAAACTCATCCATGCGCTTCATCAGCAGCTCGGCGTAGACGCCGGCCGGGCGCGGGAAGAAAGGCGCGCCGAAGCAGGTGGAGAAAGTGGCTTTCAGCTTGGAAGAAGAGCCCATTTCGGTGGAGCCCACCAGCGCGGTGTAGCCACTCAGGAAGTGGTAGGCCGCGGCTTCCTTGCTGAGGATGGACACGGGCGGCAGTACGCCAGTCATGTCACAGGTCAGGAAGACGATGTGTGACGGCTCGCCGGCGCGGTTCTCAATAACGCGCTTCTCAACGTGCTCCAGCGGGTAGGCGCAGCGGGAGTTTTCGGTGAGGGAGACGTCGGTGTAGTCCGGCTCGCGGGTTTCCGGATCGATGGTGACGTTTTCAACGATGGCACCGAAGCGGATGGCGTCCCAGATAATGGGTTCGTTTTTCTGGCTCAGGTCGATGCACTTGGCGTAGCAGCCGCCTTCAATGTTGAATACTGTGCCGGGGCCCCAGCCATGCTCGTCGTCGCCGATCAGGAAGCGATCAGGGTCGGCGGAGAGGGTGGTCTTGCCGGTGCCAGAGAGGCCAAAGAACAGGCAGGTTTCGCCGTCTTCGCCAACGTTGGCGGAGCAGTGCATGGGCAGCACGTCTTTTTCCGGCAGCAGGAAGTTCTGTACGGAGAACATCGCCTTTTTCATTTCGCCGGCGTAGTGCATGCCTGCCAGCAGTACCTTGCGCTTGGCAAAGTTGATGATCACGCAGCCGTTGCTGTTGGTGCCGTCGCGCTCGGGCACGCACTCAAAATTGGCGGCGTTGAGGATCTGCCACTCCTGCTTGTCGGCCGGGTTGAAGCTGTCAGGGCGAATAAACAGGTTCTGGCCGAAGAGGTTCTGCCAGGCGGTTTCGGTGGTCATGCGCACTGGCAGGTAGTGTTCCGGGTCGGAGCCAACGTGTACCTGGCTTACAAAGCTGTCTTTCTCGGCGATGTAGGCTTCAACGCGATCCCAGAGGGCATCAAACTTGTCCGCATCGAACGGGCGGTTGATGGGGCCCCAATGGATATCGTCAGAGGTACTGGGCTCTTCGACGATGTAGCGGTCTTTCGGGGACCGGCCTGTACGTTCACCGGTTTTGACCACCAGGGAACCATTTGCGGCCAGTTGGCCTTCGCGTCTTTCCAGTGCCAGCTCAACCAGTTGTGCTGCACTCAGATCATTATAAGTGTTACTCACTTCGACCTCGCCCTCGGGATGTGATCGTGATTACTCGGGCCGTCCCCCCTAAAAATTGACGGAAATCTGAGCAATCGGGTCAATTCAGGCGCGCTATTATGCCAGAGACGCCGGTAAAAAACGACTGCCCCGGAAACCGCTCTACGACTGGCTTCCGGGCCATTCAGCCGGGTGTTCAGTGTAACGTATGGCCGGTGAAAAGGTGATCAATATCATTTCTATCGAAGCGATAGTGTTGATGACAGAACTGGCAGTCCATTTCGATGGAACCCTGCTCGTCGAGGATACTGTAGCACTCCTCCTTGCCGATGGATTCCAGAGCGCCCAGCGTTCGCTCCCGCGAGCAGCTGCAGCGGAAGGCGACGGGCTCGGCATCGAACAGGCGCACAGTTTCTTCGTTGAACAGGCGATGGAGCACGGTTTCGCTGTCCAGGGTCAGTAGTTCCTCGGCTTCCACGGTGCTGGCCAGGTGGTTAAGGCGATCCCACAGGTCGGAATCCTGTTCGGTGTCGCCGGGCAGTTTCTGCAGCATCAGGCCGGCGCTGCAGTTTTCATCGGCAAACAGGAAGAAGCTGGTGGGGATCTGCTCGGAGCGTTCGAAGTATTCTTCCAGGCAGCCGGCCAGACTTTCCTCTTCCCGGGGCACCACGCCCTGGTAACGCTGGCCTTTGTCCGGGGAGATGGTGATGGCCATGCGGCCCTCGCCCAGCAGCGCATTCAGGGAATCCTCGGTCACGGCGTGTTCGTCGTAGCGGGCCAGGCCACGGATGAAACGATCATGGCTGCACTCCGCCATCAGCGTGCGCAGCGGGCCGTCGCCCTGGGCTTGCAGGGATAGGGTGCCTTCAAACTTGAGGGTGCTGCTCATCAGCACGCTGGCCACCAGGGATTCCCCCAGCATGCGCCGCACGGACGCGGGGTAGGGAGCCTGGCTGCCAATTTCACTGTAGCTGTCGTTCAGTTTCACCCAGGCTCCCCGGACCTGGCTGTCTTCAAAAATAAATCGCTGGAACTGGTCCCGGGATGCCATTGGTATTTCTCCTGAGCGTTAAAGTCGGAAACGGTAATCATTGGGGCGGGAAACAGGAATGCTAGAGCCCGTTCTGTTCCCGGAAGCGTTGTATATCCCGTCGGTCTTTCTTGGAAGGCCGTCTGGCCGGGGGGAGCTGCGCCGCCTGCATGGTTTTGCGCTGCCACGAGAGTTCTTCCCGGCGTTTCACGCTGTCGTCGGTTTCGTGATAGAGCTTCTGGGCTTCGGGGGCGCCCCGGCGACGGTCACTGATGTCGTCCACCACCACAATGCATTCCTGCCAGCCCAGCCGCAGGGTAACTTTGGCGCCGGGCTCCACCAGTTTTCCGGGTTTGGTTCGCTGGCTGTTGTAGTGAACCTTACCCCCTTCAATGGCCTGCTTGGCGAGGTTGCGGGTTTTGTAGAAACGTGCTGCCCACAGCCATTTGTCGAGTCTTACGCGGGTGTCGTCAGTGGTGGTTGCCGTCATGTCTCCTCACCTGAAGAGCGTATACGCATAGTATAGCTGGCTCACTGGCCGGATGGCAGGGGTTGGCGCTGACGCAGTGCCGGCAGGATCTCATCAAAATGATGAATCGAGGGAATGTCCGGGTGTCGGTCGCGGGCGGGCTGCCTGCTGTCTGGTGCCAGAATGGCAAGGCACTGGGCGATGCCAGCGGTGCGGGCGCTTTCCAGTACCGGGAAGCTGTCGTCCACCATTAATGTGGCGGCAGCCTGATAAGCTTCCAGCCCGGCGAGGTCCTGCCAGAAGGCGGGATCTTCCTTGGGTTTGCCCAGCTGGTGGCTCGAGATGATGTTGTCCACCCGGCTGTCCAGGCCGGTGCGCTGAAGCTTCAAACTGAGCGGGTCCGGATGGCAGTTGGTGACAATCACGGAGCGCAGCCCGGTATCACGGACGGCATCGAGAAAATCCGTCACATGCGGGCGGTAGCCAATGCGTTCTCCCACTTCGGCTTTGAGCCCGGTGATGTCCATATCCAGCCGGTCACTCCAGTAGTCGGTGCAGTACCAATTCAGGGAACCACGTTCGGCCATGATCATCGGGATGATGGTGTCGCGGGCTTCTTCCGGGCTGAGGTTGTTGTACTCGGCGTAACGCCTGGGCAGGTGCTCAAGCCAAAAATGGTTGTCGAAATGCAGGTCGAGCAGTGTTCCGTCCATATCCAGGAACACCGTCTCAAGGGAGTGCCAGTTCACCATAAACAAAAACAGCCTGAAGTTGGTTAAACGTCAGGCTGCCGAAGAATGCGCAAATTGGCAAGGCGGGTTTTTACGGATCAGTTACTGCTTTGTTCAATGGGCTGTTGTTTCCTGCCGGTGCGAGTACAACCGAGGCAGCGAACAAAGGTGGCTTTGGCCGGGCCAACAACCAGAACCTCGCCAGCTTCCGCTGCGTTACCGCCCAGTGCGGAGAACGGCAAGGACACCAGGTAAACCACGCTTCCCACGATGGTGGTGGCAAACAAGGCCGGGCGAACAAACAGCGCATCACCTGTCATTGCAAGCGCTGTAGGCTCTTCGTCAATGGCTTGGGCGTGGCCGACGGAGGAAAAAGCCAGCAGGCAAACCGCTACGGCTGTAATAACGATGTGGGAAATCTTACCGGTCATTTCTTGTTTCTCCTGAGCTTACCTTAGCTTGTCGGCATTTTGATCTGGCCGATGGTCGCCCTGCCTTGGATGGCTGACGATACATATACCGCACAGTGTAGCTTACGATTATGGATACTCTGTTAACTATGAATCATATTTGCGTATTTTCAAACGATTTTTCTGTTTCATTAGTTGTCTGGCCGCCGTTCAGCGCTGGCATTTTCCGCAGTAAACCGTCGAGCGCTGGTTCATCCGGATTTCCTTTAGAGGATGTCCGCATTCGTGGCAGAACTCACCATTACGGCCATACACCAGCAGCGACTGGGCAAAATAGCCCGGTTTGCCGTCGCTGTTCACAAAGTCCCGCAGGGTGGTTCCACCCATGAGAATGGCAGCGCTGAGGGTTTCGCGGATGGCTTCCGCCAGGCGGTTGTAGCGGTCCAGGCTGATGCGGCCGGCAGCGCGACGGGGATGGATGCCGGCCTTGAACAGGGCTTCGTTCGCATAGATGTTGCCCACACCCACCACCACATGGTTGTCCATGATGAAGGACTTCACTGGAGTCTTCTTGCCCCGCGAGAGTCGATAGAGCAGTCGCCCGTTGAATTCCGGTGCCAGGGGTTCTGGCCCCAGGCTGGCGAGCAGTGGATGCTGGTTCGGTGTTTCGGACCAGAGCCAGCAACCAAAGCGGCGGGGGTCGTTGAACCGCAGGCGGATCCCGCTGTCGAGTGTTAGTTCCACGTGATCATGAAGCAGGGGGTCGCTCTGGTCGGTGATCACCCGCAGGCTACCGGACATGCCCAGGTGTACAATCAATGTTCCGGCAACGTTGGCGGAGCTTACGCCAATCAGCAGGTATTTGGCCCGGCGGTCCACGGTGTGGATGACCGAGCCTTCGATCAGTTCCGCGAGATTGCCCGGCACGGGCCAGCGTAGGCGGCCGTCGCGCACGGTTACCTGGGTGATGGTCCGGTTTTCACAATGGGGGGCGATGCCGCGTCGGGTGGTTTCTACTTCGGGCAATTCGGGCAAGGGGGCTACTCCAGCGGCACGGGCGGTAACGGATAAGTGTAATCGGTAACAAATTCGCATCCAAATGCGGTTGTTCGGGCTAACAACTGTACGCTAAAGTGGCTCAATACGGTTGTCGGGCAGTGCCGGATCCTGATTTCGAACGAGGAAAACTCTATGTGGTACAACGGTCTTCTGGACCTTTCGGTGATGCAGCTGATTCTGGTTGCGCTGGGACTTACACACATCACAATTATCAGCGTTACCCTTTACCTGCATCGTCATTCTGCTCACAACTCGCTGGATCTACATCCGGTGCTGGCGCATTTTTTCCGCTTCTGGCTATGGCTGACCACGGCGCAGAATACCAAGCAGTGGACGGCGATCCACCGTAAACATCACGCCAAGTGCGAAACCGAGGAAGACCCTCACAGCCCGGTGATCCTGGGTGTTCGCAAGGTGCTGTTTGAAGGTGCAGAGCTGTACGACGAAGCCGGTACACCAGAAACCCTGGAGCGTTACGGCCAGCGCACTCCGGAAGACTGGGTCGAGAACAACGTCTACAGCCGCTACAAACTGCTGGGCATTCAACTGATGGCGGTGATTGATCTGCTGCTGTTCGGTGTTCACGGTATCTGGATCTGGGCGGTGCAGATGATGTGGATTCCGGTCTGGGCGGCCGGCGTGGTCAATGGCATCGGGCATTTTATGGGGTATCGCAATTTCGAGTGCAGCGATAATGCCCGTAATATCTCACCCTGGGGCATCCTGATTGGTGGCGAAGAGCTGCACAATAATCACCACACCTATCCCAACTCCTCCAAGCTGTCTCGCCGCTGGTATGAAGTGGATATTGGTTGGGGTTACATCCGTCTGTTCCAGTTCTTCCGGCTGGCGAAACCCAAGGGCTTCAAGCCGATTGCGCATTATGTGCCCGGCAAGAAGGAAGTGGATGTGGAGACGGTTCAGGCCATTACCAACAGCCGGTTCGATATTATGCGTCAGTATCGCAAGCGGGTGATGGAGCCGGTGTTGCGTCAGCAGAAGGCGGTGATGGATGAGGAGATTCGTCCGCGTTATCGCAGTCTGAAGCGGTTGCTGTCCCGTGAGGTGACGTTGATCAAGCCGAAGGAGAAGGAGCACCTGGAAATTGCTCTGGAGAGCAATGCGGTGCTGCGGCAGATTTATGAGAAGAGTAATGAGTTGCAGGAGTTGTGGCGTCGCCGTGGTTTGAAGCCGCAGGAGAAGTTGCATGCGCTGATGGAGTGGTGCCGGGAGGCGGAGGCCAGCGGTATTCGCTACCTTGAGGACTTTGCGGCGCATTTGCGGGCTTATTCTCTTCGGCCTTCTCCCTAGTAGCCTGATTTTTCTGGCGGGTTGGTCTCCTCAATTGGTTGCTTCTGACGTATCCACTCTGAATAAACAGTAGGTCACCTGGCCTGCTGTTTTTTGTCTGTGCAGGGTCCAGTTGGCTGGCGCCGTAGGCGTTGGCATGTCGCTTTCGTGTTCTGCGTAGATCCAGCCGCCGGGTTTCACCCAACCATTGTCCGCGATCATCGGGAACAGTTTTTCCAGCCAGCCCTGTCTGAAGGGTGGGTCCATGAACAGGATGTCGACGGGTTTGGCCGGTGGCTGGGCCAGGTAGGTGTCGACGGTCTGGCAGGCCACTTCTCCGTTTTCCGATTTCAATAGGCGCAGGTTGCTTCTCAGGGCCTGGGCGAGTGCGGGCGTGTGATCGACGAAGGTGGTTGGGCCAGCGCCTCGGGAGAGGGCTTCCAGGCCCAGGGCTCCGGAGCCGGCGAAGAGGTCGAGGCAGCGGCTACCGGGCAGGTGGTGCGTCAGCCAGTTGAACAGGGTTTCGCGGGTGCGTGCCGGTGTGGGGCGTACGCCGCCGGCTTCGGGGAAGCGCAGTTTGCGGCTGCGCCAGTCGCCGCCGATGATGCGGAGTTCGCCGCCGTTGCTGGCTGGCCTGGGTTTCTGGGTGCGCGCCATGGGGATGAGGCCTCTCGAGCATGGTTTGGTGCGCCTGCCGGTGCAGGTTGCGCCATGTTACGAAGGTTTATGGGGCGAGTCACCTACGGCCATCACTTAGGCCGGTCAGTCTGCTAGAATACCGCCTTTCTTGTATCCCGCGAATCGATGATCAATGGTATGACTATGACGGCAGAGTGGATTGCTATCGGCCTTCTGGCCCTTCTTGTCCTTGTGTTTGTTCTGGATGTGGCGGCAAACCGTCAGCGTGTACCCCGGCCAAAGCCGGTGCCCCAGAAGAAGCCGGAGGCTCCGGAAGGTGCTACCCCGAAATCCGGGCCGGAGGAGAAGGCGGAGCCCAAGCCCCAGCCCGATAGCGCGCTGGTCGCGGAAGCACCTGAAAAGCCAGTTGTTGAGGAAGCGCCCGCTGAAACCCCGACAACGCCGGAGCCTGAACCAGAGCCGGAAGCGCCTCAGGTCAGTGTTTTCGAGCGTATCCGCAAGGGGTTGGGTAAAACCCGTGCCAATCTGACCGGTGGTTTTGCGGATCTGTTTTCGATCGGCAAGAAGGTGGACGAGGACCTGCTCGAGGAAATCGAGACCACCTTGCTGATGGCGGATGTGGGTGTGACCGCCACGTCGGAAATCATTGAGTCGCTGACCGACAAACTGGAGCGCAACCAGCTCAAGGACGGCGAGGCCCTGCGCAAGGCACTGAGGGACGAGCTCCATGGCCTGCTGGCGGATGTGACAAAGCCCCTGGAAATTGATGCGGGCAAAAAGCCTTACGTCATCCTGATGGTGGGTGTGAACGGTGTTGGTAAAACCACCACGATCGGCAAGCTCACCAAGCTCCTTCAGCGGGACGGCAAGTCGGTAATACTGGCGGCGGGGGATACTTTCCGTGCCGCTGCGGTTGAGCAGTTGCAGGTGTGGGGCGAGCGTAATGACGTTCCCGTCGTGGCCCAGCATACCGGCGCCGACAGTGCATCTGTCATCTTCGATGCTGTTCAGTCTGCGCAGTCCCGTGGCGTGGATGTGGTGATTGCGGACACCGCCGGCCGCCTTCAGAACAAGGACAACCTGATGAGCGAGCTGGAGAAGGTTGTGCGGGTTATGAAGAAACTGGATGAGTCTGCGCCCCATGAAGTCATGCTGGTTCTGGACGCGGGCACTGGCCAGAATGCTTTGAGTCAGGCCCAGGTGTTCCAGCAGGCAGTGGGGGTCAGCGGCATTACCCTGACCAAGCTGGACGGCACGGCCAAGGGTGGTATTGTGTTCGCCATCGCCCGGCAGTTGCAGCTACCCATCCGTTACATTGGTGTGGGGGAGCAGGTGGATGATCTGCGCAGCTTCGATGCCCGCACCTTTGTGGATGCGCTGTTTGATGAAAGCTCGGATAAGTAACCTTCAATGATCGAGTTCCGCCAGGTCACCAAACGTTATGACAGCGACCATACCGCGTTGCGTCAGGTCAATTTCGGCCTGGAGCGTGGTGAGTTGGCGTTTCTTACGGGGCATTCCGGCGCTGGCAAAAGTACGCTGCTGAAGCTGATTATGGTGATGGAGCGCCCCAGTGCCGGCGAGGTGATTGTGGGCGGGCAGGTGCTCAATACCCTGCCGCGCCGTCAGGTGCCTTACATTCGCCGCCACATTGGTGTGGTGTTCCAGAATCACCAGTTATTGTTTGATCGCACCGTGTTCGACAACGTCGCCATGCCTTTGGAGGTGATGGGCACCCCGGCCCGGGATATCGGTCGCCGTGTACGGGCCGCTCTGGACAAGGTGGGGCTGTTGAGCAAGGAAAAGATGAATCCGATGCAGTTGTCGGGGGGTGAGCAGCAGCGGGTGGGCATTGCCCGAGCGGTGGTGAACAAGCCCCCGGTGCTGCTGGCGGATGAGCCAACCGGTAACCTGGACCCGGAATTGTCGGCCGATATCATGCGGCTGTTCGCGGAATTCAGCCAGGTCGGGGTCACGGTGTTGATTGCTAGCCACGACATTGCACTGATTAACGATCTCGGTCGCCGTACGTTGACGCTCGATCATGGTCGGCTGGTGACAGGTGTTGGCGTTAAGGGGGGGCTTCATGGCTAATGATCCCCGACGGCAGCCTGCCCGGGGCGCCAAAAGTGCCCGTTCACCCTGGCGCCAGCAGGCCGAAAGTTACCTGAGCCATCATCGCAAGGTGGCCCGGGACAGCGCGCAGCGTCTTTGGCACTCACCAGTGGCGAGCATGATGACCTGGACGGTGATGGGCGTGGCGCTGGCGCTGCCAGTGGCGCTCATGCTGTTGCTGGCCAGCCTGGAAGGCGTCAGTGCCGGCTGGGAAAGCTCGGCAAGGGTGACGGCCTATCTGAGTGACGCTGTGTCCATCGAAGATGCCCGGTCATTGAAAGCCGAAGTGGCTGATGATAGCCGGGTGGCGGAAGTCGAGCTGATCGACCGTGAGACTGCGCTGGAAGAGTTCCGCGCTTCTTCCGGCCTTGAAGACGCCCTGGATTACCTGGACGGAAACCCGCTTCCCCACACTCTGCTGGTCACACCCAGTGAAGGTTCCCGCACTGCTGACGGCGTGGAAATGCTGCTGAAGGTTATTGAGGGGCTGGATGGCGTTGAGCGAGTACAGGTGGACCTCGGTTGGTTGCAGCGTCTGAACGCCATGACCGACCTGTTGGGCCGGGCCGTCTGGGCGCTGGCGCTGTTGCTGGCGGCGGCCGTGGTACTGGTGATTGGCAATACCGTGCGCCTTGCGATTGAGAATCGCCGCGACGAAATTCTGGTGGCAAAGTTGGTGGGTGGCACCGACGCTTTCGTGCGCCGGCCGTTCCTCTATACCGGGGCCTGGTTTGGCCTGGGAGGTGGGATTGTGGCCTTTATCCTGCTCCAGGTGTCGCTCTGGTGGCTCAGTGGCCCAGTGGAGCGGCTAGCTGGGTTGTACCGCAGTGAGTTTTCCCTGAGCGGGCTGAGCGTCGATGGCGCGCTGGCGTTGATAATTGCAGCGATGCTGTTAGGCTGGTTAGGCGCTTGGGTTGCCGTCAAGCGCCATCTGGATGACATTGAGCCGGGCGAAATTGCTGGCGGGTGATCGCCGGTCTCGGAAATGCCGTATTGAAGCCTGTGCTGGTTTCGGCGTAGTTTGGATATAGTATTCGAAGGCAGCCAGATTTTCAGCTTGTTGATTTTAAACGGTTTAGATGGAAATTTGGGTCATTTGTAGAGTGCTTGGCGGGCTGAATTAGAGTTGCTATATTTATCGGTCGTCATGTTCGGAGGATAAGACATGGGTACGAGTTTACAGATCATCGACAGACTGGTTCCGGGTGCCAACCTTGAGTCCTATATCCAGGCGGCCAGCCGCATTCCGGTGTTATCTGTCGAGGAAGAGCGCAAGCTCGCCGAGCGGCTGCATTACGATGGTGATGTGGAAGCTGCGCGTGAGTTGGTTCTTTCGCATCTGCGCTTCGTGATCCACATTGCCCGCAGCTACGCGGGTTATGGGCTGTCCCAGTCGGATTTGATCCAGGAAGGCAACGTAGGCCTGATGAAGGCGGTCAAGCGTTTCAATCCGGAATATGGTGTGCGTCTGGTATCCTTCGCAGTTCACTGGATCAAGGCCGAGATTCACGAGTTTATCCTGCGCAACTGGCGCATCGTGAAAGTGGCGACCACCAAGGCGCAGCGTAAGTTGTTCTTTAACCTGCGCAGCCAGAAGAAGCGTCTGGCGTGGTTGAGTCATGATGAGGTTAATGCCGTGGCCAGTGACCTTGGGGTTGAGCCCAAGGTTGTGCGGGAGATGGAAGGTCGCCTGGCCTCCCACGATACGGCGTTCGATGGCCCCCAGGACGATGACGATGACAATGCCTATCAGGCGCCGGCGTATTATCTGGAGGACAAACGCAGCAATCCGGCCACGCAGCTGGAGCAATCAGACTGGACGGACGATTCCAATGGTCGTCTGATGGCGGCGCTGGGGCAGTTGGATGAGCGTAGCCAGGATATCCTTCGTGAGCGCTGGTTGTCAGATAGCAAGTCGACGCTGCATGAGCTGGCTGACCGATACGGCGTTTCCGCTGAGCGTATCCGTCAGTTGGAGAAGAACGCCATGAAGAAGATCCGTCTGCATATGACGACGGAAGAAGAGGCTGCTTAACCCCTGGTTAATCCGGGGTTTGTCAGAACGCCACCACCCTTTGCGGGGTTGGTGGCGTTTTTGTTTGTATAATCCTTAAAACAAACACAAACCTTGGGGTGGTCGCGAGTGGGCAGGCTCTTCCAAAACACGCTGTGAATACGTCCGTGTACGCTCGGCTCCGCCATCCATGGCTCCGCACGGTTTTGGAAGAGCCTGCCCACTCGCTTCTCCAGCTTCGGAGTAAGGATAAGAAAAAATGGCTGAAAATCGTTTTCATATAGCCTTCCTTGGTGTTGGTCTCATGGGTGCGCCCATGGTTCGAAATTTGTTGGATGCGGGTTATCCAATGACGTTGTGGAATCGGACGGGGAGTAAGTGCGAGCCTTTTGCCGATGAAGCTATCATTGCCGGTACACCGGAAGACGCGGTTCGAGATGCCGACATCGTCATCACCATGCTGGAGAACGGCGATGTGGTGGATGACGTGATGGTGGCCCAACGCGGTATCGCGGCGCTCAAGGCCGGGGCGGTCTATATTGATATGAGTTCGGTTCAGCCGTCGCTGGCGCGACGCCATGCGGCCTTGGCGCAGAAGCAGGGGGCCGGGTATGTGGATGCGCCCGTGTCCGGCGGTACTGTCGGCGCTGAGCAGGCAACGCTTAGTATTATGGCAGGTGGCGCCGACGCCGACGTTGAGCGGGTGCGGCCGGTTTTTGAGGCTCTGGGGAAATGTACGCCCATTGGTCCGGTAGGGGCGGGGCAACTGGCGAAGCTGGCCAATCAGGCGATTGTGGGGATTACCATTGGTGCGGTGTCTGAGGCGTTGTTGCTGGCGGCGAAGGGTGGGGCTGATCCTGCCGCTGTTCGGGAGGCGCTGATGGGCGGTTTTGCGGGGAGTCGGATTCTGGAGTTGCACGGGCAGCGGATGATTGATCGGGACTTTTCACCCGGTGCACCGGCGCGGATTCAGTTGAAGGACCTGCGGATGATTCTGGATGAGGCACGTTCCGAGGGGCTGACCCTGCCGCTGTCGCAGCAGGTGCATAATGAGTATCAAAGCCTGATCGCCAACGGGCACAGCGAGGTGGACCACAGTGGTTTGCTGCTGGAATTGGAGCATCTCAATGGGGCACTGTTAGGCTCTTCGTCGGCCATCAAACGCAGGAAGTAGACTCGTTGCGAATCTCTGCATGCTGTGCTGCCGAGGTGGAATGCATGAGCAGGGCGTGGGCGAGATTAACTTTCGGAATGTTTTCGCAGTGATTGACCGTCTGGGCTATGGTGGTTGGGTGAGCATGGAGTGTCGCCTTGCGGGCGATACGATGTTGAGACGAGGCTGGTTCCGGGGAATGCCGTGACCGTCGCCATTGGCGACACCCTCTTACAAGATCGTAACTGGCCGGCAACCGATGTTCTTCGTACCCTAGCTGTTAATGTAATCCGCTATCGGGAGGATAACCGGTGAAAGCACTGGTAATTGAAGACGATCAGGACGTGGCAAACTACCTTGTTAAAGGGCTGAGAGAGTCTGATTTTGTCGTGGATCACGCGGCGGATGGCAAGGAAGGCATGATGATGGCCGCCAGCGAAGACTACGACATTATGATTGTGGATCGCATGCTGCCCGGCATGGACGGTCTGTCAATCATCAAAACGGTGCGTGCCACGGGTAATCAGGTACCTGTGTTGATTCTCAGTGCCCTGGGTGATGTCGACGACCGTGTGGAAGGCCTTCGAGGCGGGGGAGATGACTACCTGACCAAACCCTTTTCTTTCACCGAACTGTTGGCCCGCATAGAATCTCTGGCTCGCCGCAACCGTCAGTCTGCAGAAACCGAGACGGTGTTGAGGGTGGCGGATCTGGAAATGGATCTGCTCGCCAGAACCGTCAAGCGGGCCGGGCATAATATCGACGTACAGCCCCGGGAGTTCCGTCTGCTGGAATATCTCATGCGCAATGCCGGGCAGGTGGTTACTCGCACCATGTTGCTCGAAAAAGTATGGGACTATCATTTCGACCCCCAGACCAACGTGATTGACGTGCATATCAGCCGTCTGAGAGCGAAGATCGACAAGGAGTTCGAGACCCCTTTACTGCAGACCATTCGGGGTGCAGGGTACATGTTGCGTGAAACTGCTTAGCCAGCTCAGAACTTCATCGTTCCAGTTAGCCCTGTTGTACATGGTGGTGTTCGCCACCTCGGTTTTCCTGTTGCTTGCGTTTATCTACTGGCGCACAGCAGGGTTTATGACTGCGCAGACCGATGAGACCATCGAGGCTGAAATTGCCGGCCTCGCTGAGCAATACCGTGGCAGCGGTATCAATGGCCTTATTTCCATCATACGCGAGCGTGTTGCCCGCGACCCCAATGCCAAGTCCATCTATCTGTTGACGACAGATGACTTCGTCAAGCTTGCCGGTAACGTTGAAAACTGGCCCAAGGGCTCTCGCTCCGACAGCGGCTGGATCAATTTCACCCTGAATCCGTCAGTGGGCTGGACTGGCCCGGAGCGCCTCGCACGGGCGCGCATTTTTGAAGTGCAGGGCGGTCTGCGCCTTTTGGTGGGCCGCGACGTGGACGAGCTCACCAACCTGAAGCGGGTGATCGAAACCGCCATTAACTGGGGGATGGGCATTACCCTGGCACTGGCGCTGCTGGGCGGCTTTCTGATGAGTCGAAGTACCACCCGCCGCATTGAAGTTATCAATAACACTTCCCGGCGCATCATGAACGGCCATCTGTCACTACGCATACCAACTCGAGGAACCGACGACGACTTCGACCAGTTGGCAGAAAACCTGAACCAGATGCTGGACCGGATTGTGTACCTGATGGAAGGTATCCGGCACGTATCCGACAGCATTGCCCACGATTTAAGAACCCCGCTGACTCGACTGCGCAATCAACTGGAAAATACCCTCATGTCAGTGGACAACGATGAGGCCCGTGATCAGGCCGGCAAGGCCGTGGCAGAGGCAGACCAGTTGTTGGCCACCTTTAACGCGCTGCTTCGGATTGCTCGTTTGGAAACCCGTGGCAATACAGCGGACATGCAGCAGGTGCCCCTCGGGGAACTGGTCAGCGATGCGTGTGAGCTGTATGAAGCGTTGGCGGAAGACAAAGAGCAGCAGTTTCAGCAGTCGCTGGAAGATCATGTGGTGATCGAGGGCGACCGGGACCTGCTGTTCCAGATGGTCAGTAACCTGATTGATAACGCCATCAAGTACACCCCGGAGGAGGGGCAGATTCGGGTAAACGTACGCAAGGACGGCAACGACGCGATTTTCGAGGTAGGGGACAGCGGCATCGGTATTCCCGATGACGAGAAAGACCAGGTGTTCCAGCGCTTCTACCGGGTTGGAAAGAGCCGGTCATTGCCCGGCAACGGCCTGGGGCTCAGCCTTGTCAGCGCGGTGGCGGAGATCCACCAGGGCGTTATCTCACTGAGTGATCATCACCCCGGGGAAGACTATCCGGGGCTGATGGTCACCATTCGGTTGCCCGCTTACTCGCCGAACCGAAAACGTCTGAAAGACACTCAGGCCATGCCCGCTGCGGAAGCCGGAGAGCAGAGCTCCCCGGGCGAACTCAGGGGTGTTTGATCAGTTGTCGGATACGCCGCGGAACTGATTCACGCGGCTGATCACTGGCTTCAGCAGCGTGTCTACCTGTGAGCGGCGACGATCGAATTTGGCCTGGATGCTGTCCCACTCACCTTCCAGGTGTTTCTGTTCCAGCATGATAAACGCCGCCAGGTTATGACGGTTCAGCTTGCCGGTGATGCCGTATTGGTCAAGCCGATAGCCGATACTGTCGAGACCATTGAGGGCCGTGTTGAGAAGCTTTTTGGTGTTCATTCTGGTATCCCGTGCTTGGACGTTAAATCGGAAATTCAGTTAATTGAACGCTAACGCCTGCGTCTAGAGTGCGCAACCTAATCCGGCTCTGACCAAAACGTAATTCGGCCGCCACCACTGTGTAACCTGTTCTGTGGATAATAGTAACTGTAGCTAAGGAAGCCGGCGGAAACTTCGCTTGCTTCTCCCTCCAGCACAGCGCTAGCCTTACCCCGTTTTTACGGGGTTTTTTTATGTCTACACGGTGGTTTTTCTATGGCCAGAACCCGCTACATAACCGCGGAGGGCGAGCAGGCTCTTCGTGAGGAATTGCGTTTTCTCTGGAAGGAGAAGCGTCCGGAAGTGACGCAGGCGGTGCGGGAGGCAGCCGCTCAGGGCGACCGCTCAGAGAACGCCGAGTACATCTATGGCAAGAAGCAGTTGCGAGAAATTGACCGCCGCGTGCGTTTCCTGACCAAACGGCTAGACGAACTGGCGGTCGTGGATCGCCTTCCTGACGACCGGGGAAAGGTCTTCTTCGGCGCCTGGGTAACTATCGAAAGCGAAGAAGGCGACGAAAGCACCTACCGGCTGGTTGGTCCGGACGAATTCGATTTGCCCCGCGGCTACCTGAGCATCGACTCTCCCATGGCTCGTGCCCTTCTGGGCAAACGCATCGACGACGAGGTCAGCGTACGCACGCCGGATGGCTGGAATCACGTTGTGATCACCCATATTCATTATGAGCCGCTAACACCCGACAAGTGAGGAGTGTCACAAAACTGGCGACTGGCCGGGTTTTTTGTCGTTTTTGGCGATAGACTGATCAAAAATTGTCAGTCTGAGGTGTGTTTGTTCAAATAATGTTCAGGCTCGGCATGACGCAAAAGGCAGTCGTTATGGGCGGATTCGATACAAAAAGGACTATGGTCGGCACGATCATGCTGGTGGTGGCGCTGTCACCTCTGGTATTGGCTCAAACCGTCGAAGAATCCGTGGAGGGTGGTGCGTTCAACTACGAGGAGCGCTCCACGCTGGAAACCATTCCGTTTAACTCCATGGAAGAGGAGTCGCTGGCCAACACCGTCATCGAAGGTGGGCTGGAAGCACCGGCTGCCGGTGTGCCCGTGCAACCGCGAACGGACGAGGATTTCTACCTGGACCCGCTCGCCCTTCAGCCTCGTGATCCACGTACCGATCTCGGACGCAGTGAAATTCCGGTCGAATTTCGCTTCAGCAACCCCAAGTCCATTCCCGGGCAGACCCACGGCGATAATTACATCATCCGCCCGCCGACCAATCGGAACTACGGCGCGTTCAATACCACAACGACGGAACGATAGTTCGCCTGCCGCGCTGGTTCAGGCGGCGACGAAGCCTTCGGGATCTGTCCTGCCCAACACATCTTCGTAAAAGAACGTCAGCGCCTGTTTGGCCTGATTAAGGCGTGCCCGCGACACTTCCAGGCGTTCGCTCAGATAGGCCAGGAACAATTGCCGATCGCCAGGCTGCAGCGTTTCCGGATTCTTCAGGTCGTGGAAAAGCACGAACCGGGAAATCCAGTGGAGATAGGTTTGCTCGGCGCGGTGGTTAAGCTGATGTTTGCGGATGGCGCCAGTCACTCGACTGACAAGGCCGGGCTGAGACTGTTCCAGCGCCTCGGTGATATCCATGATGCGTCTTCCGTGTGAATTGTTGTTCTTATGATGCGCGCATCTTATGACAATCGTTTGACCGCCGCAAAACTTTTGCGAGGGAAGTTGAGCGGGAGCAGAACCGTCGGTGCGTCGGCTGCTCCCGATCAAGCTGGACTACGGGTTACTTCAGGGATTCCAGCTTATCGATGTACTTCTGCATGGCTTCCTCGGATGAGGTGCCCTTGACCTTCTCCCAGGCGTCGTACTTGGCGCGGCCGACAAAATCCATCATGCCCGGGCGTTTGCCACTGACATCACCTTCGGTGGCCTGCTTGTAGAGGGCATAGAATTCCAGCTTCAGTTCGTTGGAGGGTTTGAAGTCGCCCTCGGCGTTCTGGATGTAGTTGACGGCTTCGTCAAAGCGGGTTTTCAGGTCACTCATATGGCGGTTCCTTTTCTGGTGTTGAATCCGATATTCACGACGCGGAAGAGTATATCCAGAGACAGTGTGACCGTCATTGGCCGATCGTTCCAATCCTTCGACGAATGGGGTATTGTCCGCATCCTTATTTTAAGATACGTGGAGATGCCCCATGGCCGCCGCCAACAAACTGGCTAGCATTGTTGCCAAGATCAATCAGTTGCCGGAATTTGCCCGGCCCAAGGCTTTGTCGCTGTTTTTCGGCAAGGCGGTTCCGTTCACCGGTACCACCGGCATTCGCATTGAAGCCCTGGACCAGGAACGTTGCGTGATTTCCCTGAAGAACAAGCGAAGGGTCCAGAATCACATCAAGGGCGTACATGCCGTGGCCTCCTTGTTGCTGGCGGAATCCGCCACAGGCTTTCTGGTCGGTCTGAACGTGCCAGACGACAAAGTGCCCGTAATCAAAACCGCCCATGCCGAATACACCCGTCGTGCCAAAGGCGATATGAAGGTGGAGGCGTACCTCACCGCTGAACAGCGTGAGCGTATGCTGACCGAGGACAAGGGCGAAACTTCGGTGCCGGTGACCATCCATGACAGCGAAGGCCAGCAGCCGATTGAAATCGAAATGATCTGGGCCTGGACACCAAAGCGTCGCTAGTTGCGATAGGTCGTTGTTGTAAAAGGCCTCAGGATGTCGAGTGGTTGGCAATTCCTTGCCTGGGGCCGATTTCTTGCCAAAAGCTGGCCAATTTTTGCTTGAGTACCCGATTTATCCTGTGTAAAGTTCGGCCTGTAGCGCGCCAGGAAGGTGCGCACAAAGGACTGTACTACCGCAACTGAGTTTGCACATGGACCACAGGGAGCAAGCGCATGTCTTCAAAAGACGGTTCCGTCGCGCCTAAAGAGCGCATCAATATCAAGTATGTCCCCGCCACCGGTGATCAGCAGGCTGAAACAGAGCTGCCGCTGAAGATGTTTGTCGTTGGTGACTTCAAGGGGCAAGCCGAAGAAACTCCGATCGAAGACCGTAAGGCGATTTCCGTCGACAAGAACAACTTCCGTTCTGTGATGTCGGAAGCCGGTCTCACCCTCTCCACCACGGTCACCAACAAGCTGGACGAAGAAGCCGAAGAATTGCCGGTTAACCTTGAGTTCCAGACGCTGGACGACTTTTCCCCGGATAGCATTTCCCGGCAGGTGCCTGAGCTGAAGAAGCTGATTGAGCTTCGTGAAGCACTGGTTGCCCTCAAGGGCCCGCTGGGTAACGTGCCATCGTTCCGATCCAAGCTGCAGGAAATGCTGGACAACGACGAAGCCCGCAACAAGCTTCTTGAGGAGCTTGAGCTGGCCACGGACGAAAACGGCGAATAATCCGGATTCGTGACCCGAATTCTGCCAGTGCTGGCAGATCTCAATCTTGTGTTTAAAACGTACTGAAGGGATGTGGTATGTCTGATACTGCTGAGCAGCAATCCGCTGCTTCCGAAGCTGTCGCGGAAGGATCATTGTTGGACCAGGTCATGGCCAACAGTCGCATGGCTCCCGCCGATGAAGGATACGATGTGGCGCGCCGCGGCGTGGCAACGTTTATCTCCAACCTGCTGAAAAGCGACGAGAAAGGCCAGCCGGTCAACAAGGCACTGGTCGACCAGATGGTGGTCGAGCTCGATCGCAAGATCAGTGCCCAGATGGATGAAATCCTGCACGCGCCCAAGCTGCAGGAGCTGGAGTCTTCCTGGCGTGGTCTGAAGTTGATGGTGGATCGCACGGATTTCCGCGAGAACATCAAGGTGGACATTCTTCACGCCACCAAAACCGAACTGCTGGAAGACTTCGAGTTCGCCCCGGACGTTACCCAGACTGGTTTTTACCAGCACATCTACTCCACGGAATACGGCCAGTTTGGCGGTGAGCCTGTGGGTGCCGTAGTGGGTAACTACGCGTTCACACCCTCCACGCCAGACATGAAACTGCTGCAGTACGTGTCTTCTGTCGGAGCGATGGCCCACGCGCCGTTTCTGTCCTCTGTTGCGCCAACGTTCTTTGGCGTCGACAGCTATCAGGAACTGCCGGCTATCAAGGAACTGAAAGCCGTCTTCGAAGGCCCGAAATACGCCAAGTGGCGCTCCCTGCGTGAGTCGGAAGACGCCCGCTACCTGGGCCTGACATCACCGCGCTTCCTGCTTCGTGTGCCTTATGATCCCACGGAAAACCCGGTACGCAGCTTCAACTACAAGGAAGACGTGTCCGGCGACCACGAGCATTACCTGTGGGGCAATACCGCCTATCTGCTGGCGACACGCCTGACCGAAAGCTTCGCCAAGTACCGCTGGTGTCCGAACATCATCGGCCCGCAAAGCGGTGGTTCGGTGGAAGATCTGCCGGTTCACACGTTCGAATCCTTCGGCCAGCTGGAAGCCAAGATTCCGACCGAGGTGCTGATCACCGACCGTCGCGAATACGAAATGGCTGACGAAGGCTTCATCGCCCTGACCATGCGTAAGGGCAGCGACAACGCAGCGTTCTTCTCCGCCAACTCTGTGCAGAAACCGAAGCAGTTCCCGAACACCAAGGAAGGCAAGGAAGCGGAAACCAACTACAAGCTGGGTACGCAACTGCCTTACATGATGATCGTGAACCGCCTGGCGCACTACATCAAGGTGCTGCAGCGTGAGCAGATTGGTTCCTGGAAAGAGCGTCAGGATCTTGAGCGTGAGCTGAACACCTGGATTCGCCAGTACGTGGCCGACCAGGAAAACCCGCCGGCGGATGTTCGCAGCCGTCGACCACTGCGTGCCGCCAAGGTGACCGTTTCCGATGTGGAAGGCGATCCGGGCTGGTACTCGGTATCCCTGGCGGTTCGTCCGCACTTCAAGTACATGGGTGCGAACTTCGAACTGTCACTCGTCGGCCGTCTGGACAAGGACTAATCCGTGTTCAGGAACACCGGTGCAGACGGTGTTCAGGCTTCGGGCGGCAGCCTGTTCGAGCGTTTGGAACAGGCTGCCGAACCCGCCGGGCAAAGCATGGGGGAAGTAACCCATGTGGTGGATTCCATCAAGCGCCACCTGGTCCGCCTGCTGAATGCCCATCCGGGCAACAGTGAGAGCGTACCTGATCTGGGGCTGGTGGATTTCAATGACGCCACGCTCGGTACCCATGACCTGAGCATTCGTATTCGAAGCGCTATACGGCAGTGTATTGAGAAGTTTGAACCCAGGGTGAGCCGGGTGGATGTGATGGCGATGCCCCAGGGGCCCGATCCATTGCAGTTGCGGTTTCAGGTGACGGTCTACCTGAAGGTGGGTTCGGAAGACGATAAAACGACCATTGATTTGTTATTGGATGACAAGCGCTATTACCGGGTGATTTAACGCCACGAAATAGCTTGAAGACACGGATGAGAGTGGGGGTGCAGTCAGGCTTCCAAAAGTGTGCGGAGCCATGGATGGCGGAGCCCAAGCGCCCATGGATGGGCTTGCAGCGTCTTTTGGAAGCCTGACTGCACCCCTGCTCGGAGTCAGAGGCGATGGCGATACCTTTTCTTCTGGGAAAAAGAACTCGCTTTGCTCGGACACCTTTTTCCCGGCAGAAAAGGTATCCCCATCCCCTCGGCCGAACTTTGGTGTAGTAGTCGTTATGAAGTTGAATCGATTTTACAGGGACGAACTGAGTTTTCTCAGGCTACAGGGCAGAGAGTTTGCGGATGCGCATCCTCAGCTGACCCGGTTTCTTTCTGAGCAGAGTACTGACCCGGATGTCGAACGGCTGCTGGAAGGCTTCGCCTTTTTGACCGGGAAGCTCCGGGAGAAGGTCGAGGACGAGTTTCCCGAGCTGACGCATTCGCTGCTGAACATGCTGTGGCCGAACTATCTGCGGCCAGTGCCCAGTTGCACCATCATGCGGTTTGATCCGCAGTTGCATGCCATCAGTGAGCGTCAACGGGTGGATCGGCATACCGAGATCAAGAGCCGCCCGCTGGGAGACGCCACGCGTCAGACCCAGTGCCGGTTCCGTACCTGTCGGGCGGTGGACGTGTTTCCAGTCAGCGTGGCGGATGCTCACGCAGAGCACTCCCGGGAAGTGTCTTCCGTCACCGTCGACCTGGCGCTGCACACCGATCAGCCGTTGTCGTCCCTGGGGTTGGAGAATCTGCGTTTTTACCTGGGCGGCGAGAGCCATATTTCCGAGACGCTATATCTGTGGCTGAACCATTACCTGCAGCGTATGGAACTGGTGGTGGGCGATTCGGTGTTTTCCATTCCGGCCAGCCAGTTGAAGCCCGTCGGGTTCGCCAACGACGAGGCCCTGTTGCCGTATCCCAAGAACGCCTATCCCGGCTACCGGATTCTGCAGGAGTTCCTGAGTTTTCCGGAAGCTTTCCGGTTTGTGGATATTCAGGGCCTGAAAGCACGGCTGCCAGCAGTGCAGGCGGATGAGATCAGCCTGCGGTTCCACTTCAGCCGTATCCTGCCGCCGGATGCCAAGATTCGTGCGGAGAATTTCCAGCTTTACTGCACGCCGGCCATCAATCTGTTCACCCACGAAGCCGACCCGGTGGACCTGAATGGCCGCCAGACGGAGTACCGGATTGCGCCGTCCAGCCGGTCGCCGGAGCACTACGAAGTTTTCAGCATTGAACAGGTGGAAGGCTGGCTGGAAGGCCGGTCGGGGCGCGGAGAGCCGCGGCTGTATACCGCGTTTGAGAGTTTTCAGCATGAGGTAGAGCGGGATCGTGGTCGTACCGCCCTGTACTACCGGGTTAAGGCCCGGGAGAGCGTTCGTGGGGATGGCTTTGACCACTACATATCCTTCGTGCGCGGTGACGAGTCCGAGTGCCTGAACCGGCAGGAAGCGGTATCGCTGACTCTGACCTGCACCAACCGTCAGTTGCCGCATCAGCTGGCGGTGGGGGAGATCTGCATGGCGACAGAAACCACGCCGGCGTTCGCTTCGTTCAGCAATATTACCCGGCCCACGCACACCCTGCGGCCGACACTGGATGGCAGCCTGTTGTGGACACTGATCTCCAACCTGTCGCTGAACTACCTGTCGCTGCTGGATGTGGACGCCTTGCGCACAGTACTGCGGGTTTATGATTTTCGCGCCCTGGTGGATCGCCAGGCGGAGCGGGTGTCCCAGAAGCGCCTGGCCGGCATCCTGGATATTGAAACCACGCCGGTGGACCGGATGGTGCGGGGGTTGCCGGTGCGGGGTATTCGCTCGGTGATGCGGCTAGATCAGCAGTCGTTCGCCTCGGAAGGCGATCTGTACCTGTTTGGTACGGTACTCAGCCAGTTTTTCGCACTTTACGCCAGTATTAACGCTTTTCACCAACTGGAAGTGGTGAATACAGACAATCAGGAACGGTACACATGGACGTTACAACAAGGGCAGCAGCCTCTGATGTAGCTGAGCTGCAACCCGTTCTGGGCAATGCACGGCGCTACAGCTTTTTCCAACTGGTGGACTTGATCCATCGTCACCACGGTGATGATCTGGAACGATCCCAGGACGAGCAGCCGCAGCGGGAGCGTATCCGCTTCTCGGCGTCGGCCGGGCTGGGGTTTCCCGGCAGTGATGTGGTGTCGGCGGCGTCGCCGGAGCACGAGCACGCGCCCTATCAACTGGAAGTCAGTTTCCTGGGCTTGCACGGTTCTCAGTCGCCTCTGCCGGGCTACTATCTGGAGGACCTGGCGTGGGAGTCAGGGCAGAACCTCGGCATCCGTCGTCATTTTCTGGATTTCTTCAATCACCGGCTGGTGACCCTGTTTCACCGGGCATGGCGCAAGTATCGCTATTACGTTCGGTTTCAGCCGGAGGCCTCTGATGGCTTCTCCGAACATATTTTCTCCCTGGTGGGTCTCGGAGACCCGCAGGTCAGGGCGGCAACACCGGTTAACTGGTCGAAGATGCTGGCCTACGCCGGGATGATGGCGGGCCGTAGTCGTTCTCCGGAAGTTGTCAGCGGCATCATTGGTCATTGCTTTGATCTGGACGATGTCGGCATTGAGCAGTGGGTATTGCGTCGGGTGGAGATCCCGAAGGATCAGCAAACTCGGCTGGGGCAGGCCAACGCCGCCCTCGGTGAGGACACGTTGGTAGGCTCGGGCATTCGCGATCGCAGCGGCAAATTCATCCTGCGCATCCGCAACCTCGACCGACAGCGATTTGCGGATTTTCTACCCAACGGCGACGACCACGACCGGCTGGTGAAGCTGGTGGAGTTTGTCACCCGGGAACAGCTGGCTTACGACCTGGAACTGCAGATGCGCCCGAGGGATGTAAAGCCAATGCAGTTGGGCGCGGATGTGCGGCTGGGCTGGAACTCGTTTGTCACCCCGGAAAAGGCCCGGAAGCTGCCAGCGGTGCGGTTGCAGATTCGCCGCTGAATTCAATGGATTGCTTAGCAGGTTAAAAAGGAAACCGGATATGGAACATCGACCAACCCATAACCTGAAACTGGTGGTCAGTAACCCTACCCAGGTTGCCAGTGGCCTGGCCCGGGAGCATGTATTCGGAGTGCATGGTGGCTCCATCGGCAGTGCCGGTAGTGACACCTGGCAGTTGTCCTCACATCGCACCGGGGCCGTCGGCGGCCATGCAGAAGTTCGGTTTATGGACGGCGTGTTCTGCCTCATTGACCGCAGCGGCCGAACGTATATCAACAGCGGTACCCAGCCAGTCGGCCGGGGCCGCCGGGCACGCCTGAAGAGTGGTGACACCATCACCATTGGTCGCTATCAGCTCAAGGCAGAGGTGCTTAGCGGTCAGCGCCAGGATGGCAACCTGCCAGAGGAAGCGGAGGACGCCACTCTGGTCAATGTCGACGAGGACGAGCTGATGCGCGCCGAGGAGCGTGAACTGGAAACCGTTGGCGACGAGCCGCTGCACGGTTTGCAGCCGGCGCCGGGTGAAACCTTCAACGACGATCCCCTGCAGGCCTGGTCAGACCCCCGTGGCGAAAGCCAGCACGCTGATGTGGCCGAAAGCCGTGACCGGGAGTCCCTGCTGGCGGACAAGCCAGAGTGGTACGCCAGCGAGGGCGCTGTAACCGACGAGTATCGCGAGAACCGCGACGTAGCCATGGGTCTACCCATGCGAAAAGGAGAGGGTGATAGGATGTCAGAGACCACCAAGCCGGCCCGCCGCCGGGAGACCAACGACCAGAGCCGTCAGCACATCAGCGGTGCGCCGCTGTTGCGCGGCATGGACACCGACCTGGGCTTCGCCGACAGTGACGAAATGCGCTTGTTCCTCGAAGAGGCCGGCCAGACCCTGAAAGCCACCGTGGAAGGCCTGCTGGCCCTGCATCAGGGTGAGGACAGCCGCCACCAGGCTTTGCGCACCCGCTTGCAGCCCATTGAGGACAATCCGTTGCGCCTGGGCGAAGACTACAACGAGACCGTGCAGACCCTGTTCGCCAGCCAGCGCAGTCCGGTTCATCTGTCCGCACCGGCGGCCGTCAGTGAGAGCCTGCAAAGCCTTCACCATCATCAGCTCGCTACCCAGACCGCTATTCGCGAGGGGCTGGATGCCATTCTTCATGCCTTCTCACCAGAGGCATTGCTGCGCCGGTTCCATGGTTATCGCCGGGGCCTGAAAACCGACGAAGATGAAAGCAACTGGGCATGGGAGATGTACCAACACTATTACCGGGAACTGAGTTCCAGTCGTCAGCAGGGTTTTGAACGCCTTTTTCAGGAGGTGTTTGAACAGGCTTACGATCAACAACTGCGTCAATTACAGAGGGAGAACCTGTCGTGAAGTACTGCAAATGGAGTTTGCTGGTCGCCATTCTCGTTTTGGTGGGGTGTAGCACCCCCTACAACGCTGTTACCAAGACCGCCAAGGTGATGTGGGATCCGGACATTCCTGTGGGTTACCCGGATGAGCTGCCAAGCCGCGTGGACCTGACCATGTTGGCGGAGCCGGACGTGAACCCCAACGAATCCCTGGCGCCGACACCCATCGCCTTCCAGATCATCCAGATGCGGGACAGCTCGCGCCTGATGGCGGCGGATTTCGACCAGTTGCTGGGCGAACTGGAGCCGTCCCTGGGTCGCAACTACGTCGACCACAGCGATTACACCCTGGTGCCGGGGCAGTTCAAGTTCATTGAGCCGTTCGAAATCGCCGAGGATACGCGCTTTATCGGTGTGATCGCTTTCTACGCCTATCCCAACCTGTCTCAGTGGAAGAAGGTGGTGAAGGTGGATCCCATCGGCGGTCGGTACCACCTGCTGGTCAATCTGCGCGAGCGTGAAGTCAAACTCAGAAGGTCGGATGAGTCCTGATGTCTGCAACGAATCGAGTCGTCTGGAGTGATGGGCTGTTCATCAAACCCCAGCACTTCCAGCAGCAACAACGTTACCTGGAACACCAGATCAACGAGCGGGCTCTGGCCATTTCTGATTACCTGTACGGTTTCAGTGATCTGGAGCTCAACGCGGAATACCTGAGCTTTGGCCGGGTAGGCCTGGTACGGGCCAGCGGCCTGTTTCCGGACGGCACCCGTTTCTGCCTGCCCCAGGACGACGTGATGCCGGAACCTCTGGAGATCACTGATGCCTCCGTGGCCAACCAGGTGGTGTACCTGGCCCTGCCGCTGGGCAGCGAGAGCCTGGCGGAAGTGGAATGGCCGGAAGCCGCCATCGCGGGCCGTTTCCGGGCCCAGAGCGAGGAAGTCCGGGACCTGCATTCCATTGACGGAGATTCCCACACCATCGACGTGGCCCGGGTGGCCCCGAAACTGATGCTGAAACGGGACGATCGCAGTGCCTACGCGGCCCTGGCCATTGGCCGGATTCTGGAAAAACGCCCGGACGGAAGCCTGGTGATGGACCCGAACTTCATTCCCACCATACTCAGTGTACGGGCGGCGCCCCGGCTTCAGCGTTTCGTCGGGGAAATGGCCGGGCTGATGCGCGAGCGGGCCAAGAACATTGCCGAGCGAGTGGGTGCCCCAGGGCAGGGTGGTGTCGCGGACGTGGCGGACTTCATGCTACTGCAGATGCTTAACCGCGCTCATCCCCGTTTTCTGCATCTGGCGCGGCTGCGTCAGTTGCATCCGGAGCGGCTCTACGAGGCCCTGCTGGAGTTGTGCGGCGAACTGGTGACCTTCACCGATGAAAGCCGCCTGCCCCAGGAATACACCGCGTACGATCACGACCTGCCGGAGGATTCCTTCACGCCACTGATGCAGGTACTGAGGCAATCACTGAGCACGGTGCTGGAGCCGCGCGCGCTGGCTATCCAGCTGCAGCAGCGCCAGTACGGCCTCACGGTGGCGCCGGTCCAGGATGCACAGTTGATCGGCCAGGCCGAGTTCATCCTGGCAGTGAAGGCGGACATGCCGCTGGACGATCTGCGCAAGCAGTTCACCCAGCAGTGCAAGGTGGCCTCGGTGGAGAAGATCCGCGATCTCATCAGCCTGCAATTGCCGGGGATTCCGCTGTCGGCCCTGCCGGTGGCACCCCGTCAGTTGCCGTATCACGCCGGGTTCGTGTACTTCCGGTTGGACGACCAGAGCCAGGCCTGGCAGATGCTCGACAACGCCAGCGGCTTTGCGTTCCACGTGGCCGGCAGTTTCCCGGGAATGGAAATGCAGTTCTGGGCAATCAGGAGCTAAATCATGGCAGATGCACCGGTGATGGATTCACCCAATGGCAACACGGAAGCAGGTGGCAGTGCGTTTGATGACCTGATGTTCGCGGACAGTAACCGCGATGGTCGCGTGGGCGATCAGGGCTTCGGTAATGACCAGTTCCAGCTGCGGGGCCTGGAGGATAACCGGCTGATTGATGCCGCGACGCCCCTGCTGGGGCTGGTAATCCGGGTGCGCCGGCTGGCGGATTTCCACGGTGTGGAAAACTTGTACCAGCAGGTGGTCGACGAAGTGGCCGCCATTGACCGGGAACTGGTGGAGCAGGGCTACGAGCGGCCGACGGTGGTGGCCTATCGCTACGTACTCTGCGCCTTTATTGACGAAGCCGTGTTGGGTACCGACTGGGGTGCCCACAGCGTGTGGTCCCAGCATTCGCTGCTGTCCCGTTTCCACAACGAAACCTGGGGTGGCGAAAAGGTGTTCGCCATCACCGCCCGCATGGAGCAGGAACCGGAACGTTACCGCGACATGCTGGAGTTCATTTACCTGTGCCTGTGCCTGGGTTTCGAAGGCCGCTACAAGGTAATGACGAACGGCCGGGACGAGTACGAACAGATTATTCGGGGGCTGTATGAACAGATTCGCGGGTTGCGTCGCGACGAGGAACCGCAGCCGCTGACCCGCGCACTGGACAACGTAACACCGGCTCGTAACCGGCTACGGACAGGCCTGCCCCTATGGGGCATTGGCGGACTGTTTGTGGCGGCCATGGCCGGGGTATACACGCTTTACAACATAGCGCTAAACGAACGCATCAGGGATGTGCTCAGCGTATTGGAACAACTCCCGAAATAAGGAGATCACTGTGATTCGGGTAGAACTGCCGGCGCTGATTGGGCGCCTTAACGAGATTTGTCGCCAGGAAATGGAAAGCTCGGCGGCCCTGTGCATCAGCCGCCAGGGTGCGGAAATCACTCCGGCCCACCTGCTGTTCAAACTGCTGGAAACTCCGTTTACGGACGTGCGCCAGATTCTGGAAAGCACCGGTATTGATCACCACACGCTGCAACCGGTGGTGGGGGACAGCCTGAACGGCGAGCCTCAGTCCGCCGAGCCGTACCCGTCGTTCTCGCCGCTGCTGATCGAGCTGCTGCAGGACGCCTGGCTGATTGCCTCCACTGAACTGGGCCACACCGACCTGCGCTCCGGTGCCATCATGCTGGCACTGCTGATGAACGCAGACCGCTACCTGATGCCCCAGGTCAGTCAGCGTCTGAAAGACATCAACCGCGAACAGCTGCGCCGCCAGTTCGATTCCATGACCCGCGGCTCGGTCGAACAGCCTCGCGCTGAGGATGGCCCCAGTGCCGCCAATCAGGCGCAGGTGGACATGGACCCGCTCAAGCGCTACGCCACTGACTTCACCAAACTGGCCCGGGACAAGAAACTGGACCCGGTGGTGTGCCGCGACGCCGAAATCGATCAGATGATCGACATCCTCTGCCGTCGTCGCAAGAACAACCCCATTGTTGTCGGCGATGCCGGCGTGGGCAAAAGCGCCGTTGTTGAAGGCCTGGCTCTGCGTATCGTCAATGGCGATGTGCCGGAGCGCCTGACGGGCGTGGAACTGTGGACCCTGGACATGGGGGCACTGCAGGCCGGTGCGTCGGTGAAGGGCGAGTTCGAAAAGCGCCTGAAAGGCGTGATTGAAGCGGTGAAAAGCTCCGCGACGCCCATCATCCTGTTTATCGACGAAGCCCATACCCTGATCGGCGCTGGCAACAGTGAAGGCGGCTCCGACGCCGCCAACCTGCTCAAGCCGGCCCTGGCCCGTGGCGAGCTGCGGACCATCGCCGCCACCACCTGGCGCGAGTACAAGAAGTACTTCGAGAAAGACCCGGCCCTGAGCCGCCGCTTCCAGCCCGTCGCGCTGGATGAGCCAACCCCGGCTCAAGCGGTCCACATCCTCCGTGGCTTGCGCACTGTCTACGAAAAGGCCCACCAGGTCCTGATCGCCGACAGCGCCCTGAAAGCCGCTGCCGACATGTCGGCCCGCTACCTCGCTGGCCGTCAGCTCCCGGACAAGGCCATCGACGTGCTCGACACCGCCTGTGCACGGGTCAGCCTCAACCTCAGTACGCCTCCGCGCCGCCTAAGCCACGTGCGCAGTGAACTGCATCAGTTGGGCATGGAACAGGAACTGATGACCCGCGAACAGACACTCGGGCAGGCCATCGACCACCAGCGTAAAAACGAACTGGTGGAGCGCCTGGAAACCCTGCGTGAGGAAGCGGAAGAACTGGAACAGCGCTGGAACGACCAGCGGGAACTGGTGGCGCGTCTCGTCGACATTCGCGAGCAACTGCTGAGCGAGGACACTGCCGAGACTGACGCGGATGTATCAGCGGAAGACGCCACGCCCGAAACCAGCGAAGAGTGTCCTGACCTGAAAAGCGAAGCCGCCGCCATCGAACAGGAACTGGAAGAGCTGCAGGCCGACGAGCCACTGGTACACGCCCGTGTCGATGCCCGCCAAGTGGCTGAAGTCATCGCCGACTGGACCGGTATTCCGGTCAACCGCATGACCGCCGACGAGCTGGAAAAGATCACCCGCTTGCCGGATTATCTGCAATCGCACATCAAAGGCCAGGACACCGCCATTGGTGCACTGCACCAGCACCTGCTCACCGCCCGCGCCGACCTGCGTCGCCCGGGTCGCCCAATGGGCGCCTTCCTGTTGGCCGGCCCCAGCGGCGTGGGTAAAACCGAAACCGTGGTGCAACTGGCCGAACTGCTATACGGAGGCCGCCAGTTCCTCACCACCATCAACATGTCCGAATACCAGGAAAAACACACCGTCTCCCGCCTGATCGGCCCACCGCCGGGCTACGTGGGCTTCGGCGAAGGCGGCATCCTCACCGAAGCCATCCGCCAGAAACCCTATTCGGTCGTGCTGCTCGACGAAGTCGAAAAAGCCCACCCGGAAGTCCTCAACCTGTTCTACCAGGCCTTCGACAAAGGTGAACTGGCCGACGGCGAAGGCCGCTTGATCGACTGCAAGAACGTAGTGTTCTTCCTCACCTCAAACCTGGGCTACCAGACCATCGTCAAACACGCGGGCGAGCCCGAAAAAATCGAGGAAGCGCTGTACCCGGAGTTGGCGGACTTTTTCAAACCGGCATTGCTGGCACGTATGGAAGTCGTGCCCTACCTGCCGCTGGGCGAAGAAACCCTCAACCGCATCGTTGGCGATAAACTCGACCGCCTGGCCACCCAGATCGGCGACCGGTACCACACCAATGTGGAACTGGAAGACGGCCTGGTGGAAGCCATCCGCAGCCGTGCGACACGCAGTGAAAATGGCGCGAGGATGCTGGAGTCGATTATTGAAGGTGAACTATTGCCACCGGTATCGCTGGCGTTGCTGGAGAAACTGGCTGCTCGTGAGCCAGTCACCAAAGTGACGCTTGGTGTTCAAGACAACAAGTTCACAGGAACAGTCGCTTAGCGTGCAGCCACCCTGAATGGCAGCGCACTGTGGGGTTGAGCTTTCCAAAACCCTGCGGAGCCATGGATGGCGGAGCGGAGCCTACAGGGATGTATTCACGGCGTGTTTTGGAAAGCTCAACCCCACAGTGTGCGGGCGGCGAACGAGAGTGGAGCGTACAGGGATGTATTCACAGCGTGTTTCGGAAAGTGAATCTGCACGGTTCGCGGTCCTTAAGGGACAAGGAAAAGGGATAAAAAGAATGGGACGGATGCAGACGGAGTTGCACACCGGCATAGACCTGGCGGTTGAACTGCTCCGGCAGGACAACCTGCCAACCCTGCTAAAAGTCGCCTCACGGCAACTCGAAAACACCTTCGGCCTGACCCGCTGCTGGTCGCTCGAACTCGACCTCAGCGGCCGCACGCTCCACTGTGCGGCACTGGGCGAGCAGGGCGAATTCGATTGCGGCGACTTCAGCCACCCCTTTGCCCACCTGCTGCAACAGGGCAAACCCAGGGAATTGTCACGGGCCGCGAGCTGCCGCCTGGATCATCCGGGCTTCCAGGCCCTGGTCGACGCCAGCAACCGGCCCCGCTCATTCTGGCTGGAACCCATCAAAGGCGAAGACGGCCGCACTCTTGGCATCCTCGTGCTGTGCAATGAAGAACCCGAATGGGACGGCATCACCGCCCAGCCACTGTACCGCGGTTTGTTGACCCTGCTGTCTCACCAATGGGTCAGCCAGCTCAAGACCAGCGACCAAGTCTGGCAGCGGCGCATGCTCAAGCGCTCCCTCGACCACCTCCACGACGCAGAAGCCGTGCGCCAGCGCTGTGAAGAGTTGGCGACCACTCTGGTTGGCAACTCCAAAGGCATGACCGACCTTCGCGCCCAAATTGTCCGGGCCGCAGGCAGCCAGCTCTCGGTTCTGGTGCAGGGTGAAACCGGCTGCGGCAAGGATCTCGTAGCCCAGGGCATTCACCGGTTTTCGGATCGGGCCGAAGGGCCCTTGGTGGTGGTCAATTGCGCCGCCATCCCGGACTCGTTGCTGGAAAGTGAACTTTTTGGCCATACCAAGGGTGCGTTTTCCGGTGCCGACCGGGCCAAGGAAGGTCTGCTGGCGCAAGCGGATGGTGGCACCCTGTTCCTGGACGAAATCGGCGACATGCCCATGGCTCTGCAGTCCAAACTGCTGCGGGTGCTGGAAAGCCGACGCTTTCGCCCACTCGGTGCTCAGCAGGAACAACACTCCGATTTTCGACTGGTCGCGGCCACCCATCAGCCACTGAGTGACTGCATCGAGGAAGGCCGATTCCGCCGCGACCTGTTCTACCGGCTCAGCCAGTTCCCGTTGCGGGTCAAGCCATTGCGGGAGCGCCCGGAAGACCTGGAGCCCCTGTGCCGGCATTTCATCCGTGAGTACACCGCCCGCGAGGGCGCCGGCCCACTGGGTATCAGTAGTCACGCCTTGGGCATGCTGGCGAGCTATAACTTTCCCGGTAATGCCCGGGAATTGAGGAACATTGTTGAGTTTGCCTGCCTGCAAACCCCGGTGGGTGACGATATCCAGCCGGAAGTACTGCGCCTGGATGACCTGTTTCCGAGCCAGGAAACCTGTATTGCCAGCGACATCCAGGCGGCTGCCGTCCCCGGTCTGCCCCAGGCGGATGAAGTGGACGACCTCCGGGCCGCGGCCCAGGCGTTCGAGGCGGCCATCATTCGTGAACGCCTGCGCCAGTACGGTGGCAACCGTGCCCAGGCAGCGGAAAGCCTGGGGCTGCCCAAACGCACCCTGGCCCATAAATGTCTGAAGTATCAGGTGACAGAAGCGTGAACCCTAGCATTCGAAGTAACAGCCTCCTTGCCATTGTGCTCTGTGCCCTTGGTACGACGATGTCTCTCGTCGTTAATGCGCAGGGCAATCCCCAGGTGGCCGAGGCCATGGCGTGTACCGAAGAGAGCCAGCGCCTGGAACGGTTGGCGTGTTTTGACGAGGTGTTTGGTACCCCGTTTTCAGTGGCGGTTGAAGACGCCATCGTTGGTAACCAGCCCGAGCGCTGGCGCCAGGCTTTTGCCCAGGAACATCGCCGCCGCCCGGGTGACGGCCCGCTGTATCGCAATACCTCGGAGCTGGCAGGACATCTGCTGACGCTCAGTGCCCTTGGGGTCAAACCGCCGAGGCCGCTGCTGGCGGTGCAGTGTCACAACAACATCACCGAACTGACGTTGATGATGCCGGAGGCGGTGAAAGAGGAACGGGTCACCGTCGATTTTGGCCAGGGCCGTCAGATCTGGCGGGTCCGGGACGACGGTTTCGTGATCAGTGGGGGCCGGGGGCTGCCCGCCATCCGAACCGTGCGAAACATGGCGGGCGAGTCCGGAGTGACTGTGGCGTCGTCCAGTGGTGTCGTCGACGGGTTGATGTTCGACCTGAGCGGGTTTCGGGAAACCCTTGAGCCACTGCGGGAAGCGTGTGGCTGGTAGTGACATAGGTTGATCAAGAGTGATCAAGAACGTATAGCGCCATTTGCAAAGACAGGGATTGGACATGCAGGCAGTAGAGCAGCATCCATACGTTGAACAGGTGTTGAATAGGCTTTCCGGTGAGAGCGCCACAGGTGAGAACCTGATGGACGACCCCACCATGGAATACCTTGAGAACGAAATCATGAAAGTGGGCTCGCTGGCCCACACCGGTGTTGAATGGGGCAAGGTGGAGAGTGAATCGCTTCGCTTGCTGTCAGACACCAGTAAAGACCTCAAGGTGCTGGGATTTCTTCTGCTGTGCCTGCAGCGTGGCGGCAACGGTGAACGGTTTGCGCTGTCGCTGTATCTGTTGCACCGGGTACTGGACAGTTGGTGGCACGATGCCTGGCCTTATCCGGGCGACAAGGGCAAACGCGCCCGCAAGATGCTGATGACCCAGATTCTGCAACGGGCCCTCAAGGAAGTGTCGGCACTGAGCTTCGACGGCGGCGTGGGCGATGGCCGGGAATTCTGCCTGACCACGCTCGCCAAGCTGCTGGAACAGGCGAGTGCACTGGAGCTGCCAGATGACGGCCTGGTCGACTTACGTCGGGCCGTGGAAAAACTGCCATCGCCTTCTGATACGCCCAGGCCGTCGGAAGCCACCGATAATACCGAAACCGCGGGTACGTCATCGGCCGGCTCCTCTTCGTCGCAAGCCAGCAGCACCTCTTCCGCGTCTCTGGGCAGCCTGACCTTGGACCCCGCCAACGAGCGGGCTACCCGCCAGAGCCTGCTTAAAGTGGCGGATATGCTGACCGAAACCACACCCGCCGACGCATTGGGCTATCAGCTCCGCCGCTACGCCATCTGGCAGACCATTACTTCGGTTCCACCAGCACGCGACGGCATCAAGAGCGATCTGGCGGCGGTAAGCGCCGACAGGGTGGCTGACTATCGCGAAAGCCTGTCCAAATCCCCGGACCTGGCGCTTTGGCAACGTATAGAACAAAGCCTGTCGGTCAGTCCGTTCTGGCTGGAAGGCCACTGGTTGAGCGCACAAGTGGCGTCTGCACTGGGGCACGAGACCTGTGCCGAAGCTATCCGCACGGCGGTCAAAGACTTCGTTGAACGGTTGCCAGAGTTGGCGGACATGACCTTTAACGACGGCACGCCTTTTCTACCCAAAGTGGTAGCTGACTGGATGCTCAGCGGTCCGGCGAAGGGTGGCAGCGCTGGGGGCGCAAGTTCCTGGGAGCAGGCTTACGACGATGCTCGCGGAATTATGGACAAGAAAGGCCTGGCTCCGGCCATGAAGCTGCTGGAAGAAGGCCTGGACTCTGCCCGCGAGCCCCGTGATCGGTTTTACTGGCGGCTGATGAGCAGCCAGTTGATGAAAGACAGCGGCATGAAAAGCCTGGCGAAACAACAGGTGCAGGATCTGCGTGAGCAGACCCGCGGCATGAGCCTTGAAGACTGGGAGCCGGGCCTGGTGGCCCGGCTGGACAGACTTGCTTAACAACTGACGGATCAAATTGACAGGAATGGACACCATGTGGAGACAAGCCCTACTCATTGGACGACGGATACTGCCCTTTGTGCGCAGTGCGGCGCCGATTACCCTGGCGCTGGGTGTGGTGGTACTGCTGGCCGCAACCTGGTGGTTGGGCCCGCGCCTGGAAATAGGTGGTGAATACCCGTTGGCGGCCTGGCAGATGCGTGCTCTGGTGACGCTGGTGGTGGTACTGCTGGTGGCCATGGTCTGGGGCATGATGCTGGCGCGCAAGCTGCGTAAAGTGAACGTCGCCAAGGCGGAAGAGCAGAAGGAAGAGGAAGACCCCATCCTGCCGCTGGAACGACGCCAGCAGCGCCTGCTTGATCGCCGCCTGACGGAACTCAAGAGCAACCTGCCTGGCCGTAAAGGTGTTTATCGTTTGCCCTGGTACCTGGTGATGGGCCTGGAAGATGCCGGTAAAACCAGCCTGATTCAGCGTTCCGGGCAGACTTACACGCTTACCAATGTCACCCGTAACCCTCGTACCGAGCGAAATCCTTTTGGTTTTGAATGGTGGGTCGGCGATAACGGCGTACTGATTGATCCGGACGGCGAACTGCTGAGCCAGAACGACGGCGAGGGCGCCACCAGCGATATCCAGCAGCGGTTGTGGACCCACTTCATCACTTGGCTGGAAAAGAATCGTCCCCAGCGCCCCCTGAATGGCGTTGTGCTGGCGGTTGATCTTGCTCGCCTGAGTACCGGCAACGAACAGCAGCGCCAGGCCCAGGCCATCCTGCTTCGTACCCGGCTGCGGGAACTGATGGAGCAGTTGGGCTCCCAGTTGCCGGTATACATCAGCTTTACCAAAATGGACCTGCTCTACGGATTTGCGCCATTTGCCCGCACACTCTCCAAAGCCGAGCGTGAACAGCCCCTGGGCTTTACCTTCCAGTTGGATGGCCAACTGGATGCCGACGACTGGCTGGGCGAGTTTGACCAAAGCTTCAGCAAACTCGCGGAGCAACTCGGTGAGCGGCTTCCGGACGTGCTATCTGCCACAAGGGATGCCGAAGAGCGTGCCGCTGCTTATTCCTTTACCCGCCAGTTGGCCGGCCTGAAGCCAGTGCTTGAGCAGTTCCTGGCAGACCTGCTTTCAGCGGATGCCTTTTCAACACCGGCCCTGGTGCGAGGCACTTACTTCACCTCCGTGGTTCAGGAAGGTGTGCCGGAAGATGCGTTTGTCTCAGCAGCTGCCGCGAATTATGGGCTTGCCAGCCCGATACAGCCTGCTCAGCGTGGCGGACAGTCCTCAAGCCTGTTCACCGAAAAGCTGTTTCCCAATATTATCTATCGCGAAGCGGGCCTGGCTGGTGACAACCAGAAAGTGGTTGGTAGCCGGCGTCGCCGCATTGCTGTCGCGGCCGTCGTGGCCGTTGCCGCCGGCCTGGGTATGACCGCCGGATGGCAGCACTACTTTATCGAAAACGCACAGGCCGCCACCGCGGTGGAGGAGCGGGTACGCAGTTTTATCGATAACTGGCGCCCCATTGGCTACGAACCTGACACCACTGGCCGCAATTTGCTGGAGCCTCTGGACCAGTTGCGGGAAGCCACCCTGGCGTTTGGTGATTACCGGGCGGAACCGGCTGTCGTGGCGGATATGGGCCTGTATAAAGGCCACAAGGTTGGTCCGGAAGTGGAAGAATCCTACCTGGACATGCTGGCCTACCAGTTCATGCCCGCGTTGATGCTGGGCGTGATGGAAGAGATGAGCGATGCCCCGGACACCAGCTCTGAGCGCCTCGACCACTTGCGTGTGTTGCGGATGCTCTACGATGCCAGTGGCCGCCGCCGGGACATTGTTCACAGCTACATGAGCGATTATTGGCAACGCGCCTACCCGGCGCAGCGGGACCTGCAACAACGGCTGCTCAGTCACCTGGACTACGCCATGCTGCACACGGATCTGAACCAGAGGGTGGAAGCGGGTGACAAGACCGCCGACATGGCCCTCGCCCCCTTCCGCAGCAGTGTTCAATGGGCCCAGCACGAGCTCGGCCGCATTGCGACTCCGGACCGGGTCTATCGGGATCTGGAGAAAGAAGCGGAGCAGAACTTCCGCTCACCGCTGGATCTGGCCCGGGAGTCCGGACCGGCCTTCAGCACCGTATTCGTAAGCCTGGATGAATTCGGCGAACCTCTTGATGAGGAGAACACCGAACAGGAAGATCCGGTGGTGATTCCATCACTGTTGACCCGTGAGGGCCTGGATTCCTGGTTCCTGCGCAAATCCGGCTCGGTGACGGAGCTGGCTCTGGTTGATGCCTGGGTATTGGGCCGTCGGGACGATGTGAACTTCAGCAAGGCGGATGAAGCCCGGCTGCAGGCGCAACTGCAATCCCTGTACGCGGAAAACTATGTCGCGAGCTGGCGTCGGGCGCTGAGCCGGCTGGACATCCAGAGCTTCAGCGACCTTAACCATGGTGTGCGTATTCTGGAAAGCCTGACCAGCGGTCACGAGCCGCTGAATCAGTTGCTGGCGCAGGTTACCGCCAATACCCGATTGATTCCCGGTGGCAGCGAAGAAGCCGAAGCGGCCCGAAAAGTGATGGAGCAGTCCGCCCACTTCCAGATGGTTCAGGAAATTGAACGACAGTTCACCGACCTGAACGCATTGATCGACAAACGGGGTGACGACCCCAGTGATATGGAGCAGGTGATGGACGTGGTTCAGAACCTGCACACCTATCTGCGTAGCATCCAGGAAGCACCGGATCGTGGCAAGGCTGCACTTTCCGCCGCCCGTGCCCGGATGGGCCTGCAAGGCGCGGACCCGATCTTCACCCTGCAACGGGTAGCCTCGAATCAGCCGGCACCGCTGGATCGCATGCTTGAGAAGTTGGCCTCTGAAAGCTGGCGCGTGGTTCTGGATCAGGCTGTGGCGCAGCTGGAACGCCAGTGGTACCAGGAAGTCTACCAGCCGTTCCAGCAGAGTCTGGCCAGGCATTACCCGTTCAACCCCGGCGCCGGCCGCGACGCCGCACTGCAGGATTTCGAGCGCTTCTTTGCGCCGGACGGGGTGCTGGACCAGTTTTACAACGACAACCTGAAACTGTTCCTGGAAGACCATCCGGAACACATTGCCGGTTCCAAGCGCGCCAGCCTGGTTCGTCGCGATGTGCTGGCCTCACTGGAGAAAGCCGAGAACATCCGCCGCGCCTTCTTCACTCGAAGCGGCTCGCTGGATGTTGAGTTTGCCCTAGAGCCGTTGCACCTGTCTTCCAACAAGCGTCGCAGCGTGATGAACGTGGATGGACAGTTGGTTGAGTTCAGCCACGGCCCCAGCCAGAGCATTCCGCTGGTGTGGCCCAATACCTTGCGGGATACCGTCGAAAGCCGCGTGACGCTGGTGCCCACGGAAGTGAACCGGTCACCGCGTAGCGTTTCAGAAAATGGTCCCTGGGCGTTGTTCCGCCTGTTGGACGAAGCCGACATCACCGGCGTGAGCAGTAGTGCCGTGGATGTGCGGTTTGCGCTGGACGACGGCGAAATGCGTTACCGCCTGCATGCAGGCAGTAATACCAACCCGTTCACACAGTCACTGCTGGCGGGGTACCAGATACCACGCAGTCTGTATTAGACTACGCACCAGAGCCAATACGGAAACAGGACGGTTTCCGTATTGGCGGTTCAGGATTATACTGCTTCAAGGATCGAAGACATGCCCCAGGCAACCGGACTGCAGTTCACGGCCACCCTTGGCCA
>OJBS01000035.1_pt1 | contig 115336 bp, 91 predicted proteins | sample 1590941 | NCBI WGS metagenome assembly OJBS01 (sample SAMN05416785, study PRJEB24817) | seawater metagenome | isolation source: Sea water | place: Canada:Atlantic | collected 2013-11 | reverse complement strand
TTGCTGAACACGTTCGCCTTGCTGAAGAAGCACTCCTTGCCGAGCAAGCGCGTGTTGCGGAAGAAGCTCGCCTTGCGGAAGAAGCTCGCCTTGCGGAAGAAGCTCGCCTTGCGGAAGAAGCCCGCCTTGTCGAAGAGGCTCGGGTAGCGGAAGAAGCGCGTGTTGCGGAAGAAGACCGCCTTGCTGAAGAAGCGCGTCTGGCCGAAGAGGCTCGGGTTGCTGAAGAAGCTCGCGTCGCTGAAGAGGCGCGTGTTGCTGCAGAAGCGCGTCTCGCTGAAGAGGCCCGCCTCGCCGAAGAGGCTCGCCTCGCTGAAGAAGCGCGTCTCGCTGAAGAAGCTCGCCTCGCTGAAGAAGCGCGCCTTGCTGAAGAAGCGCGCCTCGCCGAAGAAGCTCGCATTGAAGAAGAAGCCCGTCGTGTCGCCTATCGTCAGACCTTGGCAACGATTCATCAGCGTCGTCCAGACGTCGGTGGGCTCGATGCTACCTCTGCAGCGATTGAGTCGGGAGACGGTGAAACTGCGCTCGAAGAGTTGATCTCTACGCTGCGCGCGAATGCCGGCTCTGACCATGACACGCCGCTGGACGACGTTCTCACAGCGTTGGATGCCATGGACGGTGAGCGGGAACAACTGTGGGCGTTGGTCGCCAGGGTGGAAGGTGCGCATCCAGAGCTGTCGGCGTTGACGGCGGCACATGCGGCACGGTCCGAAGACCTGCCGGTCCTGACTGCTGCCGTTGACTCCCTGATGTCTGCCATAGCGACGGCGTGCCGAGATGCTGTGGCACACCTGGACACTCTCAAAGTGGAGGTGCCCGTCCACGACGACCCGGTGGTCTTGTGGACCCAGCTCAAGCGCGCTGTCATCCAAGCGGACGCCCAGGCGGATGCCGACGCGACAGAGCGAGCGGCTCTGGCCGACCAACTTCGTGAAGTCAGCGCCATTGCTGACTCGGTGTACGAAGACGGGATGAACAGGGTTCTCGAAGAACTGGACGAGCCTCTCTTCGCTGACCTCGCCCAGGAGCTCGACGACGCGTTGGAGCGAGTGCAATCGGCGGACCTCACATTTGGTACCCTCGACCACGCCCGGGATGCTCTGCGAGCGGCTGAACAGGGGACAGACCAACTGCGTGGCACGGTCGATGCCATCGCGTTGGCCAAAGCCAAGTGGGCGGCCGAAGCGGCATCCGCAGCTCTCTCCGAACAGGTTTTACGCGCGCGCAGCATCACAAGCGATGCCGAGGCTCAGGTCCCGCTCGCAGAGAATGATGACGCCGTGCAGACTGCTGCTCTGGCCATCGGTCAGGCCGTTCAGGTTGTGTGGACGCTGATTGGACTCGTCGAAGACACACCGACGTCAGCCGCCGAAATATCACTTTTGACCGACAAGTTGGCTGCCGCGACTGCAAAAGTGGAGCTGGTCACCGCAACCTATGCAGATGTGCGAAGCGCCTACCGTGAGCGCCGCATTGTCGCGATTGTCCGAGATGCGCTGCAAGAAGCGGAAGAGGCCTCACAAGCGCAACCCTATGGAGAGCCAGGCCTCGAAGAGGCCGACGGAGCCGTGACCAGTGCTCGCGATACGCTGATTGCCATCCTGGAAGCGCTGCCTGAGACCTTTGACACCGTTGAACAGGCCATCTCCAGGGTTCAGGAGCCAGTAGACGCTGCCGTCCGAACGGTGGAAGAGGCGCTTCTTGCTCGACAAACAGCACGCCTCCGACTCGCTGCGGAAGCGGCCGAAGAAGCGCGGGACGCTCTGGAGCGCTCGCTCGCCGAGTGTGCCCCTTCGACCGCTCGTGAACAGGCCTATGGGGCGCTCGTTGCTGGGGACCTTCGCGGCGCAGACGGACTTCTAGGCGTCGCCCAAGCTATTGACGAGGTTCTTGCTGGGCTCGCGGACGCCGAGGCGATGTTGCATCGTGCCCGCAAACACCGCGTCGCAGTATTTGCCGAGCGCGCAGAGGAACGGTTTGCGACCATCGAAACGCAGCGCCTAGCGCTAACAAGTGCGGTGACTCTGGACGAGGTTCGGGGGATCCAGAGTATCTTGGAGCGAGAAACGCGCCGACTCGTCTCGCTGGCTAATGAGGCAGACACTGCCAATGCCTCCTTCATCGCCGCAGAACGGGCGGCTGCTGTGGTTGTCTTGGACTCGCTACAGCGACTCGCAGATGACATGGCCTTGGTCGAGTCGCCGGCAGTGTCGGAGCGGTTGAAGGCGTGCCATACGGTTGCCGTACAAGCCATCGAACGGGTCAATGTGGCCGAAGATCCTGGTGTTGCTGAGGCCTCCATGGCTGAAGCTTCCGCCGAGGCCGAACGCATGCGGTCCCTGTTGGGGGTCGCCAGTGTGGTGAACGGTCTGAAGCGGTCTATGCAGCAACATGCCGAGGCAGATGTCGCCGATTCCAGCCAGGACGCGCATGACGCATGGGGGGCAGCACTCGCTTCGGTCGCTACCTGTGATGACCTGCCGGCGGCGCGCCGTGCAGCAGATGTGGTGAAAGAGACCCAGCGGGTGTTTCAAGAAGCCGCTGCCGAGGCTCACGCACACGCCGAGGCTGTACGCTTGGAGGCCGAACGCTTGCTGCTGGAAGAGCAGCGTCGTCAGAAGGAGGAAGCGGAGGCGAGAGCCGCTGAAGAAGCCGCGAGACTAGTGGAGCAAGAGAAGGCGCAAGCAGAAGAGCGCGAGGCACTGGCTACCGCCGAACGGGAGCGGATCAGTGCGCTTCGGCGGCAGGTAGCCGAGATGGACGAAGCCATTCGTGGGCGCGACAGTCGTCAGAAGAGTGCTGCTCCAGCAGGTGCCGAGGCCGAGGCTGAGGCTGCGCTCGCACGCCTTGAGGCAGTTGTGGAAGGAGGCACCCCTGGGGCCATCGATGCTGCAAGAGAGGCGGCCAAAGCCGCTGTTCAGGTGCTCTTGGATGCACAGCCAGTGGTCTTTGACGACAACTTCGACCTTCTGGGGAGCGCGGATACGCCGTCGCCGGTGCCTGAAGACGCCTTCGACGAGCCTCTTGAAGACGAACCGCCGACCGACGAGGTGGAGACATTCGTCGGAAAACGACCAGACCTCTCATCACTGTCCGCCGCTCCTTCAGCGACGCCTGCTCCCGCCCGACCTCGTGAAGGGGAGTCACGCGCCGAGGCCTTCGCACGATTGCGCGCTGAACGGAAGTCTCGGCGTCGGCGACCACCAGCCGATGCGCCCGATGCGACAGATGACCAAGCGGCCCGTAGCCGTTCCCGCCGTGGTGGGCGTCGGGAAGGCGAGAGCGTGGCGGAGGCGTATGCCCGCATGCGCGAAGAGCGTCGTGCACGTCGGGAGAGCATCAAGCCGAGTGACGACGACTAGCCACCATCACGTGCCTGCGTATTGCCTCATGATGTCTGCGAACTTCGCTAGGCACTCTCGCACCGCGTCATTTGGCGTTCCGGTCGCAAAGCTTCCATCGTCTGCAGGGGTACCAGCGGGTACGCCAGTCAGAACCTCGAATGCGTCATCGACAGTGTCCATGGGCCAAATTTGGAATTGGCCATCTCGAATCGCGTCTACGATGTCTTGTCGGAGCATTAGGTCGGAGACGTTGGCTCGCGGAATGACAACGCCTTGCTGACCAGTGAGCGTTCGAGCGCTGCACAGGTCAAAGAACCCTTCGATCTTGTCGTTTACACCGCCGATAGCCTGGGCGCCGCCGTTCTGGTCGACAGACCCGGTAATCGCGCGGCCCTGAAGCACCGGTACCCCTGACAGCGAAGAGAGCACGGCTATGGTCTCGGCCATGGACGCACTGTCGCCATCCACAGGTGTGTAGCTCTGCTCGAATACCAAGGTAGCGGTCACGCATAGCGGTACATTCGTGGCGTAGCGGCCGCCGAGAAGCCCAGTCAAGACAAGGATTCCTTTGTCATGGAAGGAGCCGGATAGACCGGACTCTCCCTCAATGTTGATGACAGCCCCCCGTCCTGGCCACGCTCGTGCAGAGATGCGACTGGCCATGCCGAAACGCATGCGTCCGGTCGAGAGGACCGCCAGGGCGTTGACCTCGCCGATAGAGCTACCATCCGTACGTACTCGAACGCTGCCGTCGAGGTACCCGCGACGACTGCGCTCAGCCGCCCCGCCCTCTCGGCGACGCTGAGCTTCGATAGCACAGCTGATATGTTTGCTACCCACTCGCTCTTCGTCATCTGCAGTGGCAAGGAAGTTCGCCTCACGGTGGATGCGGCGAAGGGGCTCAATGGCCAACGACAAGCGGTCTTGGTTCGCGGCCATGCGGCCAGCGTGCTCGATCAATGCGGCCATTGCGCCGGGGGTGAGGGGATGAACCTCATCGCGCCGGCCCAGGTCCGCTAGGCGCACGGCAAGTAGGCCGACGTTGTCGTCGGTCCACGGCATGTCGTCTTCGAACTCGGCAGCTACGCCGAAGAGCAGTGCGAAGTCTGGGTCGTTGGAGGTCAGGGTTCGGTATTCGGAATGTGTACCAATGAGGACGACGTCGACATCCAGCGGCATGGGTGCTGGCTCGAGAGTGACGGCGTTTGCTACGCCTGCTTCTGGAGTCGGCGCTTCGGTGCGGATGAGCTGTTGCCGAAGTGCTCGCTTTAGTCCCATCCACGCGCCCGAATGCGACAGCAGCCGCCGGGCCTCCACAATCAGGAACCCGCCGTGGGCCTGATGGAGCGCGCCCGCTCTTACCAGGGTGTGGTTGGTGCTCAAAGCCCCGTTGATAGGCATGTGTTCGACGCGTCCTGCGAGTGCTGGCCAGGCGGGCTCGTCGACATCAATGACCGGAGCTCCGTGGTCGGGGTCGTTGGTGACTAGGACATTGACGGTCCACGGCGTCAGGTCTTCGCTGTAGACATCGGGGCCTTCGTGGACCAATGCGGACTCTGCCTGACTGAACCACGGCTGCAGCTGCGGATGGGGCCAGGCGTCTTTGAGTGCGTTGAACAGCGAGCGCGTTCCAGAGGCGGCGGTCCGAAGGTCTAGCTTCGACGTGGCTTCGGCAACTTCTTGCATTCGCTCCCGCTCTTGGCTGGCGAGCGCGGTCATCTGATGTTGAACGCGCTCCATCGCTTGCTGTAGCGGCGCCTTCTTGTCGTCCGGCAGGGCTTCAAACGCGGCAGCATCGAGAACGGTGTCCCCATCCAGAGGTGCGACGATCAGTGTGTCGTCTTTGCGTTGAACTGCGACACCGATGCCACGTGCGGTCTGCTGAAACTGCTGGAATAGGCTGGCGCTTCGGGCCTGTTCCCGACCCACAACCACCCGCTTTGCTACTTGGTATGCGTCATGGGCGAAGGCGGCTGGCACGGAACGGGATGCCTTCTCCAGCGCATCTTCCATGGCCTGCTGGAAGAGCGGGCCGGTCCCGTTTGGCAAGCGCACCGCGAAGGGCTGGCGTGGGTCGTTGAAGTTGTGCAGCAGCACGGTGTCGGGCGCTGGTGGCCGCGTTGTGGCCACCGATTCCACGGTTGCATGCACCATGGATTGGATGCCCACGCTGGGACGTCCCATCGCGAAGGTGTGGTAGCCATCCGACCGAATGGACAGGCCTAAGGTCAATGCTTCAATGGCACGAGCGTGGCCGATGATGCCGTCGGGTGCTGGCAATTCATCGGAGTTGACGTTGCCGAAGGCGCTAGTGGAAACGCGGCGACGGGTTTGATTGTGCGGAACGGGCGCGGTCACGGGCACTCCGGAGCGTTGGAGGTGATAGGCGGGCCGGGATGCCACAGTACGCCATTGCGAACCCGCAGGTCACGGAAGAGACGGTCGATGACGGTCGGTCCGTACGGGTGCGCACCGAGCGATGGTCCTGGCCGCGTACAGAGGCGTCGCCCCCATTAGCCGCGACCTATACTGCTCCGGCATCTGGGCCGGTGCGTGCAACAGTCGTGTTGGTGCATGGACTCGCCCAGAACCGGCACACGTGGCAGGTCAGCCAGCGCTCGTTACCCGCCTTTTTCGCGGAACATGGGCTCGCAACCATCAACCTTGAGCTGCGAGGTCACGGGCGCTCCCGCGAACTTGGGGCGTCGAATGCCACGGCCTTTTCTGACTATGTTCAGGACATTCAGCGCGTTGCCGAGAGCTTGCCCACCCCTCCGTTCGTCTTGGGACACTCGCTAGGGGCCGCTGCCGCCGTTGGTGCATCAACGGTGACACCACTCGCGGGCGTCGTCCACTTGGCCGGCGTGTACGCATTTGCAACGTCCAATCGCGCTCTCCGAGGCATTGCGCGCGTCTCGGTAAAGGCGGAGACGGTATTGCGCCACGGGCGCGTTCGCGTCTCGACGGGCTGGGCAGGGGACGTGCTGGGGCGCCTGTACAGCCTGACCGATATCGCAGGGTACGGATTGCCTCTCGCTGGCTGGGTGCCTGGGTCTATGCGGCGGGACGTGCTTGAAGAGCGGCTGCGCGATGGCTTTGACTGGACGAGTCTTGAAGTCTGGCTGGAGCTGTGTAGTTGGGCGCGCGGCGTGCCATTCCCGTACGCCAAGGCGTTTCGCGAGACCAACGTTCCGCTTCTCGTGGTGAGCGGGGATGCCGACCCTCTTGCGCGACCTGTGGATGCTCAGCCTTGTTTTGACGACGCCGCCACGGATGACAAGACGCTCGTGGTGCTCGAACCTTTTGAGTACGAACGGCATTGGGGGCATGTTGACATCGTCCTCGGCGACCGGGCCCCGGCAGTTGTCTGGCCTCTGCTGACGACGTGGCTCTTGGAGCGGTCATGAAGCGAGCACTCGCCGCACTACTCACGACTGCTGGCGTCGTTGTCGTCGTTGCCACCGTGTGGGTGTGGCGCTCTGGACCCACGGTGGTTCGAGATGACCTGCCCAATGTCGTACTCATCGTCCTGTGCAGCACCCGGGCCGACATGACCCCATGGTTCTCAGATAGCTTCGACACCATGCCCTCGCTGCAGGCTGCGATGGCGGATGGTGTCGTGTTTGAGGACGGAATCACAGCAGCACCTTGGACTCGCCCTGCTGTCACGGCGATTGTGAGCGGCGCCCATCCTGGCACCCTTGGCCTTCTTGAACCCCTGCCAAAGCGAAGCAATCGGGTGGTACCTGAGACTGCTACACTGCTCAGTGAGCACCTCGATGCGTTGGGCTTCTACACTGTTGCTCGCAGTGCCAACCCCAATGTCTCTCGCGTTTTCGGGTTTGATCAAGGATTTGACGACTTCAACAACCTTTCCGAAACCTGGCGACAAGGCGTAGAAAAGATTCCTGGTCTGGAGGTCTCTGAATCGGTACTCGCCAGCCTCGACGACCGGCCCGCAGACACGCCAGTGTATGTGCAAGCGGTCTACGTAGACGCGCATCAGCCTTTTGACGTGTCTAGGCGCACCGGTAGGCCATGGCGACACTCCAACGAACCCCTGCGCGTTGGGCGTTATCGAGCCATGCTCCGCAAGCTGGATGCCGCAGTTAGTGCCCTGATAGTAGGGCTCGCTGAACGCGATATTACTCCGGAAAACTCGGTGTTTGTCGTGGTCAATGACCATGGGGAAGGCCTGATCTGGCCCACCCATCATGGTCGGGGTCACGGACGGTATCTGTACCCGAGCACCACCAAGCTCGTCTGGACCATGACGGGCGTGGGCGTCGACTCGGGGCGCATCCAAGGGCTGGCGTCCCAGGTAGACATCGCTCCAACCCTAATGGACCTCATGGGGGAGCTTGGTGCCGGTTCATGGGAGGGGCAATCGCTTGCGGCTTCGGTTCGTGATGCTGCGGTGCCAACGGGCCGGGAGCGCGCCTTTTCCGCCACGATGTTCTCGGACACGGAGCGTGGTGCTGTGTTCAGCGAGTCGGCAGCCTGTCTACATGACTACGGAGACGGGACGGCTCAAGCCACCGAACTAGGAAGGCGAAAGCCCGTGTTCGAAGCATCCTGCTTCACTCGCACGACCACCGAGCTCGGGACCGCAGCAGCTCACCCTGAACTTGGCGCAGAGCTCGATGCTTGGTGGTCGGACATGCGCGGCCGATTGGACGCCTGGGGCGACAGTGGAGCAGACGTTCCAGCAGACTTGGACGCCATGCTTCACGCGCTTGGATACACCGACGACCCGTAGACTTGGGCGCACGCCGCAAAGGATGGACGCATGACACCGCAAGAAGGCATTCCACTCGACCGTTTCCTGACGGAGACACTTCGCGAATACCCAGGTGCAACTGGGACCTTTGTGGACTTGATGCAGAGTATTGCTCTGGCTGGTAAGCTCATCTCCTCTCGGGTGAACCGCGCAGGCCTGTCAGGAATGCTCGGGGCCACGGGGTCCACAAACGTCCAGGGTGAGCGCGTTCAGAAGCTCGATGCGTACGCAAATGACGTGTTCATTCGCGCGCTTGAGCACCGCGGTCACACCTGCATGATCGTGTCCGAAGAAGAGGGCGGTGTTGTTCGTGTCCCGGAGCAGTGGCACAGCGGTCGGTACGTCGTCGCCGTCGATCCTCTAGACGGCTCTACCAATATCGACGTGAACGCTACCATTGGCACCATTTTCGCTATTTTTCGCCGCATCTCTGAAGAAGGGACCCCTGCTGGCGACGCCGACGCGCTTCGACCCGGAACTGATCAGGTTGCAGCCGGCTACCTCATTTATGGGTCGGGAACTGTGCTGGTCTTGGCGACAGAGCAAGGCGTGCACGGGTTCACTCTGGACCCATTGGTGGGGGAGTTCTTCCTGAGCCATCCGAATATTCGCTACCCGGAACGTGCGCAGATCTTCAGTATCAACGAAGCGTATGCCCATGAATGGACCCCAGGCGTTCGGGAGTATGTGGACACCTGCAAGGCTGAGGGCGGATGGACGGCTCGCTACATTGGTTCACTCGTCGCCGACTTTCACCGCAATTTGCTTCGTGGTGGTGTGTTTTTGTACCCAGGCACGGTGGACAAGCCCGAAGGTAAGCTGCGGCTGCTGTACGAAGCTTTCCCGCTGGCGTACATTGCCGAAAGAGCCGGGGGCGCCGCGACTGACGGGCGTTCCCGTATTCTCGATATCACCCCTACCGAGCTGCATGATCGGACGCCGCTGGTGATTGGCAGTGCAGATGCGGTGCAGGCTGCGACTGCGCGAATGGTTGGTCAAACGGAGTAGACATTCGACGCCCAGTCGACGCGCTGCGTTAGCCAGCCGACTGCTGTCGGAGAACTCATGGCCTGTCTGTCTTGTTGGCACGGAAGTGCACCCGCCCTGTCGTCATTTGCCGAACCTGGTGTTCGTGCGCACTACGCCCCGTCGCGCTCTACTCGCATTGAGCACATTGAGCTGTGGCTGAATCTTTACCCAGACACCGCGAGCTTTGACGGGAAAGCCACGATTACGTTGGTTGGACTTCCCATCTACAATGGGGAAGTGCGACTGGACCTAGATGAGGTCGAGGTGTCGAGCGTGTTGGGGGCCGACGGTGAGCCACTCGAGTGGCGCTTGACCGAAGGCTCGCTTGTCATTCAGAGCGCTGAGTGTCCATCCCAGCTCACAGTGACCTGGGCGGGGAGCAACCCGCGGCATGGGCTGTACTTCACGGGTCCGAGTCAGGCGTTCCCGAACCGCCCCAAGACCGCTTGGACCCAGTGCCAAGATGAAGACGGCCACTTCGTCTTCCCGTGCCACGACCATCCCCGTACCAAACACGCATGGACGATTCATCTGACGGGGCCCGATGGGCACACATTGCTTTCCAACGGTGCTCGCGTGGCTGAAGGTACGAATGACGCGCGGGTCATGGCGACTTTTCAACAAGCCGAGCCGATGCCGGCCTACTTGGTGACTGCGGTCAGCGCGCCGTTGGACGTCATCGACGCCGGAACGTCGGACCTATCTGTTCGGTACTTGTTCCCCAAGGGGCAGTCCGAGGCAGCAGAACGCTCCATGGGTCGCACGCCGGAGATGATTGAGTTGTTCGCTGAACGCACCGGGATCGATTTCCCCTGGGCTCGCTACGATCAGGTCGTTGTCCATGATTTTGTGTTTGGCGGCATGGAGAACATCGGCTGCACCACAATGACGGAGCTGCTCTTGGTTTCCGAAGGTGCAGCCCACGAGTGGGATCCAGAGACACTCGTCGCCCACGAGCTGGCGCATCAGTGGTTTGGCGATTTGGTCACGTGCATTGACTGGTCGCATGGCTGGCTCAACGAGTCTTGGGCAACGTACATGGAGAGCGTGTGGATTACCGCCACACGGCCCGCTGACGAAGCGACTTGGTACCGCTACAAGTTGGCTCGGGATTACTTCGCTGAAGCCGATGAACGCTACGTTCGCGCCATCGTCGAGAATCGCTTCCGCGAGCCCATCGATGTTTTTGACCGTCATCTGTATCAGAAGGGCGCCAGCGTCCTCGCCACCCTCCAGGCGCAGATTGGAGAGGACGCATTCTGGAATGGCGTGCGCAGCTATCTGGCCCAACACGCCCATGGTTCTGTCCACACTGTGGACTTCCAGCGTGCGCTTGAAGACGCAACCGGAGAAAATCTGGGCGCGTTCTTCGAGCAGTGGATTCACACTCCCGGGCACCCGGTCCTACAGGTCACGTTGAAGAACGAAGATGGCTTTGTCGCCTTGGACCTCGAACAGCAACAGGATGGAAAGGTCAGCAAGGACGCCTTTGCCTTCACGCTTCGGGTTGAGGTTTGCTTTGAAGATGGAACGACCCAGACCGTCGATCTTCCAGTTTCCGAGCGTAAGCGCAGCGTAGCCATTCCTGTGACCAAGAGGGTTGCATCAGTGCGCGTCGACCCGGACTTCCGGGTGTTGGGAAAACTGACGCTGAAGGGGCCGCGAGACTGGCTGACCGCTACCCTTTCGGACTCGTGCCCCGTTTTGTCCGTTCGTGCAGCTCGGGCGTTGGTCCAAACAGGGCATCCTTCTGCGGTGCAATCGGTTTACGCCGCTGCAACGGCTCACAGCAGTCGTTTTGTCCGCGGCGAACTTGTGGGGCTTCTTGCAAAGCGCAACGATAGCGATGCCGAGAAGTTCCTGGTTGAACATGCGCTGGTCGACCCAGATGTTCGTGTTCAGCGCGCTGCATGTGATGCATTGGGGGGCTTCCGGTCGGAATCGGCTGCCGCTGCCCTGCGCGGGGTCATTGCTTCGAGTTCCCAGACGCCGCACTTGCTGGGCTCGGCCCTAAAGTCCCTGGGCCGAACACGTCAACCAAACGTGGCAGCTGTGATCGCGCCACATGTCCACACCGGGCCTACATGGGCCGACATTGTGGCGGGGCGCGCTCTCGCGGGCTTGGCTGAGACCCGGAGTGAAGACGTCTTCCCGCACCTGTTTAGGGCCGCGACCGCCGAGCATCGTCCGCGCGTTCGAGCGGCAGCCTTTGCGGCGCTGGCAGAGTTGGCAGGCCACCTTCCTGCACGCAACGACGAGGTACGCGAGTGCCTTGAAGGTATCTTGGTCGAAGGTGGCTTCCGCGAGAGCTTGGCTGCCATTGATGCGTTGAAGACTCTGGGCGACGCCAAAGCGCTGGCGGTCCTCGACACAGTCCACGCAACGGCGGCTGATGGCCGCGTCATGCGCATGGCTTTCGAAGCCGCAACATCGATTCGGACAACGGGCAAAGCATTGGGCGTCGCACGCCAGGCACAGCAGCGCGCCGAAGAGGTGGCGCGTGAACAGGCTGAATTACGGGTTCGGGTCGATCGATTGGAAGGGCGCTCGACGGGGTGATTGCGATGCCATTTAGTGGTGAATGGCGGTGTTTCCAGCGTTCGGCGGGCTCCCCTGTGATCCGAGGCAGGTCGGCATCCTGGCTTGTTGAGACAGATGACGGACAGATTGCTTGACTCTGGACCGTCATCGGTTCACAGTTCGGTTCACGGGGATGTTGGGTCCTCAAATTCTTACCGATTTTCAGCGCTCATCGCTGAACGGTCTAAAGTTTGCGAGACGACGGGCGACTTAGCCCCTCATTCGGATTGTCAGGGCGAATCCGGTTGACCGGACATGGAGCAAGCGCACAATGGAGCGCATTTTCTACACAGCCACCGTGGTGGACACCAAGGACAAGGCTGGCATGGGCCAGGTCCAGGTCAAACTTGAGGGCTTCGGCGCCAAGGAAGTCAAACTTCCTTGGGTTCGGATGACTACGCCTTTTGGTTCCAAAGAGTTCGGCTTCTACTTCATGCCTGAAGTGGGGGACGAAGTCATCGTTCTGAAGGGGCACGGCAACGGCCCCCAGAGCATGCTGATCATTGGATCTGTTCACAACGGCAAACTGAAGACGAAGGTTGCGCCGGATGGCAAGAACCTCATCAAAGAGATTCGCACCAAGTCCGGCAACAGCATCGTATTTGATGACAAGAGCGGCAAAGAGTCCGTCACTATTGAGTGCAAGGACCAAGAACTTCAGATCAAGTTCGATGCCAAGGCCAAGCTCATAAGCATCACGTCCAACAAGGACGTGAAGATTAAGAGCACCAAGCTGATTCATCTGGAAACCAAAGACGTCAAGATCAAAGCTAGCGGAATCGTCCACGTAAAGGCGTCGAAAGACGTCACCGTAGATGCCGGCGGCAATGTGACAGTGAAATCCGCTAAGGATGTGATCGTCAAAGGTGGAATGAACGTTAAGATCAAGGGTGGAACTAAGGTGGATATCGCCGGTGGAGCCATGGTCACCATCAAGGGTGGCATGGTGAAAATCAATTGAGCCGTTCCCCTTTAGAGAGTTCTCACGTACACTCGCGGCGTCTCGCCAATCAGCGGGGAGTGGGTCAGGCTCTAGCGGAAGACCACATCAGTCAGCTGATGGGGTACCGGAGCTACGGGAAACCGTTGATGGCGTTAACCGCCATGAATCCGGGCCCTGTTAGACATATTATCGCTCAAATGGTGGTGGCCGGCGGCATGGTCGTCTCACCGCCCCTTCAAGTCCGGGTCTTTGACCCAAGACATCATCAAGAACCCAATCAATAACCCCAACCCTGGCCATTAATTGGCGGAGCTAGCGTAATGCCTGAATACCGTACCCCTGGCGTCTACATCGAAGAAATCTCCGGTGGAGCACGTCCAATCTCAGCCTCTGCAACCACGGACACCGGCTTTGTCGGCGTTTTGACGTTGCCAACTACTTTCCTTGCGGGCACCGGCCCAGCAGCTGGAATGTACCTGCCTGCCGCTGAAGAAGCGACGCAGCTCACTTGGAACCGCGCACTCGCTTTCCGGCCTCTCTTGGCTGGTCCAGTCGAAGGCGCTCCCGACCCCAAGGCCGACCCCAAGGCGAAAGCTAAGGGCAAGGACGCTCCACAAGCTGCCGATTCTGGCAACAAGCTTCAGAGCCTTGTTCAGGATTTGCTTCCGGGCAAGTGGAGCATCGACAAGCCGAACGGCGACAGCGCACTCACCCTGCGTGACGAGAAGGGCTCTGCCATTCGCGTTCCTGTCCGTCGTACCCTCGTGTCTATCAAGACCGCGGACAATGGCGATGCGGAATGGGACCTCTCTTGGGGCGCTGACGAAAACCAGATGATGCAACTCATCGCTGGTCGTGCACTTCCTCTCGGAATTTCGCACAGTGGCGCTCTTAGCTCCGCGGACGCAAAGAAGTCATCGACCATCGACTGTGACATCATCAACTCGGCACTCGCCGGAACCGCACCGGCAGTCATGTCCGTTGACGGCTTCGACGCTTGGCGCAGCGAACTGGCACAGAACCTCTACGTTGAGATTGCTCTGCAAGCCAACAAGGGCATGACCGAGAACCAAGCGCACACGCGCTGGGAAACCTTGGATCCAGGAGCACGTGCTGCTTGGGGCAAGTGGCTCCGCGCTCATCCTGGCATGCTCCGCCTCGAACTGGCTATCACCGGCTTCTTCAGCAACGGTGGCAAGACTGCTTACCCAGCCATCGCCGTCCAGGCACATGGTGCCGGTGGCCCAGGCAAGCGCAAGTTCCTCGAAGACAGCTTCGATGGCGTCAGTGCTGTTGCCATGGTTGCAGCTCCTGGCCTTGAGTTTGGATGGCAGCAGGCCATTCTTGAGTACGCAGGACCCTCGGGCCGCGGCGACCTCTTCGCCGTTCTCGAAGCTCCACGCTACTTGTTGACCAAGCAACCACGCCACGTCAAGCTCAACGCTTTCCGTTGGATCGAGGGTGATTCACCCTACGAAGTTGCTGCTCTGCAAATGCTCCAGAGTCCAACCCAGACCGAACTCCGTTTCGGCGGCTACAGCGCAGACGAGATTCTCGACCGTGCCGTGCCTCGTGACACCTCCGGCTACGGCGCTGCTTACGCACCATGGCTGGTTGTGGACAACCCCATCTCGACCGGTCCGCACGACCGTTTCGTTATTGCTCCGCCGTCGGGCCACGTTGCTGGCGTCATCGCCGCAACTGACCTCAAGCCGGGTGGTGGTGTTTGGAAGGCTCCTGCCAATGAGCCTCTCTTGGGTGCCGCAGAGCTCGTCACGAGCATCTCGGACAAAGAGCAAGAGTCCCTCAACGTCAAGGGTGTCAACATCATCCGTTGGCGTCCAATGGCCGGAATCCGTATCTGGGGTGCTCGCACCATCGCTTCGGATCCACTCTGGACGTACATCTCCGTTCGCCGCATGTTCCTGTTCGTCGAACGCTCTGTGCGTGACGCAGTCACTTGGGCCGTCTTCCTGCCCAACACGGCAGCAACCCGTTCGGACCTCAAGACCACGATTGGTGCATTCTTGTACCAGCTCTGGTCGCAGGGCGCCCTCGACGGTGCATCGTGGAACGACGCGTTCAGCGTGCGTTGCGATGCGGAGAACAACCCCGATGTCGATGTCCGTAGTGGTCTTCTGACAGTGGACGTGGAAATGCGCCCGGTCTACCCGGCCGAGTTCGTCCGCATCCGCTTCCGTCAGAGCCCAATGAAGACGGAAGTCAGCGAGGGCTAGGCCCGCTGACCGACGCCTCGCTTCAAGGCGATGGCGTCTTTTTGGGGCCTGGTTCGTCGAAAGGGGAGCCAGGCCCTTGCCCGTCCTGCACATGGTGTGAAGGATGGTTTGTCCCCAAAACCGGTCAGCTCTGGTTGCGCAAGACGCTTCAGAGGAGGAACAATTGGCGGGAGAAAAACTGCCCTCGGCGCGCGAAATCGTCATGCTCCCAGTGGGGTTTGAAGATGCCGGTACCGGCGATGTCTCGCAAGAGGCGGAAGTCCGCGCTGTGACGGGTGGCGATGAGCTGTACATTGGCATGTCTGCCGAGTACAACCGCTACCCCAATGACCTTACATACAAGACTGTTCTCCTGTCTCGCGTGGTTACACGCATTGGCGAGAAAACGAGTATTGGCATTGAAGATATCCGGCGTTTGCACGCCAAAGATCTTCGTGCACTTGAGTATGCGGTCTACGCCATGACCTATGGTGCCGAAGCCGTCCCTGAACCCGACGGTCCCTCGGGGTGACCGTGGCCTACCCGGCAACCCAGATCAAGGAAGAGTGCGCGTTCATCGCGTACCACTTCCATTGGTCGCTAGAGGACATCTTGGTACTCTCTCACGGAGACCGAGTAGGCTGGGTGGGCCAAATTAGTAAGATTAACGAACGAATTTTGCAGTCAATGGAGCGATAGAGACATGGCAGCAGCCAACCTTCCCGCACTGAACCGTGACGGCCGAGTATCGGTCGCGTTCGCAGCGGGTGTCTCCCAAGCGGACCGTCGTCGTCCGCCACCCCTTTGCCTGATTGCTCTGGTGCCGCCTGACGCGGTGTGGTTTGCCGATCGGTATCCACACCTCGTCGTGCGCGACACCCGATTCCGCGACCGGGACTTTAGTGTTGAGCATGTGAGGCTGTCCTCCCAAGAGGGATTGGATGCGCTTCCGAAGCTCCGCGACGGTTCGCGTGTCTATGATGCTGCCTGCCTGGCTCTGCACTCAGGTGTGCCGAGTGTGCACGTCCTCCTTGTGCGCGTTGGCGGTGCAAAGCCGTGGGAACTCAACCGTCCGGACCTGCATCAAGCATTGGATCCCTTTCTTGGGGACATGCTCGGAACGCTTCTTGTCTATCCGGACATTGGCGGTCCCTTTGATGTGCGCAAGTCTCCGAGTCTCGCGAAGGAAGAACAGGTGCGCCGCCTCATTGAGATGGCGCAGCTGAACGCTGCTCGCTGGGTTGAGCGCTACCAGGTCGCGCTCCTGGATGCCCCTCGAATGGGACCGGAGCTGGAGGAGACCCTCTTCCGGTCTATGGTCGGCGGCGATGTAGCGCTGTGTAGGTTCCTTCCCAGTGATTATTGGGATGGTGTGCATGGTTGGCGGTCCGCCGCAGCACTGCTTGGCGGCATGCTGACAGCAAACGAAGACATCACCACAGCGATGGAAGATCAGAAGATTCGTCTTCCTGGTGGCCGGCGAGTCTCTCGAGGGCGGATGGATGCACTTGAACTCTCGGGTCCTGTGTTTGATCCTATACTTCGCTCGGATGAGTACGCTCAGTTTCAGATTCGAGGAGGCGTCGCTACTTTACGCTCCGAACCTGTCTTCCGTCGCCCACTTGGGTCGTGGTCCATTCAGGCGCTTCGCTTCGTCAAAGCTCTACATTGGCGGCTTACGGAAGCAGCGTCTCGCTTCGTCTTTGACAAGCTCCATCCGTTTCAAGCGACCTTGCTTGCGCAGGCCCTTGTTGGCGCCACAAAGCCATTCGTTTCACGTGGCCTCTTGACGGGGCCCGATGGCGTGGGAATACCGGAGATACGCGGGGGCGTTGATCGCAACCCCGCGGCACCCTCGCTCTACGCCGATGTGTCCGGACTGCTCCAGCCATGGAGCCAAAAGGTCTCGGTTCGAGTGGGGATTCGGCCGAGTGGCCGTCCGACCCTGGAGATTCGATGATTGGTGGACTAACAACAATGCTTCCTGGTGCAGGGGCTGCTCTGGGTGACTCCGTCCGGAACGCTGCCAGCGCTCTCGGGGCTCCGTCGGCCCTCGCTGGGGCCCTCGCGGGCATGAATCCGTTTGACCTGCGTACCATCGACGTCTGCCACAACTTCGCAGTGTTCATCAACGGAGTCCCCGTTGGAGAGTTCCACGCGGTCGAAGGGCTGACCCGCAGCGTCGAGACCAAGCCGGTCTCGGAAGGCGGCCGGTTTGGGCAACAGGTTCATATGATCAAGCAGCACACCTACGGTGAACTCACTCTGAAGTGGGGGCTTGTGCAGCGTGGATACATGTACAACTGGATGGAAGACGTAAAGCCAGGCAATCGCTTCCGTCGTGACCTCGTCATCATGCTTCAAGACCGCATGCTGATCCCGACGCGGATTTTCTCCATCATTGGGGCGTTCCCGACAGAGTGGACCAGTCCAAATATGGATGCGCAGTCAAGTAGCGTTCCAGTTGAGACGTTGAAGCTTCGATACCACTCCATGGAAATGGTGGCACGCCATGTCATTTAGCCCCTTGTCTTTCACGCCCTCTGCAATTGATGAGAGCGCCTACTACGACGAGCTCATTCTTGAGTCCGACAAGCGGGCTTCCTTGTCCATTGTAGACAAGACGAATCCGCCTGGCCTGGGCAATATCAACAAGCTCACGTTGGCCTACAATCCCGAAGCGCTCAATATCGCTCGCACTGTGACTTGGTCGTCGCAAGAAACCGACGGCAACAACACACAGCTCGCGTTTGGTGGAGGCGGTGAGTACACCATCGATGTACCCGTGCTCCTGGACGGCTCCGAGTGGGAAGAGGAGGGTGGTGGGTCCATTCTCAAGTACATCCAGTACCTCAATGCGCTGACGGAACCCTACGACCATGAAGGCAAGTACCAGCCCAAGGACATCCGTCCAGCTGTGGTCAGCCTGGTTATGAAAGACTTGCTGTTCGTCGGCGTCGTCACCGGAGTGAAGACGAACATTGAGATGTTCAGCGCTACCGGTAGTCCAATGCGTGCGGTCGTGACAGTGTCGTTGAAAGGACTCTTGGGCGGCGAGAACCAAAAGGCAAAAGCCCTTGCGGATATCTTGATGGGGCCGAAAGAGAAGCCCGACAAGGGCAAGGGTGGGTCCACCGACGCTGGTGACAAAATCGCAGAAAACTCCGAGTAAACGGTAGAGGTCTAGCTCGATGCCCGAAACTACATCCAATCAGATCAAGTTGTCGCTGGACGGAAAAGAACTGAAGGGCGCAGCGCGCGGTAACCTAAGCTCTATCGTCGTTGCGGAGTCGATCGAACAGCTCGACATGATTGAAGCAACCTTTATTGTTCCGCAGAGCGGCTCCACCCGGGACAAGATTCTTGCCCTAGGAAAGCACGGCGTCACCATCAAGGCGGAAATGTGTGCGGGTGATTCCGCAGAACGGACCTTGGAAGGTACCGTTGTTGAAATCGCTTACTCGGGAGGAGCAGGTTCTGCTCTGCAGTTGTTGGTCCGGGGGCTTTCCGATTTGACCAAGGTCAAGTCTAGTCAGCTTGCGGTAGTGCATGAAGGAGATGACGCTGCAGTCATCAAGAAGATTGCATCCGCTGCTGGACTTGGGGCGGACATCCAGGGGGTTGACGGAACTGGAGAATTTTTCCTGCAACCCAACTTGACAAACGCCGAGGTGGTCAACGCCATCGCCAAGCGGAACAACTACGTTGTCCGAGTGGATGACGGGAAGCTTGTCTTCTCACGGATCAACAAGCTTGGTGGAGCGACGAAGCTCAAGGTCAAGTGGTCTGAAGTCATGGAATATGGCGTTGAGCAGTCGCTCGACGGTGTCGTGACGGATGTGATGGTCACTGGCAAGGATCTCAAGGCGAACAAGTGGTTGAAGGGCACAGCAGCCGCCTCGGACGTCACAGGCATCTCCGGGGGCGCAACAGCTACGAAGCTGGCTAAGAAAGCCTTTGGAAAGATTGAGCGCATCATCGACCATACGGATGACGCAGACCAGTCTCAGCTCGTGGCTATGGCCAAAGGTGAGTTGCAACGTCGGGCTGAACGTTTCGTCCGTGGTGAGTTCACCACCACCTTCTTGGCCGAGGCTCGGACGGGCGCGCAACTCTCGTTTGAGAATCCGATCTGCGACGCGATGAAGGGTCCCTTTATTGTTAGGGAAGTTACTCACTTATTTGATGCTGATGAAGGGTATAGGACACGTTTGTCAGTGATTTCCGATAGCCTGCCAGCGTAGTGTGAAAGCGGGGTAGCCGCGAGAACCATGGGTGGGAAGCGGATGAAGACCGGATTGAGTTGCGCATTGCCGCTGGGAAACCGGCCTCGGCGATTGTCGGACGATGACGCGCTTGCGGAGCGTGTCCGTATGGTTTTGGAGACACGACCTGGGTCAATGCCGTTCCGGCCTGATTTTGGCTGTGAGCTGGATGAGGTGGTCGGCGAGATGGCGACCGCACAGGCAGTCTCCCGAGCTAAGGCCGCAGTGTCTTCCGCCCTTGCAACTTGGTTACCCGATGTTGAGGTCGCTGCGGTCACCGTTCGGGTGGTCCCGCGCGGTGCCACTTACGGTGAACTACGGTTGCCCGAAATTCCTATTGCTGAACGTGCTTTGTTGGCGCTTGGCACACAAGCTGATCTTGAAATTGGGGTTGAGCTTCGTACCGCAGGTCCAGGATCTGTAGTGCGAACCACCCTCAGCCTCTAAACGTAGTCTCCCCCAACGGAGGTGCTAGGTGCGCATTCCGCATCCTGGAACCCTGAAGCTAGATCGTGAACAACTTCTTGAGGATGTGCGTACGCGCCTTGCTCAAGCATTGCCCGACTATGCCGAAGGCGAAGAAGACCCGTCCGACCCAGGCTGGATGCTAATCGAACAAGCTGCATGGCTTGTCGAAATGCACAGTCGCAGGCTGGACGAGTACCCTTTCAGTGTTGTTCAGTACTTTATCCACATGATGGGGGGGCAACTTGAGCCCGCACACCCATCATTGGGTACGGTGGTTGTTCAAGTACAAACTGAAGGACAACTGAAGCTGGACCCTCGGCATCCGAGTCCGTACCGGTTCTTCACTTCACAAAATGAAGACCGAGATGCGATCGAGTTTGTACCGATTGAGTCACTCGTAGATCTGCGCAGGGCCGAGGTAAACTCGATTTCTGACGTCACACACGGCGAACTGTACGTGGTGAACGCAGGCAAGACGAAGGGACCTGGCTACCTCGAGGGCCACGTTGTGTGGCGAGGAGAAGAGCGAAAGAGCCGGATGTTCCAATCGGAGCAAGTGGTTTTCACCATCACAACCAGCACTGCCGAGCAGACGCTTAAGGATGTTGAGAAGGCTCTCGAACTGTTGGAGGAGCGGCGTCTTGGTTGGATGTCTGTTGCGGCAGAAGCCAATGACAACGGTCAAGTGGTCGTTACGGCCACCGTCAACCTGGCACTCGCTTTCGAGAAGACGGTAGAGAGCGGCTTGGCGCCGGGTGGTGACATTACTGGAGAGTGGGCCGCGTTGGATGGCAGCACTTGGACTCCACCGGTGTTCATTGCTGACAGCGAGCTGCTGCCTTCACGGTTGCGTGGTTCGCGTCCAATGCCGGGTCTTGAAGAAGGCCGCATTGTGATTCCGGATGTCCCGCTGAACTTCGATGTCGCAGGATTGTTGGAGCGTCGCTGTGAGCCGCTCCCCTCCGTCGTAGTCGAGAGCATTTGGGAGACGCTGCAGAACCTGAACGCGAAGCTAGCAACGGCACGTCCGAAGATTGAGCGATTCTTTGCTCCCTCAGATGGGGACTTCGCAGGAGAACCCAACTGGGTTGGCAGCGCTGTTGCTTCTGGAGTGTGGGATCGGGTTTCACGTGGCGAACGTCGAACCGTCATCAACATTGCGCTGCTTGAACCGCGCGAACAAGTGAGCCGTATTCGGGTCGCCTTGGTCGTGGACGGTAATCTCGGCAAAGCGATGGACATTGAGTTTATCGGCATGCAGGGGAGCTCGGTGTCTACCGCCACGCCGCTCAAACACAATGTCGCGTGGACGTTGTCGCTTCCATCGCCAGAGAATGCTCAGGCAATGGACCGAGTCGTCGCATTCGATATTTCGCTACCTGCGAAGTGCGATGGCATTCTCATGTCCACCGATGTTCAAGCTCGGGGCCTGTTGCTCAACGCACTGTTGGTCGCGAACATGGCCACCGTCAAGGATGGCCGGACCGTGGCCATCGAACGCAACATTCCGGAAGCTGTCAGTCTTCTCAATGAGAATGTTGTGACCGAGCAGGTGGTGTCGCGTTTGCTTGCAAATGCCATCCCGGATGACACTGCAGCAATCGTGCGCAATTTCCCGATTGCTTGGTTTGACGTCGAAGGCGACGAACCCATGCCGAACTGGGAAGGTGTGCACGTGGATGCGTCGTCTGGCGTTGTCACCGTGAATGCACCAGATGACGAAGGGCACATGCGTGTCTTCCAGCCGCGCGATGAGATTCATCTGCATTGGTACCGACGTACCGATGGTTCAGATGGTGACGTCTCGGTAGGCGATATCAGCCTTGTGGAGCAGGTTCCGAATGCGGAGCCATCTCTATTCGCAGTGCGTAATCCACTTGCGACTTACTACGGTGCCAGCCGAGAGACCTCGGAGGCCGCCGTTGAGCGTCTCTTCGCTCCGTCGCAAGGCACGCCTGTCTTGCCATCCGACTTTGAACGTTTGGTTCGCCAAGCGCTCGGGACTCGGGCGCAGGGCTGGATGGTCCGAGTTTGGACCTACGCTGAGCGTTCGTTGCTCTCAACTGCGGTATGGCCAGTTGTTTCCGCTAAGGAAGCAATGGACCCAGAGACCTCCGCGCTGTTGCGTGACCTTCCACGTCACGGCCCATCAACCCTGCTGGTTGCCCTAGGGCCAGCGGATGGCAAGATGTCTGCTGATGACCTCGACTGGGCTCGCCGTGTCATTCGTCGGACTATTCAGCGACAAGCCAACCGTACTCCGACTGTGCGGGACGCATTGGTGACCCGATTGTGGCCGTTGACCCTTCATGTCGCCAGGCAAGGGCAGGGGACCGATCTGGTCTTGCCAAGCTACGACCTTGCGTCCATGCAAGGGCGTCTTGTCGACCAGTTCGGGCGCTCATCCGCACCTCCGGCCGCAGACTTGCTCCTAAATGGCTACGTCTCTGAAGTGGTGGTTGATATGTTGGGTGAGCTGTGAGCCGCAACGACCTGGCACTACGCACTCCGGATCTGGAGTGGGCCCATCGCGCTGCAAATGGTGAGATGGAAGGGTTGTCTTGGGTTGCCGCTGAGATTCATCCGGACCACAAGCCGTGGCGTCAGTTCGACCAAGAGGGGGAGCGAAAGTTCCGCCATCGTCCCTACAGCTATTGGCAGCCGCCAAGCCTGGTGCAGGCGTCAATGGAAGCCCAACGAGCTGGGATTCCGACCGCTTGGGAAGCTCTCCTAGTGGTGTTTGCGCGTACCGAATGGATGATGAAGACTCGCGACTACCTGTGGACTCCACACAGCCCGCAGCCCTTGTTGCTCGGGACTCTGGTGGAGTCCTTTGGAATCGATTCGTCTCTGCATCAGCGTTCGCCGGATGTGTTGCGCCGGCTGACCGCGCTTCTCCCGACATGGCATCCGTACCGGGGAACCGTACCTCGCGCGCGTGAAGTGCTCGACTTGTGTGGCATGGGTGAACAACTCCAGAATGCCACCACCGAGCAGGAGTCTGGGAAGATTCCGAAGAAGGTAGACCTCGAAGGCGAGGTGATGGCCTGTCATGTCGACCGGTGGTGGTCGTTGAGACGTCAGGGGGGTTCGAGCTCTGCGCTGTCCATCCAAGGCGGCTTGCTTCGCTTCCAACCCAAGGAAGATGACCAGAAGTGGGTACTGCGTCGCGAGGATGTCCTCGTGGAGTGGTCTGCTGGCGGTCCACTTCCCCGTGAGGCGCTTCGTCTCCTACCGGCATGGAGTGTTGTGCGACTCGCACGCAAGCTCCCGAAGGCCCCCGCCTCGAGCAAGGCGTCCACGGCAAATGTCGCTAAGCGAAATGCGAAGACCCAAGCGTCTTCCAAGGTCAAGACTTCGGCGTCGTCCGAGTCAGGCCAAAAATCGGCGCCCGGTAATTCCGGCGGCGCCACCAAGACCCAACCCACCAAAAAGAAGACCTCATGAGCATTGATGCGATCAACGTTTTTCGACCTGTCGAAGGCGCGGTGTTGGACCTCGAGAGTCTGCAAGCCGTTTCCGACGGTCAGGATGCAGCTCTCTCCGCGTGGCTGCACAGCTTGTGGCCGGACGGCAGCAGTCTGATTCTTTCTGGCTTGGAAGTCCACGGTGAATGGGCCCCACAAGGGCCTCCAGGCACCGTCCGTCCAGACGCCAAGTCCGACAGTATTGTTGTAACGCCAGGTACCGCTATTTTGACCGGTCAAGACCGTCGAAAGTACCTGGTTACTGTCGAAGAGGAACTCACCTGTCCTTGGCCAACCGCAGCCGGCCCCGCCGTTCAGGGTGTTCTGGTTCTTGTGCCCAAGGTAGAACCACCCACTCAATCGTCGGGCGTGGTCGTTGCCCGGGAACAGGTTTCAGCACTGCTTGGGTTTGTCAAACCCGAGCAGGCGGAGCAAGCTTTCTTGCTTCCAATCGCACAGAGTCTTGGAAACGGGCGCGACTGGGCGACGGACCATTACCGCTTCTTGCAGCCTGAGCATGACGCTATTCAGACCCTTCTGAAGCGTTTTCAGGACCTTGAACGTACGGTCTGGCGCGCCGAACCTGAAGGTTCAGTCTGGGAGAGACAGGTGTTGGGCCGAAATTGGGTTCGCTACCAGACGGTGGCTGCGAGCGCCCTTCAAGCTGCCCGCATCTGCCTACAGTCGCGGGCTACAACTACTCTCGATCGAACACGGACCCTCAACAGCCTGTTTGAACAGCTTCACTTTTCAGTTGAGCGGGCCGCGAATGACTTGATTCAGTTGGTCGGTTCGTTTGAAGGAGCCGGGCCATACAAGCAGATTGGCGCGCGCATCCTCCGGGGAGACTGACGTGGCAGCAGAGCCACTTAAAGCGATGGGTCGTTGGCGCGCCGCAGAAGGCGCGCTTGAGGCAGCGGCACCACTGACTGCCATGGGTGTGTCGTGGTACTTCGTGTATTCCTATGTGGGTTCCCCCGCGACAGGACGCGGTCTCACAACTGTCGAACTCACTCTTCTGTTTGGCGCTGCGGTTGGCGTGACTGCTTGGTCTTTTTCCCGCCAGTTGTTCATGCTGCGCAAACGCAAGCCATGGTCCACTGTCATCACGGGTTGGGTCGTCTCTGGGATCTTGCTGGCCATCATGCCTTCAATGTCTCGAAGCAGCTTCCGTTCACAATGTGAGGTCCTCGGCGGTGAGGTTGTGCACGCGGCGAAAGTCGGTGCTGAAGCCAAGTTCGCTGCAGGTTGCGAAGGCATCGGTGGAACGGTTGTCTACGACGTCAACCAAGAAGCCAACGCCAACAAGTACAAATACCAATGCTCCGTCATTGGTGGTGAGGTTGTGTCCATCCTGACTCCCGCTCAACGGCAGGAGTTTCGGAATGAATGCGAGACCCAGGGCACTACGGTGTTGTCGCTGATCGACGGTCAAAATGACGACACGGTCCTGGGGTATGGCTGCTCGGGCACCGATACGGTCAGTGTGACCCCCGAACGGATTTCCGAGTTCGAGCGTTCATGCTCGCTGCTTGATGGAACTGTGCTCGAAGGCCGATACCCGGCGACTAACGAAATGGTCCCATACGGGTGTTCTGCCTTTGAGAGTGCGCACTATGAACTGGGCGAGCGCGTGTGCCGGGTAGGGGGTGTTGCGGACAACTCCTACTTGCCAGGTATTATCTTTCGCCCCAACTGGGATGGTGGGTACAACCCATTCATCCTCGGATTGCTGGGGCTGATTTCACTTGTCTCTAGTTTGGGCCTGCGCGACAAGCGCTTGCGTCGCAGCAAGATGGGTCAGAAGGTTTTCAACCTTCTCCGCTTTACGTCCGGCCTCGGCAACGACAGCGCCATGGGAAAACCCAAGGCGAAGGGCGATGACGTTGTAGCCTGCACGAATCCCACGTTTTGGGGTGAGGTGTGTGGCCAGCTGTACAGCCGTGAAAAGAACTGGGAGCCCGGTCAGTGGTGTAGCCGCTGCCGTCAAACGTTCACTCCCTGTGACCGCTATGTGACCCTCAAGGTCGTCTCCCTCTTTACTGCAGACGTGGACGTACTGAACGGTATCGAACGGTTGGACACGGTGGGTTGGAACCGCGGTGAGCCGATTGTTCCAGACGCTCGCATTAGTGGTGAGGAGCGTTGGGTACAACTCGGTATGGTGAAGGTGCCTGACATCATCAGCGTTGCCCAACTGCTGGCGATTGTTCACGAACTCATTCCAAAGTGGCAAGGCAACTCGGGCCCTCGTGTTCAACAGGCATCGTCGCTGGCGCAGCGCCGAGCAAGTCGTGTTGCAGCATGGTTCTGGTTCGGCACCCTTGCGCATCGACTGACCTATGCACGCCCCAACAACCGGTCTGTCCTGGGAGTAGGCGCAACCCGTTTGCGCGATATTCTCGGAGATGGTGGCGAAGAGTTGTGGCTTCAGCTCGACATCGGGCTGTTTCCCATGGAGATCCGCACGGGTTTCCTGAAGACCTTCGTCGAAGACGATCGGACGCCACGAGCTGACAACAACAAGCTCGACTTGTGGATTCCGACTAGCGCTCCGGGTGACCAGAGTGGCCTGTGGGTGCCCCGTATTGAAGGTGACGCATTGCGTACTTGGTTGTCGACCGACCAACTTCGTGACGATGACGTGCGCGGTGTGTCTACACCCCTCGCGTACTGGCGCTACCAGGGCAAGGAAGAGGCCGATCCTAAGGAGTTGATGCGTCAGCCGAAGGCCGGTACTTTGGACTTTGTTCGCATGCGTTTGGATGAGACAGGCATGGAGCCAGCCATGGAGCATGGCGTAGGTGCTTCGATGGCTGAGTGGGACTGGTTGGAATGGGAACAGATTGAGTTGCTACGGCAACAAGCTCTGGTTCTTGTGGAGCGGCGTCGCTGACACGCGGTGACGTTTGCACCACATCGTGGTGACTGGGCCGAGTATTTTCTTTCGGATAAATCGGTCGAAGGGCGCTTATTGGCGGTGTCCATTGACAGTTCGCTCTGGCCTTGGTTGACTGCGTCAGCCGGGTTCTGTGCAGCATGGGTTTACGCCCAACAAGGTGACGAAATGAACAACAAGTGCTGTGCGACACGTCAGGACCGTCAACGAGTGATTGTGGGTATCGGGAGTTCGTTGTGAGCACATTGCTGTATGGACCCTTTCCGTTTGATGAGCAGGTCGTGGTCGCCAGTGCACGGGCGGCCTTGGCCGTGGTCACCGGGCTAATCCGCGACAATCGCTCAGCGGAAATTCTGGCCTCCGAAGCCACCGGCGAGGCGCCTGGATTGTACGTTACAATCCTCGCTGACGCGAAAGGGAACCCGCTAATCTCGGGCTTCTGGGTCACTTTCGGGTCCACCTACACCGAACGGGGCCCCGCTGGCCCGCCAGACCGGCAACCACCGTTTGCGCTGAAGCTTCTGGACGCCGTCACCGAAGAAGTCTGGTGGAAGAATCTACCGGTCACGAAGGGGAAGGGTGGACGTTGGCGCCCCGCGCTCATTTTTGAGTGGCCGCACTTCTTGGCATCCCGTAGTGCGCTGTCTCCACCAGGTATTCCAGCCAACTTCTTGGAAGACGCATTCGAAGAGGACCAGGACGCTACCTGGCTCGACGAAGTCACATCCGATCTTCCGCTTCCCGTCACTGAAGTGGAAGTCGAGTTCGAAGACGAAGAAGGCAACTTCGGCACCGATGAGTGGGACGAACTCCCGCTAGAGCGTTCGCTCATCATGGTCGTCCAGGGAATGCTGGAGAAGGGCGCTGCCATTCACCGCGGCACCTTCGGATTGGTGGCTCCGGGTACCTTTGACTCCAGTGCACGCGTCACCGCTCTGTCGGACTGGTTTGAGGTCCTTGGAGCTGGGACCGTTCCAACGCTGCACGAAGAGCAAGAAGCCAACGACATCCCGCGTCTCGGAAGCCCGCTCGAACTCCCGGGTGGACGAGTTGGATTCCATGCCTTGGGATGGCTCACTAAGAACCTTGAAGCTTGGCCCATTCGCGCGTCGGACATCCGACATGGAAGCTTGAACGACCGCGTTGTGCGAAGCCGGTGGCAGGGGCAGCTTGCGACGGCTGTTTCGTCCAGCATCGTTGTCTTGTCGTTGGTCGTAAGTGTGGCCTTTGGCATCCGTCAGGCTGCCACGCCGCGGCCCGAAGCGAGTCCCAAGCCACCACCGTCAGCCGCGCAGCCAGCCATGGCGCAGTGCTCGTCCGAACACACTCAGTTCGTGGAAGAGTTCCGCTGTCAGGTCAAGGCGCTCGCTGAAGGTGGCTCTATTGCGCTTCAAACTCCATGGTGTGGAGACACAACCGAGGAGTTGGTGACCAACGCACGGCCATTGCCAAGCGAAGACCTCCAGGCTGCTTACTGTGGGTTGTTGGACCGTACGGAGCAAGGTTGGGTGGGGCGCTTCCAGGCCGGAGAGGCCTCTTATGAGGTGAACTGGGCTGAATTTGCGGCAGCACAAGCTTGCTTCAACGTCCTCGGTGTCCCGTATGGCTATGAGATGCGGCAGGACGACCGCCGACGTCGCGTGGCCAACCCCGCCTCCTTCTTCGACGACGTCAGTCTTCGGGTGGAGCCGTTGGCACAGCTCGTCACGGACCTCGAAGGCGCCTGTGGGGCCTACCGTGAACGCATGGAGGCCCGTGTTGAAGGGGCTGTCTTTGCAACGCACATTGGTGATGCCCGTGGTTCGTCCACTGCACGAAAGTCGTTGCGCGAACTGGCGACCGACTACGCGCTTGTGGGTGTCCCCGACGAGCTGGCGCAGTGCTTCAAAGAGGGCATGAAGAACGGTCTTGAGGTCGACGAGTACTACGGCATGTGCACCACCGGTGGCAGTGTTCCGGACTCGGCTGACCGTGAGTTTGGCGAGCTTCATATCTGGCAGAAACTGGGCAAGGGGCCTGCCTACACCTCTGTTGCGGGTCGCGGTCTCATCGAGCGCTACGGTACCGCTCGCTTCGGCATTCCCGCGGACATCCCGGATGACGTCGACATTGGGTCCTTCATTGACCGTCAAGTGAGCAGAGCGACCGAAGTTTGGCAGTGCCATATGGGGCTGACGGGTCGCTACGCTGCCGGCGCCGCTCCCGGTGAGTCGGCACTTGGAAAGTGGGAAGTGCGTATTCCGCTGCCTACCAGCTACAACGTGTCTGGTTCAGGTGCGCGGTCACAGCTTCAGCTTGACAGTGCGCTGATTCCCATGCGCGACGATGGATTGACGATTGGCACCTGCTGGGACGTCGTCTCCAAGCGGTTGACCCAGTACACGCCAGTCCATCCACTCTTGACCGTGCCCGACGAGAACTCTTGGCCGAGCGCGGAGCAGCAGCTGTGTGGTCAGGTGTGCTCTTCGTACTACGGCATCAGCAAGTCATCGAGGGAGGACGAATGGTCCACTCCCGGTGGTGACCTCGACCTCTGCGTGACCGGTGCACGACTGCCCTCGACCGCGAGCTCGCGGGCTGCGTTGGGGCGTGGTCGCCTCGATCAGCTTCGCATTCCGTACTACTCGGAACCGGTTTCTGGCAACCGCTATCGCTGGCTTGAACCTAAGCTTTCCGACGTGTGTGCATTCAACCTTGTCGCCCAGAACCTCATCCCTGGCAACCCCGATGGCTACATCGTTGGCGGGCGTGCGCCAGAAGAATGGGCAGGTCGCGCTAGTGAAGGCAGCACGATCGCTGGTGGTGCGGGTAAGGCGATTCAGACGGTGGAATCTGCACTTCGCCCTGCAATTGGCTCTATGTCGGGCCGGGATGCCTGCGGTGACGCGGCCACACAGTGTTTCACCTCGCTGATGCTGGACGTCATCAATCCGCGAGCGGAAGGGGATGACCGTCGTCAGCGGTACGAGTTCGAGTCGGGTTGGGAATCGCGCGTTCGGTCTGTTGCGGACCTAGCAGAGTCTGAGATTCGTACCCGTCACCCGTGGTGCGCAGCAGTCTATCCTTACCTGCTACCGCCCCAAGCCAACAATAGCGGCCGCGATGATGACCTCGATGCTCCCTGTCGTCGGGGTGTCGAGATTGCTCGAAGCAACGCTGTGAAGGCCATTCAGTTTATTGCCACCAACAACGCCATCGTGGAGCGCTAGATGACGCCTATCCGTCGTTTGCGGGCGGCTGTGCTCGCCCAGTTTCAGCGCAACGCCGACTTGATTGCCGTTTGGGTGGCGCTCGCCGTCGCCCAGCAGCAGGTGCCGATTACGCACTTTTTCGGTCGGGAAGACTTACTTCCGTGGGTAACGCTGACCCTTTCGATAGTGGCGCTCATTCGTGGGCGGTCCTTAGGGCCCGGTCCCCACCCGATGCTGACGCCGCGCGTTGATTCGCTGTCTTGGTACATGCAGAAGTTGTCCATGGCGATTGCCCCATGGGGCTTGCTGCTGGTCTACGATGCCGCTCGTACATTGTCTTTGGGCACCGCAGGGGCCGCCTTTGGTGTAGGTGTGGCCGTCTTGGTGTGCCGTATTGTCGGGGCGTCTCACGGCCAGACTGCATGGCGTCCTGTTCGGTCGACACCATGGATGCAGTGGACATTTGGTACAGGACTGTTCGTTGGCGCGTCCGCGGCACTCGGAGTGGCGACTACGGTCATTGCCTTGGACCAAGTGCGCTGGCTCGCGCAGAGTATGCTCCTTGGTGGCATGTTTGTGACGCTCGGCCTTGTTGGCGGACGCGTTCAACATCACCGTCAGCGCCGCGTCGCTGGGCTGAAAGGCGGTCGAGCCTACCGTCCTGCACTGTTCCCATTGGTTCTCGCTGGAATCGGTCCAACTCTCGGGTACGCTGTCGTCCAGTTTGTGCTTGGAGACTTGCCCTTCACTCAAGCTTTCGTAGTCTCGTTGTTGGTGATTGTGTGGGGAGCCATCGTTTGGCCACGCCCAGAGCCCCACGCCGTGGCTGTGATGCTGTACGAAGTGGCTCCGACCGGTGGTCGCGACATTCTGGCTACGCAGACTGCCAATCCGTTTGATGCGCCGCCTGAAGGGGCGTTGCGGTTCAATCCGATCCGTTCACAGCGGACGAGAACCGGTCACCCTTGGCTGGTGCCTATCGTTGGAAGCCGCATCGAGGGGTTGGATGATCCGGTAGCTCCATTGTGGCCTGTGCGTCCGCCATTCCGACCGAGTCACACGCTGGGGGATGCGCGCTTTGAGCCACACCCATTGACGCGTGAGACCCAGACTGAAGTGCTGACGTTGCACCTAAAGGCCGAGAGCGGCGCGGCGGACATGTCCGGCGGTCAGGTCCAGACCAAGCGCACGCTGGTGTTGCGAGCCTTCATCCCGCCTGGCTTCGACTCTCGTCGACGCAAGCGCACGTACACCTGGGAGCAGCAGTACGCTCGCGACGCTGTCCAAGTTTTGGACTCGACTCTTGAGATCTGTAAGCTCATTGATGGAGACATCATCATGATGTCGCAAGAAGGCGTCGCTCACGCCTATGAAGTCGAAATGGGTGCGCCCATTTATCGTGCGGCCGATGCGTTTCGCTTCCGCCCGGCCCAACTCGAAGACTACGTGGAGGCGGGATGATTCGCCGCTCCTTGACGCCCGCTCTCGCGGTCCTTGCTCTCACTGCGTGTGAGACGGAAGCTCCGTCATGGCGACTGGCATCGGTGTATGACGCCGCTGCTATCTCCAACATGGTCCCGGTGGAGACTGAGGACCCGAACGCCGCGTATGTTTGGGTTCCGAGTGCCGGCATGCAGGCGAACTGCGGCCCGGCGAAAGCTCCAGACGGGTTGGGTATCTTTGAAGGCGAAGCCATGGCCAACGGCTTGTCGCCGGTTTTGGCTGTGGTGCTTGAACGCCACCCTGACGCCCCGCCGAACGCACTGCAGATCAACGACTTGTGGGTCTCGATTGGAGAGACGCAAGAGGATTTCCGCCTGCATCCATCGGTGTCTCCGCGTCACATCTCTCTGGAGATTGAGGACAACGACTTGGCTCGCGATGCCGAGCAGGTTCGCACTCAAATGCAGATGGAAATGTGCATGGAGCACAAGACTGGGCGTGCCTGGGTAGCCGCTGGTGAACAACAGCTCCGGCAAGCATTCCTGCTCGATCCACCAGACCGAAATGCCGGTCCGGACCGCAAGTACTTTGGTGGGCAGCGCGACCCAGTACCGGCGCTGCTTGGACCACCTGATGCCTGCGTTGTCTACGACCCAGGCTACACGGCTTCCCGCAGCACTAGCGACGACGCTGGCCGAGGCGAGGGCAGTCTAGACATTGTGCCAGCAGATGTTTGGGGAGCGACGGTTCGCAATTGCCTACCCGCCGAACAGCCTGGCTACACCGTGCAGGGCGTCTCGAACATTCCCATGCGACTGTCCGAGGTTGCGGAGGCCCCCGCTCCTCAACAAGAGCCTACTTGGAACGAGCTGCATGTGGCGTTGTGGCCACCTAATGCCGCATTGGGCCGAACCGAGATTGAGGTCTCAATTGTATACAACGGTGACGACCTCGTGCGCCAAGCCGTGGAAGATGAGTCTTCCACTGCACCTGCTTCTCACCACATGGGCGTTCTCGGCAACGGGATGCAGGTGTTTACCGAGCCTTTGTACGAGCAGTCTGGCACCGTGCGTGGCGTCAAGGACCCGCTAGGTCGCGTTCCGTACCACTACCCAACACTCGGAACGGTCCAAGACCCGGGCCGCTACACCGTTTTGTTGATTCCCAACTGGCAGATTGTAGAGGGTTTGCGTCGGCTGGAATCGGAGTCCGGCGAACAGGTCATGGGAGCCGCAGGCGCTGGTATCCAAGACGGCGTTGGGTACGTGCTACAGCACCCTGAGTTGCTGAATGTGAAGGTTCGAAGTCTAGAGGACGCAAAGGCCGGCGGTCAACGTCTGCAAGTGCTCGCTGACGGCACCGAAGAGATGACTGCTGAGTGGTACAACATTGGCTCGTCGCTTCGTGGTGGAATTGCGGGCCGATTGCCGTGGGTCTCCTACGGATACACGACCGGAATGCTGTCCGGGCGTAAGCCCATTGCTCTGCTCGGATTCACCGAGCCCACTTGGGGCCAGGTCTCTGCTGCACAACGGGCGGGCTACCAAGGGTTGTTCCTTGGTGCGCTAGCCCTGCTGTCCGTGCTTATGTTCGCCGGCATTCGGCGGGTGCGGGATCTGTGGGGTACCGTTCCTGAAGAACGTGTCGACTTCTGGCCTGGACAAGTTTTGGCAGGTTCGGAAGATGAGGGCGAAGCGCCTGCGGCTGATGTCCCGGCGGGCGGAGAAGAGTAGTCTTGAGCGAATCCCCGGAATCCACTGATGAATCCCTCTCGCCTGCACAGCGCAAAGCGCTCGTGAAGGCGTTGGTCAAGGTGATGCGGGACGAAGAACGTAAGCAAGACCGAACTAAGAAGCTTCGCGAGAGGTCTCTCAAACGATGAGTGGTTCCGGCCGCGAGCTTCCGTGGAAGCGTGTGAGGCTCCGTCGTGGGCTTGGCATGCGGCCCCCCAATTGGCTCTCGGCGGTCAGCTGGCAACGGCATTTCCCTTGGGCGCGTCCCGGGATTCAGCCACTATCGTCGTCGTCCACCGGGACGTTCTTGTCCGGTTGGCAGACGGCCCCGGAGCAGCCACCGGTTGAGTGGATGGGCGTCAACAGTCGTCCAGAGCGCAAGGTGCCAGCCGAGGTCCGTGCGGCTGAGCGTCGTGCGACACCAAGTCCGGTGCAGTCGAGTGCGCCCAGGACATTGGCTGCCCCCAAGGCGGCCCCGCTCGCGCCTACTGCTCCAGCTCGGCCTGCGCCGACCACTCCGACCCCGATTCAACGCAAGCCAAGGTCGGCGGCCACGGCTGCGCCTCCAAAGGCCGCCACGCCATCAGCGGCCAAACCAGCACGACCCGCACCAGTCGCGAGCGGCAAACGACCGCAGACAACAACGACACCACCGGCTCCGTCCAAGACGCCAGTCGTTCGGGCGCCCGCCCCTAGGCCGAGTAGCCCCACGTCCAAACCACGCTCCGTGCAAGCGCCTCCGCGCTTGATGAAGGCGCCGCCTGCGCTGGATTGGTCGGTGCGTGGTGGGCGGCCAACACCTTTGTCCTCTTCCGCAGCAAACACATTTGCTGCGCCTCGCGCCCCGCTTGAGGGTGGCAATGCGCCGTTGATGTCAGGGCCAGCGACAGCCTCGCGTCCGGTCGGGAAGGCCACGCCACCGGCCGTGAAGGCAACTCCGCCTCCTGCGAAGGCCACAGCGCCGACTCCAAAGGTCAAGCCACCGGTAGCGAAGGCCACGCCGCCTGCCAAGGTCAGGCCGCCAGCGGCGAAGGCCGCGCCTCCGTCTGCGAAGGCCAAACCACCTGTGGTGTCTTCGAAGCCGGCTGCCCCTGCACCCTCGAAGACGCCACAGCCCAAGGCCCCACCGGCTGCAGTGTCCACGCCGAAGAAGCCATCCAGTGCGGGCAAAGCGGTCAAGCCACCCCCGAAGTCAGAGTCGACGACCCGGGCTGTCGCTCAACCGCCCGCAACTTCAGTGCCTGCAACCGTCCAGCCCCCGGCGCGGGCACCGGTAAGCCCCACTGCGGCACAGGCGAAGCGTGGTGGTCAAGACACAGCGGCTCCACTGAAGACGCCCCCCAAGGCACCAACACCGGGGACTCCAAACAAGGCGCCCGCTGCTCGTTCGAGCCAATCACAACCTCGAGTTGTGAGTCGTCCACCCGCTGTCACGCCCCCGCCCAGTAGACCCGAATCTGGTGGTCACCGGTCTGCGCCGAAGTTTTTGGGGCACTCCCGGCGCTTTGAGGCGGCGCTCGGTTGGAGAGATGGCGCGGGTACAGCGCTGACGTTCCGTAGTGGGCAGAGTTTGCCCACAGAGCTGCGTGCCTCGGTACCACTGCAGATGGTGCGTCCGCCAGCGATGCGCGGACCGGAAGAGGAACCCTCGGCTCCAGCCGTCTCATCGTTCACCCGCCCACCGGTCACGCCGTCGGCGCCGAAGCAAGCTCCAGCGACACGGGCCCCAACGACTCAGGCTCCAAAGACCCAAGCTCCAGCTGCTCGCACCCCGGTGATACAGCCCCCGGCGGCGTCTGCTGGGCCCGTCGCCAAGGCGACCTCTCCGGCTACAGTCGCGAAGCCTCCGTCGAAATCCGGCAAGTCTGCTGAACCGACTGTCGTACAGCAGGCTCCAACACAGACACCCGTAAAAGGCGGCAAGCCGAGGTCCACCGCCGCGACGGCACCGCAGCGACCCGCTCCTGCTGTGCCTGCCAGGCTCGCGCCGCAGCCTGGACGGTTGTCTGCACCTCCATTGGCGGCGTCTGCGCTGCGTGGTGTCCCGGTTCAACGACGGGCAAGCGGCTCGGGTGTTCGGCCCTTTACCCCGTCGCTGCCTTGGCGCTTTGGTGAGGATTCGGCGCTGGCAATGGGGGGAGGCCAGAAGGCGCCAACCGAGCTGAAAGCGGCCGTGTCTATGGGCTGGGTTGCGCCGTCGGCGCCGTCTCGTATCGAGCCTCCGCCGGCTGCAGCTCCCTCATCAGCGGCGCGACCGTCCGCTCCGCGTCCTTCCGCCTCCCGGCCATCTAAAAAGAAGGGTTCGCCGCCGTCACAGGCCCGACCTACGGCCTCGAAACCATCAGGGAGTCAGAAGGCGAAGACGCCGTCTCCTGCTGCACGACCCGCCCAGGCATCGAACCCTCGTGCGCCTCAGGCCAGACCATCGTCACCGGCGCCAGTCTCGCGTCCTTCGCTTCGTTCGGCCTCACGGGCGGTCTCGCTGCCTGTCGGTGCTCTGCGGACGGGTGCGCGGCCAGCGACGCTGCGGCCAGTCATTCAAGCTGCGCGAACGGCGTCTTCCGCGGCTCGAACTACTGCACCAACGGCTTCCGCTGCACCACGTCCCATGGCGAGCGACACCGCGTCGGTTCCGGCTGCAACGCTTCCTTGGCGGGGCGTTGCACGGCAAGGTCGAACATCGGCGACGACTCCGACGGAGCTGAAGGCAGCAGTATCCATGGGCTGGGTCGCCGCTTCTGCTCCAGCGGCACGGCCAGAACTACCCCAGGCCCTCAATCCGGTGGCGGCGAGGTCAAGTGGCGCTGCTGCGCCGGGTCGGCCGGCCGGGGTTCAGGGCTCTGGCTCCCAAACGACCGCGAAGCCATTGGCGACTGGGCAGGGCGTTTCATCGCCTTCTGCGAGCACAGCGGAGAGGCCGACACAGTCTGCACCGGCAGCTGCACCAGCTCGGGTCTCATCTCCGGCGCGTTCAACGTCATCTGCGCCGGAGTCGCTACCTTGGCGTGGAGTTGGTGAGGCGGGGCTTGCACTGCGGGCAGGCCAACGTATGCCTACGGAGCTCAAGGCAGCCGTTGCGATGGGGTGGGTGACACCCTCTCGTAGTGCTGCGCCGGCCCAACCGGCCACGTCATTGTCTGGGCCAAATCCCTCACAGCCGGCTCCAGCATCGGCCCGTCCTGCCCAGACGCGCTCTACCCAAACGCGCTCTGCGCAGAATGCACCGCGTTGGCCGAAGCCCGGCGAAGTGATGCAGCTTCGCGGCGAGGCCGGCTCCCACCTGCGGTCACCGGCAGTCTCCCAGGCAGATGGCGAGCCTGCGCCCAAGGCGCAGAGGACGGCGCCTCGTTCTTCTTCGCGTTCACCTCAAGGTCCGCTGCGTTGGCCGAAGCCAGGCGAGGTGATGCAGCTTCGTGGCGATGCCGGCTCCTACCTGCGTCCACCCGCCGTTCCCGAGGCACCGACTCAGCCCGCCACTCAGCAGGCAGGTGCGCCGGCAGGAACGTCGCCGCGTTCACCGCAGAATTCTCCACGCTGGCCGAAGCCAGGCGAGGTGATGCAACTCCGTGGCGATGCTGGCTCCTACCTGCGTCCACCAGCGGTCACCGAGGCGCCGAGTGAGCCGCTGCCACAGGCGGAAGCGGCCCCAACTATTGCGGATTCGCCGGTTCCGGTGCGGCGTCAGGCGCCGACCGAATCCGGTACTCTCGACACTACAAAAGCACCCAGTAAGCAGGCCGCCGGTCACTCTGCCGGAAGTCAGCCACGTGGGCCGTCTCTCGCACCACCCGGTGCTGGCAGCTTGGCACCTCCTGGGGTGCTGCGTGCTCCGGAAGGCATGCCACGTTCGTTGTCGGGACCGGCCGGAGTACCGCTCAAGGTTCCCGCACGTCCACCCGCAGAAGAGACGCAGGCTAATCGCGAATCTGTGTCTGGCAGGGGACCGACACCCTCGCGTCCAGGCCCACGCAAGGCTGCAGCCCAAGCCAAGTCCGTGCAGCGTCCCACGACGGCCAGCCCCACCAAAGCAACGGTGCGTTCGCGTCCCGCAACTAGCCGCAAGACTGGATGGCGAACGCCAGCACTGCCGAGAGCGACTCCGCTTTCGCTGACGAGTCCGCATGGTGACACTCAGCCCAATGTGCCCACTTGGGGCCGAGCTCCACTGTCGGGTGCCGGAAAGCCACGCCAGCTTTCGTCTTCTCAGGGCATCACTCCGCTGGCCATTCCGAAGCTGCCGACGACTGCGGGAGGTGACGAGCCAGGGGGGGGACCTGCGACTGGTGCCGTCGGCACAACCTCGCCGTCCTCACCCAGTGAGCAGCGCACTGCTTCTACGTCATCGACATCCACAACAGCGTCTGGCGCCCGGACTGGGGGTAGTTCATCTCTGTCCCCAACAGCGTCAGGCCGCCTGTCCGCGCCAAAGTCAGTCTTGGGTGCGCCGGGTTCTGCGATTCAGATGCAGTCTTCAGCGCCACGCACATCGATCTCTGTACCGCGGTCGTCAAGCGCCACTGCAAGCCACTCTACACAGTCTCCTGTCGCCCGCGCTGCTGCAAGAGCGGGGAGTAGGGGCCTAGACTTCCGCGGGGCTGCTGAGCGGAACACCCAGCCGGCGACGCGCACGTCGCAGGGTTCAACCTCCTCCGCCTCCACTACAACTCAGACAATCGCTGCGCGGCGGGGAACAGCTTCCGCAGGCCGCACGGGTGCCGTCACACCGATTCAAGCCAACGCAAGTACACAACTAGTTCGTGCGCCGTCCGCTTTTGAAAGTCCGGCGTCAACGGTCGCGAGCCCAAGAAGTTCTAGCTCTTCGTCCTCATCGAGCACCTCGAAAACTACTTTTGGCTCTCAGGCAGGCAAGGTGACCTCGCTGGGTTCGGGGGTTTCTCGCACGCTGCTGGCAACACCGAAGGCCAAGAATCAGAATCGAATTACGCGTTCACCCGTCTCTTCAAACGCGCGTCGGCCTCGTGTGCGTCCCACCCAGTACCAGGCGGACGACTCTGGTCCTCCGATCGATTGGGAATACGCCGAAGAAGAGGCTGATCAGCAGCATTCATGGTCCGCGGTTCCGGAGCTTTCTGGTCGTCCCGCACGTCAGGCAAAAGCGGCAAGAACGACCCAGGCGCCGCAACCCACTGCTGAGCTTCTTGAAGAGCTAAGTGAAAAGCAAGTTTTCCAGGCATTAAAACGACTGACCACCACGAGCCCGGAAGCACGGTCTATTCTGAAGGACGTGAAGCGTGCGTTGGATGACCTGCGAAGGTTGGATCGAATGCGCAAATTGTAGGGCGGTGGTTGAGCGCCAGGCAGGCATCAACCTCGCGGAGGGCTGCATGAAAGGGAATTCCGGAATGTTCGCATTGGGTCTTGTGCTCGTTGCGCTGGCGGACGTCAGTCATGCCCAAGACGAAGCAGCTGATGGTGCTGCGGAAGACGACGGAACGGTCGAAGAGCCTGCTGGTGCCCGGCGAATGCTTGGTACTCCAGAGATTCGAGCCGTCGGGTTTTCGGACCGTGCTGAGGACGTCAGCGGCAACTGTGATCCTGCAATGGCTCGGGTAGGCCAGTGCGTTGAACTCGTCGATTTCTTGGGTATTGATTCTGTGCTGGATTCCGGCCTACCCGAGACTCGCACGGATCGAGACGCACTTCGGAACGTGGGCGATCTGTACGCTCGCATCTTTGAAGACGTGTCGTATCGGTGGGGAAGCTCGGAGACCGTTCAGGACGTGTTCAATCCGTATGGCGTCTACCGGATCCCACCCGCAGCAGACCATTGGGAAGCTCTAGGTGCTGGACCCGGCGACCCCAAGTTTGGCTTGCCGAACTCGGAATACTGGGTGCGAGGCTCGCAGTTCTTACCTGCGGTTGGCGAAGAGCTGCCCGAGGGGCTCGAGAGCATCTACCGGTACGTTCGTTTCAATCATGAGCCTGGTGTTGGCGAACCCATGCCCTATGCGGTGCTGTCTGGGCGTTTCGCTGACCGCATGATCTTCGATGAAGAACCTAAAAAGTTCGACATGATGGATGCCGATCCAACGTCATCAGCCCCGTTCTTCGATCAAATCTATCCGTACCAAACTGCCCGTTTTTTCGGCGCGGGTGACCTTGGTTTCGGGAACGATGTGCGCTCGGTGAGCATTCCTCTGTCGCACTTTGAAGTGCCGCCGGAGCTGCGCAGTCCAGCACGACGTGCCCACCTGATCCCTGATGTTCTGGACGACGAAACCCAGCTCACCTTGTCCCAGACCGAAGCGCTAGAAGAACGAATCAGTCGTTCGTCGGCACGGCGTGCTGGCTTTGAGGAACTGCTGTTCGTTGCGTCCGACAGTCCGGAAGCAGCGCAGAGCATTGCCGCTGTAGAGTACGAGGGATTCTACCGAGATGTCGGTGCTCAGGTCGTGAAGTTCGGCCGTGAAAACTACACGCCGACCCACCTGCGGGTGCTCTCCACGCTGTTTGCGATGCAGAGCCCTCCGGGGGTCAATGAGTCGTTTGTTGCGACAGCCTTGCTTGAGTCCGAGGGAGACCTGCTGCTCGACCTTCAAGACGCTCCAGAGAGTTCACCCGATGAGGAGCCGATTCCAGAGTCCTTGCCGGATCCTGTTGAAGACGATGACATCTACTACTACGAAGAAGATGAACCCATTGCCTCCTACGTAGACGACGACAACGTCTACAACGAAGCGGTGAACTCCATTACCGAGGATAGCCATCTATCCTTCGCGGCACTGCCTGCTCGGCTTGTCGCCGCTCACTTGGACTACCTGTCCGAGGCTCGCGGTCTGCAGGAAATGGACCAGGACTTTGCCGACTGGATGCATGGTGAGTTCAGCTCCTCGGCCGACCAACGAAGCCTGCTTAAGGACCGAAGTCGGGCGGTACCCCCCGAACACGAAGAGACGGTTGTTCAGTGGATTCGTCGCTACGCTACGCGCTACGCCAAGGGTGCGAACGAACGGGCCGTCGAAGAGGGGATGAACCGGCAGGCGCTTGAGTACGTGGTTGGCCAAGCCTCCTCACGCGACCTTGCGGAGGCCGACCTGATGGAGACGTCGCTACTACTCGACCATGTTCGGTACGCCATTGCGGACCGCTTCGTTGAGAATGCCGTTCCAGATGAGTGGGCAACCTCGGTCGCTCAAGAGGCTTTGGCTGAAGAGGAATGGGTCGAAGTTCTGGCTGCCCACGACTACTTCCCGCAGCCCTTGGACGAGCCAACCGATGATGCTCGCAACTCATGGTACGACCCACTGTCCGTCTGTACCACTGAGCGCGATTTCCGATTGGCGGCAGAGGAACCCCTGTTTGGCGCTGTCAATGTCGATCTACTGATCGTGGCCGAAGAAGGCCGTGACCTCGACAATCCGATCGCCGCTCTTTGGGACGCTCGCGACCGCGTGCCGTTCCTTTGGATTGATGACCCTCGCGAGTCGGCCCGTGCACCGGTCATGACCCGCATGGTTGGACTGCCCGACAATCAGGCCATCTACCGAGTGCGTTGGCGCGTTTGGACGGGATGGCACCTGTTTTGGGGCGTAGAGGGTGTTGGCGGCGTGCAGTGGAAGGGCGAGGTCCCGGATGCCGCCGCCAGCGAACACTTGTTGTGGATGCGTCGTCACTACGATTGGCTGCGAGAGTACTCGGGCACACCCGTCGTCTCCGAAGACGCACAGCGGGTTGCGCTTCGCACCGGTGCGGTCTGTTCAGACCTCTCACTGGTTGACCCTGACCTCGTTCCCACCTTGGTTCGCGCATCGCTCCTGGACGAGAACTTCCGACCGTCGTCTCCATACGACCGGGGCGGCGGCTCTTCCCAGGTTCGTGGCGAAGACGTTGAGCTCGGCGCTCGACTGGTTGGAAACCGCAACGTAGATGCTCGAACGACAGGTCGTGATGGTGCCGCCGCTGGTAGCGCTGTTGTCGACGAGAATGAGCTCGAAGCGGTGACGGGGCTGTTGCCTCCCGCGAATGACCCGCAAAACATGGCTGACATTCGCGAGTGGGTATTGCCGCAGATTGGTAAGCTATCCGACGATCCCATGAATTCACCGACCCTGATGGTGGTGTTCGACAATCGCGTGACAGACCAAGGCGTGCGCACGCGTCAGTTCCAGCCTCGCGTGCCTTACTTCCGTGAGGAGAGAGGTACCAAGGGCAGTGACCACGTCGTTACTGCTGGGTGGGCTCTGGCCATTGCGCCTGGTGAAGTCGCGGAGCCGGTGATGTTGTCCCCCGACTGGGTGGATACAAACTCGGTCAACGCCGAGAATCTCCAGCCTCGGTGGCGTCAGCGTCGCACGCTGCACTTCACTATGGCTGGTGACATGGCGCTACGTCCGTACTCGGTGACAGCGACGGATTGTGGAACGGTCCGCGAGTTCGACCCAAGTGCTGGACCGTGTGTGGCTCCCGGCCAAGACCCGTCAACGGGACGGGAGTACACCCGGGCATCCGGTGTCTTGGCTCGCTACACGCTGCTCCAGACCCTCTGGCTAGGCAGTAACCGTCGTCTGGCCGTTGAGTATGGCCTTGGTGTTGGACTTGCAGTCCAGTTCAAAGCATTCGGCTTTTACTGGAACGACGACGACAAGCGTCAGGCAGAGCGGGTCAACAGCATCTCCCCGAGTCTCTTCGGCGGGCCTGTTGTCGGTATTCGAGGCGGCTCCAATCCACGTCCTCTGTTCCGTAGTCGCGGGCGCAGGGCACTCTGGGGCGCCAAGGACAGTGATGAGAGTTCACGCCAAGGTCGCACCGAGTACGGCCTGCGCGTCGGCGTTGAGTTCGCCGGATTCACAACGACCGGATTGGCCGCCGAGTTTCACGGCGATGGGTGGTGGGCTCGGTCCATCACACCCGGACGCGCCAAGAACCGTATGTTCACCGCGTACCACCCCAGTTTCCTTGTCGGGCCCTTCGTTGGTGGCCGATACGCACGGGATGTCGGCATTGATAGCGAGGGTACAGCTCGGTCACTGGGCTATCGAGCCTCGGTCGACATCGGCATTCGCATTCAGGCGCGCCTCTTCAACTATGGTGGGGATGCACCCACGGCGGGACTCAAGTGAACGACTACAAATACGCAGCTCAAGTCACTACCAACGTTCATGAGGAGTTGATTCGCTGGGCGAGTCGCTTGCTCCATCAGGCGGGTCTCGAAGTCATCGACGTGTGGGGGCGCTTTCCACCAGAAGGAACGGTTCGCTCACACTTGGTGCTCTTCCCGTACCGTGTGGGGCCCGAGCCCGTCATGATCGACAACGCCCAGGGCGCCTCGCTCATGGGGCACATCGACAACGCACGTCGTCGTGGTGTTCCATCATCGTGGGACCGTATCGGCAACTTGATCTCGGCGGGGGTTCAGCGGCTCTACCCAGACTCCGGCAACATCAATGACCGGAAGTGGGCGGCGGCCTCGCCGTACCCGTGCATTGACGACCTTCCTGACCCCATGCGCGACTGGTACAAAGTTGCCGACGCCGCAGAGCCTAAGGCCGGCTGGGTGATTCGCGTCGATGAGCATGAACGTGGGCGGCCGCCGAGCATCTTGTGGCGACCCGGCATCACAATCACTGCGCACTACATCGCAGTCACGGGCGACCCGGGGCGTGGTACGACGGAACGAACCAGCGATACAGCACCTTTGTCCTTGGCAACGCTCTCTGTATTGGCCACCGCGATTCAGATGGAGCGCGGTATCAAGGTCAAAATGCCGCCGATCCCAATGCCGGACATCCTGCGCTCGTACATTCCGGCGCTGGCGGACTCGCTGGAAGAACTGGGTGGCAACCGCGAGGAGCTAGCAGCTGAGATTCGTGAGCACTACGAAAAGCTCATCAATCCCGAGGTCATCGACATTGGCGTCATGCCTCTTCACGACCTGTCCAACCAAGAGTTTGCCTTGTTGACCCAGGCTCTCCAGCGTCCACTCCAGGCGGTTCTGAACATGCGTGTGCGCTTCAAGTTCGGTGCCGGTCCGATGTTCGAGCCAACTGCCGCGGTCAAGATGGCCTACCAGCGCGAGAGCAACCCACCAGGTTCGGGACGGTCGCGCATCCGATGAGCACGTTTACAGACCAAATTGAAGCCCGTTACGCGGATGTATGCGGGGCGCTGTCATTGACGGCGGCAGGTGCTGCGGTTCTGCACGCCTTGGTCACCCTCGATCTGCAGGGCTCCTCTGGCGACGACGATGAGCACGGTCGCCAAGGTGTCATCTCTTGGCGCCGCTTGGTTGAGCGCACAGACAGTGACGCAGACGGTGTGCCTAGCCTTGAGCGCCAAGTTCTCAAGCTCGCTGGCTGGGGCATTGTTCAAGTCGTGGGACATCATCCATCAGACCCCATCTTGCTCGGCTCCGCTGCGGTTCGGTTGACCCATCCGGGTCGTGCGGCCCTGGGTCTTGCACCCACAGATGGTGTGTCGGACTCCGGTGGAATCACCCTGCTGGACGAGCCACAACCTTGGACCATCCTGCATTCACACAGTCGAGAAGCGCTGTACCATGAGGTTGGGAAGCGGTTTTCCGTCGATCCGCGCCATGTGGTCATCGCCGATACTGAAGGCACCGGCCTGATGCATCTGAGCGGCACCATTGCGTGGCATTTGGTGTCCCGCGGTATCGTCGTCGTGGACGGATTTCAGCTGGCAGAGGCGGACCGTGCCAAGGTCTTGCCGCAGCTCATTCGTCGCATGCCATCCGCGCGTCTTCCCTTGGTGATGATTGCGCCAGATCCCGCTCAGCTGCGCCTGTCGGCACTATCGACCGGTGCCACTATGAAGTGGATCGAGACGGTGATTCACACCCGTCGCGCTGGAGAGGTACTCGACCGTCGCATCACTGATCTGTTGCTGGCAGGCGAATCTAGCCAATCAGCCATTGCTGACTTGGCGGGTGTTCCGGGTACAGACATTGCGACGCCACGCCGCGTGAACACGCTGTGGGAAGACCTCATCGTGCCAGATGCTGTGCAGACCCAGCTTGAACAAGCCAAGATGCACGCTGACTTCCGCCTCAATCATCTAGGCAAGCGGCCCAAGTTCAAGGGCAAGTCTGGCGGATATCGCCTGCTGTTGTCGGGCCTTCCTGGTACCGGTAAGTCCATGGCCGGCGAAGCCTTGGCGACGAGCCTTAGTCGGCCTGTCATCAAGCTCGACTTGTCGTCCGTCTTGTCCAAGTGGCTAGGTGAGACCGAGTCGTTGATTGGTCAGGTGTTCGACCTTGCCGAAGCCTCATCCAGTGTTCTTGTTCTCGATGAAGCGGAAGCCTTGTTCCGGCAACGAAAAGGGGGGGGCTCGGGGGGCAGCGATGCGCTGATGACCGCCGTGGCCTTCTTGCTGACCCGCCTCGACACCTTTGAGGGCGTGTTGGTTGCAACGACCAACCGTACACAGGACCTCGACGACGCCTTCTTCCGCCGGTTTGATGACTTCATCGTCTTGCCAATGCCGGATGAAGAGACCCGTCGCACTCTGTGGGAACTGTTTCTTCCGTGCGGTGCGGAAGGGGATGACCTGCTCGCTGAGCTGGACATGTCCTTCTTGTCCCGCCGTTTCGTGTTGTCCGGTGGCCTCATCCGCGGCGCTTGCATTCGCGCGAATGCTTGGGCTGTATCCATGAGCGAGGGCACGCTGACCATGCCAGTGGTCCTAGGCGCGCTAGCGCGTGAGCTTGAAAAGGCCGACCGCAGCAGTACAGAAGTCATGGTGGAGCCGTACCGTATGGCCGTTGCCGAACTTCTCAATGATCAACGTCATCTCAATCGCTGACAGCACCTCATCGTCCTGACGGAGCGTCGGATGCCAATTACCATTCATTGTTTTGAACCTCACGCCAAGCCCATGCGGGCGTCGGTGGACCTAGAACCGCGTCAGCGGGTGGGTCTATTCGTCATGCAGGACACCCTGTCTGATGAAGCGCGAGGTCTCCGCAACACCATCTTGCGAGAGACCGGTGAACACCCTCCAAGTGGGGTGGACCTGGTCTTCGAGCTGGAGCCCCGTGCGGGTCGACCCGGTCAGCCAGCGACCTTTTTGGTGCGCAAGGTTGGGCGCCAGATGGCCATCGAGGTCATTCGGCCGGATGGCTCGCGGGGACGGGTCACCAAGAACGCCGAAGTCCGGAGCGGTAGCCGCTTTGATGTCACGTTGGAGGACATGCGGACCATTACCTTCGGCCTAGAAGTCGAAGCCGGTTCCATCGGCAACCAGCGCATTGTTGGTGGCGGCACACGTCGCAGCAACAGCATGGACACCGCATTGTCGGCGGGCTCCTGGCTCATCCCGTCCGTTGCCGACACACTGGCGTCGCCGCGCGAGAAAGTCATCAGCATGCTGCTGGGTGTAGGCAAGAAGCTGGGCATCTCCAGCGTCGGTCTGCCGTTCCTGATGATGTCGCTCACGATGTTTGCCGGTATTGGTTTCGGCGCCTTCGCTTTCTACAGCAAGGGTCAGACGGAGGACGAGCTTGAGGTTGTACGCGCCCAGCTCGGAGCTACTGAGCAATCTCGCGACGCGGCGATTTCGGCCGAGTCGGCGTGTGTCGACCAACGTCGTGTACTCACCGCCGCACTCGACGACATTGAAACCAGCTTCCGTCTTCAGGCCGAGATTGCCATGGAAGGGCAGCTTGCTCGCACCAAGGCAACAGAACTGGGCGGGCCACGCATGTCTTCGGAAGACACTGTTGAGTTCGACCTAACGGCCGCCGAAGGCGTCTACCGAATGATTGTTGACCTCATGAAGGAACAGCGTGACGCGCCGGACGCCGAAGACATCGCACCGTGCATGGGCCAAGAGGCTGTGCTCGGTCAAGACGTACCTCGTTACGTATTGGCGTGGAACCCGGTGGATGAGCTTGTCTGTCCAGACGACTATGCAGCCGTAGACGTTGGCGTGGACCGGGCTGGCGCCTTTGGTTTGTCGACCCGAGCTGCGTCCGAGTTTGGCGGACCCTACCCGCCGGATGACCAGGACGAGCCACGCTCCAACGTTCGTTGGTCTGCAAGCACAATGGTCGTTGGCTTCCGCACGATTCAGAAGGGCATCCTTCAGGCCGATACCGGTCGTCGTCCACCAGTGGCTCCCGGTCAGACTCACCTTTGGTCGTTGGCAATCTGGGACTTGTACAACAAGATGCCCAGCCCCGCGAACGGTGGCATGGACGCAAACCTAGAGACCTGCGTACGCGACCTCGTGGTGCAGTCGTCTCTGGCAGGCGGCAATGCGGAACCCGGTCAACCGGTCCTTCCGAGCATTACCGGTGTTGCCGCTGGAGAGACGAAGCTGAAGCTCCGCCCGACAGCGGGATGTCCGTGGCCTGTTGGCGGCATGCAGTCGTCTGCCAAGAATGCGCTGATTACCGTGGCGCGCATGGGCCTCATCCTCGAAGCCGAGGCCGAAGCCGAAGGGTAGGTCGTAGCCTTCGCGGGCTGGGGCTTCGCCTTCGGGCCAGGTCGTCTTAGCCTTGGGGCTGGGGCGTCGCAGTCTTCGGGCAGGGGTTAGCGTTCGGGCTAGGCCAGCCGCCGTAGAGTCGCTACGCGCACGGTGTAGGCGGCGGTGCTGCGGTCATGCAGTCGGACCCACCAGTCTGTGTCGGCAGGTGTTCCAGTCCCTGTGAGGCCATCAATGGCGTACGGGTGGTCGCCTACGATTGCGTCGAATGCTAGCTCAGCACGGCCATTCAGTGCGCTGAGTTGAGCGTGTCCGCCAATCCATTCGTCCATCGATGTGGCCGACGGTGACCAGTCGAAGGGGGTCGCCACAATCGCGTGTCCACCGGGCGCCAGAACGTCGCGCATGGCCTCGAGGTGGGCGCGAGGGGAGGGCACGCAGTCAATGACATTTAGGCTGGTGACCAGCGATGCCGTTGCAGCAGGGAATGGGAAGGCTTGTGCATCTGCACACCAAAAGTCGACGCGGTCGGCTCCAGGCAGGGGCGGGGCGAACTGGTGGTCGTCGTACACAATGCCAACGCGGCGGACCGGGTAGCGAACCATGCCTGTTCGTAGGGCTTGAGCTGCCACCTTCAGAAAGGAAAAAGAAACGTCTACGCCTACAATCAGCGCGTCAGGGTAGCGCTTGGCGAGCTCGAAGGCGCTGCGTCCTAAGGCGCAACCACTGTCGATGATGACCCCAGTGACGGGTTCCTCCACGTTCGACAACCCTTCGTTGAGTGCGTTCACCAATCCGCCAGGCTCCCCGGGGCCTGGTACTTTCGCCGGCGCGAGGTCTCCCCAGTGGCCCCAGCCGTAGCTGGAGAGATGGGAGCGGCGTGTGTCGAAGAGGCTTCCGGGGCCTGCCCCTTCGCCAAGCAACGCCATTGCTGACGCCGACAGGTCATCGCGCTGGGTGATGGCGTCTAGGTGGTCTGGAATCCACGACCTAAGGTTCGCCAGGATGACCGGAATCCCATCAATGATGGGGTAGTCACGGGTACAGCGCGAACATCGCAGGCGACCGGCAAGAATGTGCGCATCGTCTTCGTTGCTGATCTCGTGAATCGCCAACGCAGCGTGTACACCGTCATGGCTACGGCACACAGGACAGATCGGTGCGAGCGCCTCAAAGTGGGACCGACGCACGTGTCTACGCCCCGATCTTCACTGTAGGTGCGCCGGGAGGCAAGATTTTCCCCACCGGGCCTGGAATTGGAGCGACGCAGGCTTGGTGCAATGTCATTCCACCAACCACTGCCGCACCCTTGCCGCCGAACTTGACGGTGAGTGACGCTCCGAGAGGAGCTGGGGCCACCTTGCCGGGGCCGCCAGGTACGCAGCCGGGCAGCATGCACGGGGTGGACATGTCGTTCTCGACCGCTGCCGGCTTTCCGCCAACAAACACCTTGGATGCGGGGCCGCCAGGACCAATCAGGGTCAGCGGAAGTCCAGGGTGTGGTGCCGGAGTGGGTGTGGGTGCGGGTGGATGAATGGGCGCATGGCAGTGCGGTGCATCCTGCTTCATCATTCCGCCGGTCTGTGCTGCAAACTTGCCCATGCGTGCTCCCTAATTCAGCCAAATACACGGCGCGCGCGCCGTAAAGTCTTCGTCGGCAAAGACGTTCATGCCCTTACCACTGGACAGCTCCATGGTCCCTTCCGTGCGGATGTCGACGCTGTCCGTCGTCCGTACTTCAAAGGTCCGCGCGTTGACACGCACGGCATCTGGACTGTCCAACTCCAAGCGAGCGCCCGTGACGCTCACCACCGGTACGCCATCCCCGAGTGTGATGCGAACTTGTACGTCGCCACTCGCTGCACGCACTTCGATCTGGTCGTCATGAGTGACAACAACAACGTGACCGCTCTCAAGCTCAGTGGCTTGTTTGGGCGGTCTGAGAGCATCGAGCACGCGAGAGGACATAGAACCTTCCGTCAGACAGGGGACCTGCCTAGTCATAGACTAGCCGACATCACCGGGGCTGTCGGATTCGATTGCTTCGATGACATCGGCAGGTTGCTTACTGCCGTACATCACAGCCAGCAGGCCTTCCAAATATCGGTCCATTGTGAAGGCTGCCGGCGCGAAGGTGTTGCGCACCAGTTCCTGGGTCAGGCCCACGTTCTCGTAGTCCACGCTGGATTTGAAGCGGACGGACCCGTCATCCATATCCAGCTCGAAGTTGCCCATCGGCAGCCCCCAGTTGGCACGGGCGACGAACTCTGCGACGGCGCCGCGGCGGTCTGCCGGGCAGGTGGACGGTGCGGCCACGTAGGTGACGAACTGATGGCGATCCATCAGAAGCCCTGCCATCGCCGGCATCAAGCCGTGGTCGCCGCCCAAGACAATGCTGTAGGCAGGTTCGGTTTCGATCTTGGTCGCGTTGATTCCGGCGTTCTCAAAGAACTGACCGAGTAGTTCGAGCGCTTGCTCGCCGTATGCACCCTTGGACATAGGACCCTCCAGACCGCGCAGACTACACCCGGCGACGGACTAGCGGGCCCACGCCGTTGCCAACTCCGCGTGATGGGTGTCGGGGAACAGGTCGAAGCCTCGCGCAGCCTTGAGTTTGTACCCAGACTCGCGGAGCAATTTCGTGTCGCGAACGGCGGAGCGTGGATCGCAGGACACCAGGATGACGCGGGGCGTTCTTGCTACGCCAATGCGTTTGATCAGCGCCGAACAGCCGCGCCTTGGTGGGTCCAAGACAATGAGCTCGACGAAGTTCTCTTCGGGTCTGTAGCGGTCAGCATCTGTTGCGACGGCCGTGATGCGGTCGGCCAGTCCTGCTTTTCGGGCACTCGCAGAACAGTCCGCAACCGCGGATTGAACGGTCTCCACGCTTCGCACGTGAGCACCCATTTGGGCGAGTGGAAGTGTAAAGTTGCCGATTCCTGCGTACAGGTCGGCTACGCTCTTTACGCCTTCGGCCTGCTCAACAATCCACGCCACCATCGCGCGGTTGACCTCATGGTTGACCTGGAAGAAGGTCCCGGGAGAGGCGCGCAGCAACGGGCCACCGTTGTCCAGCCACAGGGTTGGGTCTCCGCAGATCACACGGCCCTTGATCGCGACGTGTTGGAGGACGTCCAACAACGCTTGCGACAAGCTTCTGCCGTCTACGTCGGCCACACAGCGCTCACCGTCCGAGCGCAGTTCGATGTTTTCGACGGTGTGGAAGGCGTCTGCCGGAAGAGCGGCCAGCTTGCCGATGATGGTCTGAATCTCGGGTCGGGCAATGCTGCAGGTGTCGATGCTGACGAGGTCGTGGGAGCGTGGCGCGCGGTAGCCAATCTTTCCATTGTCTACGCTCAGCCGCACTCTAGCCCTGGCGTCTCGGCGCGGTGAGGCGGTGATGGGCAGCGCGTCTAGGCCGAGACTCCGCGCGTGGGTGGCAGCGAGCCACGCCAGACGTTGGCTGGGCTCAGCATGTGCCAAGTCGCAGCCGCCGCAGTGCGCTGTGTACGGGCAGGGGGGGGCCTGGCGATGCGCACTCGGGGTGATCACGCTGATCTCTTCGGCTCGGCCCAGGCCTTTTCCCGCCGGTACTTTGGCTCGTACGGTCTCTCCGGGAAGTGCCCCTGGGACCACCACGGTTCGCTTGCCCAGACGGGCACCACCTTCTCCGCCAGGGAACATCCAGTCGATTGACAGTTCGTCCAAGAGACCTCCAGGGTGCCGCCTAACGCCGAAGTTCGGTGAACGGATACAGTCCGCTCACGACACGGAGCGACGTGCCCTCATCTCTTGGCCTACTACTGTGCACCTTGGACCGACCGACTCTTGCGGCTCGTGCGGTGCAGGACGTGCTGAAACAAGGGTGTTCGGCGCTGAGTGAGGTCATCGTCGTCGACCAATCGGCCGACCCAGATGCCCGTGAATTGCGAGCGAAAATCCACGCCATGAACGACCCACGCGTTCGGCTCGTTCGAGCGGACCGTGCTGGTTTGCCGCGTGCGCGAAATGTGGCGTTGGACCTCACCACCGCAGACCATGTTGTGTTTATCGACGACGATGTCCGCTTGATGCCTGATTTTTTGCAGGCGCACCATCGGCACCTGTCCAGCGAGGGCGTTGGGGTTGTGTCGGGACGCATTGTGGAGCGCCATGCACGGCCAAATCACGCTGGCACGGCCAACCGAGTGGGACGAGACGGGCGCGTTCACACCAATCTTGGCGGGCTGACGGACACCGATGTCCAAGTAGCCAAAGGCGCGAATATGTCCTTTCGGCGTGAGCAACTGGTGCTCAGCGGTGGGTTCGATTCGCGCTACGGCGGCTCATCGTTGCTGGAAGACGCGGACGCCAGCGAGCGTGTGCGCCGTCGTGGATGGCGGGTTCGATTTGCTGCGGATGCCGAGCTCGTGCACCTCTCTGCGCCAACGGGCGGAGTGCGGCTAGGTGAGGCTGAGCAGACCGCTTGGTGGCGTTTTCACAACACGGCCTTGTTTGTCTGCTCCCAGAGAGGCGTGGCTCAGGCACTCCGAGCTCAGGTGACCTTCGCTGGCATTGCCGGCAAATGCGCCGTTCTTTGGCGTGACCCGGGTGTGGTCGGGCGGCTGATGGATGCGTGGGCTCAAGGAGTTGCTTGTGGGCAATCGGCCCGTTTGGGGTACGAAGCCGGAGATGCCGCGCGCTATGGACGCCACTCATGAGCACCATCACCCCAGCACCAGAGCAAGACGAAGTCGCTCCTCCGACCAGCACAACCATGGTGGTGATGGGCGCGATGACGGGTCTTGCAGCGGCAGCAGCATTTGCAGGGTGGGAGTGGTCGTTGGTCCGTTGGCTCGGCTTGAGTATTCCTGTAGGACCAGACTTCGACAGCGTCCTCGTCACCTACCTGCTGATCGGTGGTGGAGCCGGTGCGTTGCTCGGTGCGGCTGGCCTGCGCGCGGGTGCTTGGGCTGTGGCCATGGGGGTGTCTGTTGGCGCCTATTTGCTGTCAGGCAAGCTCGGCATGCTCTTGGCCGAGACGGGACTGCCACCCGCGGTGGGACTGATTCTTGTGCCGATTGGCGTGGCCCTCGGTGTGTTCATCGCCCATTCTCCAATCTCAGATGAACGAAAGCTCGGAATAGGCAGCGGGCTGTTCATCGCACTCGCACTTGGTCTCCCGCTGAACCTGCACTTGCTGCCGTCGCCGGTCGCCCCGATTGCACTTGTGGTGGACATTGGCGTGCTCTTGGCCGCTGCGGGCGTGGCAGCACTCACCGTGTTGGTTGGGCAGAAGGTCGCAAAGACCGGTGCAGTTCTCCCGGTGATTTTCGCCAACCTGCTCGGTTGGGGAGTGTATGCGTCGGTCGACATTCCGCATGCGCCTGTCGGCGTCGCGTCCCAGTCCGACGGGCCACCGGTCGTCATCATTGTTGTCGACACCCTGAGGCCCGACCACCTGGGGGCCTATGGCTACGCACGCAACACGTCGCCAAATCTCGATGCCCTCGCGCGCCGCTCAGTCGTGTTCGACAACGCCTGGGGCGCGGCTCCTTGGACCCTTCCTGCCATGGGTTCGCTGTTTACCGGGCGCTTCCCGAACGGCCATGGCGCGGGTGTGAACAACGGGGCTGGCAACTCGCTGTCGAGCCTTCGACGGGATGTCCCGGTCATGGCCCAGGCGTTCCGAAATGCTGGGTATACAACGGTTGGTGTCACCACAAACCCATGGACGACGGCGGCATTTGGCTTTGAACGTGGCTTTCAAGTCTACGACGACCGGGTGGGCCCCTACGCTCAGCCCGTCGCTGTTCATCCCCTCCGGGTGGCTGGGCTGAACGCTCTGACCATGGCGGAGTTTCGCCCTGCCGAACAGGTGACCGACGCAGCTGCAGCACAGATCCAATCCCTCGGAGACACAGGATGGATGATGGTAGTGCACTACATGGACGTCCATGGTCCACACCTGACCTTGGACCATGATGCTGAGGCGGTACAGGCTCCAGAACGTCGCTCCTATTCGGACAACTACGATGCGGCGATTCACCGCGTAGACCGTCAGATCGGACGGCTGCTCACCCATGTCTCTCGAGACGCTTGGGTCATCGTGACCGCAGACCACGGCGAAGAGTTGGACGAAGGCCGACAGGCACCCGAGGGCGCGCCTGAAGGCGTTCGCCATGGACACACGATGTACGAAGAGGTGCTTCAGGTGCCAATGATCGTCCGCGTTCCTGGCCGATCTGGCCGTCATGTTCAGCGAATGGTTGGCCTGGTAGATGTCTTTCCAACCCTCAACGACGTGTTCGAGCTTGGAATCGACACCCGATTCGATGGCCAGCCAATGCCTGAAGTGGGGGCGTCATCCCAGGGCTTAGATTCGCAGCGCATCTTGGTTGCGGAGGGCATGCGGTGGGGGCCCGAACAGCAGGCGGCTCGACGCGGTGCGGACAAGCTCATTGAGCACTACGGTCTTGGCTTTGAGATGTACAATATTGCGGATGATCCTAGCGAATCGCAGCAGGTAGGAATGGCGGAACAAGGCAGCTCCCAACGGCTTCGCAGTCTACAGTCGGCCCTCCCAGCGGTCGGGGTTTCTGCGACCGGGGAGTCCGCGGCCTTAGGAGCAGAGATGCGCGCCCTGCTCATTCGTTTGGGCTACGCCGATCCGTGAGGTACATCGTCGGTACCTGACCCCGAGGCTTTCATGCTCCAGTACCAGTTTACAGCCGGTTCCGTTCACACCTACGCCCTCCAGATGCGCGTCACTGTGCAGATCGAGCGCAAGGGCGACGGCCCTGTCAGTCAAATTGCCGAGCTCACCGGTCGATTGGTGGCCACGGTAGACAGCGTGGATGACACGGGCGCTCTACTGTCGATTCACACCGAGCAGCTCGAAGGCGAAGTCCCCGGTGACGGATTTTTCGGTGAGGCAGACGTCGGTGATCCGCTCGCAGCGATTCCTCCGTACATTCGCGTAGGCCCGCGCGGTGACAATGACGGTCCGGTGGACCCGCAGCAGGACGCGACTGCAGGTACGCTCGACACGCTGTTTCCACCGCTACCAGAGGGGCCGGTGAATGATGGTGATGTGTGGTCGCGCTCGTCGGCCGACGAAGACACCGAAGATCCCCTAATCGTGCATGCACGCTTCATCGGTCGGGAAGCAGGTGACGACGCTGTCATCCGGTCCGTCGTTGGCACCTTTTCCGGGCATGCCTGGAGTGCCGGTTCCGGTATGGAAGGCGTGCAGGTACAGGGTGAGACCCGTCGAATGGCAGAGGTCAGCTTTCGCTCAGAGGACGGATGGGCACATCGCGTAGACGCGCGGGTGGAGTCCACGCTCCGTATTGGCTCCGACGACTCTGAGGCCGGCGCGCGAACCATTCAGACCATCGTAGAGATGCTGCTAGAGGCACAGGCCTGATGCGCGTCAACGTAGGCGACGCCATCGCCCTTCGCTATCGTTTGGTCCCTGGGTCTACTGTGCGATGGGTTGTTCGCATGGACGTTGACCTATGTATTGAGACCCCCGGTGCCACCGACGAGACCATGATTGCCATGGTCACCAGTGCCGTTGATTGCGAGGTCTTGCGTCTCGAAGGACAGACGGCTTTGGTGCGTCCTTTCGCCCATCGCAGCGACTTTTGGGTCAAGGACGGCACGCTTGACGAAGATGACGTAGCTGACCCTATGGCTGGGTTCGTCAAGGCGTTCCTCTTGGATGACCTGGGCAGCGTGGTTCCAGTGGTCAATGAGCGTGCAGAGGCGTTGGCTGATTCAGATGACGGTAACGCCGGCCGTGTGCTGTTGTTGGCGTTGTTTCCTCCATACCCAGAGCCCGCGATTGAGACGAGCATGCAGTGGGAGGTTGGACTGCACCCGTCCTGGTCGGCAACGTCCGACTTGGCCATGACCTGCGAGCTCGCGCGTCTTGCACGCAGTGATGACGGGCCCATTGTGCCCATCGTCACCCACACGCTCGCCTACGATTGGTCCAAGGACGCAACCGGACCGAACGCGCTGGGTGCCGGTGGCTCGGTCGCGTTTTCTGCGGAGACGCGCGTGGACCCACGGGATGGTTGGGCAGAGCACACCCAGGCCAAGGCGACCCTCGTGACTCGCTACACCCGGGAAGACGGTGCTTTGTCCACAGTCACCACGGCGCTCAACATCGTTGCTACCCGCGAATAGGGTCCTGCGTACGGTGCGAAAGGGATTTCGCAGGTTGCGGGCAGTCCCTAGGGGTGTGAGAGCGGCGATCTGAAACACACCTTGTGGAGACTACATGCTCAACGCAACGATCACCGGAACCGGGATGTACGTGCCTCCTCGGGTGGTAACGAACGACGACCTCGTCAATGACTACGGGATCGACACCACCAACGAGTGGATTGTTAAGCGCACCGGCATTGAAGAACGCCGGTTTGCGGACGAGGGAATTGGCACCTCCGACCTTGCTCTGGAAGCGTCGAAGCAGGCCCTTGAAGACGCCGGAATTGAAGCACACGACCTCGACCTCATCGTCTTTGCTACGTTGTCACCGGAGTACTCGTTCCCAGGCGCCGGCGTGTTTCTACAAGAGAAGCTCGGCTTGTGCGAAGGGGAGAATGCCAAGTTCGTCCCGGCCCTCGATATTCGAAATCAGTGCAGTGGTTTCATCTACGGGCTCTCCATGGCTGCGGCACAAGTTCGCTGCGGCATGGCCAAGCACGTTCTGCTGGTCGGAGCGGAGACTCACTCGTCTGGATTGGACATGACCACCCGCGGTCGCGCTGTAAACAGCCTGTTTGGCGACGGCGCCGGCGCTGTAATCGTCTCGGCTACTGAAGAAGACAAGGGTATCCGTGGCTGGTGGCTGGGTGCCGATGGTCGCTTCAAGGACAACCTCAAGCAGTCCATCTTCGACATCCGCCAGCGTCCAATGATTCCCGTAGACGAAGACGGAAACGGCATTGTCTCCCCGGACATGTTGTGGCCACACATGGATGGTCGCATCGTCTTCAAGCATGCGGTCACACGTATGATCACAGTGTTGATGCAGGCGTGTTGGGAACAAGGCATCACGGCGGAAGACATTGACCTGTTCTGCTTTCACCAAGCAAACAAGCGAATCAATGAGTACGTCGCTGACCAACTCAACATTCCGCCCGAAAAGCTGGTGCACAACATCCAGAAGTTCGGCAACACCACCGCCGCGACCATTCCGCTCTTGCTCGCAGAATCAACGCGCAACGGAAAGTTGAAGCCAGGAATGAAGGTCGCCATGGTCGCCTTTGGTGCTGGTTTTACCTGGGGTTGTTCCATCGTCGACTGGTAGGTCCGTGCAGCCCATGGTGGCTGCGGACACTCACTTGACGGTCAACACCGCTCAGATTCGCTAGGGTGTGTTCATGGAGGCATGTTCATGCGCAGCGGTCTATTTTTGGCACTCGTTCTCGCCGTTGGTTGTGGTCCAGCCACAGCGGTGCTTGTTGATGGCAATGCTCTCGACGACACGGCAAACCCTGACGACGATACCTCGGACACCGGGACGGATGACCCAGAGGGGACGGACGGTACTGACGTAGACCCGGACACAGTCGAGCCCGACACCGAAGCGCCCATTGAGTACTTCTGGGAAGGCATCCGTGACTTCACCTTCGACTACCGTCAGCAGGAGGATTGCGAAGACTTCCTGATCGAGACCGGCGTAAACGTGACGGAGGACCCGCAGTACGCCGATGCTCTCGCGGGATGTCCTGAGTGCGACTACATCTTCCTGGTGGAGATGAACAAGGACGCCCTCTGCGAAAATGGACGGTTTGACGGTTTTCCCGTGGCCACTCCGACCTTGCGCGGTGTGAGCGCGAACGGTGGAACTCGGGTGTATGGAGCGCGATTGGAGGACCCGTCCAGTTGGTTTGAGTTCCCAAATGTTGGCGGCGATTGGGGCGGGTTTACCTACCAATACGAAGGCACTGCGAACGCCTTTGGCTTCGACATTCCTTTCACCGTAGAAGCGAGTGGAGTCGTTCAGTGAGCTTTCCCCCGTTTAGCGATGAGCACGCCCAATTTCGCGACAGCATCAAGGCCTACGCAGAGCGCGAGATGGCGCCGCACCGCGTTGAGTGGGACAAGGCCGGTGGCTTTCCGCGCAGCGTCTTCAACGACCTTGCAGACCTTGGAGCCTTGGGCATTCGCTTTGGCGAAGAGGTCGGCGGACTCGGCCTAGATTGGTGGTACACCGTGGCGTTTGCCGAGGGCCTGTCCTACTGCCGCAATGCCGGCGTGGCCATGTCCATCCTGGTCGATACGGATATGGCAACGCCCATTATCTGGGAGATAGGCACCGAAGAGCAGAAGCAAGAGTTCCTTGCACCCGTGGTTGCCGGCGACAAGGTTGCGGCACTCGGCGTCAGTGAACCGGGTGCTGGTTCTGACGTTGCGAACATCCAGACCGTCGCTCGATCAGATGGCGACGACTACGTCATTACCGGCGCCAAGACCTACATCACCAACGGGTCTTTTGCCGACTTCATCACCTTGGCAGTGCGGACCGGAGAACAGGGCCACGGCGGTATTAGCCTCGTGTTGTTCCCGACGGACACGCCCGGTTTCACGGTCGGTCGAAAGCTGGACAAGCTCGGAACCCGTGGTGTGGACAGCTGTGAGCTGCACTTCGACAACTGTCGGATTCCAAAGCGCAATCTGCTCGGCCACGAAAATGCTGGTTTCCTGTACATCATGCAGAACTTCCAGGGCGAGCGGCTGATTGCAGCCATCACCGGCAACATGGCCATGCAGATCGGTATCGAGGACGCGCTTGCCCACGGCAATAAGCGCGAAGCCTTTGGCCGAAAGCTGAACAAGTTCCAGGTCTGGCGTCACACCTTCGCCGAGCACCTGACGTCTTTGGAAGCCTCGCGGGCGTTGACTTGGCAAGCCGTGCAGAGAATCGAGAGCGGCGCTGACCCCACCAAGATTGTGTCCATGGCTAAGCTGTTTTCGACGGACTTGGCGCAGAAGGTGCTCTACGACTGCCTTCAGTTCCACGGTGGCTATGGCTACATCGAGGAGTACGACATCGCGCGCAGTGTGCGCGATACGCGACTGCTCCCGATTGGCGGTGGAACCAGTGAGATCATGAAAGAGATCATTTGGAAGTGGAACGAACTAGGCGGATAATGCCTGCTTCGTCTACTCGGTCGGCGTGACCTGAAGGGCGTCTAGCAGTGTGTCGTCGACCGAGCGGTCTGGCTCCCAGTCCGTCGGGCGAATCCCGTTGGGCTCCCAACGCAGGAACGGGTTGTGGGTGTCGCACATGCCGGCACCTCCGTAGTGGCGTGGCAGAAGCTCTTCGTAGGTGTTCGGGCAGTTGGTTCGGGCGATCTGGTGGCTTGCGCTACAGACCGAGACGCGCTCCAGGCCGGTGTCTGTCGGGAAGGTGCCAGTCGGACCGCCGATGCCCTGGATGAAGCGGACCCAAGTGGGCAGTGCCGCCCGACTTCCGGTGAGGGCAATGCCGTGCTCGCGGTCGTGCCCGACCCACACAGCGACGACCAGGTCCGGGGTGAAGCCAACAAACCATGCGTCCCGCCAGTCATCTGTCGTACCGGTCTTTCCGCCGACGGGTCCCTCGACTCCAAGTCGACGCACGCGCTGCCCTGTTCCGCGGTCCACCACACCCTCTAGGATGGACGTGGCGAGGGCTGCGGCGCGTGCCGTCGCAACACCGGTGCTGGTGACGGGGACTTCGTCAATGACTCGTCCGGAGCCGTCTGCGATGGCGCCGACGAGCCTAGGGCTTACGGCGATGCCTCGGCCTGGAAACACGGTGTAGGCACCCGCAATCTCGAGGGTTGTGCCTGGAAAGGCGCCGAGAGCAGCAGAGGGCCAGGCGGTCGCCTCGGACAATCCGACACGGGTGTAGAACTGCTGCAGCCCTTCGGGGCCCACCCGCTCGGCAAGCAGGACGGCCGGGATGTTGCGGCTCGATTCAATGGCACGCCGAACGGTAACTCTGCCTTGATAGCGGCCGTCGTAGTTGCGGGGACGCCAGCCGTTTCGTTCGATGGGGGCGTCGTTGAGCGTACTTGTTGGGAGCAGTCGGCCATCCCGCGTCATTGCGGCCAACAAGGTCAGCGGCTTCACCGTTGAACCGAGCTGCCGGTACCCGTTGGATGCACGGTCGAAGGTACTTGCTGACGCGTCCCGTCCACCGACCAGTGCGACCACGGCGCCATCGGAGACGCGCACCGCAGTTAGTGCCATCTGAGCACCCTGCGTGGCGGGGTAGGTCTGGACCAAGTCAGCGTATCCGTCCGCAATGGCTTGCTCGGCTACTCGCTGCCAGTCGGGCTCGATGAACGTGTGAATCGCGAGACCATCCACTCGCTCATGTCCGCGGGCCTGCACGGTCTCAACAGCAGCATCGACCACCCAAGGGACCCGTCGTCCGGCAAGCGGGAGTGAGCTCTGAACCTCAACCGGCTCGTCTCGTGCGCTCTCGGCCTGGGCAGCTGAGATGAATCCGAGATCTTGCATGCGACGAAGGGCGATGTTGCGTCGTTCGAGGGCGCGTTCAGGGTGGCGGACCGGACTGTAGGTGTTGGGTGAGCTGATGATTCCGGCGAGAACAGCGGACTGAGACAGGCTCAGGTGCTCAGGCGATGTGGCGAAGAATCCTCGTGCTGCCTGATCAATACCGTAGACTGGGCGTCCGGCGACGTGCCCCAAGTACAGCTCATTGAGGTAGAGCTCTAGAATGTCGAGCTTGTCGAGTCGGCGTTCGAGGGCCACGGCCGTGAACGCTTCACGTACCTTGCGCTCGAGGCTGCGCTCGTTGCCCACGAACAGGTTCTTGGCCAGTTGTTGAGTGAGGGTGGAACCGCCTTGAAGCGACTGTCCCGACAGGGTGGCTCGTGCGGCACGACCGGTTCCTTCTAGGTCGACACCCACATGCGTGAAGAAGTGCGCGTCTTCCATGGCTAAGACGGCGGGAACAACCCAAGGGGACAAGGCTGCGAGCTCGACGGGGGTCCGACCGCTCTCTAGGTCTCCGACCGTTGAGAGAATGGTGGGCCGTACGCGGTGTGGACCGTCGCTGACTGCCACGATGCCACTCTCACCGAACTGGACGGTGGTTCGAACGTCCGGCAGGGTCTCGTTACCGAACCGTCCAGCAGCAGCCCAAAGCTGAAGGGTGTCGTCGCTCACTGAGAACTGGTCGGGTGCGCGGACCGCTGCCACCCGCTCGAATCGTGCCCGGTCCAGGTCGCTGACGAGGTCATCGAGAGTGCCTGGACGCCCCACAGCGAGGGTGAGTGGGGCGCTTAGAACGCGTCCAACCCCAGGCGTTTGTCGCGTGCGTAGAAACCGGTCCACGTCTGCTTGGGCGACGGCGTAGCGGGGCTTGATTTCCGTGAACCAGCCGTAGGACGCACCTGCAGCGGCCAGCCCGACGAGGACGGCTCCACCTACTAGGTACACTCTCCACCACATCGCCATGCGCGTGGGTATCGCGTCGGCTACGAGTCAGGCACGGAGTGACAGATGAACGTACTCGTTGGCGTCAGTGGCGGAATTGCTGCCTACAAGGCTGCAGACCTCGTCTCGAACCTGGTCAAACGGCATAGTGTCCGGGTTGTCATGACCCCGTCTGCAACGGCGTTTGTAGGCCCGTTGACCTTCGAGGCACTGTCGGGTCACCCAGTAATGGTGGATGTATTGGCAACGGGTGGCTCGCCCGAGGGGGCCAGCGCGGTGGAGCACATTTCCTGGGCGAAGTGGGCGGACATTGCGGTGATTGCACCGCTGACCGCGAGCACACTGGGAAAGATTGCTAGTGGAATTGCGGACAATGCCTTGTTGACGGTGTGGCTGGCGCTGCCTCACACCGTTCCGCAGCTGCTGTGCCCCGCCATGAACACGCGAATGTGGGAGCACCCCGCCGTTCAGGCCAACCTGTCCCGTGTGAACGGGTTCGGCATCTTCCAGATGGTGGCTCCGACTGAGAAGCGACTTGCCTGCGGCGATGTTGGGGTGGGGGGCTTGGCCGATGTTGCGGATATTGTGACCGCGATCGAAGCTGCCGACATTGAACGGGACTGAGTTCGGCGGGGCCGCTATGGGAGCGGGCTCTTGCTGGAAGGCCCCATGATGTCCTACACTGTCCACGCACCGTCTGGTGCCCGCCTTCCGTCGCATCTCCTCGATGCGACCTCACGTCTCCCCGACGTGACCTCTGTGCTCTCCCCCGCATCAGCTGCTTCGGCAACCCCACCCCCTCTGCCCCGGGTCGTCCCCATGGACCCTTTTAAGACTGAGCGTCGCGTCTTCGCAGATGCCCTCGCGTCCCTCCTCAAGAGCCACAGTGGCCAGTACGCCGTGGTTTACAAGACCAAACTAGTGGGAATCTGTCCGTCCCTCGAGTCCGCTGTTGAGCTGGGCTGGACGTCGACCAACTCCCGTGCGTTCTTTGTGCGTCGCATCGAACGTCAGGTCGGCCCTGTCGTTTTGCCGTCGCGGGTGGCATAGCGCGTGCCCGCCGGAGCGGTACATCGGGTGCACGGTGCCCTGATTCGTATCTCCGTAGACAACCCCAGTTACGTCAAAGAAGACCCGAACCTGGCGGGGGAATTGGGTATTGGTGTGCCCAAGGCGGTCAGCGGCCTAGCCATCCTAGATACGGGCGCCACCCACAGCTGTGTTGTGGTGGGGGTCGCAGAGCAACTGTCACTCTTACTGTTGAACGCAGTGGAGTTTCGTGGAGTCCGGTCGGGTAGTGATGCCGAAGGGGCGGCACCGCAGTTCACGCGCCTACGCTACGGATTGTTGCGTATTGAAGGTGTGTCACAAAGTTTCGCGACGCAGCTTGCAGAGATTCAACCTCTGGGATCGGTCGATGATGAACCGATAATCGCCCTGTTGGGCCGTGATGTGCTCAACGCTGGGAAGCTGCATTGGGACGGTCCAGGCCGGGCGTTTCATTTAGAGTTTCCGCATTCGGCACCGAGCGAGAGAAACTCCTTGCCCGGTCCGGCGTCTGAACCCTGATACAATCGCAGTCAAGCGACCGCGAACAAGCGCCGTTACGGTAGGTCCATGCATGGACGTTCGCCCTTACTGGCGTTAACGTCCGTGCCTCACCCGACACTGACCGGCTGTTGGAGGAATTATTATGTCCAAGACCACCAAATCCCATCTCATCTTCATGGCGCTCGGCGTCAGTCTGATCTCGGTTGCCGAAGCGCGCCCAGAAGACGAAGACGGCGTTCAGAACATCGTGAACGGCCGTGAGGTCGGAACCGAAGAATACCCAGAGACCATCTTCATCTCCACGTCTACCCCCGGTGGCGTTGGCGGTAACTGTACGGGAACTCTGATTGCGCCCGAGTGGGTCCTCACCGCAGGTCACTGCTTCGATGAGACCTCGGACGCCAACCGTGCCACGATTCAGTTTGGAAACCGTGCTTCGGATCCAACTCGGACCGTCGAGTCGATCAACGTGTTCCTTCACCCTGGTTGGGAAGGCTCCACTGGCGGCCAGATCTCGGGAACAGACGTCGACGACATTGCGATCGTTCAGCTGGCTTCCGCCATCACTGACGTCATCCCGGCTGGTCTGAACGCAGATGACCTGGACCAGGAATGGGGTGACCGCGAGATCAACTTCGTCGGCTTCGGGATCACCGAGTTCGAAGGCGGCGGTGCTGGCATCAAGCGCGAAGGCACCGAAGAGATCAGCAGCTTCACTACCAAGGAACTGCAGAGCTTTGACCCCGTCCAGTCTACCTGTCAGGGTGACTCTGGCGGTCCTGGCTTCGTCCGGTTTGGCGAAGACTACATCCAGGTGTCCATCACCTCCCGTGGCCCGGAATGCGGAGAGGGTCCATCGACTCACACCCGTGTTGATGCCTACTTGGACTGGCTTGACGAGTACGAAGTTCCGTACAGCACCAAGCCTGGCTCTGCGCCCAGCTTCGTGTGTAGCAATCGCCTAGACGAAGACGAAGCCGACTCTGTCGCGGTTGGCAACGTTCCGTTCACGCTGCGCTGCGCTGTGACCTTTACGGACACCGATGACATCTCGGCCGCACGTTGGGCCTGGGGCGACGGAACCACGTCGGACGGCAAGGTCTCCGAGCACGAGTACACCACGGACGGTAACTTCACCATCCGCATGTGTGCTGATGCAACGGAAGATGCTGGCGGCTGGGAGCACTGTGTCACCCGCGTCAGTCACGTTCGCGCTTGTGACGTCCCTGACGTTGCGTTCACGTACGAAACCCTGGATGACGACACCATTCAGCTGGTCAACCAGACGGACCTGCGCACCTGGGGCTGCATCTTTGATGTCCAGTGGGACATCTTTGAAGGCTCGGACACCACCGGTGAGCCAATGGCATCCATCGCTGCTTGGGAGCCGCAGTACACCTTCGAAGAGAAGGGCAACTACACCGTCGTTCTGAACGTCGGTGGTTTGGCCGGCACCTCGGCCGCCATGATCAACCTTGATTCTGGTGGTGGCGCTGCTTGCTCGCACACAGGTGCAGCGGGCGGATTTGGTTTCCTCTCTCTCGGACTGTTGCTTGTTGGAACGCGTCGTCGTCAGTCCTAGAGTCTAGTTCTGCTTGAACGAGTGCCCCGCGCTGCCTCTGGGTGGTGCGGGGCATCGTCGTTTGGAGTGTCATGATTCGGCTCTCTGTCCGTTCCCCGCTTACGGGCGTGTTGCTCGCGCGCATTGTCCAGCGAAAGGGAACTACCTTTGTGCTCGACTTTGGGGACCCGGAGACGATTGCGGACGCCAACCGGCGTGTTGCTCGTGGGTTCTCTCTGTGGAGAATGGGGAGGCTTGTCGAAGCCAGCCCGGATGACCGGCGCATGATGACGTACCTAGCCGAGCATTACGCCGCTGAGGGGCTGTTGATTGCGCTCGAAGAGCCCGGTTGGGCTGGCCGCGACCCGGTTGAAGACGGGGAGCTGCCTGAAGATGCCCCGACGGAGTTTATTCCAAAGGACCCGTCCGCCAGGTAAGTCCCTTTGGCCCTTCGGATCCGTCCGTCAACACGTGTATTGCACCTGACAGTGCTCCGGTTGGACGCCACGCACTGACGGCCTCTGCCAAGTCTGCGGTCGGTACCCCCAGCCACGACCCGACCAGCTGTCGAAGGTCTTCGCGTTGCCATCCGCAGCTACGAAGCGTGGCAATGTCCACGCTACCGTGGGACTTCGAGAGCTTGCGACCGTCAGCCCCCACCACGAGAGGCGTGTGGAGCCAGGTCGGTGGTGTGGCCCCAAAAGCCCGCCAGAGTTGTTCTTGCGGAGCCGAAAACGACAGCAGGTCATCTCCCCGAACAACCTGGGTCACGCCGTCTCGGATGTCGTCCACAACGACCGCTAGCGGGTAGGCAACCAGACCATCTGCTCGCACCAAGATTGGGTGATGGTGAACGTCCGCGGAGATGTCGGATGGGCCGTGTCGGCGGTCGTACACTCGAACGATGTCGGAGGTCGCGGCAAAGCGAAGGGCGCCCATCGTGAGTCCAGACCCAGCGCAGCCAGCAGCGCACAATCCCCCTGCGGCTTTCAGCGCCTTTCGTGAGCAAGCACACCAGTAGGCATGGTCGCCGAGTGCAGCAATCCACTCGGAGTAGTCGCGCTCGGACTGGCGTTGGGTCTCGCTGTCCCAATCAATGCCGAACCACTGTAGGACCTCGCGTTGCCGCGCCTCAACATCTGGCCGTGTGCGACCGGTGTCCACGTCTTCCATGCGTAACAACAAGCGTGCGCCCGACTGTCGAGCGGACAACCATGCCGCGTAGAAGGCTGTGAGGTTGCCCAGATGCAGCTCACCCGAGGGAGTAGGGGCTAGCCGTCCCGCGCTCAATACTGAAAGCTCCACTGGCCGCCAATCACAAAGATATTCCCACCGAACGGAACATCTCGACGAACCACGGGGTAGCCCGACCTTGGTTCATCGCTGGAGCGGACCAACAGTCCGCGTTCGAGTAGGTGAAATTGAGCCATGATATCCAACCGGATCACGCCGTCCAGCAGGCCGGTGGGGTCCCATGTCTCGAGCGAGGCACCACCGGTGAAGAACAGGCGGTTGCTGTCGATGAGCGCGCTTGATTCTCCTTGGGAGACCAACGGAGTGGGCACCCATCCTCCGCCTGCGCGTAGGTCAATTCGTGCGTAGCGCCAGTGTTCACCGAGTGTGATCTCGGGCAGTGGAAGCTGAATGCCAACGCGTGTCGCTACGGTAGATGTAAACGTCGCGGTAAAGGCATTGCCGTCGCTGATCTCGTCGTCAATGACGATGAGAGGAGAGGTGACGATGGCGTCTGTGAGCTGAGCCACGCTGACGGCGTATGGGCGCCAGTTGGTCCAGGTGATGTCGACTGCGGCGCCAAAGCGGCGGGGTGGCATGTACGACAGACCCAGGGCCAGCGTCATGGGCACATAGTGGTCGTACAGGCGAATTCCGGCTTGGGCCGCGGCGGCGAGAGCGTAGGGTTCGAGGTCTCCGACATCTTCAACAGACACGTCGATCTGTGCATCCAAACGGCTGTCGACGGGAAGACCGCTCGCACCGTGGAAGGCAAGACCGATGGTGGCTCCTTCCAGAGGCTCGCTCCACGCGCCAAGGTCTAGGTTCAAGCCGAGAGTGGGGGCAAATCCGGCGACGATTTCGAGCTCGATCTCATGCACATCCACCACAACGTCGGTGACGACGCCGTTCAGGTCATCACCATCGTCGGCGACCACCGTAGCGGACAGGTTGAAGGCGGCATCAATGATGACGCGCGGCACAAAGTCTACGCCAGCGCCAATGTGGACGCCGTTGAGGATTTCGCCGCCGACACCAGCGGCGAGCATGTACCGCTGCTGCCGACTGTTGTACATGTAGTACTCGGGAAGGTCAGGCTCGCTGGTGCGCAGCTGGAGTACGCGTCGTGTGGGGATGTAGCCCACGATTCCAAGGCCGAACTTGCCACCGATGTGTCGGCTTGCATGAAAGTGGATGCCGACAGCGTCTTCCACGTTGCTCGACAGCTCCAGTGGGGAGTCGCGCCTGTCGAGGCTTCCGTCTCGATTGGTGTCCCACCAGACAGATGGGAACTCCTCGAAGGAATCATGTGCCCATGACATCCCTACGCCGACCATGGGGCGTCGAATTCGAGACAGACCCGCCGGGTTTAGGTAAGCGGCGTGTCCGTCATCAACCCAAGAAACACCGGTTCCACCAAGCGCCATAGAGGCACTGCCAGTTCCGTATTTTTCAGGGACGGTCGCGAACGCCGTGGCCAGCAAAAGCCACAGCATGGCCTACGAGTACCCGATCTCTGGATTGGGTACGATGGCGCTGGTCTGCAGCTTCTCGACGAGCAGCTGTGCGTCTCGAATTCCAATGGCCTCGGACAGGCAGGCGGCAACCCCGGTGAGGTACGCCGTTGCGATTCCAGAGTCACGCCAACGCGGTTCTTTCCCTTCGCGCGCCACGGTACGGCCGTGCGTTTGGAATTTGCCCGACATACGGTTCCATTGCTTGCGCGGGTAGCGTTTGGGATCGAAGTAAAAAAACTTGTCGATCGGACAGTCTGGGTGGGCGCGCACACCCACGCAGTTGGGCAGGTCGGCCGGGTAGGCGGCCTTTCCACGAGGATGCCCAGCGGCAAGCACAACGCTGCCCGAGCCGATGGCATTGCCAACGCAGTCGGAGAGCATCATGGCTTTGCCCATATTGGGCGTACCAAGAGACAGATTGATGACGTGTGCGCTGTTGTTGGCAGACACCTCGATGCCAGCGGCCATCAAGTCAGCGCTGGTGCCGAGAGTCTCACGCATGATCTTCACAACGAACAAGGTGCAGTCAGGCGCAAAGTGACGGATTGCAGCCGCCATTTCGGTGCCGTGACCATGCTCGTCATTGTAGCTCGCGCCGAGCATTGCATGACCGGTCGCACCCAGTTGAATGGACAAGCCTTCGATTGGTGCGCCTTGAAGGCGCGGATCGGAGACATCTACGCCCGTGTCGACAAGGGCAACCGTGATGCCCTTGCCCGTATAGTCTTTGCCGCGAAACCGCATGAGCTGCCTCTGTAGTACGTGCCATGGTAGGCGTGAAAGACGCGCAGGGCAACCCGCGGCTGTGTGGGATACCGTGGCAGCCCTCGGAGGTGGACCTCGGAACGCCTAGAACGCATCGCTGAAGATTTGGACGCTTTGTCCGCTGTACCGGGTCGATTTGCCGGAAGCGAAGGGGAGCGAATGGCGCTTCATGCCGTCAAGGAACGCCTACCTATGGCGCTTCCTGGGCGAATTGAAGGCTTCGTAGCCCCGTCCTGGGCGCACTTGTCGCTCGGACTACACGCGGGCGGCTTACTGCTTGCTGGATTGCTGGGCCTTGTCTGGCCCGCGGTCGCAGCAGCGGTGTCCCTGCTACTGGCCATGAGTTTGTTGGGTGAAGGTACGGGGCAGTATTCGCTGATCCGTTGGGCCTTCCCAAAGACCGCGTCGTACAACCTCACGGCGCGTATGCCGTCAGACACCGCGCATGCCTCGCTCATCTTGGTCGCTCCACTCGACGTGCCTCGCTGGCGGGTGCTCAACCGTCGCTGGTTTCGCTTTCGTCCACTTCGATTGGTGTTCGGCTCGGCGGTGTCGTTGGCCATCATCCAACTGCTGCACGCGCTCGCAAAGCCATGGGGTGTGTGGACCGGTACCGTTTATGGTGTTGGCCTTGCGGTCTTGGCCGGTACCGTGGCCCTCGCAGCGGTCTGGCACCGTGCAGGAGACGGCCGCGATGACGGTGGCTCTCCTGCGGTCCTGTTGGAGTTGATGCACCGTCTGGCCGAAAGCCCAATTCCAAACCTAGACGTTTGGTTCACTTTCGTAGGGTGCGGTCGCCAAGCTCGTGGCGGAATGGACGCCTTTTTGGCGCTGCACGAAAAGACACTGACCTCGCCATGCTTGGTCATCGCACTCGATGACGCCGGACGTGCGCCGCTCAACGCCGTGGTGTCAGAAGGCAGCCTGCACCCCCAGGACCACCGACCGACCGGGCCTGCCCTGGTCGAACGCCTGCGATGGGCGGGTGTTGATCTTGAGAGTGTGGACCGGGCTTCGCCCACAGATGCACGTGTCGCATTGCTGCGCGGCTACCGCTCTTTGGCGTTCTCCGGCGGCTCGACCGCGGCGTCTCCTGCGGCGGTGGCTCGTGCAGCGCAGATCGTTGAGGTGGTGTCGCGCTGGTACGGCCATGATGTGCGTCGTGTGGAAGGCGACCGGGATGCACTGACCGCGATTGCGGCGGCGATTCAGCCGGAGCCCGAGGTCGAGGTCGAGGTCGAGGTCGAACCCGAGGTGGAGGACGCCGAACTCACCGTGGATGTCGTCGCTGAGGAGGCGGTATGATTACCTTGTGGGCTGGCTTTGCGTTGGCAGCCACCGTCTCTGGGACGGTGACGGATGCCCAAGGCGTGCCTGTCGACAACGCGTTTGTCATTGTGTACGACTCGCGATTTCAGTTCGAGTTTGCCCAGACGGACGAGAACGGTTTCTACGAGGTCACCGACCTTCCCGGTGACCGCTTCCGAGTTCGCTTTCTTCCGCCCTCAGCAAGTGATGCGGCAGAGCAGTGGGCCGGCGGCGTTCTCGGTGCCTGCAACGCCCCATCGCAGACCATCGCTTCTGACGAAGACGCTGTCATCGATGTCCAGCTCAGCGAAGGTGCGAGCTTGGCCGGACGCATTCTGGCCAACGGAGAGCCGCTTCAGGGGGCCCGGGTGACGGCAAAGACCCGTCGCACCTCCATTGTTGCCCAGAGTCGGTTTGATTTCACCGACGCCAACGGCGACTACCGGGTTCGCGGAATCACGCCGGACCAAGAGGGCATGGGGGTCTTCGCCGTTGAAGTGCAAGCGACCGATGTTCCGACGCAGATCTATCCAGGGATCTACGGGAATACCGGCGGTGATGAGTTCACGGTCACACCGGGAAGCTCTGAAGAACTTCCCGATTATTCTCTGCGCCCCGGCGTGGAGGTACGCGGGACGGTCAGCGGGCCGTCGGGTCTGGTCAATGGCGGAGAGCTCGCGGCGTTTAGCGGTTCGCGAACCACGACCACCCCCATCGCCGGCGGGTCCTACACTGCTCGTGGGCTCCGACCGGGCGACGTGTTGGTGTGGGCGTATGCGGACGGCTTGGCCACGACCTACTTTCCGTCGTCACCGACCCCCAGCGACCGCATCTCCCTGCCAGAAGATGGGGACAGCGCCAGGGATATTGACGTGGTGCTCCCGAGCGAGAGTCGCTTGACCGCGCGGCTCTTGGGCAGCCCGTTCACAGCGTCGAGTGTCTTGCTCTTCAACGAAGCGCAGACGTCTGCAGTGAGCGCTCAGGTCGAAGAAGACGGCACAGTGAGCATTGGGACCTTGCATCCAGGCCGCTACTTGATGTTCGTAGACGCCGTAGATGACGGGTTCGTAGAGGGGTTCATCCTCAACGATGCGGGAGACCCTCGGGCTTTTTCCATCGACGGAGTGACGGATGTAGGCGACGTTGCCCTGGCCCGTGGCGGGGCGATATCCGGCATTGTACGGGACACCTACACGGGTGGGCCTATCTATGGTGCGGCCATCATTGCCGAGCCAACGCTGCGCGGTGACCGGCGCTCGACCACAACCAACCGCGACGGCGAGTATTCCCTGGTCGGCCTGACGGCTGATCGCTGGCAGCTTCGCGCTGAGTACCAGTCGCAGTGCCTGGCAGACCCGCTCTACGTGCCCACGTACTACCCCGACCAGATCAACCCTACGTTCGGTGGAGTGGTTGAGGTCTCCGCCGGAAGCGAGACTCAGTGGAGTCCCACACTTGCCCCCGATACCGACCGGGACGGCATGGATGACGTGTGGGAGTCGGAAAACGGCTTGGACCCGTCCCGTGACGATAGCCTCGAAGACGCAGACGGTGACGGCTTCACCAACCGTGATGAATACCTTCTTGGCACCGACCCGAACGAGACAACGGTCCTTCCGGCAGAAGAGGAAGGGTGCAACTGCGCGACCGCCCCGGGTTCTCTCTGGGGGCTGTGGTTGGCTGGTGGAGCACTCCTCATGCGCCGTCGGAGACTCCTGACCTCTCCTTGACGACGGTTTTTCCGGTGTGCGGTGTCCAACGAGCGGACCCCACACTTTGGAGCGACCATGCTTGCCCTCTTCCTCGCTGCCGCTCTCGCCAACCCACCGACCCATCCGGTCACGCTCGAGGGGGGGCTGGTTCAGGCTGTCAGCGCGGAGTCGCTCGGTGCAGGGGTGTATGGACGGGTGGCAGCCGCACTCGGGTCGCACGTGGCGCTAGATGTCGGTCTTCGCGAAGGGTACCTACCTGGCGTTCAGCGGACGCTCGGCGCGGTCACAGCGGGCGTTCGGTACCTGCCCAACAAGGGCCCGTATGTGCGTGCCGGCTTTCTGCATCACCACGAGACGCCCTGGGCGTTGGCCAAGCGGTTTCCAGTGCAGACCACTCTCGGCTCCTTGTCTGGCATCTCCCACCGCAGCGGCGCAGAGCTCGCCGTTGGGGGGGACATCCCCATTCTCCAGGAAGGCTACGGAGGCCGACTGGGCGTGAACCTGGAGCTCAGCGTGGGGGCCTTTCCAGACCCCGCCGGCAGTGCGGTGTATGTCTTCCTGCAGCAAGGCTTCACTATCGATGCAGGACGGAGGCGGTCGGTAGGAGACTGAACTGTGCGATACTAGGCGCCTCTCTGGGAGTTCTCCGTGCACGTTCTATTCGTCGAAGTCGACACCGAGCGAAGCTGGGCCGTAGCATCGATTGGACCTGGTTTCCTTGCTGCCTACCTGCGACAGCATGGGCATACCGTCAGCTTCTTCCGCTACTCGGTTGACCATAGCGAAGCGGATGTTGTGGACGTCATCCAGAAGACCGGAGCCGAGCTGCTCGGCCTGTCCTTGACCACACGGCAGTGGCTACGCACCAAGTCGCTTGTGGCGACGGTTCGCCAGACAGTTGACCTCCCCGTCATTGTCGGGGGCCTTCATCCAACGTTCTCGGCTGATGAAGTGTTGGCGGCGGAGGGGTTCGACTACGCGTGTCTCGGAGAGGGCGAGATGGCGATGCTAGACGTCATCAACGCACTTGAGGCCGGGGAACCCGTCGAAAACATCGACAATATTCAGACGGTTGTCGGTGAAAAGCCCAAGTTGCGGCCCCCGTTCACTCCGTTGGACAACATGCCCTTTGCCGCTCGAGATGTGTTGGGCGAGCACCGCGGCGTCGTACACATGACCACGCAGCGCGGATGCCCGTTCCCGTGTACCTACTGTGCAGCGCGCATGTACAACCAGCTGTACAAAGAGAATGACGCTGAGTACGGGCGCCGTCGCACAGTCCGCAACGTCATGGACGAGCTTCACGCTCTCAATGACGCTGGAGACCTGGCCTACGCCATCTTCTTGGACGACACGTTCACCATTCATCATCCGTGGGTCAAGGAGTTCTGCGACGTATATGGCCGTGAGCTCGGTAAGCCCTTCAGCCTGCATGCGCGTGTCGAGACGGTCAACGAGAAGATGCTGCACATGCTGTCAAAAGCGGGGTGCGACCAGATCACCTACGGCGTGGAGTCCGGTAGTCCGCGCATTCGCTACGAGGTGATGCGTCGCCCGGTGAAGAACCAGCGCTTCATAGACGTGTTCCGTTGGACCCAAGAGGCGGGGATTCGAGTGACCGCCAACTTCATGCTTGGCCTTCCCGAAGAGACGCCAGAAGACCTACAGATGACCGTGGACCTGGCGACCGAGCTGGACATCATGGACTTCGGGTACTTCGTCTTCTACCCGTACCCAGGCACCCAGCTGTTCCAGACTGCGCTTGCAAAGGGCTACATCCCAGACGACTACCAGGGGCGCCCGGCCAATCATCGCGAGTCGATTCTGCAGCTTCCCACCCTGACCAACGCCGACATTGGGCATGCCTACGACCAGCTGACCGCCTTGCGTCGCCGCCTGTATATGGACCGCTTGGGCTTTGACCCCACCGCCGAGCAGGTTGCCGGCGCTGCGGACCATGTCGCGGACTTGGCTCGTGTGGGCTGAGCATCGCAAGGAACTCGTTACTCAGGGCTTCTCAGCAGTTCCTGGCGTTGTCACTGGCGACCTTCAGGCGCTGCGCAATGCCATGGACGACACCACACTGGTCGCTGGTCCGAGCGGCTACGGTCGCATCGTGCATGACCCGTGGCGCTCGAGTGCTGTGTTGCGTCGTCATCTACTAACTGGTGTTCTTCCTGATCTTGCCCGAGCGATGCTCGGCGAGCCTCCGGTGTTGTTTCAAGACCATCTGGTGAGCAAGACGCCGGGCACGGTGGACGCGGTCAAGTGGCACCAAGACTACAGCTATTGGCCGCTCGACCGTCCCATCGGCCTCACTATGTGGATTGCATTGGACGACGCGACGCAAGACAACGGCTGCCTGAACTACCTGCCGGGCTCGCACAGCCAAGGGGAGCGTCAGCCGGCCGACTTTGTCGCGGGAGCGGTGTTGGGTACTGCCGCAGAGCTACCCCCACTTGTGGTCGATGAGGCTGCTCGCGTCTCAGTGCCTGTCGCTGCGGGGACGGTGCTGGTCCATGACCCATTGGTCTTGCATATGTCCTTTGGAAACAGCACGACCACTGCCCGCCGTGCGTGGAGTGTCAGCTGGGTGACCGAGACGGCGCGCTGGCGGCCTTCGCATGCGCCGCATCCGTACAATTACACGTTGAAACCCGAGTCTGGCGCGTCATTGTGCACGGAGCGCTTTCCGAGAGCGTGACAGGCTGTCATTCAGCAACGGTGCTGATGACGTAGTGTCAATCTGGGTTGTCAGCGATTTTGACCGTCTGCGTTCCACGGTGACGCGTTGTGGCGTGCTCGGACCGTACCAAAGGCCTGCCACCCGCTACGACCTGTGTGGGCGCAATGCGGAGGGACGAGATGTGGAGACGAGTCACGGTGGGCTTGGTGGTTGTTGCTGGCTGTGCTGGTGAGGATGGCGAGCAAGAGGCGCTCGATTACGACGTGTCCGAGACGCGGCCCATGCATGTGCGTGCGGGGCCACCGGAGGTGGGGCGCGCTGTCGGGTTTGACCGCTGGGAACGCATCTTGCCCGATTTTCCGGACGATATGGACTGGCCAGCGGACCCGCTGAGTGCGGCGACGCGAGACTACGAACAAGCACGTCGTGACTATGGTCAGGCGAACCCAGCGGAGCGAACCCCAGAGCTACATGCGATGCACCGGACGCGAGATGGGGTCTTGCGAGCCGACTCACTAGCCGCGGACATGACGGTTGAGAATGGGGCGTCGCCTTGGCAGGCTGCCATTGCGCTGCATCGCCTCACCGAGCGTGCGCTAGACAGGCGACAACTCGAAGACCCCGAGACCGTTCAACGCGCAGCGGTCGCGCTACTTGCGAGCGCTCCGGACCACGCGGCCACGGCGCACGCACGCTTCGTTCTCGCGAACCTGGCGGCATCTCCCAGCCTCTCCACGTACGACCCCGAACAAGCCCTTGCTTGGGCGCTCGATGCGCTTGAGCACGACGCGTCAGTGGCTGCAACGGTTGCACGCTTGCTGGAGGTGCTCCCGGGAGACCTGCCGCTTCCCGACTGGGCGTACGACTTGATGCGGCCACAGTGGCAGGCAGAAGAACAAGCCATCCCGTATGGCGCGACCTTTGATTACGCCGTGCGACGCGGACACGTGGAAGATGCGCTGCGCGAACGAGAGCTGGTTGTTGGCGGGTACCTGGCGTTCTGCAACATCCCGGACGCCGAGTTTGCCTGCGAGCCGTTTTTGCACTGGGACGAAGAGAGCACCGCGCGCATGTTGCGCCTGGGTTGGACAACGTCGGATGATTGGCGCGCGCATGCCCATGCCGCGGTCGCGGGGTGTGCGGTAGGCCTCGACCTCCCGCTACAGGCAACGCTGTCTTGGGAGGGGGCGTGGGCCCTAGAGGGGGCACCAGGCGACCTCGCACCCTGTGTCACCGCAGAGCTCTCGACTGCGTCGGTCACCCCGTCTTCGTGGCTGTCGATTGTGGTCGACGTCACGCGGTAGCGGTCTGAGCCCCGGCGTTGTGCTGCACATGACGGGTCTGGCACGACACCTGCATTCCTAGGAGAGAGTGGTGACGTTGGTGCATGGGTGTGCCGATGTGTACGCTGCTGGTACGAGGAAGCTTCTGTGACCGAATCTCGAAATGTTCTGCTGGTGGACGATGACGCGTCTTTGTGCCGGCTTCTTGGCCATTGGCTCACTCAAGAAGGCTACGTAGTAGAGCGGTGTGGCAGCATTGCCGAAGCTCGTGAAGCGGTTCGGGCGAGCTTGCCCGACGTCATCTTTTTGGACGTCCAGCTCCCTGACGGCAGCGGCATGGACTTGTTGCCGGAGCTTCATAGCGCGCATCCTAGGGTGCCTATTGTCATGCTCACCGGGGACTCTGAGGTCGAGCGAGTGGTGGCGGCTATGCAGGGAGGTGCCTACGATTTTTTGCCCAAGCCCGTGACTCGAACTCGTGTGGTGACGACCGCCCGGAATGCCATGGACAAGGCCAAGACCACGCTAGAAGTCACGTCGCTTCAGCGAGAAGTCGACACCGGCGGTCATCCGAGCATCTTGGGGCAGAGTCCCGTCATGCGCACATTGTTCCGCCAGATGGACCGTGTGGCTATGCGCGACATCACCGTTTTAGTGACGGGAGAGAGCGGTACGGGCAAGGAACTGGTTGCTCGTGCCCTGCATGACGGGAGCACGCGCTCGGCTGGGCCCTTTGTCGCGGTCAACTGTGCGTCGATTGCAGCCACCTTGCAGGAGAGCGAGCTGTTCGGTCATGAAAAGGGCGCGTTCACCGGTGCTGCGGACCGTCGCCAAGGGCGCTTTGAGCAAGCGAATGGCGGAACTCTGTTCTTGGATGAAGTCGGAGAGCTGTCGCCATCCCTACAGGCCGCTCTGCTCCGTGTGCTTCAGGAACGAACCCTGTACCGGGTGGGCGGGAATCGTCAGATCAGCGTGGATGTTCGCGTTGTTGCTGCAACCCACCGAGACCTGCGCGCCATGGTCAGTGAAGGGGCCTTCCGCGAAGACCTGTACTACCGGCTGGCGGTCGTTGAGCTTGCGGTCCCTGCACTGCGCAAGCGGGGCGACGATATTGCCCTGTTGGCAGATGCCTTCGTCCTGACCAGTGCTGCGAGGCACCACTGTGAGGTGTCCGGCCTGTCATCTGCTGCTGTGGCGATTCTGTCTGGCTACGAGTGGCCGGGAAACGTCCGAGAGCTGCAGAATGCAATGGAACGCGGCGTCATTCTCGCAGCGGGGTCGGTGTTGGACGTACAGGACCTTCCACCGGCGCTAATCGCAGTAGTGGAAGAGCTTCCGGCGCCAACACTGGCTGATTCGGTGGAATCGAGCACCCTTCAAGACCTTGAAAAGCAAGCCATTTTGGACGCCATTGAGCGCTGCAATGGCAACCTTTCGGAGGTGACCCGCTTGCTCGGCGTACCGCGGTCCACGCTCTACCGGCGATTGCGCGCCTATGGACTGAAATAGGATGATCGACACGGAAGAAGCCCTTCAGATAGCGTTGGACGACCTTGCTCGCTCACGGGAGCGTGCCCAGGCGCTGCGTGAAGAGTCGGAGGTCGTCCTGGCGGGACTTCGGGTGCTGTCCACGGCCACAGACGCCGGGCAGATGGTGCGCGATATGTTCGACGTTCTCAAGCCGATGTTGGGCTTCACGGAAGCCATAGCGGTTCTTCCAACTGCAGCGGGGCCGCAGTACTTTTCAAGTCAGGGCCCAAGTCCGCAATGGGCCTGGCCGCTCGCGCAAGTGATGGAACTGTGTGTGGACGGTCCGGCGGCGGTGTTCAACCGAACCTGGTTGCCTGATCTGTCGGTCATTCCCATTGATGGTGAGAGCTTGCTGTTGGCGACGTTGCCTATGGCACATGGCCTTGGTGTCCTGGTCTTTTCCAATCCGAAACGTGGGTACTTCACCGACCGCCACTTGGCGGCAATACGGCGGCTCGGGCCATTGCTGTCGGAGTCCGCACGTGCTTCTGGCGAGCGTGACCGGCTGCATGGCAACGCGCTGTCTCGCTTGGCACGCTACCCGGGCATGAATCCGAGTCCGGTGCTCGAAGTGCGTCTAGATGGCGGGGTTGTCTTCCGCAATGCTGCGGCCATGGCGTTGCTCGGTGACCTGGACACGCTGCCAGAAGATTGGCTGGCGGAGATTCTACGCGCAGCACGAGCGGTCCGTCCAGTGTCGTCCGACGTGAACTTTGGAGAACGCGTTCTCGAGCTGGTCATGGCGGCTGCCACCGAAGAGACCGTGATTGTCTATGCGTTTGACGTGACTGAGCGGGTGGAGGTCGAGAGGTCCGCTGTTGCCGCGAATACGCGCTTGTCGACTCTGATTGGCAGTCTGCACATGGGCATCTTGGTCGAAGACGAAGACCGAATGGTGGTCCTGGCCAATGAGGGCCTGACCCAGATGTTCGGCATCCCGGTGCCACCGTTCGCGCTTGTAGGAACGGATTGCGCCAAGTCTGCTGCGCAGTCGGCTCCGCTCTTTGTCGACGAAGAAACCTTTGAGGAGACGGTCCGCCAGATTGTGGCCGCTCATGACCGTGTTGTGGGCGATGTCCTGCCGATGAAAGACGGGCGTGTACTGGAGCGTGACTACATTCCAGTGGTCCTCGATGGCCGCTCGGCTGGCCATATGTGGCTGTACCGGGACGTGACCACCGAGCATCGGATTCGCCAAGAACTGCAGGTCGCCAAACGGCTTGCGGACGAAGCGAGTCAGGCCAAGTCGGACTTTTTGGCCGGTATGAGTCATGAAATTCGTACGCCGCTCAATGCCATCTTGGGCATGTCGGAGCTGCTTACTGCGACCCGGCTCACCGACGAACAGCAGGCGTGGTTGTCGTCGATTCGGAGTAACGGTGAGACCCTGCTCGATCTCATCACCGATGTACTAGACCTCTCGAAGATTGAGGCCGGTCAGCTCACAATCGACCCCAATGCGTTCTCCGTGCGCGGGTGGCTCGAGAGCATTGTGGAGAGCATCTCGCACCGAGCCCATGCCAAGGGTCTCGCGATTCGCGTCTTCCTAGACCCGGACATGCCGGACACTGTTGTGGGGGACGGAGCCCGGCTACGGCAGGTGCTGGTCAATCTCATCGCTAATGCCATTCGATTCACCGACAGGGGCGAAGTCGCTATTCGCGTCAGCGGTCGGCCATCGCGGGGTGTGGACGGCATTGTCATGCGAGTGGATGTACGCGATACCGGCGTGGGCATCTCGAAAGAAGGCATGGCGGTCATCTTCGACAAGTATGGGCAGGCAGACGGGGCTTCTCGTGGGGGAACGGGGCTTGGCCTGCACATCACCCGGCGCATCCTCACGGCGATGTCGGGCGACATTAGCGTCAACAGCGTTGTCGGCCAGGGAAGTCGGTTTACCGTTCGCATTCCGGTGCAGGTCACTGGTGAGGCTCAACCGGAACGTCTGACCCAACTTCGCGCTGCCTGTGCTGGATTGCGGGTTGCGGTCCTAGCGAGCCCAGAGGTGCGCGCTATCTTACAGGACGCTCTTGCTGGAGCACCCCTGTCGTTCGTATCGAGCCGTGAAGCACAGGTCTGGCTGACTGGTGGATCGGTGAAGCCGCCGCGTGGACCGATTCCTTTGGTCTTGGCGTCTCCTGTGGGGGTGCCGGTGAATCCCACGGCAGCTCAGGTCGCGAACCGTAGGGTGTACGCTCATTTTGCCCAAGAGCGCATCTTGGAAGCGCTGCTGGAGGCCATCGGTAGGCCTATCGCCCATCCGAACTCGGGCACCCGGCCCACCCACGTACGCCCGTGGCGGGTTCTCCTTGCCGAGGACAATCCCGCCAACCAAGTGGTCGCAACGGGAATGTTGGAATCGGCCGGACATGAAGTTGTTGTCGCGAGCGATGGGCAACGCGCTGTTCAGCTCGCAAATGGCGACGAGTGGGACATCATCGTCATGGACGTGGACATGCCTGTACTTAATGGTGTGGAGGCGACGCGTCAGATCCGTGAGAGTGAGCGCCGGGCGGGCATGCGCAGCGTCCCAATCGTTGGGCTGACCGCCCATGCGACCCCAGAGGTCCGCGAAGCTGCCTTGGACGCCGGCATGGATGCATTTGAGTCCAAGCCGATTCGGCGCTCGACCCTCCTGCGCACCCTCGACCGCGTTGTCCGTTCGGCTGCACGGGTGCTTGTTGTCGACGACGCTGCAGACATCCGTCGCTACCTTCAGTCGGTTCTGGATGGCATGGGCAGGCTCACAATTCGTGCCTGTTCCAGCGGCTCGCAAGCCGTCCTTGAGCTTCGCACGTGGCCCGCCGACCTGGTTCTTATGGATGTGGAAATGCCGGGGATGTCCGGCCCGGAGGCCGTCGGAGTCTTGCGTCAGGAAGGCTTTACGGGACGGGTTGTTGCCGTCACCGGACACGATTCTGCCGAGGCCCATCCGGCCTTTTTACGCGCAGGCTACGACGATGTCTTGGTCAAGCCCATTCGCTCTGAGCGACTGGTGAGCGCGGTGACGGACTGGCTTCGGGCAGAACCAGAGGCTGGAACGCCGATTGCCGCTCCACGTCGCGTGCAGGTGCCCGATGACCTACGCGAGCTCGTACCGGCCTTTCTACAAGATCGTGACGACGATATTGAGCGGCTGTTTATGGCTATCAAGGCCGAAGATTGGGAGACCATTCGCCGCGTAGGACATCAGCTCAAGGGCAGTGGTGGAAGCTACGGCTTTCCCCGCATCAGTGAGCTGGGTGCTGAGATTGAGCGCAATGCTGGCCACGTTCCCATCGAGGTGTTGTCGGCTTCATTGCGAAAGCTACACCGGTACATCGCGTCTATCTACGACGAGATGGGGGGGCGACCACCCCCCAAGACGTTCGACGAGCGCTAGAGAGGTGAACCGCTACGCTCCCGTCGCCCGCGGGCCCCAGCGATTCCGTGGGTTGCTCCCTCGTCAGTCACTTGACAAGTCGAGCTTCCTCCTCGGTCACGTCCTCATGAAACCGCTGATACCCTCGTGCTCGGTCCGCCTAGCGGTTCAACTCTCTAGCTCGCTTTGGCCAGGCCGCGTGCCGCTTCGCGTACGACGACGAGCGGCTCCACGTACTCACACCCCGAAAAGCGACCCCAGTAGCGCGCTGTGCTGCGTAGTAGCTCCGGCGCCATGTAGGTGCGACAGGACGCTTGGCTGTCGTGGCAGGCAATCAGCGTCATCTTGTCGTCGATTTGGTCGCTGATGTCCTGGAAGCGTGTGGGCTGGAAGGCGACGGTGGTTGAGGGACTCTGATAGGCGAGCAAGGTAGGCACACTCCGGCAGGCCACGAGTGAGGCGTCATGTGCGGTTCGATGGTCCTGGTGTACGTCCTCGGCGCAGTGGGTGTAGACGACGTCGGGCTGAATCTGTCGGACCACACGTTCGATAGCGGCAATGGTGGACCGCAACTCGAACCGCGTGTCTTGGAGATCACCACCGTACAAGAGGGCACCGAGGACGTGTGCCGCCGCCTTGGCTTCATCACGACGCTGGCTTTGGCCACCGCCGTTTGCCCCCCAAGACAGGCACAGTAGGACGATGTCATCGCCTGCATCGCGGTGGGCGGCGAGGGTCCCGCCTATGGCAATCTCTATGTCGTCTGGGTGGGCGCCAATCGCTAGAATCGTCTTTCCCTTCTTAGGAGCGACCTTCGCTAGCGCCGAGCGCACCCGGTTTACAAGGTCGTCTTGCCGCAATGGCTTCATCACGTAAGCGTCAACCCCCATATCGATGGCGGCGGACGCGTATTCAACGCCGGCACCTGCGGTCATCAACAGTGCCGGTGCCAGGGGATGTACTTCGCGACTCGCCGCCAGCACTTCAATGCCGTTGGCGTGCGGGAGGTGAACGTCGCTCAAGATGACGTCGTACCGTTCCTCGTGAATGCGCTGGATGGCGTCGAGACCATCATGGAGCACGTCCACTGCGTAGCCTTCGCGTCCGAGCCACAGCTCAATGAGCCGGGCCAGAGAATGGTCATCTTCAACAACAAGGATTCGGTGGATGTGAGTCATAGCGACCTCCACTGGGAGGCTCTGCAGGGACCGTACCAACGGTGCAGAACGACTCTAAGGACGGACCTAGGCATGTTGTCGGCAGTTCAGTGGTGTGCGGTGGTTGTGCCAAGTGAACCACTAGCTGTGTCACTCCGACACACATCGGCGGGATTCGACGGGTCGGAAGTCCGGCACGGTCTGTGCAAAGCCAGTGACTAGGAGGAATGTATGACCCGAATTCTCGTTACTGGTGCCGGTGGTGCTGCTGCTGTCTCATTCATGCGCGCCGTCGCAGGCCCGGATGTCACCCTGTTTGCTGCCGACATCGACCCGCATGCTGTCGGCCTGTACTTGGTACCGGAAGCCCATCGGGTGCTGCTGCCTCGTGCAGATCACCCTGCGTTTGGGGTAGCCTTGATGACGGCGGCTTCTCGCCTGGGTGTGGACGTGGTGGTGCCGACGGTCGATACCGAGCTACCGATTGCCGCGGCACTCACAGATGCATTTAGGCATCACAACATCGCGGTACTCGTGGCGCCCCAGGCCGCCCTTGCCATCTGCTTGGACAAGGCCGCGCTCATGGCGACTTCCGATGGCATCGTTCCGGTTCCCGAGTGGGAAGTGGTCGACGCGGACTTCGTACCCGCTCACTGGGCGCTTCCCGTTGTGGTGAAGCCGCGTTCAGGAGCCGGTGGGCGAGGGGTTCGCCTCATCGAACGCGCTGAAGACTGGGACGATGTGCCGCGAGACGGCTCGTTGCTGCTTCAGGAGTGGCTGCCGGGCGAAGAGTACAGCGTGGATGTGCTGTGCAGTCGCGAGGGAGTTGTAGTGGCCGCCGTGCCACGCCTGCGGATGAAGGTGGACTCTGGAGTGGCTGTTGCCTCGCGCACTGTGCGGGACCCGGAGCTTCAGGGCATCGCCACGGCCCTCGTCGAGCACTTGGGGTTGAGCTTCGTCAGCAATGTGCAGCTCCGTCGCGACCGGAATGGGGTGCCGAAGTTGCTCGAGATCAATCCACGTTTTCCGGGAACCATGGCACTCACCGTGCACAGTGGCGTGAACATGCCGGCATTGGCGGTCGACGACCTTCTGGGGCGCAACCCACCGGCGCCCGCTCCCTTCGTTGAGTGCGCGATGGTGCGTCATTGGGAAGAAATCTATGTGCCGGTATCGACCTTTGAAGTTGCGTCGGAGGCTGTAGCCTAGCCATGTTGAGTGGACTGGTCAGCGCAGTGGCTACCGCTGCGGTCATCGTTGCAACGGTCCCAGTCTTCGCGGGCTTGTACCAGTTCATGTTGGTTGCCCTGTCGGTGTTTTCCACACACCTGGAACACACCGGACAAGAGCTGCCACGCATCAGCGTGCTCATCCCGGCGTGGAACGAATCGGCGGTAATCGCAACCACCATTGAGCGCTTGGTCCGCCTGGACTACCCCAAAGACCGACTGCGGATTTGGGTGGTGGATGATGGGTCTGACGACGGGACCCCGGAAGCGTGCATTGAGAAAGCCAAGCGCTACCCCGGACGGGTCTTTCACCTGCGACGCGTGGCGGGCGGCGAGGGCAAAGCGCACACCCTCAACTACGGACTCGATACCCTTTGGCGAAACGACTGGACCGAAGCCATCCTGATCATGGATGCAGACGTTATCTACAGTCCTTCGTCACTTAAGCGCATGGCGCGCCACTTTGCGGACCCCTTGGTCGGCGCGGTCACGGCCTACATCAAAGAGGGCTCGCGCAGTCCCAACCTGGTTCAGCGCTTCGTCACCTTTGAGTACATCACGGCAACCGGGGCCTCGAGACGTGCCCAGAACGTACTCGGGTTCTTGGCCTGTTTGTCGGGCGGCGCTCAGCTTCACAGCCGAGAGAACTTGTTGGCCATTGGCGGCCAGATCTTCGACGATACCCTCGCCGAAGACACGTTTACTACCTTCAAGACCCAACTAGCGGGGCGAAAAGCGCTGTTTGAGCCCAACGCGCTGGTGTACGCTGAGGAGCCGGACTCCCTTGGGATGTTGTGGAAGCAACGCCTGCGCTGGGCGCGAGGAAATGTGCAGATCACCCAGGTCTACAAAGGACTCTGGGGCAATCGAAAGCGCCATGCCAGCCTTGGCTCGATATCGATGGTGGTCATCTGGTTTTCGCTGTTCCTGATGCCAGTGCTTCAGATTGGCGCCACAGTCGGCTTGTTGATGCTGTTGGTCCTCGACCCGCCCCTCGCCTGGATGCTGTTCCGTGGTTTCTGGATTCTGGCAGGTCTGGTCTACCTTATCGTTACCGCCGTCAGTCTGGCGATTGATGTAGAGAGTGCACGGAAGAGCTGGATGGAAGGGATTCTCTTTCCCGGGCTGATCTCGCTCGCAGTGATTGTCACGTCCCTCTGGCCACCGCTGTTGACGCCCCTTGCTCCCTTCCTGCCCGCGTCCGGAACCGGTCTTCACACGTTGGGGCTTGTCGGCCTGTACAGCTGGTTGTCGGCGTCGATGCTGGTGGCGTACTCAGCGAAACAAGTGGAGGCACGGGGATACCAACGCCTGTCGAGCGTGCTGCTTCTCCTTGCTGGGTACGGAGCCTTTCTGTGTGCGGTGACGTTTGCCTCCTACATCAAGGAGTGGCAAGGGGCTGCGCGCACGTGGGACAAGACCGAAAAGACGGGCAAGGTCGGCTAGTCCAGAGCATCCAAGTGGACCACAAAGGCCAGACCTAAGCCGGTCTCTTGTGACGCCATGAACTTGAACTCGACTCGGTCCGGCCTGTGCTTCCATGAGTCCATTGGGAAGCTGTCTGCGCGTAGACCGTGCCAGGTGACAATCATGAACCACCATGCCACCGTTCCATCCGGGTAGGTGATGTGCTCAATCTGGATGTGTTCGCGCGTACCGCGGGTCACAATGTGGCGGTCACGGTCGTAGTGCACCGTCCCATCACTGGTGTCTTGGTCGGTCTGCACTACCACGGTAAAACCGGCATCCGCGAAGCGTTTAGTGGTCTCGCTCAGGTACTCGCCGGTCATCTTCATGTGGGGTCATCCTAGTAGCCACTGCCGTAGTAACAGTAGCAGCCCGAGACCCTGTAGAACCACGATTGCGCGGTACAGAATCATTCGCTCGTGAGCCATATCGACCTGGAGCTGGACCTGAAAGATGTCTCGCTCGCTCAGCGCATGCTGCTCGTCGCTCGGCGGGGATGGCTGGACCGATGTTGGCTGCACTGTCACCGGCTGTACGGGTGGTGGCTCTACCGGTAGTGGAACCACGTAAGTTGGCTTCGAATCAGGAGCCCTCCGCCAGCGAATAGGAGCAGTAGGGCAAGTAGTGTCGCTGTCCACTGTAGTCGATTGATCTCTAGGGTGAGCTGGCGCAAGGTCGTGTGAAGCTCGCGCAGGGGCGAAGGGGATGGGGGCATTGGGCTGGTCCTGGCGTGGGTTCATACCGGTTCCACAGCAGGAACTGTGCCAAGGAAGTTGGCCCCGCCCTTGCAGTAGCGGTGTTGGAGGACGCGTATGTTCCCGTTGCTCATTACCCATCTCGCCTTGGCCCATCCGTTGTCGAACGGACCTGTGGTGATGTCCGGTACAACTGCCGAATGGACCACGACAGTTGCTGTTGACGACCCCGGAGCTGTGTCCGCACGACTGGTGGTCAGTGCCTCTGACCGTCTCGACGTCGACGCCTCCACCTTGTCGGTGCGGGTCGACGGTGTGCCAGTGCGGACACTCTCGGTGGCACAGCTGGTTCAGGATGGCACAGGTGTAATTGCCCTGCCTATGCAGAGTGCTGGGTATCATCGGGTGGAATTTGTCTCTCACCTGGTCGTCCCGGGCGACCCCTGCCTGGCTCACGACCCCGAAGCCGCGTGGTTGGTCCTGGCACAGCAGTCCGCTCTACAAGGCGTTCGCGGGGACGGACCGGTGGGCTCGGTGGCGGATGTCGTGGCGTCCTGGCGACAGGAAGACGGCGTGTACGTCGATAGTGTGGGGACTGGTGCAGACGAAGCGACGGTGTTGCTTGAAGCGGCAGACTGGCTAGTCAGGCGCGGAACTCGACCCGGGAACGGTCGGGGGAAGACGCTGCATCTGCGGGACCTCACCAATGTGGATGTTCCGCCCGATCTGCGACAACGCCTCATGCTGGTGGAGTCTGCGGACAGCGTCATTGGCATTGTAGAGGATGACGTTTGGGTGGTCGGCCGCGACTCTGACACCCTCGCTTCGGGCCTGTGGACCTTCAATCAGCCGGGTGTTGTTGAAGCCTGCACCGAGCTGCTCTGCACGGTTGGCGGCGAGCGTGCCGAAGTACTGAATGGCTCGCATTCTCTCGATGCGACGGTGTGGACGGGCGAGGGCCCGTGGGGGCCTTCCGGTCGAGTGTTGAGCGGTGCCGGACATCACACAACGCGTTGGACGGTTGCCCGTTCGCGGTCCTGGACGCTCGATGAAGCGCCGGTCGTTGTACTGGACATCACGCTGCCGCATGCTGGCGTTCTTTCGCGAGAGTCTGCGGCATTGCTCACCGTCAAGGGGCGGCCCATCGGGTCGTGGTCCTTGTCTGGCGACGACACCGCTCGGCGGTGGGTTGCACGCATTCCATATGCACTTTGGGACGAGTCGGAGTGGACCTTCGAACTTCAGGTTGTCGCCTCCACAGAGGACGCCGATGCCTGTGCGGTGGACAACGACCGCGGTGTATTCGTGGTCCTGGAGCCCACATCCCGAGTGGAAGTGGTCCGCACGGAACGGCTGACTCACGGTCTTGCTGCGTTTTCCCGCGCGACAGAACACTCGCGGCCAATGGTTGCCTGGAATGCCGAGCTTGCTTCGGTCGACTGGCTACAGGCCGGCGTGTTGCTGTCTGGTGTGGCATCGCGCACGCCGGCAGACCGTTGGTTGGTGAGCTCGGAACCTCATTCCCCACATGTCGAGATTGCAGCGCCCACCAGCCCATGGCTCGACATCGGTGAGTGGGTCCCCCTGCCGCAGTTAGTAGCCAACGAGAGCCCGCTCCTCTTTGCCGACGACTGTTTGAGTGGGCGGTGTGAACGGCTTGTCGTGACGGTTGGTGTGGACGCGGTGGATGTCCCAGTGCCGGACCTCTCTCAAATGCCGACCGCCGGTGCCGTCTGGACCGACAGCTGGGTCGCCCTGGATGATGGTTCTGTCGGGGACTCAACGGTTGTCGTGACCTTTGGCCTGGACCCGGACTCTCTGGCGGTCCAGCCCTCAGAAGAGCAATCCCATGCCGGTCTCGTCAACCTCGTCACCGGTATTCTGTCGGTCCTATTGCTCATTGTCGGTGGTCTGTGGACAGCACGGGGTCGCATCCGACACTAGGCGAAGTGTCTCGGCGAACCCGGGGGCTGCGCGCGTGCGATAGTCGAGGCCAGCTACTTCAAGCTGTTCGTTACGGTGCGTGTCCCACAACCCAGCCGACGTTCACCGTCACGAGTGGGTTTGCGGCGAGCGTCGTCTGTACGCTTAGGGTGGCTTGGCCCGACTGGGTCAGAGGGCTGCGTGCCGATACTGAGAGGCTGTGTAGCGTTGTCTCAGCGGTCCAACGCGTGGCCAGATCGAGGCGTAGGTGCTCGGCATAGCCGACACTTGCAACGCCGATGACGTCGTCGAGACCCTCTCGGTTGAGCCCGGTGACCACGGATACCCGCGACCAAGACTGACCTGTGAGTGCGGCGTCGATAGTGGGGCCCGCAAGCCAAGTGGGGTCTTGGTTCTGCGCGAATCCAACGCCGGTTTGACCGCCGAAGCGCACGTTTCCCGAGCCTTGAGCCATGAAGCCGGTGAGGCGTAGGGCCGAAGCACTGATCGAAGCCTGTGCCCCGATGGTCGCTTTGTCTGCAGCGGACCGCGTGACAGACAGATCTGTACGCACGCCTTTTGCCCACGACGACGAGGAGTCTGTCGGCGCAGGTAGACTGAGGCCGGCAGTCCCGCGTAGCGAACATGCAAGACGGGCTTCAACCATCGCTCCGCCGCTTGCTCCGGCGCCGAAGGTCATACCGCCCCATGCACTCACCCGAACGGACGACTGTTGGGCCCGCGCTCGCAGGCCGGCGGCTGCCTCAGCATGATTCGGTTCGAGGTTGAGTGCGGTGTCGTAGGCGCGTCGGGCTTTCCTGAGGGCACCGCAGGTCCGGTACAGGTCAGCGCTCCCGCTCCACAGGTTCGGGTCGGTTGTATGGGAGTCTCGAAGTGCGGCCCATGCCGCACGAGAGGCGGCGAACTGCCCGTCCCAGGACAACACTCGCGCCTGAAAGGCGAGGCCTCCCAGGTTTGTTGGGTCTATCTGGAGTACCTGTTCAAGAGACACTAGTGCGGCTTGGGGGTCGCCACTCCAGGCTTGGGTGACGGCTAGGTCGAGCCACGCGTCGGTGTCGCCCGGTTCCTCGTCCACTGCCTGTTGCAACACCGTCACAGCGCCGTTTAGGTCGCCCGCGTCGCGCATGGCAACGCCGTCCTGATGTAGATCACCGGCGAGAGCAACTGACAGGAAGCCTAGGAGCCACATTGCAGCGCCAGGTTTACTTTCACTGTTGTCGCCCACGGAAACTGGCCAATGCTTGGGGCTCGGTGTGCGTCGCTGCTGAAGACAATAGGAACTCCGCGCTTTGCGAGACCGAGTACGGTCGCGGAGCACGGAGCCTGCCACCGCTCATCGACTTCCACCCAGGTGCCTGTCTCCACCGCTGCTTCGGCCAGACGGTCGAGCTGGCTCTCGGTGACCGAGTGCGGATCGATATCAATCTTCGGTAGAATCGAGCCCCAATGTGCCAAGACTGCGGGGAGTGGTGAACGCCGCATGCTGGCGATGGACGCTCGGACCAATGCGGCGACAATGTCTGGTGTTGTGACGGCGTTGGAGCGGCTCAGCGCCCGGACCTCCTTTGGGGTGAGGCACTTGTCTGCAAACGGCAGACGATGGTCGGCGATGTACACGCGGTCCACGCCCCCGAGGTCTTGGGGTAGGTCCATGGCGCCATACTCGTCGAGCATCCGGGTCTCTACACCGCAGATCAGCTCGATATCCGTGGTTTTGCGCAGTGCATCGACCGCGCGCACGAACTTGGGAACCCACGTCGTGTCGTGACGAACATGATCGACCAATCCGAGGCGTCGCAGTCCGAGCGACTCCGCGATGGCGAGGTTCTCTTCGATTGTCGCGCGTCCGTCGGACCAGGTCGAGTGAACATGCAGGTCTTCGTCAATGCGAGCGGCGTGGCTGTGGGTAATGGTCATTGTGCCTCCTGCATTGCGGATTGCATGCGGCGTGCCAGCTTGTTTCGTTCGCTGGTCGGTACAAATCGGCCCAAGGTGTGTCGTGGTGGCACAGGTGTCCGAGCCACGCGGTTCACCGTGGAACAGCCGGCGGCGTCTACAGACCCAACCAGCTGTAGGCGCTGCGTAGTGCCTCTTTGCCGCCGGTCTCAATGACGGCGCCGTGGGCCATCACCAGTCGGTCGAAGTCGAGGTCCAACAGGTCCGCAATCTCCTGCTTCGCGATGTCCCGCTTCATGCCCACACGCTCAAGCATCGACACCCGACAGCCCGGATAGGCCAGGGAACAGGCCATTGCCGCGCGGGTCAACCGCGTGTCGTGGTGGGTGAAGTGGAACACCAAGTCGGTCACAACGAGCGTACGTGACGGACGATGGAACATCACCACTTCATTGGTCAGCGAGAAGCACCGCAAGGGGATGAGCAGGACGTCGTCGCCAAACGGTGTGCAGGTCTCACTGACCACATGGTCGAACGTCACATCCGTGCGTTTTTCAGCGAGGCCTGGTGCGGCCCAGCTCTCGAGGCCACGGTTCATCCACTCGCCCACATACAGATGGTGCATGCGGCTGGGAGCCAGTACCCAGCGAGGTTTTCCAAGAAGCGGAAGCATGGCCGGCATGCCAGCGATGGGTGAGTACAGAGCCAAGTCCCCGCGGGTGCGGATGACCGTCATGCGGGTGCCAATCTCGAGTCCGAAGAAGGTCTGTGGTGCGGTGAAGGCTAAGACATCCGGAGCGAGCATCTGCGAGCTGTACATGGACGCCCTCCTTGTCTGCTACCAAGTACCTGTGCTTGGCATGCTCTTCCATGGCTCTGCGAGCGGCAAGGCGTCGCCGCTCTGCAACAGCTCGATGCTGATGCCGTCTGGGCACTTGATGAACGCCATTCGGCCGTCACGTGGTGGGCGCAGAATGGTGACGCCGTCGTCCTGTAGCTTGGCGCACAACGCGTAGATGTCGTCCACCGCGAAGGCCATGTGGCCAAAGTTGCGGCCGTCTGTGTAGGGCTCGGTCTCGTCCCAGTTGTGGGTCAGCTCGACCTGAGCGCTGTCGCCGTCTGCACCGGTCTGCAGGTAGATCAGGGTGAACTTGCCTTGTTCGCTGTCGTAGCGACGCGTCTCGGTCAGGCCCAGAAGGTCACAGTAGAAGTGCAGCGACGCTTTGGGGTCGAGCACGCGAATCATGGTGTGTAGGAACTTCATCAAGGCCTCGGTTAGAATCGTTCAACGAGCCATGCTGTAACTGCCATCATCGTTTTGGGTTGAGAAGTGGTGGTGCCACACTACGCGGTGTTGCCCGATTCTGGAGGTGCGCGTGAAGCGGCCAGTCACTGTTGTCTTGTTGATTGTGGTGGTGCTTGGCGTCCTGATTTGTGGGCTGCGAACTGTTGTGGGGGTGGGCGAGTCTAGCGTTGCTGTGGTCTCTTCAGGCCTTCCGCAGACCGAGGCGGAACCCCGAACTTCCCAAACCGCTACCTCCCCCGCACGCGCTGTCGCAGCGCCAGTGCAAGAAGAGGCTCAGGAGGGTGATGAAGACAATGTGGTCGTCATGCACGTGGTCTTGCGGCCGTTCGATGCCGCGCACTGGGAGGGGCTCTCTGCGTTCTCCGGCGTGTCTATGCCTATGCCGGAGCAGGTTGAGCTTGGAACCGATGTGTTGTCCCAGGCAACGGTAGACCTTCGCGCTGCCGAGAGGGCCTATACGGAGACCGTCCGGTCAAAGGCGGCGGCTCGAATGGCTGATGGCGAAGAGTCCGAGTCGGCGTTTGAAGCAGCGTTCGCGATGTACCCACACATTATTGAAGCGCGGAGAGACGCGAAGCGAAAGCACAGCGAGGCTGCGCAGCGAACGTCTGATCATGTGTGGGAGCCGCAGACGCAGCCATGGGCGAGCTTCCTTGCGCTGTCTGCAACGTCTAGGACGCTCTTTGACTCGCCTTCGATTCGGCCATCCGGCGAGCTAGAGGCACTGGCGAACGAGCTGATTGGCAGCAATCCAGACCATGCCGTCAGTGACCACGCACGGCTGTTGTTGGCGACCCTAGCTTCTGATCCAGAAGCGGCGTCCTTCGACCCAGAGATAGCGACGGCTCGAATCGCCACGCTTGTGGAATCAGCAGTCGCAGAAGACATGAGCGAGGTGCTTGAAGCCGCGGCCAGATTGATGGTTGTGTTGCCTGGCGATGTACATTTGGAGCCTAGCATTGCCGAACAACTGATTCCTTTCGCCCTGGTTGGAGATAGCGGTTTTGCCAGTACGATGCTGGCTGACCACGCTCTGCAGACGGGCCAGCGAGACCTCGCCCAGTCAGCCCGTGAGGCCTACAAGACGGAGTGGGGTGACCTGTGTAGAGACGAGGTCCTCCCCGCCGGGTTCTGTGACCAAGTCCGCGAACGAAGCCAGCGGATGGACCAGCGCCTCGTTCGCGCAGGGTGGGCGACGTCGCAGACGTGGCAGGTTGATCTACGCTTGGTCGTTCAGGAATGTCATGACGTTCACCCGCTGCCCGTGGGAGAGACGATGACGGCCACTGTGACGTCGCATCCCACATGGCAGCTGGCAGAGCAGCAGCCGGCGGGGGCCTTCGTAGACTGTGTTCGCGACGGTCTGACAGCGATTCGAACACCCCAAAGTGCTCTTACGGTCGCCCTAACAGCCGAGCACTAGACGTCGTCTGTCCGCAGCAGCTCGATTGCGTAGACCGGCAAGCCCTTCTTGAGGAATTTGTTCTGGTAGTTGGTCTGAATATCGTCTGTCCACGGTGCGCCGTTGGCGTTCACGTCGTCTTCGCGGCCTACGACCTTGAATGGCAGGGGTGGCAGAGCCTCGCCGGTCATTGTGCGGTCGATGAAGGTCTCGGTCCGGTCGATATTGTGCTTGAAGTCGCTCTTGACGCGCAAGAAGCCACCGGGCTTGATGAATCGCGCGGCGTCTTCGAGAAACGGCCGTGACAACAAGCGGTTCTTGACGTGTTTGCCCTTCGGCCATGGGTCCGGGTGGTTGACGTGGATGCCGTGAAGGTCACCGTCCTGGAACAAGTCGTCTAGGAACCAGCCGTCATAGCGAGCAACGAGTGCGTGGGGGCGACCCGAGCTGCGCAGCTTCTTGCCGGTGAGCATGACCCGCTTGTAGCGAATCTCAATGCCGAGCAGGTTGTAGTCCGGGCGGAGCTCCGCCAGTCCGTTGAGGAAGAAGCCGTTGCCGCAGCCAACTTCCAACACCATAGGCGCAGAGCGGCCAAAGGCGTCGTCCCAGCAGCCATAGTATTTGGACGCCTGGGTCGCGGTGAGGACCGGCTTTCCATACTCAATGTGGGCTTTGGTGTGGGGATTGAGCCCCGGTAGGCCAAAGTCCTCCATCCCGTGGTCGCGGAAGCGCGGGCGCTCCTCATTCGTCAGGGACTTGATTCCTCTTCCAGTCATGTCCATCGTCGTAGACCTCTTTTTTCCACACAGGCAAGCGCGCCTTGAGCGCCTCTAGGGCATAGCGGCTGGCGTCGTAGCACGCAGGTCGGTGTGGCGTGCCGACAGCAATCACTACGGTAGGGTCTTCAATCGGGACCGGACCCGTGCGGTGGACGATGGCGCACTTAGCACCGAAGTTTTCGAAGCACTCTTTGGCAATGGCTTGAAGGACCGGGACCGCGAGTTCCTCGTACGCTTCGTACGACAAGTGGGTGACACGGCGTCCGTCAAAGTTGTTGCGGGCGACGCCTTCGAAGACAAGAATCGCACCGAATCCAGGGTCGTCGACCGCGTTGCGAACCGTAGCGACGTCGATTGGGCCGTCTGTCAGACCGAGCATCAACCGCCTCCGACGGGCGGGAGAAAGGCGACGTTGTCACCGTCTTCGACCACGTCCGTGGGCTTTGCGTAGGTGTCGTTTCTAGCGAAGGCGATGGGGAGTGCGCGCAGCGGACCTTCGAAGAGTTGTTCGTATACCTCACGCAGGGTTGAACCCGCTGAGACATTGATGGTGACGGTCTCTTCGCCTTTGGCTTCGCGCAGCTGGGCGAATAATCGAACGGAAATGGTGAGCATGTGGGCTCGTATCCCGTGGTGCTGGGGCCGCTACAGGTCCCAGCTCACCTTGCTGCCGCGTGCATCGAGCAGCCCGTGCTGGTTGAGAATCTGACGCTCACGTTCGATAGTCTTCAAGAACGCCGCCCTCATCCCATTGGAGAGTGCCGTCTTTCCTCCTTAGGCCGCTTTGACCTCTGACTAAGGAGTCCACGAAGACACCGATTTCATTGAAAGCGAGGCCAATTGTATCGTACGCGCTGGGCCCCCCTGAATGCCCGCTTACAACAAGGCGTAGCCCTTGAGCATTGGGATGACGGCTGCCGCGCTGTACATCCGAACTCGTAGCGGGGATGGCTTGCAGCTGAGTGATGAGCCGACTGCACTCGCCGATGGCCACCGCGTAGAAGGATGAGTCCCTATGCGGGGGGGAATACCCGTGTTGTAGCTGTTTTTGTCATGGTGGCGACGGGGTTGTCGATCGTGACAATGCTAGGAATGAGCTTGTCAAACGGGCGCGTTGGGTGCCTGTTGCAAGCCCGTCGCGGAGCGCATCGGCCATCCTAAAAGCGGTTCCGTTCTTGGTGTTGTCAGACTCGGCCGCTTGGGTTGGCGTCTCGATGAGGACACCCCCTCGATCTGCGCGAGTTGGGAATTCGCGTGCGCTGAGTGGGGGCGGGGAAGTGTGTGTAGGTGAGCGTTGGCGGCCCGAGGACCGCCAACGCGCTGTTGCTAGTTGCACTCGTCGTCGGCAACTTCACCGAGTGGCAACACCTCAATGGCGTCCTCCAAGAAGATTGTGGTGCCATCTTCGAGCTCAATGACCGCATGGGTAAAGCCGACATCAGCGCCTTCATCCACAGTGACTGCAATGCGAATCTCGTCGCCAACGATGTCTACGGCGTGAATGGTGACGTCGCAGAAGATGTCGACAGACACGACTGCGGCGCACAGCTCGGGGTCTGCATGAAGCTCAATGACCTGCATGTCGCCAAGAGTGAGCTGGCCGGGTTCGAACCAGAAGGAATCTGCGAGTCCAGAGGGGTCCTGGGGGTCGTCTTGCAGTGCGTCGTCGCCGGAGTCACCGTCTTGGGCGCCGTCGTCGTTCCAGTCGCCCCAGTTGTCATCGTCCCAGCCGTCTTGGCCTTCCGAGTAGGAGAAGGAGCAGGCTTGGAGGGCTAGGGAAAGCAGCATCAAAAGTGGAAAAGTACGCATGGTGTCTGTCTCTCGGTGTGAGGGGTTCCGTTTGTCCGCGGTCACTCCTCTAGACACCAGCAGCGCTACAAAACGCTACTCTTCCATCACCTCTGGGACGCTTTTATTTTGCCGTCGGCCAATCATCAGGCCGAACTCAGCACCCATGACCAACGACAGCGGGTTTCGGGTGCCCAATGGGTTGCTCGACCACTCGCCACGAACGTCTGCGGAGAGGAAGTATGTTGGCGTGGCGTACCAGCGAACCAGTCCGCCAACGCCAAGAAGCGCCGTGCCGTGGGCAGGGTCTCGCACCGTGTCGGTCGATTGCTCGGAGACATCGTAGGTGTACTGGGCGCCCAAGCTGAAGAATGCCGCGGGACGCCACCGGTCGGTCGCAGGACCGGCCGACACACGACCGGCTGCGCGCACGCTGAACTCTTTGTCGTCGTTGTTGAACAAAAAGCCGACTCGGTCCAGACCAAACGCGACCTCAGGGGTGGGGTGTAGGTCGAAGGAAAAGCCGCTGGCGACAGGGCGGGTGGCGCTGTTGCTCCACGCGGAACCCATGGCCAGCGCCACACCGTTGCGCGGTCCGAACGGGCGTTGTTCGCCGGTTCGATAGATGGCATCGGCAATGTTCCAGGTGTACATGGACAAGCCCGCGAAGGTGCCGAAGTTTGGACCGGTGACAGATGCGGATAGAATGTCATTGGTATTGGTTGCGGCCGCTCCCCAGCCGACACCGTTCGTTGCGAGGGCACCGCCTAGGAACAGGCTGCCGCTGACCCAGCGCCCGGCGTACATTTGGCCGGTTCCAGGGATAATCGTGGAGAATGCACCGGCGATAACCTTGTTCTGCTTCATCCAGTCGAAGTTGACCGGACCCGTCTGCACTTGAATGCCGAACGGCCGTCGTTCAGGGGTCATGTCGTCTGTCACGCCTGGCGTGGTTCCTTTGGCGGTGGTCGCTTCGGCAACGCCGTCGTTCCAGTCCACGGCTGTGGCGCGTCCTTCGCTGTCGACCGTGAGCAGGGTCTCGCTGAGGACGCCTAGATGACGACGTCGTAGACGGTAGTCACCGGGTTGAACAGCGAGAATGACTTCATTTTCGCCGCTCAATGACAGCTCACCGACCGGGTTTTCATCCGGCATGGACATGACGACGACTTCGCCGGTTGTCCCTTCTGGAAAGGCGATGGAGGCACTGGCGGCACTGACTGATGTCAGCAGCAGGTCGCCGTTGCCTTGAATGTCGAAGGCGTAGCGTGGATGTTGCGTTCCAGCGCCGGTTCCCGATGTGTGCGATACCGTACGGTCGTAGGCGTAGGTGTAGGCTTCGTTGAGGGAGACGTAGCCGTCGGTTCCGTCATCCGCTGCGCCGCGCAGGCCAGAGACTAGGTAGTAGGTGAAGAAGCTACCGCGAAGCTGGTCGGATTCTTGGGCGTCTTCATCATCTGCGGCACTGCTGATCCAGGCTTCACCCTCGGCATCGAGCCGGTTGGTGGGCAGGAAAGGCTCGGAGACGCTCGCCCCCTTGATGCGGGTGACGGTGCCCGAGCGGCAGGCGTCCAAGATGCCCAGGTGGACCTCTGCAGGCACGTCGCGAACGGCTTCTTTTAGGCGTTCCCAAGGGTAGACCTCGCCGGCAATGTGCAGGCCTTGTTCGTCCGCGTGTCCCGAGTAGTAGAACAAGAACAGGGTGTCATCGGCATCAAAGGCAGCGGCTGCAGCGGCACCAAAGGCTTCGTCGAGCTCTTCGGGAGTCGGTGTTGCCAGGTAGTCGACGTCGTACCGCTTGAAGTCTGCAAGCTCGACCAGAACGTCGCTCATGCGCTCTGCGTCGCGCTCTGCGTAGCGCAATGGCTCAAAGTAGCTCCCGCCGTCGTTGGCTCCAACGACAACCGCGCGACGTACAACGTCCTGCGCCTGCGCCATCACGGGGAGGCACAGGGCGGTGAGGAGGGAGGCGGCGAGAGCGCGTTTCATTGCACCTTGTCCAAGATGATGACCTGCCAAGAGGTGTTGTCAGCAGCCTCGCCGGATCGGTGGTCGTCCAACAAGGTGGCACGTAGGGCGGCCCGGTTGGGTTCGGTTTCGGTAAAGATGGCGTAGATGGATTCTTTTCCGGGGGTGTCGTCCATGGTCAGTCCAAACGGTGCAGGTTGCCAGTCGTCCGCGTCTGGCTGCCAAGAGCCGTACACCGCGGCCTCACCACTGCCGTCGACACCGGCGATAGTGACCCAAGGAGCAGGTGGACGACGAACCTTCAGCTGAATTCGGTCGCCCACACGAACTTGACCACCACTTTCGATGGCGACGGGGCCCGAGGCGGTGTCCTTGAACGCTTGAACGACGATGGTGTCTTCGTGTCCCTTGGGGCGGATACCGTCGATTCCACGAGCGATGGGGTCGCCAATGACCGTTCCGACGGGTGCGCTCTGCCAGGGCTGGGTGAAGGCGACGAGTACGACGGCCGCCGCAACCGCGATGAGGGCGACGGCGACAATCCAGTTGCGATTGTTGTTCGCGGGAGCGGGTGCCGCTGACGCGTTGCGGATGGCTTCAGGGACCGGCAGGGCTTCGAAGGCTGCACGCTCAGACTGCTGGGCGCCGAGGCGTTCGCTGCACAGCTCGCAGGTGGCCAAGTGTGCCCGGGCGGCCACTTCTTCGGCGTCATCGAGCTCGCCGTAGCGAAGCTGATGCAGGGTCAAGGTGTTGAGATGGGCGCTCATAGTTCGTTGGCCTCCACCAGCCATGCCGGCGGGTTGTTGCGAATGCTGTTGCGGAAGACGCGAATGCGTTTGCGGACAGCGCCGGCGGTGATGCCGAGAAGGGTGCCGACTTCGGCGTGGGTCATGCCGTCGACGTAGTGGTAGATGAGGCACAACTTGGTGCCTTCGTCCGCTAGATCGGTGATGCGTGCCGCCAAGTCACGCAGCGCAACGTGGGACAGCATGGTGTCGGTGTAGGGAACCACGATGGGCTCTGCAACGGGGTCTTCAGGGCGACGCTTGCGACTGCGCAGCTTGTTCAAGCACGTGGTCGTCGCAATCTTATAAAGGTAGGTACTGGGCTTTGATTCGCCACGAAAACTGTCTTGATAGCGGTGCAGCTTGAGAAAGACCTCTTGGCAGATCTCGGCTGCGTCGGCGTCGTTGCCCAGCAGGGTTCGACATCGACTGAGCACCATGTCGCCATACCGGCGGTACAGGGCTTCTACGTCCACTAGGCACCTCGTGCGCGTGGCTGAGTGCGACGCTTGGGCCTTGGGTATTGTCGCTGTGAGCGCATGCGCCATGGTTGGCTCCAATCGGATTCACTGGCTTGGACACCAGCGGCGATTCGAAGCGTTACCGTCTCGGCCACTTTCGTGGGATTTGCGAGGGCCTACGAGTCGCGAAGTGGAGGTTTTCCTGGCTTGGGAGTCACTTAGCCGAGATTTCGGCGGCTCTGACGTCAGATATCAGAGGTCAGATGTCAGAGCGTGCGCCCTTCGGCGCCAGCGTTTGTGGGCATCGTGGGCCAGCGGCCAAAATCTGTATGGGTCATAGCGCTCGGAAATCGGAGATCTGGCGACGCGCGACGGCCATCAGCGATTCTCACACGCACCCGGCGAAGCCGGTTGCTCTGACCTCCGACCTCCGACCTCCGACCTCTGACCTCTGACCTCTGACCTCTGACCTCTGATGCGCCAATAATTCTGGTACCGCCAATACTATGGCCCCGCTACAATAACTGGCGAGGCCCACAGTCCGTCTCTACGCGGTGCGGTGAATGATGTGGAAGCCGAAACCGGTCTCCACAGGTTCGCTTGTGGCGCCAACAGGTAGCTTAAAGGCGACGTCTTGGAAGGCACCGACCATCTGGCCCTTGCCGAACTCACCCAGGTCTCCGCCTGCGCGTGCGCTTGGACAGTCCGAGTGCAGCTTGGCCAAATCGGCGAAGGCTGCGCCGGCAGTGAGCTGCTCTGCGATGGCTGCAATCTCGGTCTGTGCGTCTTTGCGCGACCGGGTGGCACGGGAGCGCTGAGCGCCCTTGTACATGAGAAGAATGTGCGATGCGGTGACCTTGTCGGCCATATCTACCTCCAGAGTGGTCAGGGGCTTTAACCGGGAACCAGTCAATGGGGGGCTGGCCTCCAGGCGACGGAGTCGGTCCCCTTGGTTACGAGCCCAGAGCGAGCACGGAGTGGGCATGGCGTCCGATGTACAACGAATTGTCGGAGCGCTGAGCCACGTCGAGCGCGAGGCTGCCAAGTTGCCGTGGGCGAAAGAGCGCCCGTGGCGAGCGTCGTCTCAGGTCAGCATTCTTGAAGGAGTACCCACCGTAGACCTTCATGGGCTGTCCATTCGACTGGGGGAGGCTGTCGCTCAAGCGCTGCTGCCCATGGTCCCCGAGCTGGACGCCGCCGCCTTGCAGTTCATCACGGGTCGTGGCCGACACACCGGCGGCATCTCGCGCCTCAAAGAAGCCGTCAACCTGCATGTCCTAGCCGCAGCGCGCGAGAACGGATGGACGGCGTCTCCGCGTGGTCCCGGGCGGATCTTGGTGGTCTCGGACCCGAGCAAGGCTCCAACAGCGGCCACGGGAGGCTTTCCGGTCTACTTCTGGCTGTTCATCGCCTTCATCCTCTTCGCGATTGCCGCCATTGTGTACGACAAGCTGTTCTAGGGCGACCTGCTGGTCGCGGTCATCAGGGCGTGCTGTACGTGGCTTGCGTCGGGTTGAATACGACCACTTCGGTCTGGGAGTCGTCGCCGCTAATCGTTGTGGTTGAGCGCCACGTCTCAATCCCGTTGACCCAGATGACCACTGTAGCGTCGTTTGCGTCGAGTGAGCCCGGTCCATCGCCTTCGCTGTCTACGATGACCACGCGGTAGCTCTGGTCTTGTGCCACGGCCATCTCAATGCGCTCTGGGCCGGTCCCTGACGTGTCATCTGTTGTGAGGTCGGGGTCGTCGCTGCCGTCTGGGTATGCCCCCCAGTTTGGCTGGGCGTTGTTCCAGTAGCAGTCGAGCAAGGCATGGCCGAGGGGGGCGTCTCCGAACAGAAGGTGCAGATCGAGGTCGTCTCCTTGGGTGGGGCCGTCAATATCGAGTGACCACGTCAACTCAATCGCCAAGCCAATCGGAGCGGGGTCGATGCGGGTGTCCGAGTCGTGGTCAGCGGTATCGCTGTCTGTGGCTGAATCCGCGGTCGTGTCAACCTCAGCGTTGGTGTCGTCCGGCCCCACCTGCGTGTCAGCAACACATCCACACAGTACGATTCCCACGAGTGAACGACGCATTTCCCCTCCGATTCAGTGCAGAGTAGCGGAAACGAGGTGGGTCTGCTCATTCATGTTTGGCCACAGCGTGGGACCGCTACTCGTCGTGAGCTCGCCGACCCATCAAGGCTTGAACGGCTTCGAGAGGGTCTAGACCATCTGCCATTGCCACGAGGGCCTGGGTGAGGGGGATGTCCACACCCACCGACTCGGCGGTCTTCACCAAGGCGCGAGCGATACGAATGGGACCCGGCTCACCTGCGGTCTTGCGACGCTTCTTGGTCAGCAGCGCTTTTCCGGCTTCAAAGCTTGGGTGACCGGACTGACCCTGGGCAGCAACAAGGTCTCCGACGCCAGCGAGTCCAGCCAGGGACGCGGCATCTCCGCCCAGCGCGGTGGCGAGGCGCGAGTACTCAGCGACTCCTCGGGCAACGACCATCGCATGCATGCCTACACCCGCACCGCCCAGTGACGTGGTGACGCCGACAAGTGCGGCGAGTGGGGGAACGGCCGCGCTCGCGAGCTGAACGCCGACCAGGTCGGGTGAGCCGTACAGGCGGTAGCGAGACGAGTGCAGCGCCTGCTGGACCATGTCCCGGACTTCTTGGAACGGCGAGGCGACCACACCGGCACACAGCCCACCGTTTAGGATTTCTTCGACCGGTGCTGGACCCGCCAAGGTGCCGACTCGAATCACCGGGGAGTGCTCGCGGACCACGTCACACAGCCATCTTCCAGTGTCTGCGTCAATTCCACGGCCGGCTACAACGACTCGATTGCCGGCGTGCGGTTCGGCCATCTCCATGGCAGCCTGAACGCGGCTGGCGCTGACCGCCACGATGAGCAGGTCACACGAAGCACTGACCGACGGGACATCCTTTGTAGAAGGTAGGATATGCGGCGGTTTGTCCTTCTTGTCGCGGTAGGCAATGAGTGGGTCGTTTCCCGCGGCCATCGCCAGACGGGCAAGAGCTTGACCCCAGCGTCCCCCACCAAGAATGCCGATTTTCATGGGGTCTCCAACTCAAGATGTGCAAGGCGATTGCGGTAGTACAGCAGTAGCTTGGTGTCTTCGACGACCAGGTCGTCACCGTGTTCGGCCAGTGCTTTACTGCGATGGTAGCTAGCGAATCGGTCGACCGCCTGGTCCAAGGTCCCGCGCGCTGTGACGGGCAGATCCGAGTCATACTTTCCGTCCTGAACATCAGCCCGAATGCGCTGAAGCACCACGTCCAATCGTTCAAGGAAGGTGGACCGAGAGAACCGACGGGACAGCGCTGGCATGCGGACCACTCGGAACTCGTCCTTTGTGGCCAAGCGCTCTTCAAGCATGCGCCACGCGACCCACGCCACCACATGGGTGCTCATCGCGGTGATGCCCTTGGGGTAGGCCTTGATGAGGGTATCGGCCAAGCGGTCGGTGTACACACGGTCGCGTTGCTCGTCGCGCTGGACCGTTCCTTCGGCGTCACACACGTAGCGTTGTCGCTCGATGGACTGCTGCTTGCGTTCCTCGGGGTCGAAGGAGACTGGGTTGCCTAGGCAATCTACCGGGTCTCCGAAGCGAGCCACGACCGAGGCATCTAGGTCCAGAACACGACGGGCGAAGGCAGCCAAGCGCCGGGGCTGGGTGAACTCATCGTCGTTGATGATGAAGCGCTGTTTGCCGGCGTCTTCGAGGTGGTCACCAATGAGCGTGGCGGCTTCGAGGGTCAGCTGAAACGACAGCGTCAACGGCACAATGTAGACATCGGGCTTGTCGCGACCGGCCTCCAACATCTCTTGCCACGCAACAATACCAGTACCGAGCAGGCCTTTCTTGACCGATGCTTCCACCCGCCCGCTGCGTGCCCGGGTGCCTCCTGGGAAGAACAGGCTGTGGTGGCCAGTGACCATTGCGCGGACTGAGTAGTCTTTGAGCACGTCTTTGTAGAGCCGTGCCGACTTGCGGCGGTCGACCGTGTAGGCGCCAAGCCGACTCAAGAAGAAGCTCATGATGGGGTTCTTGAACAGGTTTAGGCCTGCGCCGTAGACGAACGGAGGTAGGCCGGCGAGGTGCAGGGCCAAGCCGATGAGCGGGCTGTCGAGGTTGGAGACGTGGGTAGGGGCTAGGACCACGGTCCCTTCGCTACACAAGTCGGCGATGAGGTCGACTGGTCCCTCAACCCGGATGCGCCTGTCTGGGGCCAGATCGGAGAGGTTGTGCGGGCGTCTGGCGAGTAGTCCGGTCAACGCTTTAGGTAGGATTCGTGTTGCAAATCCGTAGGTGCGTGGGTCGAACTTGCCGTGGATTTCGTCGCTCCAGTCGCGCACCAAGTCCATCGCGGCGTTCATCTGGTCGGCGCGTGTTCCCCGAACCAAGGCGCGGGCGAGAACGTCCAGGTGCTCCTGCTCCTCGTCCTTCTTGCTCTGCTGTAGGCGCTTTCGCTCCGTGTACAGGGCGTCTTCGAGTAGCTCGGCCAAGTCAGCGTCGGACAAGCGGTCCAGGCGGCTGCGAGAGCGTGCGAGCAGGTCTTTGAGCACAACTTCGCGTGGCGCGGGGTTGTACAGGGCACTCGGTGGACGGGTCACTGCGTCACCTCGGAGACTGGGGTGGTCAGGCGAATCATGCTTCCAGCGCCGGTCACCTCAATGAAGCCCTCTGCAATGAGGACCTCGCAGTGGTCGACGACGGCGTTTTCCGGCATGCGAACGGCAGCGGCAAGCTCATCGAGCGAGCACTCGCCCATCGTATCGAGAGCGGTCAGAACGCGGCGGGACTTGGAGGGGAGGCTGGCCCGTTCAGGCGCGTCTCCTTGCCGCTCGCGCATCCACTTTCGGCACCGACCCACAATGCCAATGGGCAGACCAGCGGACGCATCGCGCCACTCCTCAGCCTTGGCCATATCACCACCAAGGGTTGCGACCAACTGGCTCGCATCGGTCCGATTCAACGGAGCTGGCGTTATCTGTTCCGCGCCTTCAATGCGTGGAAGCGGCCGGTCGCTGTGAATGAGAATAAGCAACGGACGGCCGAGCTCTAGCAGCTCTTGCACGACGGATTGTGCGCCGCGTTGGCCAATGCGGAACACGAGAGCTGGCGGCTTCTTCGACTCAGCGATGGCATCTTTCGCGGCCATTGGCGTGACGCCGGCGAGGTACTGCATGCCCTCGCGAATGGCCGCTTCAATGGTCTCGGTGATGAGGGTGAGGCGGCCGCTGCCTGCAGGACCGTAGATCACGGCGGCCTTGGCCTGTCCTTGTGAGGCCGAGACCACCAGCCTGCGCAGGGCATCGCGCTCTGCGTGCATGCCGAGGACCCGTTTCGCCATCTTGGCGCGGGGTGTGGTGAGCAGGGCCTGCGAGATGAGGCGTGCGTCTGATGGGCGCTTGTCTGGACTGCGGGCGAGCAATGCGAGGACCAAGTGGTCAACTCGGGCGGGAATGCCGGGCACCCATGTCGACGGCGGTGCGGGAAGGCATTGGGTAGGCACGTAGGCAAGGGCAGCCGGATCTGGAAGGACAAACGGAGGACGATCTGTCAGACAGGCGTACAACATGGCGCCAAAGCCGTACATGTCAGACGCGGGTGTCGGGACTTCTCCCGCCAAGACCTCGGGTGCGGCGAAGCCAAGGGTTCCGTGAAACCCCTTCATCTGCTTGCCGACGAAGGTGGCAGAGCCAAAGTCGACCAGGGTGGGGATGCCATCGGTCGAAATCAGGATGTTGCTCGGCTTGATGTCGCCGTGGATGACGCCCTGACCGTGCAGGTGATGTAGGACCTCTAGAATCTGAATGGCGACGTCTGCCAGGGTCTTTTCGCGTTCGTTGCGTGCCCACTTGTCGATGGCCACACCTTCAACGAGCTCCATGGCAAACCAGCGCCCTTTGGGGTCCGCTTCAATGAAGCCGGGCAGCCCTGGTGGCTGAAGGGCCTTGTAGACCTCAATCTCGCGCAACATGGCTGGGCGAACGGCATCGTTGCGGGCGAGCTTTACGGCAACGGTCTTACCGCCTCGCACTGCTGCCCACACTTGTGTGCGGGTGCCATTGGCCAGGAGGCGTTCTGCACGAAAGGGGCCGATGTCTACGCGGTCGCTCATTGCTTCCAGCCATTGAGGGCTGGCGACGATACCAGCGCGCACCCCCTATCTCCACTGGAGTCCATGATGTCTGAGCCTCGCCTGCATGTGGTGCTGTACAACCCGGAGATACCGCCAAATACCGGCAACGTCGGACGGCTGTGTGTGGGTATCGGTGCGCGACTGCACGTGGTGCATCCGATCGGATTCAGCATGGACCAGCGTCAGGTGAGGCGTGCTGGGCTCGATTATTGGAAGCACGTGGACTTGGTCGAACATGAAGACGGCGACGCGTTCTGGGCGTGGGCGGAAGGTCGCCGGATCCACCTGTATTCGTCGCATGGAACCGCGACCTACGCTTCGGTCACCCATGAGCCTGGAGACGTGTTGGTCTTCGGACGGGAATCGGTCGGGCTGCCGAAAGACATCATTGCCAAGCACGGCGCACTGACCATCCCAATGGACGGTCCTACACGGTCACTGAACCTGTCCAATGCGGTGGCGATTGTTGTGTACAACGCGCTTCAGACGGTTGCTCCGACGCTGTTTTAGGCTGAGACCCGCTATGTGGATTTCGGGTTGAGTGGAGTACGAATCTCGCGTAGGGTTGCGGCGACGGAGGGCTCATGCGCGTGTGGTTGATGATGTTCGCCGGGCTTTGGACCCACTCTGCCGTCGCCTGCACAGTCCGTTCCCCCTTGGGCTTTCATGTGCCGCGTGATGCGGTGCCCGGGGACAAACCGGCTGCTCCGAGCGTGGCACCGCCGGTCGCTGCACGAGGGCGCGGGGCTCGGCCGACTGGAAGGATGACATCGTGCGATGACATCGGCTGGCTGACCTTCGAGTTTCTACAGGCTCCGCCCGATGGCGACGTTGGCTACCTCTTCACGGTGGTGGCCGGGCAAGCTCCGATGCGCCTGGGCCCTGGGCCGATGGCTACGCGACAAGGGCGGATTACCGTGAGCTGGATTGACGGTGCAATGCCGGACCAAGAACCTTTTTCCTTCGTGGTCAACGTTCAGACCGTGTCAAAGACCGGGGCGCGCAGCCTCCCTCTGCCGGTGGCGGTGATGCACCCAGGGACGGGGCGTTTGATGCAGACCGGAGTCGTTCCGCTGACCCCACCGTCAACTCTTGCCGGTGACTGTGGCGTCCTGTCCACAGCACCCGACGCACCGCTGTCGGATGAGCAAACAGCCTGTATGGACGCGGCGTTTGTGCAGAGCACCAGTGCAGAACAGCGCGCAGAAGCATCGTTGCGACTCATTGCCCGTGCGGACGGTCTTCCTGACAAGCGCGAGTGGGAGCGCCTCGTTCGCCGGCACCTCGAAGAGGTGGACGGTGCCGACTACGGTCTGGGCCTCGACTTTGCCGTTCATCACGTTGGGAGCGGTCCCGAGAGTGCCGAAGCGGCCATCCGATGGGCGGACGAGACGCTGGGCGACAGTGCCAACTGGAGACGCAACGCCTACATGAGCCGCGTGTACGCCTTGAAAAAATTGCGTGCCGTTGCGGCAGGAGAGCTGTGGCGCAGCGCTGAAGCGTTGGACGAACAGGACCTCGTGGCTAACGACAGCCAACCAATGCAGGCCGCCCAACAGCGAGCTCGAGACTACGCGCGAGAGTTCTACCGTTTCGCGTTGATGTCCGACCAGGCATCAGAGCCGGCACTACCACTGTGCCTGTCCGCAGGGGCCACACAGGAGTGGTGCACGAGCACTTCCAGAGACTAGCTACGGCTGGTTGGCGGCCTTCCACGCGACCCACTGCTCGCGCGTCAGCTCCCACTTGTCACACACATCGCTGCCGTGGTGGTGCTCGAGCATCGCCGTCCCAATGCGAACCGCCCCGGTCTTTTCTTTGACGCGCCGAGAAGCCACATTGTCTTCAGAGTTGAGCAAGACCATGCGTGGCACACCGGCCTCCAGTAGCAAGTAGTCCTGGGTGCGAATGACGGCCTCGGTCATGTAGCCACGCCCCCAGAAGGGCTCGCCAAGCCAGAAACCGCGACTGCCTTGCTCGAACTCACCGAGGCGCTGCTCAATGAGGCCAACAACCTCGTCTGGACCGTCCTTCAGGACGATTCCCCAGCCGTAGGCGTTTCCGCTCTCCATGGCTGGGACGACAACGTCGCGAAGGAACGTGAGGGCACCGTCAGCCGGGTAGGGCCATGGGACGCGCTTGGACAGGCGACCGATGATGTTGACGTTTGCGAAGTACTGCTGGACTGCTGGAGCATCGTCCACACAGAGGGGGCGAAGCCAGAGTCGTGGTGTCTCGAGCGTAGGCGTCATCTACTGGTCGCGGACGTCCATCTTGCCGTCGCCGTCCAGGTCGCGTGCCGTGCGGGTCGCGTTGCCTTCGTCGTCAAAGCGAATCCAGTAGTCGATCATGCCGTCACCGTTCTCGTCACGCTCTTGGCGCGTGATGTTGGCGCCGTCGTAATAACTCCACACATTGGTGTCGCCATCAAAGTCGGTATCAACCTCGGACATGACGCGTCGGCCGTCTTGGTAATGGTCGACCCAGTCGAACACGCCGTCAAAGTCGCCGTCCATCTCTTCGCGCTCGAGTCGGCCTTCGTCCGTGAAGAAGCTTCGAACATCAATGTTGCCATCGCGGTTCAGGTCGGTCTCTTTGCGCAAGATGAGCGGTGGACCGTTGGTGCGAGGCCGCTGGTAGTTGATGACCTCGGGGCGGCCATCTCCGTCGAGGTCGACTTCTTGACGAACCATGCCGTCGTCCATCTCGATTTCACGGATGAGCTTGTGTGGGTTGTCCGCACCAGCGCGACCACCGGCATCACCGACGTTCTTGGGGCAACCCACAAAGAGGGGCAGCAGAGCAAGGAGGGGGGAAAAACGCATACGAAGTCAGTCCTCTAGGACGGTCGGCGCGCATCGTAGCGCGCGAGTGCTACAGCGCAAGTTGGGGAACCGCTATCTGTGTACTTCGACACCGGAAACATCAATCTTGAGCCCGATGGTGCGGAAGATGCAATCAGTGGTGGTGACCCAGGTGATACACCGGGGTGTATGGAGGCCCTGTGGAGACCGTCGGTCGCGTCGTTGTTGTAGATGACGAGCCTGTCATTCTCGACTTGTTGGTGACTGTTCTTAAGAGCGGTCCTTGGCAGGTAGATGCATTTCGATCCGGTGCTGCGGCGCGCGACCATCTCTTGGCGCACGGGGCGGACGTCCTACTGACAGACAAGAACCTGCCAGATGTGGGGGGCTTGGACCTGGTCGCGTTGCTCAAGGAACATGACCCTGCCGCCGAGTGCATTGTCATTACCGGCTTCCCGTCGCTCGATACAGCGCTTGAAGCCATGCAGCTGAGCGTCTTCGACTACATCGTCAAGCCGCCCAGGAGCATCTTCGAGGTGCGACAGAAGGTGGAGCGCGCGTGGGGCAAGGTGAGGGTAGTCCGTGAGAACGGGCGACTTTTGAGCAAACTGCAGGACCGCAACGCGTCCCTTCAAGAGGCACTTGAGCGTCTGCAGTCCACACAGACCGAGCTCATTCAAAGTGAAAAGCTGGCTGGAATCGGCACACTCGCGGCAGGCGTGGCCCACGAGGTCAGCTCACCGTTGTTCGGTATCCTTGGACTCGCCGAAGCCATTGTGGATGAAGACGACGTTGAAGTGGTCCATGAGCATGCATCCGAAATTGTAGAATACAGCAAGCATATCCGGGACATCGTGACGGAGTTGACGCGCTACAGCCGCTCCAGCCGGGACGAGTATCGAACTACGGTCACCCTCGCGTCTGCTATCGCCGACGCCGCCAAGCTTGTTGCTCGGTCCGTTCGCTTCCCCATCGAGCGCATTATCGTGGACGCCGATCCTGAGTTGGTGGTGTTGGCCCGAACCAATGAAGTACAGCAGATCTTCGTCAACCTCATCAAGAACGCCATTGAGGCAACCCTTGAGGGAGAGTCTGCGGATTCCGGTATTGTGACTGTCACAGCGGTTAAATCCGGTGCCCATGTGGAGGTTTCGGTGCGAGACCAGGGCCCTGGTATTGACGCAGATGCCGTCAGCTTGGTGTTTGATCCGTTCTACACAACGAAGCCGCCAGGCGAAGGCACAGGTCTTGGCTTGAATATCGTCTACCGAATCGTGACCCGGTACAGCGGAAGCATCACGGTCAGTAGCCCACCTGGCACGGGTGCATGCTTCGTCGTTCGCTTGCCACGCTCCAACGCCGAGATCGCGTGAGACTACGCACGCGAATTGCGGGACTCGCCATTGCCATTGCACTGGTTCCAGTTCTGTTCACCAGCTTGCGCGCGGTGACCATTGCCACGAAAGAAGCGTCGCGAGCGTCGGCACAGATCCTGGTTCGGGATGCGGACGCGATGGCGTCGTTCATTGACACCTGGACCAAGGACCAAGCGCGCGCAGTCGCTGGACTGCTCCAGGTCTTCCCCGTTGAACAAGCGACGGAAGCGGAGCAGGAGGGGTTGGTTCAGGCGGCTTTCCTGGCTGTGCCCACGGTACAGATTGCGGTGTTGGTCGACGCAGATGGAGCTCCGCTGGTCGAGCCGTTGTTCTTGACCGAGGCGGCGCCGGTGGGATCGGTCTTGGCGGACCGCGCGCCAGGCTCAGATGCGCGTGCGGACGTGCTCGTGGCGAGTCTGCCTCTGTCGGAAGCGCTCGCTGGGCGGTCACGCATGGCGAATGGCGTTGTGGGAGACCTGTACAGTCTGGAAGGCATTGTGGCTGTGCCGATTGCGGCGACGGGCCCCTACAATGAACAGGTGTTGCTGGGCGCTGAAGTGTCGCTGGCAGAGCTCGCTGACGAGGTCGCAGAGCGCAGCACCGCTGAGCACGGTGTGGCCGTACTGGACGCCGAAGGGGTCGTGGTCTTGGGAATGGGCCACCGACTGATCGATCCTGTCGTCTTGGCGCCGTTGCTGCGCAGTCGAGCGAGCGTGTCCTACACCTTGGCAGACGGCACGGAGGTCCGAGGCGCTGTGGCCCCGCTGAGTATGTTTGGGGGTGCTGTCGTGGTGGTCGAGCCGGCCACCATTGCTGAACGTGCGGGTGCTGAAATCCGTCGTAGAACTGCGTGGACGGCCGTTCTGGCGGTGCTCTTCGCGCTCGGATTGGGCGTGTTGGTCGCTCAGTCGCTGAGCCGGCCCATCGACCGTCTGCGTGACACCGCTTTGGCTGTGGCAGACGGTGAGTTCGGAAAGCGTCTGCACGTCAATCGGTCAGACGAGATTGGGGAGCTGGCCAGGGCTTTCAACCATATGTCCATGCGTCTTGAGCACAACCGGGTGTCGTTGGCGTCACAGCAAGCTGAGATTGAAGCGTTCAACGTTCAGCTTCAGCAGCGTGTGGACGATGCGACCGCAGAGCTGCGCCGGGCCCAGGAACAGTTGCTGCGGTCGGGACGACTCGCGGCGGTGACGGATGTCAGCGCTGGATTGGCCCATGAGCTGAACAATCCGCTCGCTGGTATTCTGGGACTTGCCCAGGTTCTGCGCGCACAAGCAGAAGAGTCTGGGCAGGAGAGTCTTCTCGGGCAGATCGAAGAACAGGCGGAGCGCTGCCGCGAGGTCGTCTCGGCCATGACCCGGCTGTCCGCCGACGACATGGGCCCCACAACGGGCGCCGTGGTAGACCTGCACGATGTCCTACGTGAACTGCTCGTGGTTGTACGCGGTTCGTTGCGCCAGAGAGGTGTGACGGTGGAGCTTGCTGCACGCCTACATCCGGCCCCCGTTCGCGTAGATTCAGGGTTCGCAGTCCGCGCGCTGTCGCCGGTGTTTACCACCTTGTGTAGCGCACTACCGCACGGTGCTGTGGTCGCGTTGGGCGTGTCGTCGAGTGATGGCACTGTGTCGCTTACGCTGGCGGCAGACCAGCCCATTGCCGCAGATGCTCTACGTGATGACCGGCGCGCAACTGGCCTTGGCTTGTGGGTGTCACGTCAGCTACTCGCGGGCGTTGGCGGCACACTCGAGACCCCGGATGCTCCTGCGCAGACCTGGACCGTCACACTGCCAGAGGCCGTATGAACCGGACTCTCGGACTGGTATTTGGCGCCATTGCTCTGCTCGCTGTTGTGGTTGTGCTGCTCAGCTACTTTGGTGGCAACAGCAGTCAGGTCGACCTCATCTTGCTGGAGGTCAACGGCGACATCACCGTGACTGGCGTTGAGCGCTCCACGCGGCCCGCACGCTTGGGAGAGACCCTCAAGTCGCAGGACACGCTTCAGACAGGTGCAGGCGGACGCGCGGTAGTGGGCATTGGCGGAGACGGACGCTTGGACATTGGTCCACAGACCGAAGTGCAGATCACCTCTGTAGACGGCGACGATGTGGAAGTGGAACTGTTCGGCGGCCGCGTGTCCGCACGCGTCATGCCCGACTCCCGAGCGGTTCGCATTGCTCGCGACGCCCGCGCCATCATCGTGACGGACGCAGAGCTGGACGTTGCTGTAGACGCTGACGGAGACCTGTTCGTTCAGGTGGAACGGGGGGCCGCGAGTGTTGAAGGCATTCTGGGCGCATCCGAGGTGCAAGAGGGGCAGCGACTCGCCACACGAGAGGGGCGGGTAGCCGAAATTGGTCCGGTTCCTACCTCGCTATTGCTTGAAGTGCAGTGGCCAGCGGGAACCCGGGTGCGACGTTCGGCGTTCCGTATTCAGGGGCAGACGCGCAGCGCGATTGCCGTGGACCTGTCCGGTGGAGCGACGACTATGACGGTAGAAGCTGACGAAGATGGCAACTTCACTGCGGACCTAGAGCTCGTGGAAGGCGAGAACACACTCATCATCACCGCCCAAGACCCGTTGGGTGAGACCACCACTAGCGAGCGGACCATTCGGCTTGACTCTACGGGGCCCGCGTTCTCCGGGGATGTGGAGTACAATCGGTGATACCATGGCTTCTGGCTGCAGCGCTCGCTGCTGATGTAGAAGTGGTCGTCACGGACGGCGCGCTGCATCCTGGTCAGGCGAGTCGCATCGAAGTCGCGGTCACCAATGACGATGGTAGCCCAAGCTCCCGTCCGCCCAGGCTTGTGGCCAATGGTGCCACACTGACTTTGTTGGGCCAGCGCGCTCCCGGAGTGTGGTCTGCGTCACTCACCCCGGACACAGGGATCGAATCGGTACGCATCAGCTCAGTCGGCAAGACGGTGTCGGTTGCTCGTCCGCTACCCGTCGTTCCGCTCGTTGTTGGCGCCCTCCAGGTGCCTCGCCGGGTAGACGCGACGGTGGACGACCTCACCGTGGACGTCTTGGTCACAGGAGATGACCTACCCAGTGCCGAGGCATTGGTCGTGACTGTGGGAGAGGGCACTGTTGAGTCGGTTGTCGCCACAGCAGAGGGTCTGCTCATCACCGTCGCCGTCGACAACAACGCGTACGCACGAATGGTTCCGGTAGGTGTCGCAGACGGACGATTTGATGCCGCTCCATCCTGGACGCAGCTGCGCATTCGGGCCCGTCCACGGCTCAATCTACAGACCGAGCCCAACGCAACGGTGGCGCTCACGGTCGGACAGCGGCAGTACGGGCCGTTTGTGGCCTCTCAGACCGGTACGGTTACCGCGAATATCGACCAATACCCAGGTGAACGCTCCGCTGAGGCAGTGTTTACGGACGACCTTGGAAACAGCACACGCACGTCGCTTCCGCTGAGCAGCAACGGGCAAGACCAGCTCACCGCCATGGTCACAGGGGTCATTGACCGCGACGGTGTGCCACCTGCGTTGTACCTGGTCAGTCGCACAGCAAGCGGCACGGTTCGCGGCGGCTCGGCACCTGTCTGTCGTACGGCAGCGGCGCGCATTGAGGCGATTCCGGTCGTTGGTGATCAGTGGTACGTGCCGCTCCCAGACCAGACTGATGGAGAGGTGCAAGAGCTACGGCTTCAGTGCGAACATGGCGTCGGCGTCTCGGTTCGGCCGCGCGTTCCTGTTGTCCAGGGTGTTGCCGCCAACTTGCGCTTGCGCGTCTGGCCTGAGTCCATGTCGAGCGACTTTCCCGTGGCCGAAGTGTACGCGGTTGTCGAAGATGCCCGTGGAGAGCGCCTGTCTGTCGACGGGGTCACGGTGCTGCCCGAGGTCGGTGCGTTTGAGCCTGAGGCCAACAGTCCGTTTGCTCTGCGTGGCGAGTACTTGGGGCGTCGGGCCATCTCGGCCGGTCGCGACACCATCTTGGCGACCTACCAAACGCCCCTCGGTGGGCCGGATGTTCACCGCTGGGTCACTCGGTATGGCCCTGTTCCTGGCGGTGGCGGCGTGCAGGTGTTTGCACGGGCATTAGATGGTCAGGGTCGGCCCGTGAGCGGCGTGGCGGTTCGAATGGATGCGGGCGCCGACGCGGTTGACGCGGTGACCGGAGACAACGGGTGGGCGCAAGGAATCGCGGCGATTCCCGACGGCATTGGCCCGCTGGTGTTGACCGCGGTCTCACCCGGAGTGCTGGGTCGAACGGTTGCGGTTCGCGGCACGCCAGGGCGTGGTGGACCTGCGGTAGCCGACCTGTCGGTGATGCGTGAGGTGAGCATTGAGGCCGGCCGTGTGGAGGACCTCGTCGTCCGCGTCGACCCTCCTGTGCTGTACACCGGAAATGGCGCTGTCGCCTTTGTGACCGTCACCGTCAACGACCGAAGCGGCGGGACCGTTGCCGACGCGGACGTAGAGCTGACAACGTCGGAGGGGGAACTCGGACCACTGGCGCAAGCCTCAGATGGCTCTTGGCGGGCGGAGTTCACGCCAGCGCCAGGTGAGCGAGCACGCGACGTCACGCTGACCGCACGCGCAGAGACGGCATCGGCGTCTACACGGCTTATTCTTCAGCCTCGACCCTTGGTGCGAGCACCTGCGATTGGCATTGGTGCCTTGACCAACTTCGGCCAGGTCACTTCGCCCATGCTTGCGGTGGATACGGACTGGCGAATCCCATTTATCGGAGGCTCCACCATCCTTCGTGTTGGCGCAGCCACCTACAGCGGACGCAATGAGGTCGACATCCCGGGCGCCGGCAAGAACACCGTGCAGATGAACGTGGTGCCAATCTCCGTGTCGATTCTGGCGCGTCGTGAGCTGGGTGCGCGAGCCTTGTGGCTCGGCCTCGGGGGTGTCTTTGCTCCGTATGCAGGGGTGAGCCGGTTCAATGAGGTCATCGCTGCTCGTGGCGTTGGCGTTCTTCCGCCGGGCATCATGGTGTCTGGTGGCGTTGGCCAGCGGTTCGGCGGCGGAGAGGTCACACTAGAGGCACGCGGCATCGCCCTGGCCAGTCCAGGCGGCCCCATTTCGTTTCAAGGCCCGGTCGGAGGCGCAGCCCTCATCGTCGGGTATCGGTTGATCTACTGATGACAGCGTTGTTCCACAAAAATTCGGTCTTGGTAGCGCTGCTCTGCGCAGGCATTGGCTGTGGCGTTGACCTGCCGTCACCGCAGCCGACCTCTGTTGTGCCAGACGCCGCCTACAACGGCGAAGATACCGTTGTCGTCATCCAAGGCTCGGCGTTCTACCCACAGGTTGAGGTGGATGCTCGCTCGTCTGGAGAGGCGGACATCAACGCCGGATTCACAGCACGCTTGATGATGGGCACCACCGTGGTGACCGAGCTGGTCAGTACAGGTTTGGTCGACTTTGAGCACCTGCAGGCCGTTGTGCCAGCCGGTGTTGCCCCTGGATTGTATGCGGTGGAAGTACAAGGGCCGACAGGGCAAATGGGCCGACTCGACAGCGCATTCACAGTGACCGATACACGCGCTGACCGCCTAGACGTCGACGTTTCATCGTTGGTGTACGAGGTCTTCGACACGGCGTGGATTGAGATTCAGCTCGTTGACCCCTTGGACCAACGTGTGTTGTCGGATCTGCCTATCGTGGTCTCGGTGGTCGGTGAAGATGGGCCGATTGAGGTGGGTTTCGACAGCACAAGCTTCGAAGATGTTGAGGTCTTCACCGACGAACGCGCCATTCGCGGTCGCATTGGCGTGGACGGACGGGCCCGCGTTGGTGTCAGCGTGTCCACCCCAGGAACCACAGTCATCACCATCTCCCCGGAAGACGTCGACTCGAGCGTCGCGGATGGTGAGGTTCGGGTGCTTTGGGAGCCTGGCAATGAGCTGAAGCTAGACATTGACCTGCCGAGCACACCGTTTACAGCCATTGCCGGCCGCCCATTCACGGCGACCTTGTCGCTGTTTGACCAGTTCGGAAATCCGGTGTTTGACGCATCCGAAGTCGTGTTGCTCAAGAACGCCTGCGAGAACTGGTTCGCTGCTGAGACCGTCTCTGGCGTCACGGAGACCACAGTCACTCTGCGCGAAGCCACTGGAACGGCAGGGTGCGGTGCCGATAGCCTTCAGAGTGTGTCCGGTCCTGAAGGGGAGTCTGCTCCACTTCAGGTTCAGCCTGGAGCTGCGACGAACTTCGATGTGGTGGTCAATCCGTCAGACGTTGTGGCTGGAACTACCGAGCTCAACATCTTCGTGACCCCGGTGGATGAGTTCGGCAATCTGACGGCAGGGTCTGGCGGTGTGCTGACCTTGGTGGAGTCAACGGGAGAGACGCTGCAAGCCGAGTGCGTTGGAACCACACCCATCTTCTGTACGGCCACGCCAACCGTTGCGGGTACCAACGTGGTCCTGACCGTAGATGACGGCGGCGGAATCTCCGGTTCGAGCAATGCGCACACTGTTCTCCCGGGTCCAGCGGTGGTGTTGTCCGCCGAGTTCGCAGATGCCGTCGTGGTTGCGGGTGAGACCGCTGTGCTCACCGTCGATGCGCGTGACGCCTTCGGAAATGTGGTGGTCCTGGACGCTCTAGTCGACATTGCGGTTGTGGTCGGCCAGCAACCGGCCGACTGTGTTGCATCTGGCGTAGATGATGCCGGAAACATTCAGCTTGGCTGCGTATTTACTCAAGCGCAAGACGCGGTGATTGCGGAGGTAGCGGTAGACGCTCTCACGGCTCAAGTCGGCGACTTGCAGGTCATCAATGCGGCCCTGGCTGACGTAGCGCTAGCGGTCAGTGAGCGTACCGTTGTGGCCGGTGAGCTGGTCACCTTGACCGCCACCGGATTCGACGCATTCGGCAATACCTATGTGGTTCAGACGGACTCGGTGGTGAGTCTGTCGGACGACACCGGGAGTCTGTCCGTGGCTTCCATCTCACTGGGTGGCGATGGAAGCGCGAGTACTACGGCGTCCGTCACGGTTGCTGGCGATACCATCATTCGCGGTTCGCAAGATGGGCAACTACTCGGTCAGTCTGTATCTGTGCGGGTCACGGCGGCATCGGCAGAGGCGCTGCGTATACACACCGACGAGCCCTGGGGCTTTACTGGTGAAACGCTCGGTGTTGTTGTGGCAGTCCTGGACACCTACGGCAACCAGACTCAGACGGCAGCGACAGCAACGCTCTCTCCGACAGAAGGTGCGTTTGAGCCGGTTTCGCTGGATATCGTTGACGGTGAGGCGACGACAGAGCTGACCTGGGGAAGCCCGGTGGACGAGACCTTGGTGGCGTCTTCGCCAGGGCTGACCACCGCTACGCGTCGTGTAGTTGTGGCGGCGGACTGCGGCGAACTAGGCCCACTTCCCGCCATGCGGTTTGGTGAGGAACTCGTGGGTATTGCGTGTGCGGACGACGCACGGCAGGCGCGTGTTCCGGTGTCCATGGCGCTGAGTCAGGCGCGTGGAGCGGGCCTCGCCACTGGATTGGTTGTTGTGTCAGATGAGCCTGCAGATGCGCTGGTTGGAGCCGAGATTTCCGTCCAGGGCTACGGCGAGACAGTCGTTCGTGGTCTGGTGGTCGACGCCGATGGCTGTGGCGCAGAAGTGGCGGGTGCAGTGTGGCTCGGGCCCGATGACGGCACCGTCACGGGTCCACTCAACGTTCAAGCAACCCAGAGCATTCTGGCGGCGGGTGCTGGAACCTCCGTGTTGACCCTCGATGCATTGACCGACTGTGCGGGCGCGTTGGCCACAGACACACGGGTGTTCGTGCGGAGCAATCGCGGAGACATCATCGGCGCTGTTCCTACGGGCGCTGGATTGGCCATGACCCTGGATACCGCTGGGGACTCCTCTGCAACCCTTGACGTCACGTCGCTCCGTACAGGTGGAGCGGGCGAGGTTGTTGTGAGGACGGCGAGCGGCAGTGCAGCGGACGTTATTCCGGTGGTCATCACCGGCGATACTGTGCACCCAGAGGTCGTCTCAGTGGTGCCGTCGGGTTTGGTCACGGCGCCGGTCAACGCCATTGTGGTGAGCTTTACCGAGCCCATGCTCTCTACCTCCATGGTGGCGGAGTCGTTCCGAATCGATGGCCCCACGGATGTCTTGGTCGCTCAGGTCGTGCCTGCACCGGATGGCCGGTCGGTCGCTTTGACTCCGGTTCCAGCCATTGATCCACTAGACGGTACGTTCTCAGTCGTCGTCACTCGAGACGCGCGCGACGTCGCAGGTAATCGTCTGGACGGAACGTATACGGGTGAGTCCTTCGACTTCGTCATCCCCATTGGCGCCGTCCCAGCGCCTGAGCTGGGGCCGAGCGGGTGCTCCGTGGACTCCTTCCGAATCCGCCCAGATGGTGACGACGGAGCCGACCATGAGGCCGACGGTGTGACGCTGTCATGGACAGGTGGCGAGACGCCTCTGTGGTGGGTGCTAGACGTGCTGACGTTGAGCGGCCAGCGTGTGCGAACCGCGACGATTCCTGCATCGGCGTCGGACGAGCAGTGGTGGTGGAACGGACGTGATGACAGCCAACGAGTGGTGCAAGACGGCGACTACCGGGTGCAAGTCGACGCTCGCGATGAAAATGGCAACCGCATTGTCGGCTGCACTGCTGCGGTTTCAATAGACAACGAGGCTGTCCGTGACCGCTGATTCCACCTGGGAAGACGTTGCCCAGCTCGCTGAGTTGGGCGTATTGACCGCGTCGCTCGTCCATGAACTGCGCCAGCCGTTGTTCGCGATTCGGGCCATAGCGGAGCTGCTCAATGCGTCCGAGACGGGCTCGGTTCAGGAGCGTATTGCCGAGATTATCGTGCAGGCCCGCTACGCTGAAGGGCTTGTTCAATACTACGGAGTGCTGGACAATCGGGATGCCGCCGACGTGCTCTTGGACGTGCATGACCCGCTGCGTGCGGCCATCAACATGGTGGGGCATCGGGTGCGTTCGGCCAAGGCGACCCTGACTGTTGAGCTCGACCCACGACCGCTGCTGGTTCGTACTCGTCCTTCGGCGGTTCAGCAGGTCGCGACCAATCTGTTGGTGAACGCTGTCGACGCCGTCTCCGGTGGGGCCGAGCGGCACATTCACCTTCAGACACAGCGCACCCAGACCCACGCTGAACTGCATGTGCAAGATTCTGGGCCAGGACTCGCTGACGGAATTCGCGAGCGGCTGTTTCAGCCCTTTGTGACGTCGAAACCGCCAGGAAAGGGAACCGGTCTGGGGCTAGCCATCACTCGCAACCTGCTGCGGCAAGCGGGTGGCGATATTGTGGTGTCCGCTTCTGAAGACACCGTGTTCATCGCGACCTGGCCGCTCGTCGGGCTTTAGTTGACGTCTTTGCTCTGTGGACCCAAGAACACTGCGTGAAAGCTAGCGTATTCGTCCGATGGGTCGAGCTTGCGCGCCAGATCGAAGTGCTTGCGCGACTCGTCTAGAAGGGCCGTGAAGACCTCTGGGTCACCGAAGATGATCTCGTCTTCGTCTGCGCGCCTGCGCAAGATCTCTGCAAGCAGAGAGTGTGCGATGGCGTGAACGGTGGCTCCGCCAACCTCTTCGAGCCAGGGGCCTGTGGCCGACAGCTGCACCAGCGCCTCGCGTGCCTCGGCCTCAGCCGGGTTCAGCCGGTCTGTGTCCAGCAAGATTCGCGCGAGCTCCATGTGTGGCTCGGCAAGGCGAGGCTCTGCTCGCAGGATGTCGCGCAACAACTCTTCGGCAGCATCGAGTTTGCCCGCTTCCTTTGCCGACAAGGCGGTCATGAAGATGCCCGAGAGGCGGTCGAGCTCGGCTTGTTCAACGTCGAGTGGGCTGTTCATGTTGGCCTTAGGCGAGAGGGTGGTCGAACGGAGACGATGCAGGGGGCAAGGGCTCGGCCGGCGCACTAGCCGGTGGACGACTGGGTGGCGAGCCAACGGCTTGGCCACCGATGCTGCCGCTCAGCTGAAAGCGCTCCGCTCCCCAGGCAATGAGAACCGGTGCGAGACGGCGCCGGGTGTAGGGAATGATGAACGCGAAGCCGGCAATGTCGGTCAGGGTGCCGGGAGTAATGAGCAACAGGCCACCAGCAACGATCAGCGCACCCTCGACCAAGGTCTGCGCAGGGGCTCCCTGACGCAAGCCATCGCGAACCTGAGTCAACACAGACAGCCCTTCTCGGCGTGCGAGCCAAGCTCCCAGTATTCCGGTCCCCAGAATGAGCAGTGCTGTGGGGATGAGCCCAACCTGGCTGCCTAGGTAGTAGAAGATGACCATCTCTAGGACGGGCAGCAGCGTAAAGACGAGGGCGAGCTTCCACATGGGCGACGGTTCCGGTGGCGGGGTCAACAGGAACTATGGGCGCATGCAGTGTCGTCAAGCCAGATCTTGGGGGTGGGTGATTGGGGTCTGTCTCTTATACACATCTCCGAGCCCAC